>Ga0163152_10008956_pt1 | contig 10564 bp, 10 predicted proteins | sample OliLakLV19MP8IB2_FD_148635 | JGI IMG/M metagenome (GOLD analysis project Ga0163152, IMG submission 148635) | Freshwater microbial mat bacterial communities from Lake Vanda, McMurdo Dry Valleys, Antarctica - Oligotrophic Lake LV.19.MP8.IB-2 | ecosystem: Environmental > Aquatic > Freshwater >...
CCACCGACGCCTGGTTCAGCAACAACCCGAACCGCGATCCGCCCGCGGTGCTGCGCGGATCGCGGTTCGGGTTGTTGCTGAACCAGGCGTCGGTGGACGGCCGGTTTCGTTACGCGTGCGATCTGCTCGCCGAACGCCTTCCGGGGCAACTCGTCGCACTGTTCGCGCCGCAGCACGGGTTGTGGTCCGAGCAGCAGGCGAACATGATCGAGTCGGTCCACGATCGTTATCCGCCGCTCGATCTGCCCGTGCATAGCCTGTATTCCGAGACCCGCCGGCCCACGCTCGACATGCTCAAGGGACTCGACGCGCTCGTCATCGACCTGCAGGATGTCGGCACGCGGATTTACACGTTCGTCTGGACGATGCGCGAATGTCTGCGGGCCTGTGCGGCGGCCGGAGTCGCGGTCGTGGTGCTTGACCGGCCCAATCCGCTCGGCGGCGAGATCGTTGAAGGACCGTTGCTCGCAGCGGGCTACGAAAGCTTCGTCGGCAACGCCACGATCCCCATGCGGCACGGCCTCACGCTGGGGGAACTCGCGCGGCTGTTCAACGACCAACAGCGGATCGGCGCCGACCTGCACGTTATTTTGATGGACGGCTGGCGGCGCGAGATGCTGTTCCCCGACACCGGCCGGGCGTGGGTCGCGCCGTCGCCGAACATGCCGCGGTTTGAGACGGCGGTCGTCTATCCGGGGCAGGTGCTGCTGGAGGGGGTGAACCTGTCGGAAGGCCGCGGGACGACATTGCCGTTCGAGATCGCCGGCGCTCCATGGCTCGATCCGTGGCGACTCGCGGACGAAATGCAGCGTCGCGAACTTCCGGGCCTGACGGTTCGACCGCTCCGGTTCGTCCCCACGTTCGACAAGCACCGCGGCGTGCGCTGCGGGGGTGTTTCCTTCCACGTGACCGATCCGCGGGCCGTGCGGTCGATGGCCGTCACGTTGGCGCTGCTCGATGCGTCCCGGCGACTCGCTCCCGCCGAGTTTGCGTGGCTGCCGCCGCCGTATGAATACGAGACCGTCAAACCGCCGATTGACATTCTGTTCGGGTCCGACCGCTTGCGTCGCGCGCTGGATTCCGGCCGTGGTTTGCCCGATGATGCGGAACTGACCGCCTTCGATGAAACGGCTTGGCGCGAGCGCACCGCCGCCTGCCGGTTGTATGCGTGATTCTCGTAGGGTGGGCCGAGTCTTCGAGTCCCACCACGGTTAATCATCGATGTGGTGGGACTCGAAGACTCGGCCCACCCTACAAGCCACGAAGAAAGCTGATCGATGCCGGCCCGGCCGTATATTCTGGCGGAATCCACCTGGGAGACCGTCCGCAACACGCCCTATGAAGTGGCGATCCTGCCGTGGGGGGCGACCGAGGCCCACAACCGGCACCTCCCCTACGCGACCGACACCATGCAGTGCGACGCCGTCGCGGCCGAGTCGGCCCGGCTGGCGTGGGACGCGGGAGCCAAGGTCATCGTGCTTCCCACGGTCCCCTTCGGCGTCAACACCGGGCAGCGCGAAGTCCCGTTGTGTCTCAACATGAATCCCAGCACGCAGCAGGCGGTGCTGTACGAGATCGCCGAAAGCGTGCAGCTCTGCGGCGTCAAGAAGCTGCTCATTCTGAACGGTCACGGCGGGAACGATTTCCGGCAGATCATCCGCGAGCTGCAACCGAAGCTGTCGCTGCTCTTGTGCCAGATTCACTGGTTCCGCTGCGTGAAGCCGGACCCGTTCTTCACCACGCCGGGCGATCACGCGGGGGAGCTGGAAACCAGCGTGATGCTGGAGATCGCCCCGGACCTCGTCCGCCCGCTCTCCGAAGCCGGCCCCGGCGCGGAGAACCCGTTCAAGATCCGCGGCTTCCGCGAAGGCTGGGCCTGGACCCAACGCCGCTGGGTCGACGCCACCGACGACACCGGCACCGGCAACCCCCACGACGCCTCGCGCGACAAGGGCCGGAAGTACATGGACGCCGTCAGTCGCCAGATCGCGGGGTTCCTGGTGGAACTCGCCGCGGCGGATATCAAGGATCTGCACGAGTGACGCGCAGAAGCCCACCCATAGCAATGGGTGGGTGCGATGTCGATGTCATTAATCACCTCATCGTGACGTGTTCAGTGCCACGGCCGCGAGAATGAGCGCCTGGAGCGCCTGTTCATCAATCGTGTCCCCCTCCTGGAAATCGATGGCCCGCCGGGTGTTGCCTTCGAGGCTGGAGTTGAAGAGGCCGGAAGGGTCCGGAAGCGAAGCGCCCTTGGCGAAGGTCATCTTCACGACACTCTTGTACGTCTCACCGGTGCAAATGATCCCGGCGTGCGACCACACCGGAACCCCGGCCATCGAGTTCGACGGCTTTCTCCATTTCACCTCCTCGACAACGTCGGGATCGGCCTGAAGGATGAGAATTCGGATGCGAGCGAGCGTCGCGCTCCGCCAATCACCAAGCTCCTTGATTCCCGGATCGATTTGCTGAGAGGGAGAGGCTCCTCCTGTTCCTTCCTTCGAGCCGCTCTTCGTCTTCTTCATGGTGGTTGTCGCTTTTCATGGTTGCGGGCTGAAGACTTGGCGACTTGGCAAGCTTCGATGTCGGCCGCAACGTGACGTTAAAGCCTAACCTCGGTTGAAGATGCAGTCCTCGAGCTCTTTGTATATCGCCATCTCTGGCCGGATCACCGCAGCCAGGTTCCGCTTGAATCTCTCTGGATCGACAGATGTGATGATGCCACAGATGTTCTTGACTCTGTTGGCCTCGTCCTTCACATCATCGTCATTGATATTGCTCACGAGCGTCGCGTATGCCGTGGCATCGAAGGCGAGCCCCTCGGCGGAGCAGTATGCTTCGAGTACCTCTCGATCGAATAGGTAGTTCTCGATCTCCCAGCGCTTGAGTACGCGGTGGTTGGCGGCATTGTTGCTCAGATACCGCTGCCGATCCACCTCGGTTGCCTTCTTGCCTGAAGCGATATCCCGATCCTTCAGCAGGTAGATTTCCAACGTCGGCAAGACTTTTGAGATGATGCCGACGGTAATGGCCATCCGCTGGTCCAGCTCGGTGTTGCCGCCGCTCGAGACGAACTGCGTGTCGGGGTAGGCCTGCGCAAACACGGTGTTCAGAACATCGGCGTCGAGTCCCCGCTCGCGACCACCTTTCCCGGGTTCGGCGCGCCCCTCGCAATAAATGATCTGCCTCGGACTTACGAGGCCCGCAAGGTCATCAAGCGCCGTCGCAAAAATCTCGCGCCACACTTTGAGCGAGGGCGCGATCGGCTTCAGGGTCACGGGCTCGGCACCGAAGCGGGTGCCTTCCTTGAAGTCGATCACTTGGCACTGGCCCCTGAGGTCTTCCTGGAGTGCCCGCAGGAAGCCAATGCTGTGCGTTGCAACCCACAGCTGGCAATTAGGCCCGATCAGCCGATTCATCTCTACGAGGAGCTTGCGCTGGATCGCCGTATTGATGTGGAGTTCGGGTTCGTCGATGAGGAACACGCTGTCATCGTAATCGTCTTGGCGCAGGTACAGGTCGAGCAGGATATCGACCGCCTCCTTCTCGCCGGCCGAGAGTAAATTGAACTCGAACTCCTTCGGGTGATCGCTTTTCTTGAAGTAGAGCGTGCCCTTGCCAGCCTCGATGTTGCCGAGGCTCTGCACTTCCAGGTCGAGGCATTTCTTGAGAGACGTGTTGAGGTCGCCGACGATCTTGGCCTTCGCTTCGCTCGGCTTGCTGTCGCTCTCCTCAAGGTAGCGGTTGTAGTTCGCGTGGAGCCGGCGGTAGTTCTCCTCCATCTTTTCGTCGAGATCGATGGACGTCGTGGCACCGTAGTTATTCTGCGCAATCGCGGCTGTCGCGCGTACCTCGCTTATTTTGACGTTCGAGTTGTAGCGGTAGCAGCTCCTGAAGGAGAATACCGTATTGGCCTTCCCGGCGATCTCGCGCCGCTTGCGCGCCGCGGAGAAATCTTCGCCATCAAAGTCAATCGCTACGGATTGATAGTTATAGGTCGCGTCGCCGTGCATCGAATGATAGGTATAGTCTTTGGGTTTTTGGTTCCCAATCCGGTTGTATGTGTTACTGAGATACAGCATCCCATCAAGGACGCTGCTCTTCCCACATCCGTTCGGACCCACCAGCGCTACGATGCGGGCAGGCGTCTCGCCCAGGTCAATCGTTAGGTGGTGGAACCGCTTGTAGCCGTTCTTCAGTTCGAGCTTCTTGATTTTCATAAGAACCTTAGGATCGCATAAGAGGGGAGATCGCGCAAGTGAACTCGCGGTCGTCGTGGGCTTGCGGGCTGATGACTTGGCGTCCGCTCACGCCACTCGCATTGTACGCTCACATCCGTTCGCCGGGCAGTTGGCTAGCTTGCTTCACCCAATCGGCGAGCTGCGCTTCGTCGAGCGGGTCGTTCTCGTGGATGTCGAGGTAGCGGACTTCCTTTTGCTTGGACTCGCCGGGGGGGACGGGACGCAGCGACGCGCCGCGGAAGAACGCGACCTTGATGTACTTGTTGAAGCAATGGACGCCGAGGAACCAGACCCCTTCCTCGATTCCGTACAGCGGCGAATTCCATTTGACCGCCTTGGACACGTCGGGGAAAGTGCGCGTGATGAGCGCGTCGAGACGGCGGCCGACGTCGCGTTTCCAGCCCGGCATCGCTGCAATGTAGGCCTGCACGGGGGCGTCGCCGTAGCCCTTCGCGATCTGAGGGTTGCCGCCGGAAAGGAGCTTCGGCTTCGCGGCCTTGCCGGACGGCGACTTCGGAGCCGTCTTGTGCGGTTTGGCCGCCTTCACAGCGACCGGCTTGGCCGCGGCGTTCCTGGCGACCTTCGCCGACTTCTTGGATGTTTTGTCGGCCATCGTGCTCATTCCAGGACCGCGGTGCCCTCGGACGGGTGGCTGGGTCGAACGCACTCGCTCACCCGCATTGGCCGCGCGGATGCGCCGTGTTCACGAGCAGTCTATCCGCGGCCGGGTGCCCCGGACCAGTGATTGATTGCCCTGCGAAGCGCCCGCACGGCTGACACCGCCGTGATCTTCGCACGCTCCCGGCTCGCCACAGTCCCCAAAATTCCGCGCAACATTTCCGGTAGGGTAACAGGCTCGAAGACATCCGCGGGGATGGGACCCCGCGGCTTCGGGTCGTGGAACACTCGACTGGACCTCCCATGAACGCTGCCCACGACTTGCGGGCCGAGTTGCGCCGCCTGGCCGCGCGGACCGGGCCGAATGTCACGCTGGACCGGTTTTGCCGCGAGATCGGCGTCGCCCCCGGCACCGTCGCCCGGTTCTGGGGAACCTGGACGAACCTGCGGGTCGCCGCCGGATTGCCGCCGCGGTGTCGGTCAGCTCGGACGGAGCGCGACATCAAACGGTTGCGGTGGCGTCGCCGCAGCCGCCAATTCCAAACAGCGATCACGGTGCTGATGTGGACGGCGGCCTTCGCAGGGTGCCACTGGCGAGGGACTTCGCTCGCCGTTGCTCGATCAGTGACCCGGACGCTTGAAGCGTCCGGGTCACCTGAGGGAGCGCTCGATGATGTGGGACGCCGCTGGGAAGCGTCCGGCCCCCTCACCCTGCCCCTCTCCCCCGAGGCGGGGGAGAGGGGACCGATCGAAGAGAACAGTGGGCCAATTGCTCAAACCCGTCCGGCAACCCGAACTTCCGGCATTTTGGGTTGTCCGGTAGAATCCGTGGAACGCGGCGAGGAGGCCGCGACTGGCCCCGAGTCGTCCTGCCATCGGTTTAACATGCGCAACGAAAACGAAGTCCCCCTGGCTGACACCCCGTTCACCATTCCGGTCGCCGAGCGGATCAAGCGGTTGCCGCCGTATCTGTTCGGGCGGATCAACAAGCTCAAGCACCAGAAGCGGGTGGCGGGAATCGACGTCATCGACCTGGGAATGGGGAACCCGACCGATCCGCCGGACGCCCTCATCACCGAGAAGATGAAGGAAGCGCTGCAGGACCCCAAGAACCACCGCTACTCAGTGGCGAACGGCATCGCCAACCTGCGGAAGGAAGTCTCCGCCCGGTACTTCCGCAAGTACGGGGCGCGGCTGAATCCCGAGAACGAGATCATCGCATGTCTCGGCTCGAAGGAGGGGTTCAGCCACATGTGCCTCGCTTTGATGGGGCCGGGCGACACGGCGATTGTGCCGTCGCCGACGTTTCCGATTCACGCGTACTCGGTGATGCTGGCGTCGGGGAACGTGATTGCCCTCGATGTCCGCGAGCCACACAAATTTCTGGAGAACGTCGCGTACACCTGCGAGCACCTGTATCCGAAGCCGAAGCTGGTGGTTGTGAATTTCCCGCACAATCCGTCGGGGACGTGCATCGAGCAGGACTTCTTCGACGACCTGATCGTGCTGGCGAAGAAGCACAAGTTCCTCGTCATCAGCGATTTCGCCTATGCCGACATCTGCTACGACGGCTACCAGGCCCCGAGTTTTCTCTCCAGCCCCGGCGCGATCGACGTCGGCGTCGAGCTGACGACGATGAGCAAGGGCTTCAGCATGGCCGGCTGGCGGATCGGTTATTGCAGCGGCAACCGCGAAATGGTCCGGGCGCTGGCGACGATCAAGGGCTATTACGATTACGGCATCTTCCAGGCGACGCAGATTGCGGCCATCGTCGCGATGCGGCACTGCGAGTCCGCCGTCGAGGCCATCGCCAAGGAATATCAGGAACGCCGCGACGTGCTGGTCGAGGGTCTGAACCGCATCGGCTGGGACGTCGAGAAGCCGAAGGCGGGCATGTTCGCCTGGGCGAAGATCCCCGAGCCGTGGGCGCAGATGGGTTCCATCGACTTCGCGATGAAGCTGATGGAAGAGGCGGGCGTCGCCGTCAGCCCCGGCCGCGGTTTCGGCGAAGAAGGCGAAGGCTACCTGCGGCTGGCGATCGTCGAAAACAGCCAGCGGTTAAGGCAAGCCGTGCGGGCGATCGGCAAGTGCCTGAAGGTGGAAGCCGCCCCGGCGGCGTGATAAGCAGAAGTCATTCAGTTTCGGGTGCCATGCTTGCAGCTTTGGGCAAGCATGTCTTCGAGGGAAAGGCACATGCTTGCCCAAAGCTGCAAGCATGGCACCCAAGCCGTCAACTTCGTGGCCGGGTCCACAGATACCGCACGAACGCCCACAGACCGGCGAACTTGAACGTCGGATCGACGTAGTGCTCGATCACGTAGAACGCGAAATAGTACGCCCGGCAGAAGCACCAGACGGTGATCGCCAGCAGCACGGCGGACCGCAGCGTCGGTTGCTCGGCGAGCAACAGCCCGCCCGCGAGCAGACCGGAGAACACGAACAGCCCGCCCTTGAGATAGATCAACCGTGGATCGCGCAGATCGGCCACGATGGGATTCCTGACGTCTCGCCCGTAGGATCGAGGTCGCGCCCTCGACGCCGGCATCGTAGCAAATCCCTTCGGTTGGGGTGGCGCGCCCCTGAGGCTTTGCGAAAGGCGTGGTTCTTGAACCGTAGGGCACGCAACGCCGTTCACAAATGTGAGCGAAGGCCAAGAGTGTTTATCCACAGATTTCACAGATGACGCAGATTTATGACACAGGAATTCGCCGGGGGATGGATGTTTCGGAGCAATCCTTTGTTGGACTTCAATCTGCGTCATCTGTGAAATCTGTGGACAATATCTTGGCCAGCCTATCGGATTCGTGATCGGCGGTGCGTGTCACTCCAGCCCGATTCATCTCAGGAATCGTCCCGTGATCTGGACCTGGTGGCGGAATCGGCAGCGGCGGCGGTTGCTCGCCGAGCCGTTTCCGGCGGAGTGGACAACGTGGCTGTCGCGGAACTGCCGGCATTACGCGGGGCTGTCGCCGGACGGGCAGCAACGCCTGCGGAACGATGTGCGGGTGTTCGTCGCCGAGAAGCATTGGGAAGGGTGCAACGGCTTGACCGTGACCGACGAAATGCGGGTCACCATCGCGGCCCACGCGGTGCTGTTGGGGTTGGGGTTCCCCGAGTTGCCGTTCGGAAGATTGCTGTCGGTGTTGATTTATCCCGACACGTTCGTGGCTCCGCCGACGCGGCAGCGCGACGGCATCGTCGATGAGTCGCACGAGCCGCGGCTGGGCGAGGCGTGGTATCAGGGGCCGGTCGTGCTGTCCTGGCGCGAGGTCCGCGAACAGTGCATCGAGCATCCCGACGGCCGCAACGTCGTCGTGCACGAGTTCGCGCATCTGCTCGACATGACGAATCGCGCGATCGACGGCATCCCCGCGCTCGACGGCATTGCGGATGCGGACGGTTGGGTGAACCGCATGGGCGAAGAGTTTTCGCGGTTGGTGCGCCAGTCGCGGCTCGGGCGGCGGTCGGTGATCGACGACTACGGCGCGACCAGCGAAGCGGAGTTCTTCGCCGTCGCCAGCGAATCATTCTTCGAGCGCCCGGCCGAGCTGCGGCTCGACAAGCCCGTGGTCTACGAATGCCTGCGTGAGTTCTATCGGCAAGACCCGGCGTCCAGAATGTCAAATGTCGAATGACGAATGTCGAAGTGAAGACGACATGCCTCATCACAGAAGCCGCGGGGTTCCACCCCCGCGGATCTTCCCTGCCCAACAGTGTCCCAGACGCTTGGAGCGTCCGGGACGCTCGTTCGGTCACCTCACCGGGTCGGCGTTGCCCGGCGCCAGGGCCGGCGGCTGCGCGGCGGGCTTGGCACGCAGGAAGAAGAACCACACCAGCGCCAGGATGATGACCAAAAGAATGATGCCGCGACGCCGCCGTTTGCGGCGGGCGATCATGTCGGCGGAAGCTGCGTCGTTTGACATCGTGGAATCCTTGTCGGGGATCGGGAATCGCGCATCGCCGGAATCACAGCGGCTTCGGCATTTTTCTGACTAATGCCTAACGCCTAATGCCTATCCACCGCCTTCACTTGAGCACTTTGACTTTGACGCCGCGGTAGCGCACGAACTGGTTCGTGAAGTCACCCCCGCCGTGGACCTGCAACGCAATCATGCCAGTGTCGGGATGACGCTTTTCGGTGTCGGCGAATTCGGCGATCCGCACGCTGTTGATCCAGGTCGTGATCTTCGGCGGATTGCCGACGATCCTGGCCCGCAGCTCGTTCCATTCGCCGTGCTTCCACAACAGCGTCCACTGCTCGGCGTTGATCGGGCAGGGGTAGGCGGCGTTCGTTCGCGGCGTGAAGTCCGTCGGTTTTTTGCCGAGATCGAAGTTGCGGAGCTCGATGCCGCCCGACAGCCCTTCGCCATACACCCCGGCGAGGTTGCCGTTGTCGTGGTAATCGACCATGTACTGGTAGGCCTGACCCTTGTCGTTGCTGCGCAGGAACAGGCCGCTGTCGGGGCCGTAATCGTTCCGCATCTCGACGATGACCTCGAAGTCGCCGTAGGCCTTGTCGGTGAGGACGATGCCGCCGTTGCCGGGGACGTCCTGCGAGCCGGTGATGGTGCCGTCGACGATCACCCATTTGCCGCCGGATTTGTTGCCGGTCGCGCGGCTATGGCCGGTCTGGGCGCTGATGTGCCAGCCGTCGAGCGACTTGCCGTCGAAGACTGTGACGAACCCGGAGTTGTCGAGTGACTCCTTCGGCAGATCGGCGGCGAACACCGTCGCGGGGAGCGCGACGAACAGAGACCACCAGAGACGACGCATGACCGGAACTCCAGAAGATTGATCGCGGTTGCGACCAGTCTGGAGCGACGGCGGCCGGGTGTCAATGCGCGTGCGCGATGCGTTATCGCTTCGTAGGGTGCAGTCGAGGCTCTGCGAGGCTCACCCCGTTGGAGTCCAGCCTTTAGGCTGTCTTCCTTTGAGTCGCTTGAAGACAGCCTAAAGGCTGGACTCCAACGAAAGAGGGTGAGCCTCGCAAAGCCTCGACTGCACCCTACGCAAATCGCGACGCTCAAATGCGGCGGCCGTTTTGCTCGGTCCAGGCGCGCATCTCTTCGGCGAGCTGCTTGTCGGAGACGTCGTAGTAGCTGTACCGGCTCGGGCCCCACAGGCCGGAGTCGGCATCGCGGATGTACGATTCGGTGTCGAACTTCGTATCGCCCCGTTCGCTGTAGGAGACGAACAGAATCCGGCGGCCGTCGTGCTCGCGAGTCTTGTGGATTTTGAGCGACTTCAGCTTCTCTTCGAGGACCGCGCCGTTGAACGCCACGTCGTAACTGCGGAGCGCGGTGAACTGACCCTGCCGCCGCATCGTCAGCACTGACCGCAACGAGTCCTCGGGACTGCTGAAGTTGAACCCCTGGATCGCGCTTGCCGACACTTCGGACCGGCCGCGCAGAAACACGTACGCCGCCGTGCCGATGGCGATGCACAGCGCCAAAAACGAGCACATGGAGGACAGCCGCGAGCCCAGCCGGGCGAACCGGCCTTCGCGGGGCGCATTGTCGGACGATTGACGATTGTCGGCCATCGGCGTGCACCATCCTTGAGAATCGCCGGAATGTGACGGATCGCGTTGTCGCGAGAGACGGGACACGAACACGCGGCCGGACGACTCATCCCTGAAGTCCGCCGCATCGGACGACGCGATCTTTCCCCATCATCGGTCGACGGTTCGGTGCGTCTCTACGCTC
>Ga0163152_10008966_pt1 | contig 10555 bp, 7 predicted proteins | sample OliLakLV19MP8IB2_FD_148635 | JGI IMG/M metagenome (GOLD analysis project Ga0163152, IMG submission 148635) | Freshwater microbial mat bacterial communities from Lake Vanda, McMurdo Dry Valleys, Antarctica - Oligotrophic Lake LV.19.MP8.IB-2 | ecosystem: Environmental > Aquatic > Freshwater > Lake...
CCCCAGTTGGGACCGAGGCTTGCGGAGATGGGGCGAAGGGACCGACCCCGGAGCGCCAGAGCCGAGGCCGAGGTCTGCCCGCCCAGACCTACCCACACGACTTCCTGAAGCCCCGATTTTCATCGCGTGTGTCCTCGTGTTAGGTGGCTTGCGAGCTCATGAACGAGTCAGAGCCGGGCTCGGTTTCTCGACATCCCCGCCGAAGAATCCCGGTGACTGCGACCACACCCCCGCTGATCAACCTCTCCGCGCGGACGCCGAAGCCGCGTAGGATCGACGATGGGTTGCACCGCCGCAAGCGGAGCAACCCATCGACACCGTGCCGCTCACTCGAAGACGGCCACCGAGCGCCAACATCCTGCGCACTACTTCTTGCGCGTGTACTCGATGCGCAGGTGCAGCGCTTCCTTGCCGTCCGGCCCCGGGCCGTACAACGGCCACATGATGTGGTCATCGTCCGGGTACTTCGTGACGGTCCTGAACTTCTCGAGCATGCCGCTCATGCCCACGCCCTCGCCGGTCAGCGTGAGCTCACCCTTCTTCTCGTCCCAGTCCCCGTACAGCACCAGCGGCGATGTAGCCATCGAGTCGGTCCAGAGCGTGTAGTACTGCTTCTTGATCGGGCAGTAGCCGTTGATCCCGTGACCCTTGAACGGCATGCCCATGAACTCGCCGTCGAAGCTCTCGATGGTGTGGAACTCCGAGTGCTTGGTCATGGTCATCTTGGCGCTACTCTTCTGCTCCGCGCCGGTCGGGTCGGCCATGATCATGAGCGCGTCCCAGTTGCCGACGCGCTTCTGCAGCCGAGCGTGCTGAGGGCCGGGCGTGAAGGCGTCCTGCACCGCGGCCTCGGAAGAAGGCGCCTTTTCCTTGTCTTGGGTCAGGGCTCCGAGGCAGAGGCCCGAAGCAAGGACGATGAGCGTGCTGAGGAGGATCTTCATGTCGTTCAGAGTAGGGGTGGGGTGGCGAGCCGCGCCAGGGATGGGGCGGCCTCATGGACAAGACGGATCTCCAGCCTGGCTCTCGACATCTGTGCCAGGAATCGAGGGAGACCTTCGAGGAACTCGCAAGTTGGCCGATTTCCGTCGAATCTAGGTGCTACCCGCTGCGCCTCCGGGACCTAGTCCAGGTCGATCCGAACCTGCGAGCACGACCCCGGCGCGATCTCAGCCTTGGCGGTCCGAATCGACCCGTCCGGCGCGGATACAGACCAGCGGTACTCGCCGCGCGGGAGACCATCGAACCGTAGGCGGCCATCCGAGTCCGTCGCGGCGTTCGAGGGCCGTGCGAGGATGAGGTCCCGCGCAAGCCAGTCTGAGGCGTTTTCGTCGAACTCTTGGGAGTGAAGCTGTATGGCGACGTCGGAGAGAGGAAGGCCTCCACGCGCGACCTGGAACTCGATGCTACCTCGCCGACGGACCTGAAGTGTCTCAGTTTGCGCGGCCGAGCCCACTCGGACCATTCGACGTACCGGCCACAGTGATTCTCCAACAACCGCGAGAGTGTAATCGCCCGCGAGGAGCGCTCGACTACGTGCCCGTCCAGCATCATCAGTCGACATCGCCATGAGCCAGTATTCACCATCCCTGGGTGCCAGCAGGAGAACCTCGACTCCTGGAAGAGGAGCACCATCTAGAACGAGCAACTCAATGGATCCTCGTGGGTCAAACTCAATACGCACAGGTTCGCGAGCCTTGAACTCGATACCGCTTACAAATCCGACTCCAAGGTCATCGCGCTGGAGATGCAGGTTCGAAAGGGAATGATGCCAAGGACCGAAGTCCGCGATACCGCGTGCATCCGACACTGCACGCCGCCCCGATGCCAATGATCCGCCGTCCAGGGTTACAACGACTCCGGCCATCGGATCGCCCAGTTTGTCGAAAACAAAAACCTGAGCGGTAGGCGCCCCCGTATCGAGATGCAGAACTGCAGGCACGCCTGAGCCGACTGGTACTATCAGCGAAGCGGCTGCAAGCTCTTCCCCATCCATCAAGACCAATTGATATTGCACACGTGGATCGATTGCGCACGAGAGCGAACGCGATGGTGGGACTACATAGCTCTGGCTACTCATCACCGGATCACCTGCGATAGTCTCCGGGACAACGTAAAGAATCGCTGGGTCCTTCAATGGGTAACCCGGCTTCTCCCGGATGTCGACCCGTACATTGCCTGTTCCAGTTGCGCGAACTTCTACCATAGATCTTCGGTTCGCGATCAATCGCACTTCACCGAAGCGAGTCATCCGCGTCGGCGAATCCACGGTATACCTCCAGGGGCCAGGCTCCAGGTTCTCGAAATGCAACACCCCGTCGGCGGGGAACTGCGTTGGAGCGATCGTGGACAGGCCATTCAGCGAGCCGAACCATCCGTTGTAGCTCGTGCCCTCATCGAGGATCAGCCGAAGGTCCAGAGTGGCACCACGACGAAGTGAAATCGTGCCGACATCTAGTGCATTACTGTCCGGGGTCGTAGTGGCGACACTGCGTTCAGGAAAACCTGCGGCGTTGATCCTGAGGACATTGTCGCCGGCAGGGACGCATTCCAATTTGAACAAGCCGCCATCATCGGTAGTGGCAGAACGTCCAAATGGATCGAGTTGCGTAGCGTCTTGTAGGAGCCACGGTTGTACGGCCGCATCAGCAATTGGCTCGCCAGTGATGCCGTCGACAACACGGCCGCTTACACGAACGCATCCGGCCAACTCAATCTCAACCCAGGTCGGCGCGGAGTCTGTCACGGTGACCGTACTTACAGGGCCTCGACCGTGCTCACTCGACGAAGCGAAAAGTTTGACCTCGCCTAATGGCACGCCTTCCATCATGAAGCGTCCCCCCGAGCGGCCGATGAAGTGTCGTGTGTTGAGTGCGTTGAGAGTTCCTCGCCAGGATCTGATCGAGAACGTCTCGACCGGGGTGCCCTCATGTCGGACAACCCCCTCAATCGTCCCGCCTCGATCTAGTTTGATTCGCCATGGCGTCGCGACGGGTGTCTCGAGGAGTACGGTGTCTCGTTTGGGTACGAATCCACGGGCTTCGATATCGAGCCAAACAGTCCCAAGTGGGGAGCCCCGCATGCGCGCAATGCCGTCCTCTCCCGTCAACACGAGGGCGCGCTCCCACGAGTCGCCAACTTGCCAGATATACTCGACATTCGCTCTGGAAATTGGAGTGTCGTCAGGGCCCACCACGAGTACAGGGAAGGGTGACCCCGCCTCTAGCGGAATCTCGACGAATGAATGCGAATCAGGGCTAGGGGCATCGATCGTCTTGCGTGCAGAAATATACTCGCCACCTTGGGCCTGAAAATCATAGCGTGCGCCCTCGAGAATCGGGAAACGTTGAGGCCCGAACGCTCCTTGAGTGTCAACAGAGAAGCTGGAAAGGCCACGCAACTCGGCACCGGTGCGGGCATACACGTTGATGACGACGTCCCCGAAACGCTGTGAATCGCTTAGTGCTCGAACTCGGCCGCTTGCCACGAAGGTAGAACGCAGAATGAGCGTCACGTTCGCAGGAGCTTCACCACGCCAAGCTTCCGAAATCAGAGTTCCCACGTTCGCGATCACCGTTTGGATGCCGCCTAGGCAGGGCATCGTTGCGCGCCCCGTCTCGTTCACCGTGGCGAAGCGAACAAGATAGAGCGAGTCTTCAATATCATTGATGGACTGTGCGCCACGCAGCTGTTGCGCCAGCATGCGTGTCGTTCGCAAAACTGCATTCGAGACCACTGCTCCTTTGGCGTCAATTACCTCAACGTCGACCGAACCGCCGATATCAAGCAAGATTGGCAATGCGAGCTCGAAGGGGCTACCACCTGCGGAAAAGCGAAAGGACCGGGGTCGTGCGGAGGTGTGCGTAACCCAAAGAATGGAGCCCTCCGCATCGCCGGCAAGTTGCGTGGAAATCTCAGCGATCCCCTGCGCGTTTGTCCTCGCGACGACTGATCGCTGCAGTAGCCCTTCCCAATCACGCTCCGTGGTCTGCTCCACTCTGGCATGCCAGCTGGCTGACCGCGGTGACCAAGTTAGCTCTGCGCCTTCGACCGGGGAGCCATCTGTGGAAACCACACGGACCCCGCCCTCTGCGCGACGTAGCTGTCCGGCTTCGACGCGTGACACATCTGGGGAAATCAGCGGAGTGGCGTCGATGCTTGCAGCCGCCTCGCTGGTAGTGCTTGAATTGGCGTCGCCAGTCTCAGATGCCGGCGGGGATTCGAGCAAGCGATGCTCAGGGTCGAGCTTCGATGTAGACATGGACTTAGCCGTCCACAGCACCAAGACAACCAGGAGCGTTAGAGTCAGTATAAGTGTGAGCCAGCGCATGGAACGGTTCGCCGCTCGGGGACCCCTATGGTACTGGAGTTCCTGATTCGGGCGCGAGGGTTGGATGTGGCGTAAATGTTGCGATTGGCAAAAATGAGGCGAGTGGCCTGGGCAAGACTCCCATAATGGATACCTGTTGAAACGCAGATGCTTTGAGGGCTAGTGCGATGGCAACTATCGAGTGCCAGAACCTGCGAGTGAAGAACTTCATGCGAAGCGGCTAGGGTCCGGGGGGGGGCTGGGGCGGGTTAAATTGGGCTCCGGGCGGCCTGCCCGCCATGGAGCCTGCCGTACTTGCTTTGGGCAGCGGCGGAACACCAACTGAAACCACCACCTGTGCCAAGGCGACCGCTGCGAGCATGGAAGCGACGAGTAGCACAGTGTGTAGCCGAGTTCGATTAGCGATGTGCATGGAAGGCAATCCTCAGAATAGCAGGCCACTCGTCGAACCGATCCTTTAGGAGATGGAGGTTGGCCCTGGCTTCGGTGCTGCGTGCGGAGTTGGCGCCTTGATTCCAAGTAGCAAGTGCCTGCACGTCCTGCGGGTTAGTGTCAAGGAGCGAGGTCAGCGCTCTAGCCGCATGCCGGACCTCCTCGACCAGGCGCAGACGAGCCGCAATGCAAAGTCGATTGACCTGGGCGGGGTACTCCCGCGGCGAAAGTGCTACAGCCGTCTGCGCACAATTGAGCGCCCGATCAAGCTGTGACAATCGTACATAGACATGACTAGCGTTGGACCAAGCAGCGTACTGGTGAGAAATCGAGCCGCTCGTTGCAACGACCGAGCGGAGGATGACAAGCGCAGCACCCGGCGCTCCTGTTGCGTGGGTGTGCATCGCTGCGTAGATCCTCGCCGCATCGGTGGGTACGAGTCGATGCGACGCAGCCGCGAGCTGGCCGGCGCTCGCCCAGCCAGAGACTGAGCTTGCGACACACCGCTCGAGGAGTTCGACGACCTCATTCTCCTCGCCGTGGCCCGTGTCGCCTCGCAAGGCGCGCGAACTGCCGATGCGGACGTCCTTCTCGCGGGGGATGTGGTCGCGCAGGCTGGAAAGCGCGCGATCGACCATCAAATGGCGAGAATCCTCGCCCTCGTTGAGTCGCAAGTACGCCGCCTGCCGCAGCACGAACGCGAGTTCCTCCCGGTGAACCTGGACCAAATGCCGCTCCGCCTCGTCCAGCGTCGCGCTCCGTGCCGAGACGACGGAGCCCGACTCCATCACCGAACGCGGGACGTCCCGCCGCGGCACGCGCAACAGCGCGCTACCCGGCTTCTGCGCGAGCTCACGCAGGATCTCCGCGATCTCGGGATGGAGGGTGATCACGTCACGTGCCATCGTCGCCTCCCGTGAGGAACTCGTCCATGTCTAGCTCGCGGCGCAGTCCGAGCAGCCACAGGGCGCGTCGGACGTGTGACTTTGCCTTCGCCTCGGGCACCTGGTTCTCGTGGCACCAGTCGGCGACGGACTTGCCGCCCATCACGATCGACTGGAACGCGCTGCGGGTCTCGTAGGGTGCCTGGTTGAACGTGGTGCAGCCGCGCAGCGCGAGCGTGGGTTCGATGCCGAGGAACTGAGCCAGAGCGAGGATCCGCTCGTCCGAAGTGGGTCCGTTGAGTGAGTTCGAGGCCAACGCGGCCTCGTCCTCGGCCACCAGCTCCCGCAGGGAGCGGCGTATATGCTCGGCCAGCCACACGTCGAGGTCCGGCGTTCCCGTGTACTCCGCGGCGCGCCGCGCAACCTGGGCCGCGCTGCGTAAGTGAAGGCGCTTCAACTCCAGCAGCAGGGCCTGCCGCTCGAGCCGCTGATGGCAACGTTCCACGAGATCGAGCGGATCGCCATCGATGAGTCGAGCAAGAACCTCGCGCGGAGAACCGAAACCGAGTACCTCCCGCCAGACGGCGTTGCCGTGAGGACGTGCTGCCGGATCGGGAGTGGGGGAGGCTTCACCCATGCGAGGCTCGAGAGCGTCGGTCGCTCGGGATCGCGACCCAGGGCCCAAGTCTAGTGTGGCGGAGCCTTTCCCGAACCATGGACAATCTCCGTGGCCGGGCCAGGGAAGAGCGGGTTGGCCCCGGTATTCAAATTGGGGAATCGCGCCGAGGCTGCGCCTGGGGGGGCCGGCGCGGCGGCTCCTCCGGGAGCGCACGATTGCGCAATTTCGAACGACGCTGCTCAGCGCACGACGACCGGCATCGAGTTCGTGCGGCGCATCTCGCCGCCCTGCCGCACGACCTCGCCCTGCGCCACCAGGAACGTGCCCGACAGCAGCGCCGGGACGAGCCAGTTCAAGATCACCTGGCCCGAAGCTGGGACGACGCCCAGGTTCACGACCCGCGCGCTCGCGGCGAGCCGCTCGACGAGCGCGAGACCGTCCGCGACGACGATCGGCGCGCGGCCGAAGTTCAATCGCGCCAAGGAGCCCGGCGGGCATAGACGACGAACTGCACACCGAATCCTGGCACCGGGATGCCGACGAAATCGAGGTTCGGATCGCCAGGCGTAGCCTGGACGAACGTGCCCGAGCCCGAATTCCAGGCCACCTGCCCCGCCGAGCAGGTCGCGGGATCCGTCGAGTAGCCGCCCTCGAGCGAGCTGGTCGAGTGCCTGAACGTCGCCGACGGGGTGACCCACGCGGCCGGAGCGCCAAAGCCCGTGTAGAAACAGGGAAGTCCCGGGAATCCCGTCGGCGACCAGCCACCGCTGCCACCCTGAAGCAACCCACCCGAGAAGATCGCCAGGTCGTTGGCGGTCAGGATGAGCGCTGTGCCACCGTTGCCGGCCCATCCGGAATCGGCGTCCCCGCCGTTTCCGCCGACGATGGTGGTGGACACCATGTGCAGCAGGTTGCCGCCGCCCGATGCGAGCCCGGGCTCCCCGTCCCAGGGATTGCTGGGGGCAGGAGCGCCCGACGCTCCCTCGATCGTGCAGCGTGTCATCTCGATGCGCGACGACTGGGGGCCCACTGACCCTGTGGTGAGGCCGCGCAACCGCACGTCCGCGCTGCTCGTCACGGCGAGCGTGAACGGCGCTCCGGGGGCAGCCGGCGTGACGTCCTGCACGATGACGTGCCCGGCGCAGTTCGCGACCGACAGCCCGGAGGCGCGCAGGTTGACGACGGCCGCAAGGTTGCCGGCGGGGATGTTGCTGATGGCGAGGTTGCTTCCGATGGCCGACACGTTGCCCCGACCCACGATCGTCAGCGATTTCGTCAGCGTGAACGGCGAGTACGCGCCCGGCATCACGATGATCACGTCGCCGTCCTGTGCGGCAGCGATCGCCGGCGGGATGTTCGTGAACTGGCCCGTGCCGTTCGCGTCGACGATGTAGGTCGAGGCGAGCGCGCTGGATGCGACGGCGGCGCTGAGCACCAGACTCCGGAGCATGCTGCAAAAGTGCATGAAACGACTCCCGTGGACGGCTGCCGGGCCGCATCCAGCCTAGCACCTCGTCACGACTGGCTGTGGGCGGAGCAACTTGGCGAGCCTCCGCGGCGCGCCCCGCGTCGCCTACACTCGGCGTCGTGCTGCTCCTGCCCCCCAGGATCCTGCTCGCGCTGGTCTGCGCGGTGCAGACGAGCGCAGTTGCCGCGCCCGGCGACGCGCCGGATTTCCAGCGTGACGTTCGGCCGATCCTCTCCGACCGCTGTTTCCGCTGTCACGGCCCGGACGCGGGGGCGCGCAAACGCGGCTTGCGGCTCGATACGCAGGACGGCTCGCGCGCCGAGCTGAAGGGCGGTGAGCGCGCGATCGTCCCGCACGATGTCGACGCCAGCGCGGCGGCGCAGCGCATCACGAGCGACGACCCCGACGAGGTGATGCCGCCGCCGTCGCTGAACAAGCCCTTGAGCGCTGCGCAGAAGCGGACGCTGCTCGAGTGGATCGAAGCGGGGGCCGAGTACGAGGTGCACTGGGCGTTCGTCACGCCGAAAGCGTCGGCGCCGCCTTCCGTCCGGGATGGCACGTGGGCGCGCGAGCCGCTCGATGCGTTCGTCCTCGCGAAGCTCGAGGTCGCCGGGCTCGCGCCGGCGCCCGTGGCCGACCGCGCGACCTTGTTGCGCCGCGCGTCGCTGACGTTGACCGGATTGCCACCGACGCCCGAGGAAACGGCGGCATTCCTCGCCGACGACGCGCCGGACGCGTTCGAGCGCGAGGTCGCGCGGCTGCTCGCGTCGCCGCGCTGTGCGGAGCGCTTGGCTGCCGACTGGCTCGACGTCGCGCGCTTCGCGGACACGTACGGCTACCAGTCCGACGCCGACTGCAACACGTGGCCCTGGCGCGACTGGCTCATCGGCGCGTTCCAGCGCAACCTCCCGTACGACGAGTTCGTGCGCCAGCAGCTCGCCGGCGACCTGCTCCCGGGCGCGACGCGCGACACGCGGCTGGCGACGGCGTTCAACCGTCTGCACCGCATGACGAACGAGGGCGGGTCGATCGACGAGGAATTCCGGCAGGAGGGCATCGCCGATCGCGTGGCGACGTACGGCACGGCGTTCCTCGGGCTGACGGTCGATTGCGCGCGCTGTCACGACCACAAGTACGACCCGATTCCGCAAGCGGACTACTACAGCCTGGGCGCGTTCTTCGGCGCGATCGACGAGGCCGGCACGTACTCGTACTCGTTCGCTTCGACACCGCGGCCGGCGTTGCGGTTGCCGACGAGCGCGCAGGAGGAGCAGTTGGCTCAGCGTGATGCGGAGCTCGCGCAGGCCCAGGCGGCGCATGCCGCGGTCGTCGCGGGTCGGCGCGGCGGCGCCGTCGCGTGGTCGCGATCCGCGCCCGACGTGACGGTCGCTCCGCCCGTGCGGAGCTACGCGCTCGACGGCGCGATCGAAGGGCCGACGGGTCTCGCGACGGCGCTCGACGGCGACAGCGGGCCGGCCTTCACCGACGTGCCGCCGTTCCGCCGCTGCGATCCGTTCAGCCTCGTCTTCTGGATGCGATGCCCCGAACGCAAGGCGCGCGCAACCGTCGTGCACACGAGCCAGTTCACGATCGAGTCGGACCAGCAGGGCTATCAGGTCATGCTCCTCTACGGTCGTCTGGCGTGGCAGCTCGTCCACCTGTGGCCGGGGTCCGCCGCAGCGATCGAGACGTCCGCGGAGTTCCCGCTGCAGCGCTGGGTGCACGTCGCGGTCACGTCCGACGGCTCCTCGCGCGCGAGCGGGATGCGCGTCTTCCTCGACGGCGTTCCAGCGACGACGGACGTCGTGCGCGATCACCTCGACGGGCCCGCGACGGTGCGCACGTTCCAGATCGGCTACCGCGATCGCGACGTGGGCTTCGCAGGTGGCGCGATGGACGACGTGCGTGTGTTCGACCGCGCGTTGACGGCGCTCGAGATCGCGGAGCTGCATCGTCCCGGCGCACTGGCCGAGGCGCTGACGCGCGCGCCTGAAAGCGCTGACGACGTGCGCGCGCTAGAGGAGCTCTTCATGAGCGCTGATCCCGTCAGTCGCGCCGCGGCGCAGACTTTGCGCGATGCGCGCGCCGCCCAGCAGGACGTGCTCGAGTCGGTGCGCGAAGTCGCGGTGATGGAGGCCACGCGCCACCCGCGCGCGTCGTATGTGCTCGGGCGCGGAGCCTACGACCAGCCCGACAAGCAGCGTCCCGTGCGCGCCGACCGCGCGCTGGAGGAAGTGCTCGCGTTCGACCCGACCTGGCCCAAGGATCGCGCCGGCCTCGCGGCGTGGACGACCGATCCGCGCAACCCGCTCGTGGCGCGCGTCGCGGTGAACCGGCTGTGGGCGTTGTGCTTCGGGACCGGCCTCGTGGCGACGCAGGAGAACTTCGGCCAGCAGGGCGAGCCGCCGTCGCACCCCGAGCTGCTCGACACGCTCGCCGCGGAGTTCGTGGCGTCGGGCTGGGACGTGCGCGCGCTGCTCGCGCGCATCGTGAGCTCCGCGACGTTCCGCCAGTCCAGCGACGCGACGCACGAGAAACTCGAGCGCGACCCGGACAACCGGCTGCTCTCGCGCGGACCGTCGTTCCGATTGAGCGCCGAAACATTGCGCGATCAGGCTCTGGCGGCGTCGGGTCTGCTCGTCGAGCAGGTCGGCGGTCCGAGCGCGAAACCGTGGCAACCGCCCGGCTTGTGGGAGGAAGCCGGCGCGACCGGTGCGTACGTGCCCGACACCGGCGACGGCGCGCACCGGCGCAGCCTCTACACGTTCCGCAAGCGCACGTCGCCGCCGCCCGACATGCTGCTGTTCGACGCGGGCAGCCGCGAG
>Ga0163152_10008972_pt1 | contig 10550 bp, 8 predicted proteins | sample OliLakLV19MP8IB2_FD_148635 | JGI IMG/M metagenome (GOLD analysis project Ga0163152, IMG submission 148635) | Freshwater microbial mat bacterial communities from Lake Vanda, McMurdo Dry Valleys, Antarctica - Oligotrophic Lake LV.19.MP8.IB-2 | ecosystem: Environmental > Aquatic > Freshwater > Lake...
GCGCGAGAAATTCAGACGCCAGAGTTTGGTTGTGGCCTGGACGGGGTGGTGCAAACGCGGGTGGACGACATTGTGGGCCTGTTGAATGGAGTGGACAGCGCGGTGTGGAACCCCGCCGCCGATGCGTTGTTGCCGGCGCGTTATTCGGCAGTGAACCTCAGTGGCAAACAGGTCTGCCGGACGGAGCTTCTGAAGCGGGCGGGCTTTGCGACCGACTTCAAGGGGCCCATTTTCGGGATGGTGTGTCGGTTGACGGAGCAGAAAGGCGTCGATTTCGTGCTGGAAAATCGCGATTTCTTCCTGAAAGAGAACGTGCGTCTCGTGGTCCTTGGGTCGGGCGATAAACGGATGGAAGACGAGCTGCGCGAACTGGCTGCCGTGGTGCCGCACCAGGTGTTTCTCTGTGCCAAGCTGGACGAGGAGATGAGCCACCTGATCGAAGCGGGGAGCGATTTCTTTGTCATGCCCTCGGTGTTCGAGCCCTGCGGGCTCAACCAGATGTATTCGCAGGTTTACGGCACGCTCCCGATTGTCAGCCGGGTGGGTGGGTTGGTGGATACCGTCGTTGATGCGGACGAGCGGCCTGCCGCGGGTACCGGATTGATGTGCGATCCGAGTACGGTCAGCTTGCGCGATGCGTTACAGCGGGCGCTGGTGTTGTTTGCGGATAAACCGCGGTATGCGGCGGTCCAACAGCGGGCCATGGCCAAGGACTTCTCGTGGAAAATTGCGGCGGCGGCGTACGAGCAGATGTATCAGGAATCGCTCTGATTGGCGGCGAAGCGCATCCGCGCCCGGCGCTCGTGCGTAGGGAGCAAATGGATATGTTTTCCCCGATGAGAGGATTTTCGACAGCAGCCGCGTGGCCCATGGGGCGACAGGGTGCTGCACGCTGGGTTGAATCGCGCTGGAGTGAGGGTGGCGAAAACGGAACGTCGGCCGTTTCCACGGACCGCGGCAACGTCGGGGCGGAACGGTTTTCCAGCGGCTGGCGGCACGGGAAGGCGGGCGGACGGTGATGACGCCGACGCTGCTTTGGTTTCGTCAGGACCTGCGCTTGCAGGACAATCCGGCACTGCAGGCTGCGATCGCGCGCGGGGCTTCGATTGTGCCGGTTTATGTTTGGGACGAGGCCGGTGAGGGGGCGTGGCCCGGCGGTGGGGCGACGCGCTGGTGGTTGCACCATTCCCTCACGGCGCTCGAGGAGACCTTGCGGGCCCGGGGCTCCCGACTCGTGCTGGCGCAGGGAGAAAGCGCGGCGGTCGTGGCGAAACTCGTGCGCGAAACCGGAGCCGGGGCGGTGTATTGGAACCGCCGTTACGAGCCGGCGGCGATCAGCCGGGACGCCGCGATCAAAGCGCAGCTCGTGGAGCAAGGCCTCGAGGTGAAGAGCTTCAACGGCGCGCTGCTGAATGAGCCGCACACGATCACCAACAAGCAGGGAAAGCCATTTCAGGTCTTCACCCCGTATTGGCGCCATTGCCTGACGCTGCCGGTCGCGGCGCCGCACCGACTGGACCGGGCGAGCCTGGTGGCGCCGGAGGCCTGGCCGCGCTCGTTGGCGGTGGAGGAACTGGGCTTGCTGCCGCGCATCACGTGGGATGCGGGGTTGGCCGCAACGTGGAAACCGGGAGAAGCAGGCGCAGCGGCGCGTTTGCGGACCTTCGCGGCGAAGGCGATGGAGCAGTACGATGAGCAGCGCAACATCCCCGGAGTGAAGGGGACGTCCATGCTTTCGCCGCATTTGCATTTCGGGGAGATTAGTCCGCGTCAGGTTTGGGACGCGGTTCGTCAGGCGGGCAAAACGACGGGCGTATTTCCGCCGAACCGGGGTGCGACCGTGTTTCTCAGCGAAGTGGGATGGCGTGAGTTTGCGCACCATTTGTTGTTTCATTTTCCGCACACGCCCGAGCAACCCTTGCGGGCGGAATTTGCGCGGTTTCCGTGGGCGAGTGATCGGGGTGGCGTGCACCTGCGGGCCTGGCAACGCGGGCAGACCGGTTACCCGATTGTCGATGCGGGAATGCGGGAGCTCTGGCACACCGGTTGGATGCACAATCGGGTGCGGATGATCGTGGCCTCATTTCTCGTGAAGCACCTCCGGCTGCCGTGGACAGAGGGCGCGCGGTGGTTTTGGGATACGCTGGTCGATGCTGATCTCGCCAGCAACACGCTGGGTTGGCAGTGGAGTGCGGGGTGTGGCGCGGATGCCGCTCCTTATTTTCGCGTATTCGCTCCCGTGTTACAGGGGCTGAAATTCGATCCCGACGGCGCGTACGTCCGGCGTTGGGTGCCCGAGTTGGCGAAACTGCCGACCGATCACCTGCACGCTCCCTGGGAGGCCGGCGGCGACGTGCTGGCGGCGGCGGGGGTGCAGCTCGGCGAAACGTATCCGCGGCCCCTGGTGGACCACGCCACGGCTCGGAATGCGGCGCTGGCGGCATTCAAGGCGTTGCGCGCGCCGGCGCCGGCGGAGTGATCTTCTGATGGGACCGCGGCCGCCCCCGGCCGCATGGTTGGTCAAAGGTAATAATCCGACGGATCGAAGGATCGACTGGTCGAAGGTAGGGCTGGCTCTCCGCAGCCGGCCTGGTGCAATCGACGTTTCCCCGGAAAAGATCAGACGAAGCAACTGATGGGGCGATGAGCCCCGCAACCAGGACCGCTGCGGAAAGCGGTCCCTACCCGGTTTCCTTTTTCGATCCGCAACCGGACCCGATCCCTGGGACCGCGGCCGCCCCCGGCCGCAGATTTGAACGAAGAGGAGATCGATTGGCATAGACGGTCGCCGGCTCGAAAGGCCCGAGCATTCTGCGGATGCGGGCGAGGGCTCCCGCGGTCCCAGGAACGCAGGCTTTGCGGATGCGGGCGAGGGCTCCCGCCGTCCACAGGAACGGGTTCGGGCATGATGTAACTCTAGGCTTTCCAAACGATGCGCGGGGGCTACGTTGGTCAATTCCTATGCAGAAAACGTTCGTCATCTTTAAGCCTGACGCCATGGAGAAGCGCGTCGTGGGCAGCGTATTGAGCCGGTTCGAGGCCGCAGGTTTCGACGTGATTGGCTGCAAGATGGGGCGTCTCGCGCCTGGCGTCTTGCGCGAACATTATGCGCATGTGGCCAGCCAGCCTTTCTATCCCGAGATCGAACAGTTCATGAGCTCACGTCCCGTGATCATGATGGCGTTGCAAGGCGAAAACATCGTGCAACGCGTGCGTGATTTGCTCGGCCCGACGGATTCGCGCAAAGCCGACAAAGGCACGATTCGCGGCGATTTCGGCACCGAGATGATGAAGAATGTCGTGCATGCCTCGGACAGCGTGGAAAACGCGAACGCGGAGCTCGCACGGTTCTTCAAGGCTGAGGAAATTTTTAGCGTCTAAGGCGCCCACGGCGAGCCGGGGGGAACTGTATCCGAAAGGTAGGGACGGTTGTCCTCAACCGTATTCGTTGCGCCCCCGCCAGGCTCACGACGAGGTCGTCGCAGTAGCGGTAGAGTTCGAATGCCGGTCGTCCGATTCATGAGGCCGTCGGTTAGAAGTGAGGACCGCTGCGGAGAGCGGTCCCTACCTCATTTCGGCCTAAATTCCGCAGAAGAAGTAACCACTGATGAGCACTAACAAACACTGATCAAATAGATCCAGATCGATGGGATAAAACTTTCATTTCACTTACCGGGTGAACGGTCTCCATCGCGCAACTCTGTTTGCATCAGTGGTCATCAGTGAAAATCAGTGGTTCAACGGCGTTTTTTTGGTTCAGCTCACCGCTTCACGCTGAAACGGAATTCGGTCGTGGAGCGGAAGGTCTCGCCAAGACGCAATATCGTGGACGGGAAATGGGGGTGGTTGACTGAATCCGGGTAGTGCTGCGTTTCAAAACAATAGAACCCCGGCCGCTCGTCCGGTGTAGGTTCCCCCAATGGACTGGTGTAGAGCTGGACGCCGGGTTCGGTGGTCCACACTTCCATCACACGGCCCGATTTCTGCGCCTCCACCTTGGCAGCGCGAATCAAGGCGGGCTCACCGGCGCTGCGGTTGATCACGAAATTGTGGTCGTATCGACGAGATGGAGGCAGATCCGCGGCCCTGGCGCCGACCGGCATGGGCCGCGTGAAGTCGAGGGGCGTGCCTTGTACGGCGCGGATCTCTCCCGTCGGAATGAGCTCGCCGTCCACCACGGTATAACGGTCCGCGTGGATGGTCACCTGGTGGCCGCGGACGTCCTCTCCGGGTGTCAGGTTGAAATACGCGTGATTCGTGAGATTGAGCGGCGTGGCCTTGTCGGTCGTGGCGCGGTAATCGAGACGGAGGATATTATCGTCGGTGAGCGTATAAATGGCAGTAACGACGAGATTGCCCGGGTAGCCTTCCTCGCCGTCGGCACTCCGATACGAAAGTTCGACGGTGGGCAGGCGCGGATTTTTCAGCGGAGCCGCCTGCCAGACGACGCGCGCAAAATTCTTTCGGCCGCCGTGGATGTGGTTCTTCCCGTTGTTGGCTTCGAGCACGTAGTCTTTGCCGTCGAGGGTAAAACGAGCCTTGGCGATACGGTTGGCGACGCGACCAAACACCGATCCGGCTTGGGGAAATCCACGTTGAAACCCTTGCTCGGACGCAATGACAGGAGTCACTACACTGGCGAGATTACCCGCGCGGTCCGGCACGCGTAACTCCGCCAACGTCGCACCCAAGGTGATGATCCGGGCGGTGGCGCCCTGACGGTTCGTCAAGGTGAACTGCTCCACCTCGACGCCCTCGGGCGTACGACCGAAGATCGTTTTTTCAACTGCAGTCCGAGCGGTTGCGGCGGCGGCGCTCGTGAGCGCATAGGGCGCAATCGAGAGGGTTACGAAGGCCGTCGCCCAGAGGACGGTCTGGGCCGTACGCCGGAAGAGAGGGTGCAGGCGTTTTTTGGGGTGGAGGCACCGAGCGGGAAGGGGCATGAAGCGCATGGGGGTTCTGCGATGAAGTGCGACCAGAGAGCCGCCGCAAGGCTAGATGACAGGGATCTCAGTAGGTCAGGGCGCTGAGCGTAATCTCGGCGAGGTGGAGCGGGTTGTCGCTAACCCGCTTCCGGAGGTTCGTTCTCACGTTAGCGGCTTGGCCGGAATATTTCGCACTCTGGGCGTGAATGCTCTACACGTTGGGTACGTCTATTATTACCTTGTCATTGCGAGAAGCGCAGCGACGAAGCAATCCATCTAGCTGGATCGCCACGCCCTCGTTCCTCGGGCTCGCGATGACAAATTAGAGTGTGAAATATCCGGGTTAGGGACAAGCCGTTCCACCACGGCGGCATGATTCGGATTGGGCGATGGGCAGCGAGTGAATTCTTGCGCTCAGCAGATATCCGGGTCTGAGTTGCGGTGGATGAAGCAAGCCCCGACTCTTATCCGCTTGGCGCGTGGGCGCATTTGCCGGTTGGCGGTTCCGGCGCGGAGCGGAGTCCGCGCCCTACCTTTTCAAAAATTACGATGGGTAGGGTGGCGAGTGCGCGCCCTACCTTTTCAAAAATCACGCTGGGTAGGGTGGCGAGTTCGTGCCCGACCTTTTCCAAAGGTCACAATGGGTAGGGCGGCGAGTCCCTTCGCCGCCGCGGTGGCTTCCACCGCCGACCGGCAGATGCGCCCTTGGCGCGTTAGCACCCGCCCCTCCCGGCAGGTTTGACGTGAACGTACATTTTTTGCCCAGGATTTTCTCACTGCTCCTATGAACAATCGTATAAAGATCATCGCCTCGTTAACTGCGTTCGCCCTCGCGTTTGCGGCTCAAGCCGTCGCGCAGGCGGACTCCAAAGCCGCACCTGCCAAGAAGCAGCCGGCGCCGAAAATCGCGAACTCCACCGGCGGAACCACGCCCCACGAAACCACCAGCGCCGTGATCGACGGGACTCGCGTTACGTTGGTCTATGGTCGGCCATTTGCGAAGCACCCTCGGACCGGAGAGGTGCGAAAAGTCTGGGGCGGCCTGGTACCCTACAGCAAAATTTGGCGCACGGGATCGGATGAGGCCACGCTGCTCATCACCCAGCAACCCATCGAATTGGGCGGACGCACCATCCCCGCGGGAGCGCACACGCTGTGGACGATTCCCGAGCCAGATGGTTCGGCCAAGCTAGCTATCAATCGCCAGATCGGCCAATGGGGCACCGACCGTGATTTGAAGAAAGTATACGACGAGGCGAACGACGTTGCGCGCGTGGACCTCAAGAAGGGACCAGCGTCGAAGTCCGTTGATCAATTCACGATGGCGATTGAGAAAAACGCCTCCGGTGGCGGGGTGTTGAAAATGATGTGGGAAGACACCGAGTATTCGGTGCCGTTTACCGTTAAGAAGTAACCCGGCGGCCACCCAGCCTGCTGGGCTTGGCGTCTTGGGGACACCGCTTTGCGATGGAACGCGTTGTCCCCAACGCGTTGCGAGCCGAGCGAGCGAACAAATGGGATAGCAGCTCAGCGCTGCATCCCATCGGCCCTATTTTTTCTCCGGTATAGCGAAAATTAGCGCCTTTTAGCGGTTTGCCTTTGCAGCTCAGCCGAACGATCCGAAGCGCGATGAGGACAACCCGCTCCACGGGCGTTCAGAGTCTCCGGAACCGTGGTTGCAGTTTATTGCGTAATTGCTGCACGGTTATTGCTCGCTGGTATACTCGGGCGAAGTCGCGGCGGGTGGCCGTAATCTCGTCGCCGACTTTCACGGCCACGTGGGTGATAAGCACGCGATGTTTTCGCCAGAGATCCTCGATCTGCCGCTGGCAGCCATCGACAAAGTGATCCAAATACTGGACAAAGAGGACCCGTTCGCGAGGTGCGACGGAAGCGCCGCGGCGGCCTAGCAGTACATAATAGGCACTCTGCGAGGGTGAGAATACCTGATCGAGGTGCCGCTTGGGCACCACTTTAAAGCCCGTGAGCTTGGTGGGGTGAAGCGTTGGCGAATTCATCGCTCGCATCGTAGTGCCGGTCTACTTGGATGCGAACCGATCCGGCCTCGCAATGTTTGGAACTTCCCATGGGAAAACGCCTGCACTCCGCGGCAACGAATGTTGCGCCGAATCAAGCTTATACCGCTCGGAACTTATTCACTTCTTATCCACCGCGCGCCGTTTGAACCTAAATTCCGCAGAAGAAGTAACCACTGATGAGCACTGATAAACACTGATCAAATAGATCCAGATCGATGGATAGAACTTTCCCTTCACTTACCGGGTGAACGGCCTCCATCGCGCAACTCTGTTTGCATCAGTGGTCATCAGTGAAAATCAGTGGTTCAATTGAGTTTTTTCGCCTGAATCCTATTTTCGGATACGCCAGGTCGTACTGAGCTCACCCGCTCCAGCTGGAGCAGTCTTGGCCGATCCTCCGGGCAAGGGGAGAATTCCGGTCGTGCAAAATTCGCGCAACGCGTTTTCCAACCTCAGCGCCCGGTCTTTCAATTCAGGGTTGCTCTGCAGGAGACTGGTGAACCCGACATAGCATGCAATCAGCGTCTTCACGCGATGACTGCAGCTTTCGCTCGCTAGTTGTTGAACCTGTTCGATGAGTTGGGTATCAAGGGTCATGCCTGTCGCTCTGGGTGTGTGTAGCTTGCGAATTGTTCCGTTCTTGGGCGTAAAATAAACGCCGGCGATTTCGGCCGGCTGACATTCAGCCTCGTTAGCCGGCGCTGGAGTGAAGTCTCGCCTACATCGTCTCCGCCGCATGAAGGCGAGCACGCGATCCTCCTGCAAAATAGGGCACCAGGAGTCACCCGCCTCCCGCCGAATTGGGTTCCTGGTCGTTTTTGTAGTAATTGCCTTTAGCTTCAGGAATTTTTATCACATCGTCCAACCAGACACCATGTTGCCCCCGTACTCCGGAGCTTCCAGTGAGACGAGTCCTCCCGTGAAGGCGGGTTTATCGCCTGCCATCTCAGTCGTATTGGTTGAAGAGCAGACCGCGGTGCGTGAGTTCTTGCAGCTTTTTGTGACGGGTATCGACGGCTTTGCGATCGTGGGAAGTTGCGGGTCGCGCGCAGAGGCAGAGGTGACGTGCCGTGAAACTCAGCCGCGATTGGTGATTCTGGATTGGTTGGGTGTCGATACGGAGTCGGGGACGAGTCTTCCTTCTGCGCTTAGAACGTTGAGTCCACGGACCCAAGTATTGTTGTTCTCCGCGTCGACCGAGCCCGATTTCGTCCAGGAAGCGATCAATGCCGGGGTTTCGGGATTTGTTGATCGAGGTTCCGATTTGGAGACGCTAAGCCGGGCCATTCGCGCCGTCGCCGAAGGCCGCCAGTTTTTCAGTTCCCGGGTCAGTGGTGTCTTGCGCGAACTGCTGCGCCGCCGGGTGGCGCCGAAACAGGACGACTTACTCACGCAACGCGAACGCGAGGTGCTGCGCGAGATCTCCAAGGGTAGGTATTCCAAGGAAATTGCGGCAATGTTTGGGCTGTCGGTCTTCACGATTGAAAACATTCGGCGCCGCATCATGCGGAAAACGGGGCTGCGGTCCGTGGCTGAGCTCACGCTCCACGCGGTCAAACTCGGGTTGGCTCCGCGGTTGTCCGCGTCGCCGGCTGAGCCGGCTCGCCTCAACGGACTTCGGCCGGCCGTGCGCAGCGGGCTCGACGCGGTGTCGTAACCTCCCTCCCGCGGTCAAAGTTTGGATTGTTTAGGTGAGACTGCGCCAAGCCGATGCCATTGATTCGAGCCACGCTACCGAACAGTCCGTCCGTCGTTCAAACTGCGGCCGGAGGCGGCTGCGGTCCCAGGGACCCAGGTCCGGCGGGACGGACCTGCGACGGCCTCTCGCTTGGTCTTCAAAGACTCGGAAAAAACCATCGCGGATAGCGCGGATTAAGCGGATGCCCAAGGTAGTCGTGGGTTCAAGTCTGGATGGAGCGTTTGGATCGGATGATTTATCCGCGTAATCAGCGTAATCCGCGGTTAAAGGTTTTGGGTTGTTTATACCAATCTCCCGTGATTTTTTGCTCAGTCATTGCGAGACGGCAAACCAAGCCCGAGCGCTTGGATGGAAAGGCCAATGAACCCATCCTTGTCATGGCGAGATGCGCAGCGTCGTGGCCATCCAGCTGGATCACCACACCCGGCGGAGCCGGGCTCGTGATGACAACCCATGGAGTTCATTAGTGAGAAGCGAAGCGACGAAGCAATCGATCTGGATCGCTACGGCGAGCTTCGCGCACTTCGTAATGACAATCGTCTGAATAATATGGGCGGTTTTTCCACGTAGCTGCGAACGGATTCTCTGGCCTTATTCGCTGCGTTCACTGTTGTGGCGGTGGTTGTGTTTATGAAAATGGTTTTCATCACGGGGTCGGGTTCGAGGTTTTGTTTTCAGGTCCGCGCCTATTCCAGACGTGATAGTAAATGCCATGTTGCGCAGTTTAGCTTCGGGCCGGGTTCGTCATCGTCGCTAACTGGAGTTTTCAGCTGCAACGCCATCGAGTTCTGGGAGGGCGCATCGTGAATCCGATTCGAGTGATGCTCGTGGACGGATCCGAATTGATGCGGTGGGGCATCAAAGGTGTGGTTGCCGCGCGTGCCGCTGGCGCGATTGCGGTTGTCGCCGAAGCTGCAACATGCGGAGAAGCGGTCCGTCTCGCCGTCGAGTCTCAGCCGGACGTCATCTTGCTCGATTTGGATTTAACTGGGCAGCAGGGCGGGGAGGCGTGTCGGCTACTGCTCCAAGCCGCGCCGAATGGACGCGTGATTATCCTGACATCCTATACGAGCGATCGCCTCGTGTACGAGGCGCTGACGGCGGGAGCATTGGGATTTATCACCAAGACTGTCAGCCCAAGCGAGTTGATCCAGGCGATCCGGAACGTGGCGGATGGCAGTCCTATTTTCGACGGTGATGGCACCGATCGGGTGCTACGGCTGCTTCGCTCGGAGGGCCCTGCGTCCGGCGCGCCGATCGCGCGGCTCTCCGTCCAGGAACGCCGGGTACTCGCGCTCGTCGCGGGCGGAATGACGAACAAGCAGGTAGGGGCTGAACTCCGGCTGAGCCGCAACACGGTGAAGAACTACCTCGTGGGGATTTTCGAAAAACTTCAGGTAAAGCGTCGCGCCCACGCGGCGGCGATTTTCGTGCAGGAGACCGAATCGGGACGGAGAGCTTGAGGAAAATTGGAAAATTGGGAAAGCGGGAAAGCGGAAAAGCGGGAAATGCGGAAAGCGGAAAATGCGGAAAGCGGAAAACGTTGGGAGGGGCACGACGCGCGGCCTGATTAGGAGTCGAGCGGCTGAAACCTGGGACCGCGGCCGCCCTCGGCCGCAGATTGAGCCAAGAAGAAAAGGCTGAGAAAGAAGAAGGAAGAAACTCCGGAAAATTGGAAAATTGCGAAAGTGGGAAATTGGAAAAGCGGAAAACGTTGAGAGCGGCACGAAGCGCGACCAGACGAGTCGAGCGGCTGAAACCTGGGACCGCGGCCGCCCTCGGCCGCAGATTGAGGTTGGGAAAGGAAGCCGCGCGGCGCCGAAGGGAAGTCGTCACGCGCGGCGGATTTGGGAAAACAACTTGCTTGGAGCGTCGATGGGCCGATAT
>Ga0163152_10008975_pt1 | contig 10550 bp, 13 predicted proteins | sample OliLakLV19MP8IB2_FD_148635 | JGI IMG/M metagenome (GOLD analysis project Ga0163152, IMG submission 148635) | Freshwater microbial mat bacterial communities from Lake Vanda, McMurdo Dry Valleys, Antarctica - Oligotrophic Lake LV.19.MP8.IB-2 | ecosystem: Environmental > Aquatic > Freshwater >...
GCGGGAAGGTTGCTTCTTCGAGCAGCCGATCGTCGGGCAGAGGAGCGTCGGTATCGGGTGCTTGTCGCGCCAGTGTGCGACGCGCAATGCGATCACCCGGCCGTTGCACGGCGTTGCGCACGCGGGGCCAACTGCCGCGAGATTTCGAGCCGGGCGCGGCCGCCGCCAACGACGTCAATAAGATTCCGGCAACCAGCGCAATTGCGATCCCAGTCGTAGTCTTCATCATCTTTCCCCCAACAGGCGGCAGCCCGCTTCGCCGGGCAATTGCTGCCGGGCGCGCAGAATGCACCGATCGTTGACGATCGCCGGCACGTCGCCAGCGGGCCTCCAATCTGGCCTGCTAGCAGCCCTGCGATGCGTCTCATCCGACTTATCGGTACGGTCGCGCCAGCCGCTACAAAGAAAAGAACCCGCGCAGGTGTTACCGACCGACGTTTTAGAGCGTCGGTCCGAACGAGCCGGGGAGTTGCTGGCAGAATCGTCCGGTGGGGGGCTGCGCTCTGCGCAGAATCGGCTACCGTCGGCCGGTGGGGCCGCGGCCGAGCGCGGCTTAGCGGCGAATCTGCCGCGAGAAATCGGCGTCATCCCGGTGGCGGAACGCCAGTTCGTTCACCCGGGCATGCTCGCGCGCCAGCAGAAATGGCTCGCTCGTGGCCAACAGGCCGAGATTGTAAGCCATCTGGTCCGAGTAGCCCGGCATCATCACGCGGTAGTCGTAGGGCACTCGGTCGGGCGCCAGGTCGTTCACGTGCCGGCGGATGTTCGTCGTGCAATTGTTCGCGAACGTGTTGTAGAACTCCGGCTCGGCGGCCAGCTTGTTCATGCGCTGCATGACGTCGACCAGCAAGGCGCGGGCCTGCTCGGGCGTGGCCCGTGTGCGATGGACGAACACGTCGTCGTGGCGATGGTTGGTGCGCAGGGCGATCACGTCGCGCTCGTCGGCCGCCACGTACATGATCGCGTAGTGCGGAAACATCCCTTTCCAAGCCGAGAATGACTCGTCGGCCCGCTTGCGGATTTCGACCGACACGGCCAGATAGTCGCGATCGGCGAAGCCGAAGCTCATCATCGTGTGGGCCAACTGCGGCGCTTCTTTGAAGGGGACCACGATAAAGTCGACGGTTTGGAGTTGATCCAGATCGTACGTGCGGTCGTCGTGCCGCACGGTGTAGTCGGTCGTGCTGCGGTACTCGCAGTTGCGCACGTTGTGGACGGTCAACAGCTTGCCGTGGTACTCGGCCGTCGGCAGCACCTTCTGATCGGGGGACCAATCGGCGTTGTTTGTCGCTTGCAGCGACCGGCAGCCGGTCAAAGCGGCCACCACGAGCGCAGCGGCGAGCATTTGGGCCGCTGCCCTGCCGGTTGCCCGCTGGTGTTCGCCGAAAATGGCTCTCATATCACTCTGAATTGGCCGCGGCGCAGGCGTTGCCGCCGTCGCGCGCGTGGCGGCCGGTTCTCGCAAGCTGCCGGCAGTGCCAGCAGCCTTTGGGAAGTTGCGGAAGCTATCGATTCTGGAAAAGCAGCTCGTGCGAAGATTGCGTCGCTCGCGCGCACTCCGACGAATTGCCGAGACGAGGCTGGCCTAATTACCCAGCCGGGCCTCTTTTGGCAAGAGAGCTTGGGAAAACCCAGCAGCGTCGACACTTTCTTGATAGCGGCTCCGAGCCTTGCGAAATCGCACCGTGGCACGGCCATCTTGGCCGTGATTCTCATCATGGGCCGCAAGCCCATGCCACGATTGATTGCGCCCTGCCGGCTGTTGTGCCGATCGTCCGGCATCGCCGCCGTAACAACTGGGCAATTCCGCCGCTAATGCCCTATTGGACGGTCACGCGGTGATCGCGAAACAAGTTTCCTCTTACCAAGCAAGTTCACGGTCGAGTCGTCGACCGAGGAGTTTTGTCATGAAAACCAACGCCTTGAAGTTGTCGTTGCGGAAGGACACGATCCGCGTCTTATCGAGTTCGGAGATGAGCCTCGTAGTCGGCGGGTTGGCGCTCTCGCCGGTTCAGGCGAGGGGCACCAACACCTATGCATGCAGCATTCATTGCGCGACGGGCGTGTGCCCTGTAAAGGCTGTAACGACCGCCGTGGTGATCCGGTAGCTGCCGGTCGCACACAGGATCCGGTTCCAAGCAAGCACCCGCCTCGAATCAACCATCAATGCGTGACGCGCGGCGCCGGTTCCTAGTTGTGCTTCGCAATCAACTATTCGCTTTTTCCTAAAAAAGGCGCTACGGATTCTACGCGCTAACGTACCAACGCGGGCGATCGCGACCGGATGCGCGATCGCCCGCTTTTTTTCTTGGCCTCGTCGGCAGCCGACGACGGGCTCCGAAATGCGCGACGCCGCGCCTTCGAGCTGAAACAAACGGGCTCGATTTCTCGCTTCGGCGATGTTGGGCAATCACGCCGTGGTTGCCGTCGTCAACTGTCTCTTGGTTCTAAACGGCCGCCGCAACGGCCGAGGAGTAATTCGCAAGTCAACGAAGCTGTCCCTCAATAAGGACGCGATCCGCGTGCTCTCGAGTTTGGAGTTGCACGCAGTCGTGGGAGGCGCGGCGCTTGGGAACGTCCCGAAAGCCATGACCTTTACCTGGCACCACTGCACGGCGGCGTGCGACGCCAAGATCGCGCCCGCCAGAGCGGTGACAACCGCCGCGATGCTCCGCTAACGTAATCTCTCCATTGCAGCGCCGAGTGGGACAGTCTCGCTTTCGGCCGGCGCTGCGCCGTGGTCACATTGTCATACGCCGAAACCGGGACAGTCCCCGGCGCGCAACCCATGCGAAAATGCGATCCACAGAAAGCACAAAATGACGCAGAAGATTCCTTTCTGTGACCTGCTGCGATCTTCTGTGGATGAATCGGACTTTCTCCGCGTGAGCCAATCCGTACGGCATGCGCGGATGGTCAGCGCTCACCGAAGGCGGCCGCTGGACATCAAGATCGCGCTGGCCCGGAGGAAACTGAATGGTGACACCCACGACTTCGTCGTGACGGTATTTCGCGCGGAAACACCCACTATCCAACGCACTACTCAACGGGCTGCGATCGAGGGTCGATCGGCAGCTTTCGGATGATACGGCTCGGAAACGCGTCCCAAGCCAGCATCGCATCCTAGGCGCCGGGTGGCTCGCTGTCCAGATTGTTTTGACTATAATTGTGTATATTTTTTCCGAGGACGGACGAATGATCGATCCGTTTTGGCGGGAGACGACGATCCGCCGCCCTTGCGGGCCTATCCCCGAACCCATTGCGGCGGCGACCGCGGGGATTGCGGCAAGCGGCTACACGCGCAGTCGTTCCTGGTCGAGCCGTTCGGCCAGAAACTTGATCGCCACGGGGGCCATGCGGTTGTAGTAGCCGAAACCGTGCCCGCCGGCGGTGGTTTCCAGGTCGTACTCGTGCGGAATGCCGAGTGCTGCCAGCTTCATGTGAAGCTTCTGAGTGCTCTCGTGCCAGGGATCGTCGGCCGGATCGCAGGCGAACCAGAGATTGCGCGGCCAATTGAGCGGATGCACGTGCAACGTCGCGGTATCCTGTCGGGCGGACTCGGCGTCGGCGTACATCGCGCGCATCGCTTCGTAGTCGTCGGCCGGATCGTCGTAGCGCCACTGGAAGTCGATGGCGGGCGAAATCGCCGCGGCGAGCGGAAAGGTGTTTGGCTGCCGAAATGCCAACCGCAGCGCGCCTTGCCCCCCCATGCTAGTACCCAACAGCGCGATCGCCGGCGGCCGCGTGCCCCAAGTTTCGGCCACGTAGCTCACCACATCTTGCTGCACAAAGCGAAAGGGCGTCAGTTGCGGATCGAACTCGGGACAGATGCGATCGACCCACCAGCAGCGCCCGGCGCGCGGCGCCACGACCCGCAGGCCATAGCGGTCGAACTCAGCGCAAAACGCCTCGTTGTCGCTCAGACCATTGAGATGCACGCCGTGCAGGTAGATCACCGTAAAGCCGTGCTCGCTGGGGCGAGGTGGTTCATAAACTTCACACTCGTGCCCCGCGAGTTCGACAGGGCTCCAGCGACCAGCAGGCATTCTCGACACCTCAGCTAGATTCCGTGGCGCGCTCGCCAGGCGGCGCGCTCCATTGTTCAAGAATCCCCGCGACGCGATCGCTGATCTCGCCACGCGCCGTGTCCCGGTCGTCGAGTTTTACGATCCGCTCGTCGTAATCGGTATGGACGTGGCGAATGTGGGCAATCACCGCCGACCGAATCGCCGCCGACTCCAACTCGCGAGCCGCTTGCTTGCGCCCGACGCGGCCACTGTTGCGGGTGCAAGCGTGTCGGGCGATCGCGAACTCCTCCTGCGGCGGGCAACTCGGGTACTGCTGGCGGATCGCGGCGGCAAAGCGGCGCAAGTACTCCTCATCGTCGCGCTGCCGGGCAGCGGCGCCGCGGACACGCTGCTTGCGTCGCTGCTCGGCATCGTTCTGCGATTCGTCTTCGGCCTGACCGATCGCCTGCGGTTCGACCAACAATCCTTGCCGCTCGAAGCGCTTGCGCGCGGTCGACCAGCGAACCACAACGGCCCAGCGCTTGGAATACTTCTTGGCGCGGCGCGTGATCGCCGCGTCGCCGCTCGGCAGCAGTTCCAGGTCGCCCAGCCCGGCGCAGGCGAGGCAATAGGCCTTCTCGTCCACCAGACGGATCAGGCCCCCCTGCCCTGTTTCGACTCCGCAGCCGGCACAGTGCCCGGCACGGCGGGCCATGAAGACCACAACTTCGTCGGGCTTGTTGTGCGACTGGGGCTGGGCGCGTTCGGTTTGTGACTTGCGTTGGGGTTGCATCGCGAAGCCTCCAGTCAGGGCGTGGCGTCGGTTGCGGCCACCTTTCCATAGTAATTCGAATAGGTGCGGTAGCAGGCCGCCTTGATGGCCGGGCGCACCGTCAGTTCATTCACGTCATCGAAGCGGTCGGCCGCCAACGCCCCGACGTCGTACTGCGAACGTCCATCGAGTATCAACTGGCTCATCACCAGGCCGATCGCGGGGCTTTGCACGATGCCGTGTCCGCAGAAGCCCGCACAGTGGAACAGGCCCTCGATCTCGCCCGAGGGCCCGCAACAAGGCTGGCCATCGGGCGTGAAGGTCATGATACCTGTGGTGATCGTCATCGGCGTCCGTTCGTTGATGAACGGGAACCGGCGGCTGGCGGCGTCGATCAACACGGCCACGTTCAGCTCATCGCGACGGGCACGCATCTGCGACATGTCGAAGTCGGCCGGCAAACGCTCCATGTCGTATTCGACCGGTTCGGCTTCGTACATGCCGACGAGCAGTCCGCCCGCCTCGGGGCGCGTGTAGATGCGGTTCGCTCGATCGCGCACCGCGGGGCTCAAGCGATCGACGGGCACGTCGGGCGATGGCGTCGTCGTCAGGTAATAGTGACCGATCGCGGCCGTCGCCAACCGCGTGCTGGCTTTCTCCGCCACGAGATACGACCACGGCCCCGTGCAATTGACCACGATCGGTGCGTGATACTCGACGCCGGCCGCGACGACCCCCTGCACTCGCCCACCGGAGACAATCGCGCGCTCGACCGGAGTCTGCGTTTGAAAGGTTGTGCCGTGATCGCGGGCGACGCGCACGTAGCCGGCCAGCAACTCGGCCGGTTGCAGGTGCCCGTCGGTGGGGCAGTAGCAAGCAGCCAGCAGGTCGTCGGTTTTCATGTAGGGAAGCCGGCGGGCGACCTCCGTGCGATCGAGCTCTTCGATCGGCAGATCGACCTCGTGGGCGAGCCGGACGTGTTCTTCGATCTCGCGAACTCGATCCGCCGTGGCGGCGATCCGTAGCGAGCCGGTTTGCACGAAGATGCCGATGCCGGTGCGGCGCTCGACGTCGCGGACGACTTCGAGCCCGTCGCGCAGCAGCGTGACCGCCGCCTTGGTCGAGCGTAACTGTCCCAACAGGCCGGCGGCCCGACCGGTGGAGCCGGCCCCCAGCATCTGGCGCTCGAGCACCAGCACGCGCGTGCCGCGCAGGGCCAACTGCATGGCCGTGCTGGCCCCCGCGACCCCGCCCCCCACAATGATGACGTCGGCCGTGTGAGTTGATTCGGGCATAGGTGGCGTTTCCGAGTGTCCGCGAAGTCGGGCGAGTCGTGCAATCCAAAAACATACCGCACGCGGTACCCAGCAGGAAACGCGGGCACTGCGATACTGGCGGACGCGTCGCCTGTCTCCCGCCCGCCGTCCCCTTGCCGCCCGCTTTCCGCCCGACCGGCACGTCGATAAAATCCGGTTCGCTCCGACACACAAGAATTATCCGGCGCGACAGCCCCCCAGCGCTCAGGATCGGCCGAAGAATAACTTCTCCTCGAATTCCCTCTCCCCTTGCGGGAGAGGGCAGGGTGAGGGGTTAAGTAAATCAGGAAGTTATTTTTCGGCCGATCCTCACGGCGCACGGCGGTCGCCCTTACCAAATCACGGTTTGCTTGCGGGAGACGTTATGCACAGTCAATTGGTCGTATTGGGAGCCGGGCCCGGCGGATATGCCGCGGCCTTTTTGGCGGCGGATATGGGCATGGAGGTGACGCTCGTCGACGCCGAGCCGCGCCCCGGTGGCACCTGCTTGCTGCGCGGCTGCATTCCGTCGAAGGCGCTGCTGCACGTTGCCAAGGCGCTCAGCGAGGCCCGCGAGCTCGATCAGTGGGGCATCCATTTCCAACCGCCGCGCATCGATATCGATGCCGTGCGCGCCCGGGCCGAGAAGGTCGTGGCAACCCTCTCGGGCGGCTTGCAGCAAATGGCCAAGCAGCGCAAGGTCCGCATGATTCGCGCCCGCGGCACGTTCGTCGACTCGACGACGCTCGCTCTGGAGCCGACCGACGGCGGCACGCTCGAAGACACCGAGTTGACGTACGACCACTGCATCCTGGCGGTCGGCTCGAGCCCCACGCGGATTCCGGCCTTCAATCTCAAGACCGATCGCGTGATGGATTCGACCCAGGCGCTGGCGCTACCCGACGTGCCGGGATCGCTCTTGGTGATCGGTGGCGGTTACATCGGCTTGGAAATGGGAACGGTCTACAGCGCGCTGGGGAGCGCGGTCACCGTCGTCGAGTTGACCGACGGACTTCTGCCCGGTGTCGATCGCGACCTGGTCCGCCCGCTGGCGTCGCGGCTGGAGAAGCATTTCGCCGGCATCCATCTGAAGACCAAGGTCGCTTCGCTGACGGACAAAGGCAATTCGATCGAAGCCACGCTCGAAGGGCCCGACGGCAAACGCACCGCCACGTTCGACCGCGTGCTGGTGTCGGTCGGGCGCCGGCCAAACAGCAAGGGCATTGGCCTGGAGAACACTGCCGTCGAGCTCAACGAGCATGGCTTCGTAATCATCGATCAGCGGCAGCACACGGCCGATCCGCACATTCTGGCGATCGGCGACGTGGCCGGCGAACCGATGCTCGCGCACAAGGCCACGCATGAAGGCAAGGTCGCCGTCGAAGTGCTCGAAGGGGGACCGGCCGTATTCGATCCGCGGGCGATTCCGGCCGTGGTGTTTACCGATCCGGAAATCGCTTGGGCCGGCTTGACCGAAGAGCAAGCCAAACGCGAAGGGCGCGCGGTCGAGGTTGTGCGCTATCCGTGGGCCGCGAGTGGCCGCGCGCAAACTGTGTTGCGCACCGACGGCGTGACGAAGCTCATCGTCGATTCGGAGACCGAACAGGTGCTCGGCGTGGGCATTGTCGGCGCGGGGGCGGGCGAACTGATTGCCGAGGGAGTGCTGGCGATCGAAATGGGCGCGACCGCCCGCGATCTGGCCGACTCGATCCATCCGCATCCGACGCTGAGCGAAACGTTGAGCTTCGCGGCTGAGGTGCAGTTGGGGATCGCCACGGAAATCTATCGCCCGAAGCGGGAAGCCCGAGGTGCATAGTGGGGCGGGAGAAGAGGGCGGTCTCAAAACTCAAATGCAATCGAGGCTTGAGAAACGAGCCTCAAAAACTGATGTCGGAGAAAACATCGCTGGGAGTTTCCAATGGGTGAAGTCTTGCAAACTTTTCCCTTGGGAACGGAGTCCCAGCGATGCCGAGTCATCTTACGTTGGAGGAGTGGGATCGGATAGCGCACTTGCGGCACGCCGGAGCCGACCAGCAGGAGGTGGCCCGCGCTGTCGGGCGCTCCCCGTCCACGATCCGCCGCGAACTGCGTCGTAACTGCACGGGGGGTGAGTACTACGCGGCGCAAGCCCAACGCGTAGCGGAGCAGCGACGACGCCTGCGACCGCTCACGCGCAAGCTGGATGACGCGGAGATCAACCAAGCCGTCCGCGCTGGACTGGCGCAGGACTGGGCTCCCGAGCAGATCTCGGGTCGGATGAAGCAGGAGGCTCCCGACGATCCCAATCGGCGCGTGTCGCCGCAAACGATTTACGCCTGGATCAAGAAGGATGAACACCGCCCGCATTGGGAGTCCCATCTGCGTCGCCGTGGAAAACGGCGCTGCCGACGGAAAATCACGACCACCACCGGAGATGCCGCCCGCATCGCCAATCGTCCCGCGGTCATCGAAGAGCGGCTGCGGCTGGGAGACTTTGAAGGCGACACGGTGCTCGGCCCGCCGGGCACGGGCGGCTTGGCCACGCTCGTCGATCGCAAGTCGCGCTACACCCTGGTCGTCAAAGTCATCGACTAGAAAAGCATCTCGACATGGCGCCATACTTTGCTGATCCGGGCTGCCCGTATCAACGCGGCACGAATGAAAACACCAATGGCCTGATTCGTCAATATTTCCCCAAGGGAACCGACTTTCGCGACGTCTCCCATGTCGAGGTCCGGCGGGTGCAAAAGCTACTCAACAACCGCCCGCGCAAGTGCCTCGGCTTTCGAACTCCCGATGAGGTTTTCTTCGAGAAAACCCCGCCACCCAGTTGCAATTGAGATTAGAGACCGCCCTCTGCATTTGCGACGTTGGTTAAGGAGGTCGCGAAGAGAGCAACGCTCGAACGCCTGAAGGGTGATCCAGCGGGAATAAACACGGGCGGAGCCGAAGGAATCAGGGAACTCTTCAAAAGGCAAAAGCCCAGAAACGGTTCCTGAGTTCAAAGCATCGTCGGCGGATCGACTGCTCTCATTGTCATGCGCGCGACTTTGGCGACGCGAATGAACGATCCCGACAGGGTCGGGCGTTACCTGGCACCGCGTACCCAGGCCTGCGCTGGGGTTCGACAGCTACGCTGTTCCAGTTCCCGGCCACGCTTCGGCCGGGGTTAGTTGTGCCAGCCCGACATGCCGGAAGACATGTCGCCGCTACGCGGCTTGATCGATTTGCCCTATGGTTCCGTGGATTGGCATCCACGGCTAAGTGCCGACGCCGCTGCGCGGCGAAAGCTGAAGCGAGCCCTCCCTAGCCATTCATCGGATCGCATCGCTCTCGCGCCAACTCTCCCTCGCTGGCGCGTCGGGTTGGTGTAATCGCTCCGCATTGCGGCGGTGTTGGCCAATATAGTCATCACGCTCCGCCGTGATGGATTCGTCTCGCGGAGCGAGACGACTACACTGCCGCCGCTGTGCTGCTGGAGTGAGGGCGTAGCCCGTGCCTGTCGATGGTGCTTGGCGCGACTGCTAGCACCTATTTGACAGTTTCGGGGCCGTTTGATACCAACAATAGGTAGTCCGGTCGCGCATGAGGGAGCGGCCGGAATGCCCGTCGGAATGCCAGATAGGCGGCCGCCCACGCACGGATCTCGGCGTGGCGGATATCTGCTTGGTAGGGCCGATCTTGTTGGCGGTGAACCTGAAGAAGCCGCACCTGAAGAAGCAGGGAGCGCGCCGTCATTGGAAAACTGGCACACGGGAAAACCGTCACGCCGGAAAGCAATCACGCTGGAAAGCTATCATGCTGGAAAGCAGTGGCGCCGGGCGGCAGTTTTCGCGGATCGTGCCCCAGAGAGCGTGCTTCGTTTGCTTGGGATCGAACGCAGAATAACTTCCTGTTTTCGGAATCCCTCACCCGGTTCGACTTCGCTCACCGCGGGCTGCCCTCTCCCGCCAGGGGAGAGGGGGTCGAGGAGAAGTTATTCTGCGGTCGATCCTTAGCGCGCGGGATCACGATCGCGGGCAATCATCCCTTTATCTAGCAGCAACGCATCACTACAGAAGGATCGACAAGATCATGCGACGGATCAAGCTCCGCGAAGGCCAGCACTTTTCGTTTGCACCGCACCTCAAGCTTGTGGTGGTCGGCGTGAGCGACGAAGGAGTTGAGTTGGAACTTGTCGAAGAAGCGGCGCAGCCGAGTTTGCCCCGCAACGCCCACGTGGGGCGCGATGCCCCGCCGCAGCGCGACGCGCGGACTGCGGATGAATCCGAATCGCGTTTCTATGTTGAGTTCGCGTAGCTGCCCTGTTCGCGTAGCAGCGGATTCAAAACCAGCATTGAGCCGACGTCGTGCCCCGCCGCGCGAAGCGGCTAAGTAGGTCCGCAATTGAAGTTAAGCTGCTTTCGGGAATTGGTTAGACTCCTTGCGGTTGAGTTTTTCATTCCGTTCGCAAGGAGGCGACGATGGCTGGCGGCTGGAAACTGGAGGATGCTGATT
>Ga0163152_10008976_pt1 | contig 10544 bp, 18 predicted proteins | sample OliLakLV19MP8IB2_FD_148635 | JGI IMG/M metagenome (GOLD analysis project Ga0163152, IMG submission 148635) | Freshwater microbial mat bacterial communities from Lake Vanda, McMurdo Dry Valleys, Antarctica - Oligotrophic Lake LV.19.MP8.IB-2 | ecosystem: Environmental > Aquatic > Freshwater >...
ACCGGGATACATGAGGCTCGCCCCGCCCACCGAGAAAGGCTGGTCAATCGGAACTGTCTGTCCTACTGCGGCTGCATGTGCAGCTCTCACCCGGTTGTCTCCGACACTCAACCACGTTTTAGAGACGCCATCGGGAAACGCTTTCTGAGCAGCGACCACCGAGCGCTCGTTCACGAGGGCCGTCAATTCTGTTTGCGCAAGCATCTCGGATGAGACGCGAGTGACGTTCGCGAACGTCTCGCGGATCGCCACTGCTGTTTCCTCGGCTGTCTTGCCTGCTGCAAACGAGTCAGCCACGATCTTGCGCAGGTTCCGCAGAAGCTCCTGCTCGAAGTTCACTTGCGCTCGCAGGGAAATGGACTCCATGAAGTCAATCGCAAAACCCGTGATCCCGAGCGCCAAGAACACCGCCATGATCGCGGCTGCCGCTTCGTCACGTACCCGATTTGCTTCATCGACTTCCTGCTCGCTCATCCCGTCCGTCAGGGTTTGCACGACGGGAGGTGTCCATGCTGCCGTCAGTGTTGCGTCCTCGAAGTTCTCGACGGCCAACGATCCCTGCCGTCCGTAGGCGCGTTCGTACACCTCGATCAACTGCACCTCGAACGAGAACGCAGCATCGTAGGCTTCCTCGACAAGCCGGTTGAACTCCTCGATGTTCACACGATCTCCAGGCTCGCAGGGATCTTCGGGGGCTTGTCATGGAACAGGGTGCGGGCGGCGTGCATCTCCAGCATCTTCGCGACCGCCGCAGCCGACGACTCGTCGTTGCCCCATCCCATCAGAAGCGACTTGAAAGAGTCCGCTCCACCGGCAACCAGTTCCAACGGATCAGGTGCCCCGAGGGGAACCAAGCCTTTCACACCGAGTGCTGAGGCGACGAGGCCATTCTCGATGTGCTGCACCTCATCCAAACAGCCGGGACACGATTTGCGCCTTGAACGAATCCGCGATCCGGCAAGCTCTCGGCAACGATGCAGCGCGAGTTCGGCGGCACCCTGGAAGGCGGAGGCGGGCATGTTGTTGCCTTCCGACACGTCACCGGGTTCACCAGGAGGCTTCTCACCCGTGTCCGACGCTATCTCGCCGCCAGTGCTGTTCTTGACTTTCGTCGCCAGATACATCCGCCGTTCCTCATCGGAGGGTGCCCACTCCTCGGGGATGTTCTTCATCGTCCTGTAGCCAAACCCCGACAACTCGCCTCGGTCCATCGCCGCATCCGCATCTTTGGAACGATCTGGGTTGACAACCACAGCGGAAGCGTCGAAGGCAACAACAACTTCTTTCCAGTCGTCGTATCCAGCTCCTTGCAACGCTGGGCGCAAATACGCTTCCCCGATGTCGTCGCAGAACTGCTCCGCGATCGGCGCTCCATGAGAGCGCCACATGTCCTCGGTAATCATCCACGAACCCCAGTGATTGCTACCTGACATTCCCTCGATCACCTCTGGCGGCAAATCCAAACCGTAGGAGATGCGCTCGATACATTCCTTGCGCAAATCCTTCTCCAGATAGTCGGTCGAAGGGTCGTGCAAACTGATGTCACGGATCAGCGAGATCAGGTCGCCATCCATGAACGTGATGAACGGAGCCAATGATCCTGCGATCCCAGGGTTGTCGATCGCGTTCTCGATGTGCTGCGTCAGATCCTGCAAGTACGGGCTGGAAGCAGGGTCTTCGTCGCCGTTTGTGTCAAGCGGCGCAGGCTCCATCTCCGAAGGCAAAAACAGCAGTTTCGACTTCACGAGCCTCGACGTGGCGGTCGCGTGAACCGACTGGGAGAGCACGAGCAGTTCTTCGGCCATCTCCATCACGCCTTCCATCGGGGAGGTGGGCCAACCGGAGAACCTCGGGGACGAAGTCCACATCTTGTAGGCGACAGCCGTGTCTGTAGGCAACTCCTCGTAATGGTCGTCTGTCAGGCGGAACACGTCCATCGGAATCTGAGGGGCGATCACATGCGTGACCTTGCCTGCCTCGTCGAAGCGCAGTTCTTCTCGCCAAACCACAGACCACTTTTCGTTGTCTCCGATGTTGCGTCCGAACAAATAGCATTCCCCGGTGATGAACTTCAACTGGCCGTACATCGTCAGGATCTGCGTTCTGCCTCCACTCGGATCCTGAATCCGGTTCAGCAGCTCCAGCGGCAAGCCCTCTTCGATCGGCTTTAGTTTCCCGTCGTCTTGCAGGAGCGCCGGGTAAATGCGGATCTTTTGCAGCATCCGAGCGTAGAAGTTGGAAGCGTATTTCAGTTCGGGGATCGCGGTCGCGTAATACAGCGCCCGGATTTGCCACGGTGCCGCGAGCCTAAGGACATACTGTTGGTTCGCGATCGAGCGCGTGATCTGCGTAGCCGCTGCCGTCAAAGGGCGTGCAGCGGACGCCGTCAACGAAGGACGCCGACGATTGGAAGGTAGTTGCAAGATCAGCTACCGGGCTGGGCGGGCGGCGGTTCAGCCGGTGGAACCTTCACTTTCTTGCAACCGCAGCCCCAAATCACGTTCTGTGCGTCCATCTCTGCTCCTTCGCGAAAGGATATGTCGCTCAGAGAGTAACGCCTGATGAGGACACTACCTGTCGTTCAGCGCGTGAGTGATGATCCCGACGATCAACGAGATTGCCCACGGTGCCGCGAAAACGAGTGTTCCGTGAGGCCATATTTGGTAGCCGATCCAGAACAACAACGAGACGTGAGCGCCCATGCACCAGCCGCAAGTGATGAACTCCGCAAGTTTCGGACGGTAGCCTTTCGGTGTTGGCTGGCCTTCCTTCCAGCCCCCAAGACGAAGCAGCCACGCACGAGGACGGTCGAGGATCGTGTCTTCGGCGATCAGCCGGTAAACACGAAACGCGGCGAACGCCAAAAGCAACAGTGCGTACCAGTCAGGGACTCTCATATCATTCTCCTCCAATCCCACCGACGCCACAGAAGTACAAGGCCGATGGTGGCGACGAACGTGGTTGCGAGTCCTCCGAACAGCATGATGTCCGACGCATTGTAAAGGTAGTCACCGATCAAAAGGTAGTCTGGTGATCCCGGCCAGATCAGAAAACAGGCTGCTTGTGATGCTGCTCCTCCGACAGTCATGCAGCATCCCAATGCAATCCACTGGTTCGGGATGATGAGCGCCAACAGCAGCATCGGGATCAGAAGGAGCAGTTTGTCGTTGCCGATCGCGTCCGTGTTGTAGGCGAGGCGGAACACCGGATTGTAGTTCGTTGCCGATTCGGGAGCCACGAGCAAAACAGCAAAAGCGTGGATGGAGAGGCAAGCAGCGAGCACAAACGCGAGTAACGAAACGCGGGTGCGGACGCTCATTGGTTTATCCTCTCCAGCAGCCCTTCGCGATCCAGTCCTTTCGGCCACTCACGCGGAGCGAGTTTGACAAGTTCGTCACCGAACATGATCGAGTTCAGGTGGGCGCTCGCGTGGAACGTTCCTCCGTCATGCTTGACGTAGCGGTCGTATCTCGTCTCGCGCTCCGACTCGTTCGCCCACCCGAGATGAAACAGGGATGTGACAACAGGAGCGCGACGCACACCGGCTTTCGCCACCGGCATCGGCTCCCTCCCACACGCCAAAGCACGATCAGCGATCCGCCAGTTGGACGGCATCGGGGCGGGAACCTCGAACAGCACCGGGCACTTCCGTGATCCCCACTGGCCGTCCACCCGCTCGTACAGGAACCGTTCGTCTGCCTTCCAGACTTCTTCCATCGTCAGGTTCCACACACCGGAAGCGGAGGTGCGCGAGAGCAGCGCGTCCCTGATCGCATCCCCGTCAGCGACGATTTCATCGGCATCCACAGCGAACAGATAGTCCGGCTTGCCTTCAAGGGCGAAGTCGAGCAGAGCGTTCCTTGCTCTGCCTTCATGCTCGAAAAACATGGGGCGATCATTGCGCTTCACGATGCAGCCGTAGTCACGAAGGATGTTGTGGGTTCCGTCTACGGAGTCGTCGTCAATGACTCGCACCTCATCGCAAAACGACAGGAGAGAAGGGATCGTCCACTTCAGATAGCGGTTCGCTTCGTGACGGGTCATCATCATCGCGACGAGTTTCATTTCGCCTCCTTTTGGACGGGGAAAGCCCACTCCCAATAACTGCTCATCCAGCGAGCATGGTATGGAGGCCAGCGACGCTGCCAACCCAAGGCGTTGTATTCGGTCGCAAGTCCTGACCACGGCTCAAACGGCAGTTGGTCAAGCGAGAACATCAGGATGTCAGGAGCGATCCATCCTCGCACCAGATCGTGTTCCTGCTGAAACTGGGTCCAGCCGAAACGTCCGTCCGCAGCGATCTGCGGCCTCTCCCCCAACGACGCTGTGCGGATCAGCCCGACGCCCCCCATGTGGGAGCCGGGAGCGAACGTGTATTCCGTCTGGAACGCCTTCGGTTTGCCCGAGCGTCCCGGTTCCATCCCGAGCGCCTCTAAGCCAGGTGTTGCCTCAACAACGGACAACATCTTCGGAAGCCACTCGGGACTGACCACGATGTCGGAATCTATTTTCGCGAACCACTCCGACGTGGCTTTCTCCACGTAGCGGTTCATAATGATGACGGGCGAGCCGGTGTGGCCGTCTTCGACGATCTCCCAGTTCGGCACTTGTGATCGTTCCAGCAGCAACCGGACGAGTTCGACGGTGCCATCCTCCGAGCCGTCGTCATACACCACGAGCTTGTTGACGAGGTTCCAGTCAGTGTTCTTTATCAGGTGCTTCAGGCTTAGCTCGGTGAAGTTCTTGCGGTTGAAGGTGAGGTAGAGAACGTCGAGGTCAGGCATCTCCCACCAGTCGGGCGAGGTTGAGCATCCGTGTCCTTTCGTCCAGATGTCCGGGTTGCCTCCACATGCGATTGCTGTCAGACGCCATCTCACGATCCGTCTTCGGGATGTCCACGAGGACACGCGGGGTAAGGGTCGTGAAGACCACGTCAGCGCACCTGTTGAAGTGCGCGTGATCGCGAGTGTAGTGCTGGCCATTCTTCCCCGTTCCGAAGAACTTCTCGAACGCTCGCTTTGGCGCGTCCCGGAGGAAGCAGGCTCCGAAGCCGACGAGGCACGAATCGGTGTAGCCGTCGTGACGGAACTCCTTCGGCATGTTCGCGGCAAGGAAGTCATGATTTCCGAGATGGAAGGCAATATGCTCCCACTCGTCCACGATCGCTTGCGGGTCGCTCACGATCACATCGTCGTCGGAAACCCAGATCAGATCGTGGGAGGCGTACTCGATGGCGGCGTAGCGGCCGTAGACGGAAAGGTCTGCCGCAGTCACTCCCCACAGACGTTGCATTGCGCGAGGATCTCCGTCGTTAGAACCGGGCCTCATAAGGATCTTGCCGGAGTTGTCCCAGATCACGATTTCCCACGATGGAGGCAGAGAGTCGATCACCGGCTGCATGTCTAGGTCACCGCGTGTGACGAGGCAGGCTGAGACGTTCATCGGTTCCACCTGTGCATTTCGCAGCGCATTGAAGCCTCCAGTTCGACGTACTCGTTGTAGGTTCCCTGGCATCCCTCGCGATGGCCTCCCCCGTTACCGCAGGAGCGGCAGTGAGGCTCAACCCACAGGAGGCGCAGCATCAGGTCCGCGTTGGCGTCACGCAAACGCGGCAGCAATTCGTACTCGGCTCCCTCGGCGTCCATCTTCACGATCACGTCACCGGCTACGTCGGCTCGATCCACGAGATGCAGGATGTCGTCACACAGGAACGCTGGACTGTTTTCTGTGACTCTGCCGCTCGTACCGGCGATGTTGAAGCCGACGATTCCCGTGTACGTCCACACCACTTTCCGTTCCACCGTCACCTTGCAACCGTTCAACTCGTACTGTTCGTCCCAGGTGTTCGGATCGAAACCCCAAAGCAGATCAGGGGAGAACTCCTCGATCAGATACGGGATCGACTCGTCGCCTCCGTACTTCGCGCAGCCGATGTCGATGACGGTCAGCATGGCTTCCTCGACGGGCGGAACACACGGCAGTCACGCTCCAGATGGAAGGGACGTAGCACCACGCCGTTCGTGAACGTCACGTATGCCTCCTTGTCGTTGCCGTGGCCGCAGCAGGCACCCAGCACTCCTCCAAGCATCCCGAGGCACGGATCGGGTTCCTCGCCGGGGTCATACCAGCGGTCGCACTTGGGGCAGGTCACAACCACACCGCTACCGATCCCACAACACGATCAGGCTCTCGGAACCCTGCGCCAGACGCCCCCTCCTGTACCGAGTCAAAATCCCAGTCGTGAGCGGCGATCGTACAACTAAACTCGCTGGCGAGCAGCAGATCGGACTCGGCCGATTCCGCATCATGGTTTCCGTCCACGTATACAAGGCCGAAGACGGGGACGAGGAACGGAACGACCTGATTCCAGTCTCCGATGATCGGAATGATGTTCGCGATGCCTTTGATGTTCGCCAGGTACTGATCCAACGACGATCCGCTGTCGGCTGCAACCGAGATCCCCCCATGCTTGTCAATGGAGATTACGAGTCGTGCTGTTTCGGCCAGCACAATAGTAGAACGGCCCTTCCACGCTCCGAGTTCCAACACCACTTTGGCGGTCGCGAGGCGACGGAGTTCGTCCGCCTCATTGTCGTTCAACCAACCGTCAGGAAGTCTGCTCATACTTTCACCTTGCTCGACAGATGCCATTTGCCACACAGATTGCAGCAGTAAGGAAAGAGCTTTCCTTTGAGGCGGTTGTTGCTCGCGTTGCGTTGCGCCTCGATCCTTGACACGAACGTGTTTTTCCCGCTCCGACAGTCAGCCATCGAGAGGCCATACTTTCGATCGGTTGAAATGGAAGTAACTGATCTCTTTGTCCCTGTGCATGAGTTTGTCTCCTTCTCGCTTCAGAAACTGCGGTTCCGTGAAAGCGTGGTTGTTCACGATCTTGGTACGGACAGTGTGTTTCGCGATTTCAGTGAACGACGTTTCGACCCAGCCGAACACCGTCTCGTCTTCGAGGATTGACTCCCAACCAGGATGATGTCGGTACATCCAGTGAGCATGAGAGCCAACCCGGTAGAGCGTGAACGGCCCCGCCAGATAGTCGTAGGCGCAGTCCGAGAACACATCGCAGTCAGCCAGAACCTCGTCGGTGGCGAAGTGATCCAAACGCCCGTACACACAGTCGAAATCAGTGTGTCCCCACCAGTCGTAGGGAGCGATCTCGTCGGCGTACAAGATACCAAGGACGGCCCGGTAATCGTGGATCTTGGATGAGCCTTCCGTGATCGGACATTCGATCCCGAGGATGTCACCAACACGCTGCTTGAAACCCGCGAGATCGGTGTCGACGAAGAAGTCATAATCCTTCATCGGGATCTGCTCCTGATAACGGTCCCACCACTCGGGGAACTCACCGAAGTAGGGGCACACCATCAGTTTGCGGCTCACGGTTTTCGCCAGTGCAGCCACAGGTCGGTTTGGATGGAACGGAAGCCAACCTTTTGGAAGGTTCTTTGCGCACCGATGTTCCCGCCCTGGGTGACAATCCGTATTTCCTGCAACCCGTCTTGCCAGCCGAGGTCGAGCGCCCCCTTCATCAGCGCCTCACCGTGGCCCAGATAACGGTGTTCTTCGCTGACGGCGATCAGGCCGACGTACCCGTCCTTGAAAGTGGCGAAGCCAACCGGCTTGTTGTTCTCGTCAGTTGCGACGAGCACACGGGCTTCTTCGCAACTCTCCCGAAGCCAGTTCTCGTACAGGTCGTCAACGCGCATGGGTGGGAACTTGCGGTCGTTGTAGAAGCGGGTGCGCTTGAACGACGAACGGGCAATCAGGGCGAGAGCGTCAACATCATCGTCGGTTGACGATCGCACCTTCCACGGTCCGCTCACGGTGCGGGCGGCGAACTCAACCCGCACGTCCACGAGTCGGAACCCCAGCGCTGTCGCCTCATACGCTTGCGCAATCATCGAGATCGGCAGCAGCATATACATGCAGTCGATGTCGTTGGAGAGCGCCCACTCATACGCAACCCCCGGTGGCCCGTCATGCCTTCCTACTTTGATTCCGAAGAACTCGGAATCGAAATCCATGATTTTGCCGCTCATACCTTTACCTCCGTGAACGAATTGTCGGGATCACTGAAGCCATTCCCTCAGCATGTCGTCGGACGAGAACCAGTAGCGTGTGTTCTTCCGTTCGATCTGACTCTCGTAACAGGCCATCGCCCTCATCTTCGTCGCCGCCCATCCCGGCTCAGGAATAACCTCGTTCTCGGATTGGCTGCGGCCCGAGCCGCGTCGATAGGTTAGGTAGTGGGTGACACGGTCGGCTCCGAACACTTCGGCAACGATTTCCCCCAGGAGGGAATGTTGCTCGTGTCCTCCTTCTTCAACAGCGGGAGCGAAGAAGTGGTTGTAGTCTTCGTCTTGGAACATGGATATGCGTTCGTACACATCATCCCAAACGGGGTTCTCGTCAGGGAAGGGAAGGGGCATCCAGGGGACCTCTAACAAACTCATCGCTTCTTCGTTCTCCACCCACCGATCCATGTTGTCAGTATGGGAGAGGACGGTAACGACAAAAGGCTTTTCCTTCAACAGCGTGTAGGACGCGAAAAGGACAGCGTCGTCGAGTCAGAGATGAGGCTCAAAAAACACAGCCATCATCAGGCACCACCTCCTCGTTACCGCCAGCGGGAACCTCTAGCCTATCTGACGAAGTTCGTGCTCGTTGTGCGACTGCAATCAGACGACATCGTTCCCTCAGTTCCTGCCACGACTCGGGTGGCTTCGGTCCCGCCCGCATTTCCCTCAGGGCATCACCCCATCTGACCTGTCGGGCAGCCTCGTCCGCCTGGATTGGTCCGCCCACGATCTCGTGCGGGAGGATGATCCCTGATCTGATCGCGATCGCAACGGCTTCCGTCACGTTCTTGACGCCCAAGATCCTGAGTGTCTGCACCCGGTATCCCTTCACCGATTCTAAGGTCAGGGGAGGGTAGAGCCTCGCGATAGCCGGGACCGACAGGCCGTTGGCGGCATGGATGAGGAACTTGCGGTGACGCTCTGTCAGCGTCTCCCCTTCCTCGATGTTCCGGATCCTTACCAGGGGAGGAAAGTAGCCGAAGCGATGATCGGCTTCTGTTCGGGGACGCCGTTCTGCCTGACGTAGTGGGCGGCACCGACCCGCAAATCGACGCTCACGCCACCCACCGCCAGTGACGCTGCCATCCGGCGAGCCGCCAACCCGCCCGGTAGCCGATCGTCCAGGTCGGCCACGCCAACACAACAACTAACAGCAACGGTGTTAGGAGTGCCGAACCGAGCACGGCCAACATCAGGAGGGCGTACAGGCGAGCTAAGCCTGACCCGCCCGAACGCACGGGGGCGTCGAAGTCTTCCATGACGCCGGTGTGCTCCCACTCGTTCGCTAGGTCGCGGAAGCCGTCGGCGGCGCTCATGCCGTGTCCTTGCCGCGCAGCACCGCGAGGGCGATTGCAGCTTTGTTCTGCAACTCGCCCGAGAACGAAGGCCACATCGTCCGGCCGTCCACTTCCAACGGTTCTGCCATCACGATTTCGTACAGAGCCTTCTCGGCTTGGTCGAGAGCACCGAGGGTCGCTTCGCCGAGCAGCCTGTACCGCTCGTCGAGCCTCGCGATATGCTCCGGCATGACGTACTCTACGCCGTCAACCTCCGTGACCGTCCAGCCCGAGATACTTGATTCCTTAGCCAGACGACGGGCCTCCCGGATCGTGTCGAAGTCGGTCACGACGAACGCCCGTCTCTTCCACCAATCGCCCCAAACATCGATGGAGAACTGACGGAGCAGAACGGTCGCACGTGGCAGAGCGGACATTCCTGCGGCCATGCGTCAACCGTTCGGACGCTCACGGGTTGGTGGCACGAGCCGCAGTATCCGGTAGGGGCAGGCGGTCGGTCGGGGAACGGGATTACTGTCATGTTCCCTCCTTCGGGGCGAGGGCAGCGAGGATGGCGCGAGTTGCTTTCTGCGCGACCAGGAGATCGCACCACTCGGTTGTGTGTCCCGGCCACGTCACGCACGTCCCGCACTTCGGGCAACAGCCGACGCAGTTGCAGGCGTGCGCTAGATCAGGGTTGCCGCAAACGGATTGGCTATAGGCGCTCATGCCGTGTCCTTCTGGTCGCGCAGCACCGCGAGAGCAACGTAGGTGTCGTGGATTCGGATGAGCAGTTCGTCCGCTTCGTCGTTCCAGTGGGCGGGTAGCGGTATGTCTTCCGTCTTGTCGATCCAGTCGCGACAAGCGGCCAGCGCCTTCTCGGCTTGCTCGGCTGCCGCCTCCACACGGGCAACGGCGGCGAGTGCATCGGCGCGAGCCTTAGAATTAGGGCTAGGCACCGCAGTTGTCAATACTGTCCAGGTATCCCCCACTTCACGGTCGGGGGACGCGATGCTAAAGATTCCCGCCCGTATCGTGTCGAAGTCGGAGGTCATGCTGCCTCCTTCGGGTCGGGGGCGCTCAGCGTCCAGACGTATCCGTCTTCCGGCCCGAACCACTCACCGCGCACGACCAGCCCACGACGCATCAAGGCGTCGAGCGTGCGCCACGG
>Ga0163152_10008979_pt1 | contig 10541 bp, 7 predicted proteins | sample OliLakLV19MP8IB2_FD_148635 | JGI IMG/M metagenome (GOLD analysis project Ga0163152, IMG submission 148635) | Freshwater microbial mat bacterial communities from Lake Vanda, McMurdo Dry Valleys, Antarctica - Oligotrophic Lake LV.19.MP8.IB-2 | ecosystem: Environmental > Aquatic > Freshwater > Lake...
CAAGCAGAAACCGCGTGAGCAGAAGCAAGCGTCCGGCTTGTAGTTCCCTTCGTAAGTCTCGGCTCGCTTCATGGCCAAGTCGTAGAGCTTGATGGCCGTCGCATAATTTTCCTGGTTCTGCAAGCATCGTCCGACGTTCTCGGCGTGAATCGGGTTCTTGAGATCCAGCCCGTCTGCCTTGAAGTGGACCTGCTTGGCCTCTTCGTAACGCTTGGCCCGGGAGAGCATGTAACCAAGATTCGAGTACAGGTGTGGCGTGCCCGGCGAGCACTCGATTCCCTTTGCCATGTCTTCGAGGGCTTCTTCCAGCTTGCCAAGTTCTTCGCGGGCCGAGCCCCGATTTTGCCAGAGGTACGCGGCCTTCGGATTCAGCTCGATGGCTCGGCCAAAATCCGCCTCGGAGTCCTCGAACTTTTTCAGCTCGTAATAAGATCGGCCACGCTGATTGTGAGCATCGACCGATTTCGGGTTGATGCGGATGGCGTGTGTATAGTTCTCGGCCGCGGCTTCGAATTGCTTCTTGTCGTAATTCGCCATGCCACGATAGTAGAAAGCCAGGTAGCATTGCGGTTCGATCTTCAGGGCCTCGTCCAGGTCCAGAATCGCCGTTGCCGAATCACCGAGATGCTGGCTGGCCATGCCGCGTCCGAGATAGCCGCGGGCGATCTTCGGGTTGGCCTTGATGGCGGCCGCGAAGTCTTCGCGGGCGGCAGCATAGCGGCCCGTCACCAATCGGCGATCGCCTCGATTCATGAACCCGAGGGCGTCTTTCGGTTCGACGATCGGCAGGGCGATTGCGAGAAATGTCCGAAGTTCCGTCAGATCGACGTGGTAGCTAACGTTGCGGGCATTGATGCTTGAAGCAAAGTGGACGGCCACCAATTCACCGCGATTGTTCACCACCGGCCCGCCACTGTTGCCTGGATTCGTCGAGACATTGGATTCGACCTGACGCAACCGACCCGTGGGGGTCAAGCCATCGACCACGTTTCGCACCTTGCCATCGACCCAGCCCCAGAGGCCATCACTACCATTGGTGGAGGCCCCGATCGTCATGATTTCCTGCCCCTGCTTAGTCGAGTTGACGGCGAGTGGCAGGGCGGCCACGTTCAGCGGCAACGATTCCAGCTGAATCACGGCCAGGTCCTGGTGCTTGTTTCGATCGATGACTCGCCCGGCGATCGGCTTCACAGTTTGGAGATACCAGTTCGGGTCCGTGTACACGGTGTCTCCTTTCTTCGCAGGGAAGTACACCTTCACGTCGTCGAAGCCGTTGACCACATGATGGTTGGTCACGATCAGTCGCTTCTCCTTGTCGACCACCCATCCGGTACCACTGCTCTTCTCGAGACGAACCCAGCAGGTGCTTTTCAGGACGTGCTCGTAAAGCTCTTCGGAGTTCAGAACCTTCCGAGGCGATTCGGCCTTGGTAGGCGTCTGGGCACAGGTTTGAACCGGGCCGACCAGCGAAGCCGTGAAAGCGATCGCTGCCGTAAGTACTACACTGCGGATGATTTGTGTCGTGTTCATGGCCGGGTGTCCTTCGTGAGGTTCGAGGGGGTTTGAGGCCTCTTAAGGGAATAGGCGGAAGAAGTTGCGATTCGGGGGCAGAGAATTTGGGGAAAGTGTTACGGACGCGTTCTGTCAGAGCCGTCATAGCGACTCACAATCAACTTCGACGTTCCTATAACTTCCCTCACGGACCACCCTGTTCCACTCACGAAGAGAGGCTTCCCATGAGGCAGCGGTTCTTGTTGGCGACTTTGGTTGTCGCGATTGCGGGAGTTGGCATGAGCGATTGGACGCTCTACGGCGATGAGGGCATGTGGCTCTACAGCAATGCTCCCAAGGAATACTTGAAAAAGAAGTACGGCTTCGAGCCCAGCGACGCCTGGCTCGACCATCTGCGTTTGGCCAGTGTGCGTTTCAATTCGGGCGGTTCCGGATCGTTCGTGTCGGCGAATGGCTTGGTGATGACCAACCACCACGTCGGTGCGGACGATCTGCAAAAACTCTCCGATGCCCAGAACGATTACCTGAAGACTGGCTTCCACGCCAAGACAATGGCAGAGGAAAAGCCCTGTAAGGGCCTCGAACTGAACGTGCTGCTGAAAATCGAAGATGTGACGGCAAAGGTCCGCGGAGCCGTGAAGGATGGTGCCGCTGGTTCAGAGGCGGCCGCCGCTCGCCGTAAGATCATCTCGGAAATCGAAAAGGGGACGGCCGACGAGACCAAAGGGATCCGAGCCGACGTCGTCACCCTCTATGCCGGCGGAGCCTATCACCTGTACACATTCAAGAAGTACACGGATATTCGGCTCGTCTTCGCTCCGGAACAACAAATCGCGTTTTTCGGCGGCGATCCGGATAATTTCGAGTTCCCGCGTTACGATCTCGATATGTGCTTCTTCCGCGTCTACGAGGACGGCAAGCCGGCGAAGATCGAACACTATTTGAAGTGGAGCCCGGCCGGCTCCAAGGATGGCGAATTGGTTTTCGTCTCGGGACATCCGGGGCGAACGAATCGACAGTTCACCGTGGATGAATTGAAATACCTTCGCGACGTGCAGTACCCGGGTCAACTCGCCCGGCTGAATCGCTTGGAAGTAGCGTTTGGAGCATGGGCGGATCGCTCGGAAGAGAATCGCCGACGCGTCAAAGATGACCTCTTCGGCGTGCAGAATAGCCGGAAGGCGCGCATCGGCGGATTGGGCGGCTTGCTCGATCCCAAACTGATGGGCCGAAAAGTCGCGGACGAAAAGCGGCTGCGTGAATTCCTCGACAAGCAAGGCTACACGGACGCAGCAAAAGCATTCGAGACGATATCGCAGGCAGAGAAACTGAAAGTCAAGCTCGCTCGTGATATGAACATGCTGGAGAACATGCACGGATTCTATTCCGCTTCTTACCCCATCGCGAAGTTACTGCTTCGTGCGAGCGAGGAACTGCCCAAGCCATCCGGCGAACGGTTACGCGAGTTCGGCGACGCAAGACTTGGCTCGTTGAAATTCCAGCTTTTCTCGGACGAACCGATTTACGAAGACCTCGATACGATTAAACTCGCCGAGTCCCTGACGTACCTGGCAAGCTCCTACGGAGCCGACCACGAGCTGGTCAAGAAAGTCCTGGCCGGCAAGTCGCCGAAGGATCGGGCCTTCGAACTGATCAGCGGCACGAAAGTCCGCGATGTCGGGTTCCGCAAGAAGTTGTACGAGGGGGGCGAGGCGGCGGTTGATGCCGCCAAGGATCCGCTCATCGAACTGGCTCGATTGATTGACGCCGAAGCCCGAGCTGTTCGCAAACAGTTCGAGAACGAGATCGAAGAACCGAAGAACCAAGCAGCGGCGGCAATCGCAGCCGCACGCTTCGCGCTCGATGGCACGAAGACCTATCCAGATGCAACCTTCACGTTGCGACTTGCCTTCGGCACGGTGAAGGGCTTTACCGACAACGGTCAGCAGGTGGCACCGTTCACCAAGTTCGAGGGCCTTTACGAACGATCGAAGGAGCACAACAATCAGCCTCCATTCGATTTGCCCGCAAGCTGGGTAGAGCGCAAGAGCAAACTCGACCTTTCGACACCGTTCAACTTCGTTTGCACCGCGGACATCATTGGCGGCAACTCGGGCAGTCCGGTCGTGAACAAGAACGGCGAAGTCGTCGGTTTGATTTTCGACGGCAACATTCAATCGTTAGTGCTCGACTTCTTGTTCGATGACGAAGTCGCCCGAGCGGTGAGCGTCGATTCCCGAGCGATGATTGAATCGCTACGCAAGGTCTACGACGCCGGCACGCTTGCGGATGAATTGGAAGGAAAAAAGGCGACACGTTAGTGAACCCGACCGCAAAGTAGTAGGCACACTCCGTGTGCCGTTCAGCGACGACACAGAAAGTGTGCCTACTACTTTGGGGAATTTGCCAAATATGTTCTCGCCACGTTATTCAGGCCTTCAAACTCAATTTTCTGCACTCGCCTCCGAATTTGGAACCTCTCGCGAGCAAATATCCTCTAAGATTACAACTTAGAAGAAGTTTGTTCCCGTCACGATCCTTTGCGTGACGGGTGGTGTTTAATGAAGTGTCGAACTCCCACCCCGAACCTCTCGCGATTGCGCGGGACGGTCTCGACCTAATCCAGTTCCTTCGCCTCGGAGACAAGTGTTGTCTTACCTCCTGCGCGCGCTGTTTTTCGGCGTACCCGCCCTTATCGTCCTCTTTGGCGGCTATTACATGGCCCCAAAAACTTCTACCTCCGACGATGCTCTCCAACCCGGCAGTAGTTTCATGGCCGCGATCGAATGGCCTTCGGAAGATGATGCAGACCTCGTTCGTCGCGTCGCCATCAAACAGGAAACTACTCTCGATCTTCTCGATGGACGCTTAACGCTCGAAGATGCCATTGATCGGTTTCGCCTGATTTCGCCGGCGAGTTCAAATGAAAGCGAGAAAGAGAACGTCTCCCGATACGCTCAGCAAGTTGTTTCCTTCACGCGTGCGCACGCTGTCCGCGATCCGGAACGTTATCAGGCAGCCTACACCAAACTCGAAGCGAGGATACGCTCACGTGAATCGTCTTCGGCCGTGACCGACGGTCGCACGACCGAGGACGCCCGCCTCCATGATTCTGGCAGTCCATTCGGGTTCTGATGGTGATCTCGAAGATTTCCACCCTACCACCTATGACGGCCCCAAGGCCACAGATCGAACTTGTAATCTTGTTGAGTCGAGCGTAACCGTAAACATTTCCACTGCTCCCGTTGTTTGATTGTTCCTTGCAGCTTTGGCTGGGAAATACTTCCCGGCCAACGACCTCTCCGAATTCGATTGACGTGCAACGACTGCTTGCACCCTGGGCAATCGTGGCACTGCTGAACTGTACGGCTAGCCCTTTTTCAATTTCGTAAGACATCTTCTACAAATAACTTACGAACAGCCTGTCACGCCGATCCACGTTCCCGGCACGCAAATCGCTTTCACCACTTCTGACGTTCGCCCGCCAACCTTGGCGACCTACTCCCAAACGGATCCGCCGCGATGATGCATCGAACGACATATAGCCTCATAAAAGCTTCATCCGCGAATCACGCGAACTGATTCTCCCACCCCTACAACGGTGCTTGTGGCCGTTCGGAAACCCGGCCGGAATCGCTGTCAAGCGGCCCATACCTAATTGTCGGAGAAATGACCCATGAAGACTATTTCACACACCATGCTCGTAAGTTCATTCCTGGCCGCGACGGTCGTGGCCGGGCTCACGGCCTATCCATCGTTTGCCGAGGAGAACGGAATCGACTTTTGGAACATGGGCGTCTATCAACGACAAATCGACTCTTGCCACAAAGAACGGGGAAGACTGCAAATCGAAAACGAAGTGACTTTTCGAAGGATCGAAACCAAAGAAGAGGCGTTGCAGGAGTTGGTTGAGAATCGCATTAGTTTTGAAGAGGCGGCCCTTCGATTCGAGGATGCCAATAGTACGCTTCATTCGACGACGATGTATCTCGTCAAGTTTCCTGCCAAGAACGATCGCGAACGAGCTGCCCGGCAGGTCATTGCTTATCTCAAAAGTGGCCGCGGGGAAAAGGCTCGCCTGTTAGCAGACGAATTTGAGTGTACTCTGTGCTGTCTATCCGAGTAACGTCTTGCGAAGCACGCGGGCTTGTGTAGTTTGAGAACGCCGATCTCCTGATCGGCGTTTCTGCTTTCTCGCCAATCGGGAGATTGGCGTTACCAGCGAGACGAAAACTCGTGAACTATTTCCGGCTGGTCGCCTACTGGCACTTCTTCAACTTCGTTAAAATCGCTTGCTCTATCGCGGTATCTCGACCTTTGGGAATCCATCGCTCTCCCGGATTCAGAATGGGCGAGGTTGCAAGTGGATCGACCACCAGGAACCGATCTCGCTCGTAGGATCCGGACTCACCGAACAACGGTACAGAGACAATCTGAGTGCCTGCCGACGGATAGTCCTTCAATTCTTTCCGAACCGTGACCTGCACGAAGTATCCTGCCGGATCGGCTTCCTTGATTCGAATCTCGCAGCGGTAGCGATACGACTGCAACGTTACGAGGGCACGCTCGTAAACATCCGGCGAGCCAGGCTTCCAAAATTGCTCGTACCCAGGGGCAAGCGTTGGCTTGCCAAGGATGCGGCCTTCGTATCGGTTCGCGTATTCGATCGGGAAGAAGTCATCGACCGCATCGAGCGTCGCTTCGAATAGATCGGAGTAGGCCTCGCCAGGCGGGCGATCGGTGAACACGAGAGCTTGGTTTTCGTCGGGGACTACCGTGACCTCGCCCGGAATGCGAGTTGGGTTATCGAATTTCGGGCCAGTCATGCACCCGGTCAGAACGAGCATCGGTAAGCAGGCGATCGGCCAGCGCATAGCGTCCCCCAGGAGGGCACACCATGCCGTCGGTGCCTCGGACTGTCAAGAGGGGCTAGCACGATTTGCATTTTCCCAACCTGCCAACTCGGCCTCATTGACCGAGATTCGCCGAATCGACGTCGCTTTTCCGGTTGACCCATCCACCTCCACAATCGCACCTCCCAGGCGCACATCGCCGGACGCAACGTCGAAAGGCATCGGCACGAACGTGATCGCGGTTGGCAACACGCGATCGACCCTTCGACCAAGAATGCTGTCGTAGGGGCCGGACATGCCGACATCGCAAATGAATGCAGTGCCCTCGGGAAAGATTTGCTCGTCGGCCGTGGGAACGTGCGTGTGCGTTCCAAGCACGGCACTCACGCGGCCCTTGAGATGATGAGCGATCAGGTACTTGTCGGCTGTCGCCTCCGCATGAATGTCGACAAGGATGCAACGCACTTCGCTCGGCAGGTGCTTTAGAACTCGATCGACGGCTTCGTACGGGCAATCGACTGGCCGCATGAAGGTTCGACCGAGCAGCGAAACGACCGCCAGTTTTTCTCCCGCATTGCTCGAGACAATTACGTGATCCTTTCCCGGAGCTGAAGCAGGGAAATTAGCCGGCTTCACGATGGGCTCGTCACCTTCGAGAGCTGAGGTCAGGTCGTTTTTCTTGTAAATGTGATCGCCCATGGTAACGGCATCGACGCCGGCGGTCTTGAGTTGTCGTAAGGCATTCGGGTACAGCCCTGCTCCTCCAGACGCGTTCTCTGCATTGGCCACGACAAAGTCGAGTTGCTCGCGGGCGCGCAACAACGGGACAGCCCGCCGCACAAACTGCATGCCGGGCGTTCCGACAATGTCGCCGATGAAGAGAATTCGCATCGGGATCAACTCACTCAGCGTGCAATCTCAATCGTCCGCATCTCCCTCACCACGGTCACCTTGATCTCGCCTGGATAATCGAGCTGCTGCTCGATCGCCCGTGCGATGTCGTGGCAAATCTTGTGCGCTTCCGAATCCGTGGTGCGCTGGGCACTTGCAATCACGCGCAACTCACGGCCTGCCTGAATCGCGAAGGCCTGTTCCACACCGGGGAAACCACATGCCACGGCTTCCAGTTCTTCCAGACGCTTCACATATTTCTCAAGTGTTTCACGTCGAGCACCTGGCCGCGACGCGCTAATCGCATCCGCAGCCGCGACGAGCACCGTGTAGGGATGATCGACTGTAATGTCGTCGTGATGCCCAATAATCGCGTGCAGTACGTCCTTGTTGGTCTCGCCATACCGCTTAGCCAGCTCGGCCCCGATCTTGGGATGTCCCCCTTCCATCTCGTGGTCGGCCGCTTTTCCTACATCGTGCAACAGTGCACATCTTCGTGCGAGCCTGGGGTCCAGGCCGATCTCCGATGCCATCATCCCAGTCAAGTGGCACACTTCCAAACTGTGGTTGAGTACGTTTTGCGAATAACTCGTGCGAAAGCGAAGCCGACCCAGGAGGTGAACCAGCTTCTCGTGAACCGGCCCCACGTCGGCCTCGGCCACGGCCGCCTTGCCAATCTCCATGATGTGCTTTTCCATCTCCTTCTGCGTTTCGATCACCACCTCTTCAATTCGCGTTGGGTGAATGCGACCATCCTGAATGAGCTTCGTCAGCGAGAGGCGAGCGATCTCCCTCCGCACCGTGTCGAACGCACTCACAATGACAACGCCAGGCGTATCGTCCACGATGACATCCACGCCCGTGGCCTTTTCGAACGTGCGGATATTGCGACCTTCGCGGCCAATGATTCGCCCCTTCATGTCGTCCGAGGGAATATCGACCGTGCTGACCGTGGCCTCCGCTGTGTGCGGGGCCGCATAACGTTGAATGGCCGAGGCGAGAATCTCCCGAGCTTTCGACTCAGATTCCGAGCGAAACTTGTCTTCGTGGCGTTGCAGCTTAGCGGCAATGTGCTCGGTCAACTCGCGTTCGATCCGTTCGAACAGCAGCTTTTCGGCCTGCTCCCGGCTTAGCCCCGAGAGTGTATACAGACGTTCCGTTTCCTCTCGAATCATCTCTTCGAGTTCTTTTTCACGTAGTTCGATCGCCTCCTTGCGCTCGTTTACTTTCTTCTGGCTGCTCTCCAGCGACTTATCTTTCTTGACGATGTCCCGATGCCGTTGTTCGAGTGCGGACTCCTTCTTCTCCAGTTTTCGTTCGACGTCGCGGATCTCGTTACGTGCTTGCTCGGTCTCGCGGCTGAACTGCTCGCGTTTGTGGAACAGGTCGTCCTTGGCTTGAAGTTCGGCGTCCTTGATAATGCGCTCCGCGTCCTTGCGTCCCTGATCGAGTATTTCGCGGGCTCGATCCTGAGCAGCAGCCTCTTGATCGCGAGCCTGGGATTTCGCGTCGCGAACTTTGCTCTTCATTTGCTGTCGGCCAATGGCATAACCGGCGCCGGCCCCAAAAATCAGGGCCAGCACGATGCCGAGGACGGCGACCTCGGGTAGCATGGGGGACACTCCTTCGCGTGTCCACCGGGTGTCTCGGAGAAAGCACGGAGACGGCGCAGCGGCACAAAGATCGGCAAGCCGACCGCAGCCAATACGTTAAGGCGCACAAAAGTTCCGCAAGGAACACGTCCAACCGCCCTTCCAAATTCAACGGGTGTCAGGCCGCGACTCGCCCAGCGGCACTTGGGATTGAGAAACTCGGAGGATCTGCGTGTAATCAGGTCATCTATATCGACGGGTGCATACGCACCGTGACCGTGCCAAGCCTGGAAGCTCGGCCGGCCCGTCGCCCTTCCCGAATTGGGTCGGTGAATTGGTATTATGCGAAGTGGTGAAGATTTGGTTAGCCCGCAAAATCGGTGAATACACCTCCCACCATTTTTGAGAACGAGTGTCCGCTCAAGGCGGGAATTGCAATCTGGTACTGCGCGGCTAGATCAATCTCACGGAATTCGACCCAATTAAGGAGATTCAAGATGCGATCCATGAATGTCTTGGCCATCATCGTCACGTTTGTCATTTCCTCGGGTTCGGCATTCGCACAAGAAACTCTGGATAACCCTGAGTTCGCGAACTGGAGCAAATTCAAGGTCGGTTCTTCCATCACGGTCCGAACTACGACGACGATGGCGGGGATGACTTCCGAGATCGTGATGACGACCAAGCTCGTCGAAATCGGAGCCGACAAGCACGTCGTCGAAACTTCCACGCACAGCAAGATCGGCGGCATGGAGTTCAAAGATGCCGGGGCATATCGCGATGTTCCGAAGACAATCGCGTTGCGGAAGGGCACTCCCAAGCCCGACCCCAAAGCGGCCAAGCCCGAAGGCACCTACGAAGAGGGGGCGGAAACTCTCAAGATCGGCGGCGTCGATGTGAAAACCAAGTGGTACAAGTACAAGTCGGACTCGGGCGGGCTCAAGATCGAAGCCAAGACCTGGATGTCCGACGATGTACCCGGCTCGCTGGTCAAAATGGAGGCCACGACTTCGGGTGTTGCCGCCGGGACAACGAAGGTGGAACTGATCGAATTCAAGAAACCTTAGGGTCTTTCCTCTGGCCTTCTACGCAAGATGCGGAGAAGAGTTTGCTTAATAGAATCACTTGTCTGGGTAACTATCGAGCCGCTTGCGGCAACAAAACTCCCTTGTTTTCAGGGAAATCGCCTCACTTTATCAATGTGAACAGCTAGGCAGGGAACATCGCGAGTTCACTGAGGCACCGTATTTCCCGAGGCACCCACAAAAAAATCCGCCTGCCGGACAATAGAGATGGTGCGCGCTGATAGATCGAAATAAGAGCGGTTGCCTGAGCCCAGGTCAGGCGGTTGGAGTTCTACTTTGGAGTGCGGCGGGTTTCACGCCGCTTTCTTTCTTTTCGAGTCTCACAAAGAAAGAAAGCGATGTCGAGCCATCGCAGTCCAAAGCGATGATCCGACTCGTCCGCGTCTCATCGTGCCAAAGGAGTAAGAGTAAGAACAGTGAGGGCGGTGGGCGGAGCCCACGTTAGGGGGAAAGGTCGGACGGTCGGACAAGCCGAAAACCTCTCCCCCCAGCCCCCTCTCCGAAACGGAGAGGGGGAGAAAATCCTAGAATATCTCACTTCAAACAAGTGCTCTTTGACTTCCGGAGACGAGATGGACGAGTTGCAGCGGACTGATCCCGACGTATGG
>Ga0163152_10008980_pt1 | contig 10539 bp, 8 predicted proteins | sample OliLakLV19MP8IB2_FD_148635 | JGI IMG/M metagenome (GOLD analysis project Ga0163152, IMG submission 148635) | Freshwater microbial mat bacterial communities from Lake Vanda, McMurdo Dry Valleys, Antarctica - Oligotrophic Lake LV.19.MP8.IB-2 | ecosystem: Environmental > Aquatic > Freshwater > Lake...
GGTGCCGATTCGTCCGCACACGCTCGCGGATCCTGAAAAGGGGACCGGCGTGGCAATGATTTGTACGTTCGGCGACGTCACCGACGTGATCTGGTGGCGCGAATTGTCGCTGCCCGTGCGCGCCGTTATTCAGACCAATGGCGCCTTCCGCCCGGTCACCTGGGGCGCGCCCGGGTGGGAATCAACCGACGCGGTCCGCGCGCAGTCGCACTACGACCAACTGGCGGGACTCTCCGCCGTCAAGGCCCGCACACGCATCGTCGAACTGCTGCGTGAGTCGGGGGATCTGATCGGCGATCCGCGACCCATCACGCACCACGTGAAGTTTTTCGAGAAGGGTGACCGCCCGCTCGAGATCGTCACCTCGCGCCAGTGGTTTATCCAGACGATGAACGAACGGGCGGCGTTGCTCGATCGGGGACGCGCGTTGCAGTGGCACCCCGAATACATGCGCGCGCGATTCGACAACTGGGTCAATGGTCTCAACGGCGACTGGTGCGTGAGCCGGCAGCGATTTTTCGGCGTGCCGTTCCCCGTGTGGTACCGCGTCCGTGAAGACGGCACGACTGATTTCGACGCGAGGCTCGTGCCCGCCGAATCCCGACTGCCGATGGACCCCTCGACCGACGTTCCGGACGGGTACACCGCCGAACAGCGTGGCGTGCCAGGAGGATTTAGCGGCGATCCCGACGTCATGGACACGTGGGCGACCTCGTCGCTGACGCCGTTGATCGTGTGCGGATGGGAGCGTGACCCGGACTTGTTCGCGCGCACGTATCCGATGCACCTGCGCCCACAGGCCCACGACATCATCCGCACGTGGTTGTTCTCCACCGTGCTGCGCGCACATCTTGAGACCGACACCTTGCCCTGGACCGACACCGCCATCTCCGGATGGGTGCTCGATCCCGATCGCAAGAAGATGTCCAAGTCCAAGGGCAACGTCGTCACGCCGATGGCGCTGCTTGAGGAGCATGGGTCTGACGCGGTGCGGTACTGGGCGGCCAAGGGCGGGCCTGGTGTGGACACGGCGTTTGAGCCGGGACAGATGAAGGTGGGGCGTCGCCTCGCCATCAAAGTGCTGAACGCGTCGAAGTTTGTGTTGATGAAAGATGCGCCCGTCGGGCCGATCACCGAACCGTACGATCGCTCGATGCTGGCCGCGCTCCGGCAGGTCGTGGCCGACGTGACGAAGTCGCTCGAGGCGTTTGACTATGCCTCGGCGCTGCGGACCGCGGAAACGTTCTTCTGGTCGTTCTGCGACGACTACGTCGAGATGGTCAAACGTCGACGCATGAGTGATGACGCTGCGGCCGCGTCGGCGATTGCGGCGTCGCGCCTGGCGTTGTCGATCCAGTTGCGACTATTTGCGCCGTTCCTGCCGTTTGTGACCGAAGAAGTCTGGTCCACCTGGCAGTCGGGGTCCATCCATGTGGCCGCGTGGCCCTCCACGGCGGACATCGATGGCGTATTGAGCGCACCCGCGGACGGTCGACTCTACCTGAGCACGTCGGAGATGCTGGCGGCGCTCCGGTTTGCGCGTTCGGCGAAGAAGCTCGCGTTCTCCACGCCCATCAGGGTGGTGTCGTTGTCGATGACCGACAGCCAGCTGGCGGAGTGGACCCTTGTCCGGCAGGACGTGCTGGCGTGCTGCAATATCGGCGAGTTCTCCGATGCGGTGCTGACGGTCGATGCTGCGGCGCAGCTGGCGGCTGATGTCGAGCCCGTTGCCTGACCAGGCCGACTACCGCGATCTGGTCGCGCGGGCGCTGTCGGAAGACCTTGGTGCGGGTGACATCACCTCCCGGGCCATTGTGCCGCTTGACGTCCGCGCGACGGCTATCCTCCTTGCGAAGTCCTCGTGTGTCGTGGCTGGCCTGCCCGTCGCGGCGGAAGTCTGCCGCCAGGTTGACCCGCAGATTGTGTGGCGGCCTGAGTGTGAGGATGGCGACCGCCGGGAAGCGGGGCAGATTCTCGCAACCCTCGAGGGGCCCGCAGCGTCGCTGCTGGGTGCAGAGCGGACACTGCTGAATCTGTTGCAGCACCTGACGGGTGTGGCGACGATGACGCGCGCGTTTGTGGACGCGGCAGGCGGCCGCATCACCATTCTGGATACACGCAAGACGTTGCCGACCCTGCGCGGTCTCGAGAAATATGCGGTGCGCTGTGGCGGGGGGACGAACCATCGCTTCGGGCTCTTTGACGGTGTGTTGATCAAGGACAACCACATTCGTGTGGCCGGATCGATTCATCAGGCGGTCACACGGATGCGCGAGGATCTGGCGTCGCGCGGTATCACGATGCCAATCGAGGTCGAAACACAGTCGCTGGCGGAAGTCGATGACGCGATCGCCGCCGGAGCGGACATCATCATGCTCGACAACCTTGACCTGGCGCAGATGCGTGACGCGATCGGGCGGATCGCCGGTCGCGCCAGGGTCGAGATCTCCGGGGGCGTGACGCTTGATCGGATCCCCGCACTGGCGGGGATCGGTGCGGACTGTGTGTCGGTGGGCGCGTTGACGCACTCGGCCGGTGCGGCCGACATCAGCCTCGAGATCGAGACGCACTGACGTGACCGCGATCCCTCCACCCGATGTGTGTCCGACGGAATTGATCGACGCCCTGGCGGCCCGGTCCGCGCCGTTCTACTTCTACGAACGTGTGGCCTCGACCAACGATCTCGCGTTGGCGCTGGCGGCCTCGGGCGCGCCGCACGGCACGGCGGTGCTGGCCGATCTCCAGGACGCGGGGCGAGGGCGCCTGGGGCGCACGTGGTGGTCGCCGCCGGGCGCCGGCATGTATCTGTCGGTCGTGGTGAGGACCGAAGGTCTGGCGCCGTACGTGCCGTTGTTGACCCTGACGTCCGGCGTGGCGCTGGCCACGGCGCTCCGGAGTCTGTCGGGACTGCCGGTCGAACTCAAGTGGCCGAATGATTTGGTGATCGGACGCCCATGGCGCAAGCTCGCCGGCATCCTGTGCGAGGCGACGGGTCTCGGGACCACCGGTGCCGTGCCTGACGCGGTCGTGGTGGGCATGGGCATGAACTTGCAGCGATCAGCCTATCCGGCCGACATCGCCGATCGCGCGACGTCGATCGCCGAGGAATGTGGTCAGGACCTGTCTCGCGCGGCGATTGTCGCCGCCGCGCTTGCCGAACTGGATCGCAACGTCGATCGACTGAAGTCGGGCCAGGCCACTGCGGTCCTTGATGAATGGCGGACACTTGCGCAGGCAGGGCTCGACCGCGCGCCTGTTCGGTGGCGCGATTATGAAGGTGCACATCGCGGGATGACGATGGGACTTGATCAGGATGGTGCATTGCGCGTGCGCCGGGCCGGCACCGAGACTGAGACACGTCTTGTCTCTGGAGAAGTGGTGTGGGAGATGTTGACGCGTGAATGACATCGGCGACTACTGTCGGCAGGTGGAGGCCCATCTGACCCGTGTCAATGGCGGCCATCTCGTCCGCATCGTCGGCCCCGGTTTCATGCTGGTGCGCCAATGGGCGGAGGAGGGGGTGCCCATCTCTGCGGTGTTTCGCGGCATCGAGCAGAAGGCCGAGCGCCATAAAGCCGGGGCGGCGAGACGACCGCTGCGCATCGAGTTTTGTGAGGCCGACGTGCGGGAAGTCTACGAGGCATGGCGGCGCGCCATCGGTGTCGGCGCGACGTCTGCGCCTGACGCGAGCGGTGCGTCCGACCAGACACAGGCTGATCGTGGGAGTGGATCGGCGAGACGGGTGACCACACGTGACCTGGACCGCGCCGTTGACCGCCTGATGTCGGCGGCGAGTCGGCTCGAGCTTCCGGACATCCTCCGGGATGACGTGCATCGGGTGCTTGAACAGGTCCTGATCATCAGGGACGCCGTGAAGGGCAGTCGCGGGGCCGCGCGTGAGGGCCATCTCGCGCCGCTGCCCGACCTGGACCGGGCCCTCATGACGGCGGCACACCAGGCCATGACGCCCGAGGCGCTGACGCCGATTCGGCAGGACGCCGAGCGTGACCTGGAGCCGTTCCGTGGCCGGCTTACGACCGACGCGTGGGATCAGGCGATTGCGGTCACGATCGATCGCGGCGTCCGTGGATATTTTGGCTTACCAGAAATTGCAGGCATTACATGATCGAACTCGACATCGAACGACCCGTACCCGGCGGCGACATGTTGGCCCGCCACGAGGGGCGCGTCGTGTTTGTGGCCGGCGCACTTCCGGGTGAACGGGTTCGCGCGGTCATCACCCGGAAACGTGGCGAGGTGTCGTGGGCACAGGTGCGCGATGTGCTGACACCCAGTCCCGATCGGCGCGAGGTCACGTCCGACCCGCTGTGTGGCGGCCGGACGTTTGCCCATATCCGCTACGAGCGGCAGTTGTCCCTCAAGGCGGAGATCATTGCCGACGCGTTCCGTCGCATTGCCAAACAACCGCTTGAGCATCCAGTGACCGTGGTGCCGTCGCCGGACACCGGCTATCGCCTGCGCGCACGGCTGCACGTCGACAAAAATGCGCTGGGATTTTATCGGGAGGGGTCCCACACGGTGTGTGCCGCGGGTCCGACGGGCCAACTCAGCGCCGAGACGATGGCGGCGGTTGAGCGGCTGCACGGCGTGCTTGGGACGAGCCTGCAGGTGTGCACATCGATACTCGTTTCGGAGACCACCGATGGTGCGAGTCGCGTCATGACCTGCGCGGTCCATGACAAGGCGCGCCTGGATCCCTTCATGGGGATCACGCTGCCCGACGGCATCACGGGCATTGTGGTGCAGGCGACGAAGGGCGAGTTCCTCGCGGCCGGCGCTGATCAACTCGTGGATCACAGTGCCACGTTGCCCGGGACGGCCGCCGCCGGACGACCGTCGGTGACCTGGACGCGTCGAGGCGCGTCGTTTTTCCAGGGCAATCGTTTTCTTGTCGGCGCGTTGCTGGACCGGGTGCTGGCCGCCGCCGAGGGCCGGTTTGTGGATCTCTACGCCGGCGTCGGATTGTTTGCCGTGTCGCTTGCGGCGCGCGGACAGTCGGGTCTGGCGATTGAAGGCGATCCCACCAGCGCAGGCGACCTGGCCTCCAATGCGGTGCCGTATGAAGAGCGCCTCGGCACCCGGCCCGTCAGCGTGGAGTCGGCAGTGGCGGCACCGCCGCATGTGCAACCTGATGTGGTGATCGTGGATCCGCCGCGCACCGGGCTGTCGCCGGGCGTCGTCGCCGGGCTGCTCACGTGGCAGACGCCCCGCATCGTGTATGTCTCCTGCGACGTACCGACGTTGGCGCGTGATGCCAATCGCCTGCTGGCGGGTGGGTACCGGCTCACGTCACTCGAAGCGTTGGACATGTTTCCTGACACACCGCACGTGGAATGTGTGGCCGTCTTCGATCGCGTGGCCTGAAAATGCCCGGCCCTCAGGGCCCCCCTGTGAAACTGAACTTCGTCGCTACTTGGACACCGCGGCCGCGACAAAGGCGTTGAACAGCCCGGCCGACTCGCCCGTGCGATAAAAATTTTCCGGGTGCCACTGGACGCCGATGCAGAAGCCTGAGTCGGTGCCGGCGGCGGCCTCGATCGCTTCAATCGTGCCGTCGGGCGCGGCGGCCGCGACCGTAAACCCACGGGCCACGCGGTCGATCGCCTGGTGATGACGGCTGTTGACGGGCAGGCTCCCGTCGGCACCCACGTGGTCGGCCATCACCGACGCCAGATGTGATCCCCTGGTGAGGTGCACGGTGTGCGCGATGGCCGTCCGGGGATCCACCAGCGAGTGGTTGATCGCACTGGGCCGCTGCGAGGGCAGGTCCTGGACCAGCGTGCCGCCGGCTGCGACATTCAGCACCTGCACGCCACGACAAATTGCCAGCAGCGGCAGACGAGCGTGTAGGGCCGCCTTGGCGAGTGGCAGTTCGTACGCATCACGCTCGTCGTTGACCTCCACGGTCGGGTGTGTCGTGGTCGCGCCATAGTGAGCCGGCCGAACGTCGGGGCCGCCCGTGAGCAAGACGCCGTCCAACTCGTTGAGTACATCGGGCAACGTGTCTCTGTCTGGCGTCAGCACCCGCACCGTCGCTCCCGCCTGCTCCAGTGCCGCGACGTAATCCTCACGCGGAAACGCCACCCCAATAACCGGCCCCCGGACCGTTGGCCCCTTGGACGCCTGGACCCCTGGACCCCCGGACCCCGTCATCACATCCTCTCCGGCACGTCACAGCCCATGAGGGTGAGCGTCCGCGTCAGCTGCGACGCGCAGTAGAGCACTGCGGCGGCGCGCCAGAGACGCACGTCTTCACGCTCTTCTTTGAGAATCGGCTGCCGGTGATAAAACGCGTTGAACGACTGCGCGAGGCCAAACGCAAATTTGGCGACGTGTGAAATTTCGAGCGACCGGATCGCCGAGTCGACGAGTTCATCCAGACGCGCCGCCTCAAGCACCAGGCCCCACAGTTCGTCGCCTTCGTCGCCGGCATCAAGCGGCGCCGCCGACAGGGCCGAGACACGCGACGGCAACGAGTCACCGGTCACCTGGTCGCGCTCCTGCAGCTTCGCGAGAATCTTGCGCGCGCGCACAATCGCGTACTGCAGATACGGCCCCGTTTCGCCTTCGAAACTCAGCGCTTCACTGATGTCAAAGGCGATGACCTTGCCCTTGGAGAACTTCACCAGGAAGTAGCGCACCGCCGCCACGGCGATGCGACTCGCGGTGGCGTGAATCACGTCCGCAGGCAGATCAGGCTGCCGGGACCGTACCTCTTCCGACGCAGTGGCAATGAGCCGATCCAGCAGGTCGTCGGCCTTGACCCCCAGGCCTTTGCGCCCGGAGACCTCGACAAACGGTTTGCCCGACCCTTCCGTATCGGCGTACCCGAGTTCACGCGCGGTCGCGTGCGACAACGCCACCATCTCATACGCAAAATGTGTCGAGTTGGCCGCCTGCGCAGGGAAACCCATTTCCGCGAGTGACTGCTTCAGCAGTTGTTGCAGATACGCCTGACGCGAATCGATGACGTTGTACACGGCCGTCGCCTTGCCGAAACTCGGCGTCTGCCCGACGTCGAGACCGGTCGTCGACGTGGTCGCCCACAACGGACGGCCGGCACGATCATCAAACACGCGGTAGTGGAAGTCGCGCCCAAGCAGCCCGAACTTCCAGAACTGGTTCGCGATGTCCTTGCCGACATACGTGACCGTCCCATTGGATCGCACGATGACTTTTTCGCGCTGCGCGTCTGTGTCTTCGACGCGCGGCTCGTCGTCACCAGCCGGGGCGTCCGCCTCTTCACCGACGTGTTCGTCGATCTTCATCACCCAGCAGCCCGCCAGCTTGCCTTCGGTCTGCAGATACACGGCGCCCAATGCCTTGAGTTCTTCAAACGCCTTCGCCCAGAACTGCAGCCGCAGAATGTCGCCCTCCCACGTGAGGAGGTCATAGTCCACATTCATCCGGGCCATCGTCTTGAGATGGCACCGGACGATGCGGTCGGCGATGAGGGCGCCCATCTCTGCGGTCGGGTTGCCCCCCTCTTCGACGGCGTGCATGGTGTCTGCACGAATGTTCAGACGTGCCTTGTCGGCCTCGTACCACTCCGTGACGCGGGCATAGAGATCCCAGCAGTAATAGTCGAATCGGACGGCAGGGTCGTTGACCATCGCGGCGACGTCAGCGAGGGTCTTGCCTTCGAGCACCGTGAAACCCACGACGACGTCGGCCACCTGCACGCCCGTGTCGTCGATGTAGTTCTGGACTTCGACGGGACGGCCCTGGAATCGCAGCAACCGCACGAGGGTGTCGCCGAGCGCCGAGTTGCGAAGGTGGCCGATGTGGGCGGCCTTGTTCGGATTGATGGCGGTGTGTTCAACGATCACCTTGCCACCGGCCGCCGCCGGCTGCAACGTCACATCGTCCTGCAGTCGCGCGAGGAGGAAGGCGCGGCGATCGAGGAAGAAGTTCAAGTAGCCGTTTGGGGCGGCCTCCACGCGGCTGACGCCGTCAATCGGGCCAAGGGCCTCAGCCAATTGCTGGGCGATGGCGCGTGGTGCCTTGCGCAGCGCACGGGCGAGCTCAAACGCCACCGGCACGGCCAGGTCGCCAAGCGAGCGGCGTGGGGGTGTTTCAATGACGATGGTGGGCATGGCGGACGCGTCCAGCTGAAACGTCTGCTGGAGCGTTGTCTGGAGGCGCTGACGGACACGGGCGTGAACGGGCAGAATCATGTAGCCGTTTATTGTACCCGGCGCCACTCCTCCGGTGTGTTCACGTTGGCCGTCAGTGTGTCGGGGTCGCCGAACGCCGCGAGGGCGTCCGGGCCCAACTCCCCAAGTGTCAGACGCTCGCCCAGTGCGTGGGCGCGACGTTCGCCGGCCTCCAGCGCTGCGGTGACTCGGGGCAGGATGTGGACCTGGTAGCAGGCGATGAGGGGTTCAGGTCCGCGGTGGCTGCGCACCCACGCGCCGTCACCCTCGCGCGCGAGTTCGGACAGGGCGGTGAGCAGGTCCACTGTCAGATTGGGCAGGTCACACGCCACGACCAGCACCCGGTCGATGTTCGCAGAGGTGGCGGCCGCCTGGCAGAGTGCGGCATGGATGCCCCCGAGGGCCCCTGCGTCCGGAATGGCATCGGTGGTGACCGGGACGTGGAGGTCGGCAAATCGATCCGGGCGGGACTGGTGGTCCGTCACCGTCGTGACGATACAGAGGTTCCCCGCGACCCGTCGCAGCAGGTCGAGCTGACGTACGATGAGGGGCCGACCATCGGAGCCCGTGAGACGGCTCTTGTCCAGGCCGCCGAACCGGCGGGCCTGACCTCCGGCCAAAATGGCGCCGGCGATCGTCTGGTCTGACATGCGCGGAGCATCATGACACGGGATGTACGGGTGGGGCGGGTGCTGGTGGCCGCTCTGCAACAAGCGATTGCTGAAGAGTTGCCGACTCGGACGGAGTTTTATGACCACTGGCTGGGGCCGGATGGTCGCCGGGATGGCACCCTGGGAAAGGCGCCGATGATCGCCGTGCTCGGGTTCCTCCGGACGGAGGGGCCGGCCTACGACCGCGTCGTGGAATCGGCGGGGCGCCTGGTCGCACAGTGGACGTGGAACGATGCGGGAGGCTGGACGCGCACGTGGGTGCCGCGCCTGCCGCGATGGTGGCGCATCAGAGCCGTCTGTCGCCGCCTCAGGGTGGTGATGGCCGATACCTGTCCGGCGACCCTCGCGAAGACGCGCGTGACGCGCGGCGTGGTGACGCTCGAGGTGGGAGAGTCGGTGTTTTGTGGGGCGCGCGAAATGCCGGCGTCCCCGTTGTGCGGGTTTTACGCTGCGGTGGCCATGGCGATGTTTGCGTCGGTCGGCCTCGTGGTGTCAGGACAGATGGAGCGGTGCCGTGCACGCGCCGGCGCCGATGGTCCTCTGGAAGGAAAGAGTGCATGCGTTGGAACCTTCGCCGTGTCGTCGGCGCCCTGATTATTGTGGTGGCGGCCTGCCCGCCGGCGTCCGCGCAGTCGGTCGTGGTGGAGCGTCCGCTGGTGTTGCCGTTTGCCGTCGTGGTTGACGGCGATGTGCCCGGCGGACAAGGGGCCGGGTTCTGGCTGGGTGAAGCGGCGGCCTTGCTGCTCGCTGAAGAACTCGACGCGCGCGACATCGCGGTGTTTTCCCGATCGGAACGTGTGGCGGCGTTTGCGTCCCTGCAGTTGCCGGTGACGGCGCCCCTCACCAGGGCGACGATGATTCGGGTGGGCGAACTGGTCGGTGCCACGGAGCTGGTGGTGGGCGAAATTCGCCTCGGCACACGGCTGACCATCACCGCCCGCACCATCAGCCTGGAAACGGCGCGGGAACGTGTGCACGCGAAGGCCGACGGCACCCAGACCGACATCTACGGCGTGGTCGAACGCATCGCGGCGCAGTTGGCGCCACAGGGGAGTGGCCAAGCTCGCCATGTCGACCGTCGTCTCCCGCTCGGCGCGTTTGAAAACTACGTGAAGGGGCTGGTCGCGATCACGCCTGCCGTGCAGCAACGATTCCTTGACGCGGCGCGGCAGCAAGTCCCCACCGACGATCGCGTGTTGCTGGCTGTCTGGGAGTTTTATGCGTCGCAGGGCGCGCATGACAAGGCGCTGGCGGCGGCGACCAGCGTCAGTCGTGACGCCCGGCTCGATCGACAGGCGCGGTATGCGGTGGCGCTGTCGCTCATCGAACTGCGTCGATTCGATGAAGCGTACCAGGGGCTGCAGGCACTGCATGGCGAACAACCCTCTCCGGTGTTGTCCAATGCGATCGGCGTGATTCAGGTGCGACGCGGCAGTACGCCGCAGACCGGACTGCCGACGTATTTTTTCACACGTGCGGTTGATGAAGCGCCGGACCAGACCGAATACCTGTTTAATCTCGGCTACTCCTATGCGCGCATCAAGAACACGGACGCCGCCTTGTACTGGTTGCGTGAGGTGGTCCGTTTTGATCCGGCCGATGGTGATGCCCACCTCGTCATGAGTCAGATGCTGATGGCCGCCGGCAAACGTGTGGAGGCGCAGCGGGAACTTGAGCTGGCGCGCCAGCTC
>Ga0163152_10008985_pt1 | contig 10536 bp, 8 predicted proteins | sample OliLakLV19MP8IB2_FD_148635 | JGI IMG/M metagenome (GOLD analysis project Ga0163152, IMG submission 148635) | Freshwater microbial mat bacterial communities from Lake Vanda, McMurdo Dry Valleys, Antarctica - Oligotrophic Lake LV.19.MP8.IB-2 | ecosystem: Environmental > Aquatic > Freshwater > Lake...
GTCCTTGAGTGGATAGAGATCGCCGCTCAAACGGAACATGGGAATCTGCCCCACCTTGAGCAACAGGTCGCTTGCGCCACCACGCACCGCGATGCCAAGCAACGCTTCAAGGTTGACGAGGTGCGCCTTGATCTCGCGGACGTTGGTGGACACGCGCGCGGTGCGCCGCTGCGGTTGAAGCTGAAGGATGGACAGGCCGTCACCGTCGGTGACCTGGGTCGCACCGTCGTCGGAGGGAGGGCTCCGATCTGCGCCCGAGGCCGCACCTCCACCAACGTCCCCATTCTTTCGGATCGCTCCACTGGACATTCCTGCACCCCGTGATTCCCGCCGTCTAGCGTTTGCCAAAAGAGGTATCGGGCAAAAGCCTTCAAGGTTTAGGACCAGTCCACCGAAGTGACCTTACGAAGCACAGGGGTGTTGCCATGACTACGAGCGGGTCGTCTGTCCAAAAGAAGTTCATCTCCATCCGAACGGAGACGCTGGTCGACAACACGGCCGCGCACTTTGACGTCTACGCCTTACTCGAGAAGGGTGAAGTCGATGCCGTTCCGGGCGATTTTTTGTTGTACGCAAAGGCACCCTACACCTGGACCCTGCGTGAACTCACCGACTTGACTCGCGTGGGCATTCAGGACCTGTTTATCGACGAAAGTCAGAAGCGCAGCTACGAGCGTTACCTTAGATTGCACGAGGAAACCCCGGAGATCGACCCCGACCTGGAGCCGCGCTTTCGCATCCGCCAGGTACAGGACATCGGCCAGCACCTCGTCGAGAGCTGCTTTTTGAGTGAAATAGACACGCGCGTCATGAACAAGATTGAAGGCGTGGCAAAAGAACTCGTCACCTGTCTGCGCGACGATCCCAAATCGGTGCACCACATCCAGTCGCTCGCGGAGTACGATCTTTACACTTACGTCCACAGCGTCGGCGTCGGCACACTGACAGCGGCCATCGCCATGCGCATGGGCCTCGACGACCCCGAGGAGCTGCGCATGTACGCACTCGGTGGCATCCTGCACGACGTAGGCAAGAAGCTTGTCCCGCTTGCGGTTCTCAACAAGCCCGGCCCACTGCTGCCCGAAGAATGGGAACAGATGCGCGCACACCCTACCACCGGTTTCGAGCTGCTCAAGAGCCTTGACCTGCGCAAGGAAGTTTTTGAAATCGTTTCGCAACATCACGAAAAACTCGACGGCAGCGGCTATCCCGATGGCCTCGGCGGAAGCGAAATCCCCGTTCACGTGCAAGTGGCCACCGTGGCTGACATCTTCAACGCTCTCACCACAACCCGCTGCTACCACCGCAAACGGTCGCGTTTCGAAGCGCTCATGTTCATGAAGCATCATTTGCGTGGCAAAATATCTCCCGATGTGTTCAAAGCCCTGGTGGCTTGCCTCGTGTCGGAAAAGGAACTCAAAGCTGGTTGATGAGCCCTCGGACAATTCCTACGTCTTTGCCGACGATGACCATGTCCGTCGCGAAAAAGCGAAGGTGAAGGACGCGAAAAAAAGCCGGTGGTGGCAGCAGAAGACCTCCGCCGGCCTGTGCCATTATTGCGGTCGGAAATTTACTTTCAAACAGCTTACGCTCGATCACGTCGTTCCGCTTTCGCGCGGAGGCACCACCTCGCCTGGCAACGTGGTGCCGGCCTGCCGCGTCTGTAACAAGGCAAAGGGTGCCGACACGCCAGTGGATCTCCTGTTCGGAGAGAGCAAAGGGACCACAGACGCGGAAGACACCTAGAGTTTCCCAGGTGTCTTCGTATCTTTCCCGTGCGCCTCAATTTTTTTACCGGTTTGCCGATACGTCACCTTGGAGGTGATTATGTTGGTACACCGCATGAAAATTTTGGCCCTTCTCGTGGCCTCGGCTGCCGCCGCACTGACCACGGCCTGTCAAAAAGGCTCTGGAACGACAAGCGCGAGCACATCCGCCGCTTCGAGCGGACTCGGCCCAGCGCGGGTGGAAGCACTCGTGAAAACGGCCAAGAGGCGCGACGGCTACGGCTCAGGCGGCCGCTGTTACGCTCAAGTGTACTACGCCATGCTCGACTCCGGATTCAGTTCAAACGGGACGCTCGACAGATGGGGCATCGGCTACGGCGGTGCCACGGACTTCGGGAATCTTTCCAAGGGCGCTTACTCCGATATGCAGATCTCACTCGTCGGAAGCTCGAGCCATGGGAGCGAGCGCGGTGACATCATCGTGTACCCCGCAGGCGTGTGCGGTGCGCATTCGCGATGGGGACACATTGAGATCAACATCGGCGGAAACCGTGCCTGCAGCGACTTCTGCGGTGCCATCCGTACCTGCAATAGCGCGAAGGTGTACCGCGCGACCGAAGCTGCGGTGGCGAAGAAGGAGTCTGCGCCTGCGTCTTCGCCCGCGTCAGCGCCTGCCTCGGCGCCCGCCAGGGGCTGGGAAGACGACGCGGTCGCGCAAACACAGGGACCAGACGCAACGGCTCCGGCCGCACAGGCTGAACCTGATGCGCCCATGCCCTTGGAATCAGAGGTCGCTGACAGTTGCCCTTGGGACCTCTTCAAGAGCTGCGCCGTGGGTTACAGCGTGAGCGAGTGCTTTGCTCCCTATCCCAGCTGCAATCCACGCTCGGCCGCTCACGCATCTGAACCGCGCCGCACCGTGACCTCGTCGGGTGCAAACATCGACTCGAGCTCGACGGAACCGCTCTTCCTCACGGGCTCCGCTGCGCGCAAGAAGGGCGACGGACGTTCTGGATATGAAGAAGGCAACGGACGCCCCCTGCGCGGGCCACTCACCGACAACCCGGCCGCGAAGTAAAATCGGAGGCTCTGTGGCTCGCAAGAAGGTGGGCTCGCGTCCGCATGCTGCCCTCATGGTGTTTGCTTTCGTGGCGGTGACAGCTTGCAAGCCGCGAACCGTGGCCAAGCAACAGTCCGCAGACACCGAAGGTGAACTCGCGGCAGTGGAAATCGCTCTGGCCCCACCGGTCTTGAATGCGAAAGCCTTCGCCGTGGGTGAAGGCGAGTGCGCGGAGGGCGACCCTCTGCAGGGATGCCTTCGTGTGAGCCAAAAATCACCGAGCGACTCGCAGTCTGTCGCACAATCGACAGTGATGTTACGTTATTTTTGGCACGCCGTCCCCGACGCAGCAAAGCCAACGCTTCTCTTCCTGCACGGCGGTCCCGGTGGGGATTCGGCGAGCTATTCGTCGATGTCGATCTTCGCCACTCTCGCGAAGACGCACAATGTGCTGTTCTACGATCAGCGCGGTGGCGGGCAGTCGTCGCCACTCGCCGGCAATGGAATCCCGGGTGAAGCACGGCTGCGCCATTTCTTTGTTGCGCACCATGTGGCAGACATCGAAGCACTGCGCGAGAACGTTGTGAAGGCTCCGCGCATCGCTGTGATGGGGCATTCCTTTGGTGCGCACCTGGCACTCGCCTATGCGACCACACACCCTGAACGCACCTCCGCCCTTCTCGCGCTCAATGGCGCCGCCGATGCCACTGGTTTCGTCACGCAGAGCACTCTGCGAGTCCGCATGTTCGACAGGATAGCGCTGCGCACGTTGGGAGCGGCGAAGTTCGCAAAGCTCCAGGCACTCGGTGAGAACGGAACGCTGCGCTCGCCGGATGGCACAAAGGCGGACAGCATCTTCTCTGCGTTGCACCCGCTCCTTTACACTTACGAGGGACAGGAAAAAACGTTGCCCGCTCAGCTCAAAGAATGGGCTGCGGCCGCAGAGCCGGGCGCCAAGGGAACTGTCTCGAATTTCATAGGCAATCTTCTTTCGCCCGCAAGCCGACAGAACGCGAAGCCCGTTCACGATTCCTTTTTCCCGGTCGTTGTTCCGCGCGCCACAGGTGTTTCGTTGTCGCTCGCCGGAGCAGTGGGCGCGCCCGTCATTGACGACGTGTCGAACCAGTGGGTCGTGTGCAGCAGCCTCGTGACACCGCGTGCCATAGAAAAAGTGGACGAGGACTACCGCGCCATCCCACGCATCAGGCGCAGCACGCGCTGCCGCGAGTATCCAGCCATCGCCTCGAGTTTCGACGTCACGTCCAAACTCGCACGCGTCACGATGCCGGCGCTCTTTACAGGAGGGTCGCATGATCCTCTCATCCCTTATGCGCTGCAGCAGCGCGATTTCGAGGCCGTGCGCGCCGCGGGCAACACCAAGGCCTCGCTCGTTGTGATTGACAAAGCGGGCCACAATCCAGATGAAAACATCACCTGCTTCGAAAACGCCGTAACAGGATTTCTGGCAGGAAAAGTTTCCGCAGGGCGAGTGGAGTGCGACGCTCTCACTGCCGCACCCAGCGCACCCACCCAGGAGAGCTCCTCCGCACAAGGTGTCGAAACATCTCTTCCTCCTCCTTCCACACGCCCCATTCCATAAAAACTCAGATTTCCATCGATTTTTGACCTGTGACAGTTTGACGGCAAAGCCAAATGGCTCGAACATGTCAGAACTGAAATCCAACTGAATCGACAGAACGGACGGCGGCGACCGACGTGCGAACCTTTGCGCGCGTCGACGCTTTTTCAATGCAACAGGATCGGAAAAAGCCATGAAAAATTTTCGTTGGCCTTCAATTTTTGCGGCGCGTTTTTTCGCACGGCTCTTTGCCGTTTCCTGCCTCCTCTTTCTTCTCGTCCGCACCGTGTTCGCCGTCTGGACCTGGCGCGACATGGAGGGCGCGCATGCGCAGCTCTGGAAGTCGTTCCTGGTCGGAACCGTGTTCGACGTATCGACCATTGTCTATATGGTAACGCCCCTGGCACTTGTCCTTGCTCTCTTCCCCGCGAAGCTCCTGCGCGGGCGAGGCGCAGGGATCGTGCTCGGAATCCTCGGGTGCGTGCATTTCTCTGTTCTTCTCTTCTCGTCGCTCTCGGAGTTTTTCTTCTTCGAAGAACTCAAGGCGCGCTTCAATTTCATTGCCGTCGATTATCTTGTCTACACAACCGAGGTCGTGCGAAACATCTGGGAAAGTTACCCCATCGTGTGGATCTCAGCGGCCATCGTCTGGTTCGCAGGAATTTTTGCCTGGGCCATCTCGAGCTCACGCGCGGCAAGTGAAGTCCGGACAAATCTAGGCTGGCGGCCCCGCGCCGGACTCGCGCTTTCTGCTGCCGTCTGCTTTGCACTCAACCTGGGCCTGGTGAACCAGTCGTACTCCGAAGTCTCGTCACAGTTTTACGTAAACGAAACAGCGAAGAACGGAATCAATTCGATTTTCGCCGCCTATTTTTCCAACCAGATCGACTACAAACAGTTTTACGCCACGCGAGGAAGTGAAAGTATCGACGCGGTGGCACGCCCCCTCCTCGAGCAAAAAGTCGTGGCGAACGCTCGCGACAAGAAACTCAACGTGGTGATGGTCGTGATGGAGAGCATGAGCGCGAAGTTCATGGCCGCGTATGGCAACAATGAAAAAATAACGCCCAACCTCGACTCTCTCGCGGACAAAGGACTTTTTTTCCACAACATGTACGCCACAGGCACGCGCACCGTCCGGGGACTCGAGGCGCTCATGCTCTCGGTTCCTCCGACGCCCGGACAGTCCATCGTTCGGCGCCCCAACAGCGACGGCCTTTTCAACATCTCCACCGTGTTTCGTGAACACGGCTACGACACGAGTTTCCTTTACGGTGGCTACGCCATTTTCGACAATATGAAGGCATTTTTCGCCTCCAACGGAATGCGCGTGCTCGATCAGGGAAACATCAGCTCGAGCAAGGTGACGTTCAGCAACGCGTGGGGAATGTGCGATGCGGATATCTATTCGCGGTCGCTCCTGGAAGCGGACAAACTTGCCGCGGCCGGCACGCCTTTCTTCCAGGTCGTGCTCACAACCTCGAACCACAGGCCCTTCACGTATCCGCAGGTCATCGACATGCCCTCCGGAAACGGACGCACGGGAGCTATCAAATATTCCGACTACGCCATTGGCGAGTTTGTCGAAAAAGCCCGCACGAGAAAATGGTTCGACGACACGGTGTTTGTTTTCGTGGCCGATCACAACGCGAGCGTGGCGGGAAGCACGGAGGTCGCTATCAGCGACTACAAAATTCCTGCCATCATCTACAGCCCGCGCAATGTGCCTCACCGCCGGGTGGACAAGCTTGCAAGTCAGATAGATATGGGGCCGACGCTGCTCTCTTTGGTCGGGCTCTCGTACGAAAGAAGATTTTACGGGCAGGACTTGCTTGCGCCCGATGCCCTTCAGCGCGCCTATATCAGCAACTACCAACGCCTGGGATACATGACCCCGAGCGAACTCGTCCTGCTGGGACCAAAAAAGAAAATCGACCGCTATCGCGTGGACGACATCGAGCAGACACAGCCTCTGACTTCCGAGGGTCCACTCGTCGACGCAGCCATCGATGATTATCAGAGCGCGGATCTCATGTTTCGCCAGGGCTGTCTCAAGGAAGACGCGCGTGCGTCCTGCCTCGAAGCGCAGTGAGCAAAAGAGGCGAGCACGCCAGCAGAATGATCGAGGCAAGAACCGCGAGGCCCGCGCAGGCCAAAAACGCGGCACCGGAGCCGAAGCGTGTCATAAGCCAGCCTGTGAGAAGGCTGGAAGGAAATGCGGCGATGCCAAGGACCAGGTGAAAAGCACCGAATCCGCGCCCGCGCTCGTCTGGTTCGACGAGGTCCGAAAGAAACGCTTTTTCCACTCCCTCTGTGAGCCCGTAAAAGGCCCCGTACAGGGCCATGGCCGATGCAAACGCCCACTGCTCCTCGCACACAGCGAAGAGAGCATAGGAGGCCGCGTAGATGAGCCAGCCGGAGACAAGGACCGGGATCCGGCCGAACCTGTCCGAAAGTTTGCCGAACGGAATCGCGAGTGCGGCGGCAAGAACGTTCAAGCCCAGGAAAAGTCCGAACGTCTCGAAGAGGTCAAATCCCAGCTCACGCGCCCGCAGAACCAGGAACGCGTCACTGGAGGCGCCAAGCGAAAAAAGCAGGACGATGGCAAGGTAAAGACGAGTCCCCTTCGGGGCCGTGAAGGATAGGTATTTTTTGGCTCGCACGACACGCGGAAGGCGAGGCACCCAGAAGCACAGCAAGAGGAGCGACACCAATCCGAAGGGCAACGACAGCCAGACGAGTGAACGAAAACCCTCCGAAGTGAGCGGCCCTCTGCCCAGTCCGAACGCCAGCGCCATGCCAAGTCCCGTGACCGCGCCGAGTGTGTCGAGAAAACGGACGATGCCAAATGCCCTCCCAGCGGTGCCCAGCGCCATGGCGTCGGCCACCATCGCATCCCGTGGCGCTGAGCGGAGACCCTTGCCGACGCGGTCGAACACGCGCGTTGCGCCAAACAACAACGGCACCGAAATGAAGAGCAGCAACACACGCGAAAGGAACGAAAAAAAGTACCCCAGGATCACGAGCGGCTTTCTGGAAACCATCCGATCCGAAAGCCAGCCCGAAAATGCACGCAGTGCAATACCGACAGCCTCCGCAATTCCTTCGATGGCCCCCACGGCAGTTGGCGTCAATCCCAGGCTGGTGACAAGAAAAAGCGGCAACGCACGTGCAAGCGTTTCACTGGAGCAGTCATTGAAGAACGACACCCATCCCAGGCGCGTGGGAACATCGGCACCCTGAGGTTTCGTTGTGCCGTTCCCATTGGTATCCGTTGGCATCGCGGTCCTCCTCATAGACTCTCACGATGACGTGGATCGGGTCGAAAAGAAATTGTGACCGGGTTCTTCTGTGGTGCGGATGCAAGAAGGGGTTCCCATGAAATTTTCGCTCTTGGGCAAAGGCTGGTTCAGTGTGCTCGTCTTCGTTTCGGCCATGCTCCTGGGGTTTTTCTCTCTCGCCTCGGAAGTGACTGAAGGCGAGACGCAGGCGCTCGATGAAAAAATCCTGCGCGCACTGGCGGACGTCGCATCCCAGGGAGTGGCGGACGGCATGCGTGACGTCACCGCGCTCGGCAGCACGACGATCCTGCTCTTCTTCATCTTCGTCGCGGTCATCGGACTGAAACTGCTCGGCAGATGGAAACACGCGCTGCTGTTGTTCGTTTCCATGGCCGCGTGCCAGACGACGAGTTCTCTTTTTAAGCTCTTTTTCGCCCGCGAGCGTCCCAGCGTTGTGACCCCATGGGCCCACGTTTCGAGCCTGAGTTTCCCGAGTGGGCATTCGCTGATGGCGGCTGCGGTTTATCTCACCATCGCCGCCATGCTGGTTGAGGTCAGCTGGAGAAGGAGCATCAAGGTCGCTCTGTTCACGCTGGCCGTTTTTATGGCGATAGCGGTGGGTGTTTCACGTGTGTTTTTGGGCGTGCACTATCCCACCGACGTGCTTGCCGGCTGGATGTTTGGAGCGGCGTGGGCGAGGTGCACACTTTTTGTGAGCGGACTCATCACGACTCCGGCGTCACCGACGTGACCGGGATCGATGCGAGAGGAGTGACTCCAGCAGCGGCAACCAGGAGCCGCAGACAGGAACTGCAACTCACTCCGTGCGGCCCTTCATGGCTTTTGCCAGAATCGCCAGTTTGAGCGGACGTGGCGACAGGCCCGCGAGGAGAACCTGCACCCTGTTGGCAAAGCCCGTCACGATGTCACCGTTTCCGCGCGCCATTCCCTCGAGTGCGAGTGAAACGCATTCGGATGTCATCATGAGCTGCTTGTCCAGGAACGCATGCCCGCCCGAACGATCAAAAAACTGTGAACGCGTGGGGCCGGGGCTCACCGTGGCCACGAAGACGCCTGTTCCCTTGAGTTCTTTGGCAAGAGCGTGCGTGAAGTCGCGCACGAACGACTTGGTGGCGCCGTAGACGGCAAAGTAAGGCAACGGAGAGAAGGAGGCCGTGGAGGCGATATTGATGATGGCGCCTCGACCGCGCGGCACAAACATCTGGCCCGCCGCGTGCGACAGCTCCACGAGTGCCTGCACATTGAGTTCCACCTGCCCCGAAGCGTCTTCAAAGGAATTGTCGAGAAACGCGCCGATCTTTCCGTAGCCCGCATTGTTGATGACCATGTCCACACCAAGGTCGGGCAAAGACCGTGCGAGCGCGCGCCTCTCCTCGGGTTTCTCGAGGTCGCACACCACCACTTTCGCTTCCACGCCGAAGGCACGCACCTCGGAAGCCACTGCCTCGAGGGCTGTTACGTTGCGAGCCACGAGCACGATGTCGGTTCCCGATGCGGCGAGCTGCCGCGCGAACTCAGCGCCGATGCCCGAGGACGCGCCCGTGATAAGCGCGCGTTTGTAACCGATGAACGAACTCTTTTCCGTTACGCCTGCACTGTCCGCCATGCGTTCACCTCAGAACTTGTAGTAGCCCTTGAGCGAAGTCGTGAGGTTGCTTGTGGCGACTCCCACGTTGCGACCCGCAAGAGGGATCTCGTAGTCCACATCGAACTGCACGGGAATGCTGTACGCGAGGCCATCGAGCGACACGCCCGTCTGCCAGCCGTACTGCTTGCGACGATCACCCTGCTTGACGCCATCAAGGTACTCTTTCGCGTCAATGTCGTAGGTCCATTTCGTATTGATGCCGATGGGGCGCAGCGCGGTGGTCAGTGCACCGAGGCCAAAACCCGCCTTTATGAAACCAAGATTGCGCGTGCCCTTGCGCTCAAAGTCGAGTTCGTTTCCTTTTCCGTCCGAGCCGCTGGCACGCGCACCCGGTGAGGCGGGATCGGCGGTGTTGAGAGCACCGCTGTTGAGCTGGCTGCCGCGGCGCTTCTTGCCTTTCATGACCATCACTTCAACCATGTTCTGCCAAGCCAGGAACACGCCACGCACAGGCGTGTAGTCGAGGTTGGAACGGAGGCCGAAGTCGAGGGTGCCGCGTCCGGTGGGGCGTTGACCGGTGGGAACGTCCTTGAACGATCCGGTGGGCAAACGGAAACCACCGCCGAGAGATATGAAGATGGGGCTGCCGGTGACCGGCCCACGAGCGCCAAGCACTTCGTAGAGCGCGCCAATTTCGATGTCTCCAAGGCCCGTGTCGCCGCTGCGCTGGCGTGCGCCGCCGAGCACGATGGCATCGGCCACATCCACAACGCGCTGCCCAGGGTTCACGCGCAGCGTCTCGCCTGTGGGGAGCGTCACGTCGGTTCCGTAAGGCAACGCATAGCCGCCGTCGATGAGCGTGCGGCACGCGATCGCGCTTGGGCACAGCCCCTTCGACTGGAGGAGCGATGCAGCGGAGTTCAGGAACTTTTCATAGTTCGTTTTGTACACACCGGTTTTGCGAAACTCGGCGGCGTCGATGCCCACTTTGTTGCTCAACGTGAACGGGATGCCCACCTGAAGGGAGAGCGTGTCGGTGATGCCGTACTCGATGACAGGGCCCATGCCAAAACCGCTCGCCTCAGCCACGTGCGTCTTGTTGCCGTCCTTGTCGTATCCAAAATCACCTTCCGAGGAACGTGTCTGAATTTTCGCACGAAGCACGCCCTTGGGCAGTGTCTTTCCTTCCGGCCCGCCCACGACGTAATCCTGCTTGCGCTCTTCAAGGCCTTGCTCGATGGGCCGCGTGGGATCGGGCTTTCCTGTGGACGGATCGATGA
>Ga0163152_10008988_pt1 | contig 10534 bp, 9 predicted proteins | sample OliLakLV19MP8IB2_FD_148635 | JGI IMG/M metagenome (GOLD analysis project Ga0163152, IMG submission 148635) | Freshwater microbial mat bacterial communities from Lake Vanda, McMurdo Dry Valleys, Antarctica - Oligotrophic Lake LV.19.MP8.IB-2 | ecosystem: Environmental > Aquatic > Freshwater > Lake...
GCGCCGCCCGTCAGGCGGCGAGGAGGGGGAGGCCGCGTGTCGCGGCCGACGCGGGGGAGGGTCCGCCTCCCCCGCCAACAAGGACTCAGCGCGGGCCAAAGCCTCACGCGTCCGGTTGCGGGCATCGGCCCGCGCTGAGAGCCGGTGAAGGAATCGGGCGTCCGGGCTCTCTGAGCCTGTGGCGCCGCGCGGAACCGCGCGCCTCTCGCAGAGCCCGGATGATTCACGAAATCCAGGTCAGTGAGCGCTCGATTCGGCGAGCCTTCGCGCCACGGCATGCGGAAGAGGCTCGCGAATCTCTGCCGAATCAAATTCTGCCCTGAGGCCCGGCACCTGCGCATCCGAGCGCCGACTTGGCGCTGTCCGAGGAAACGCACGCCACGCGGGACAGTTTCGCGTCCGACCCAGGTCAGCGCCGACCACTCCACGGCCAGAGGCTATCGACCACGATCGATGCGCCCATCCTGGTGGGATGCCCCAGGGTCCAGCACGATCGAGCGGTGGTTGCAGACTCACCCACCGAGGCTTCGCCAATCCTCCGGGCTGAGGACGCGGTCGTCGGCGCTTTCCTGGGCGCGGGGCGCGAGCCACACTGCGGCCATGTTCCGAGTCCGCATCCTCGCGCTGTTCCTCCTCCTCGCCTCGTCGACCGGCCTTGCCCGCGCGCAGGCGGTCGCGGAGCGCAACGTCGTGCTGGTCCTGGTCGACGGTCTGCGCTGGCAGGAAGTCTTCCGCGGTGCGGACGCCACGCTGATCGCGCACGAGAAGGGCGGTGTCGCGGACAAGGACGCCGTCCGGCGCGCGTTCTGGCGCGACGAGGTGGCCGAGCGGCGCGCGGCGTTGATGCCGTTCCTGTGGCAGGTCGTCGTGCCGGGCGGCCAACTGATGGGCGACCGCGACGCGGGCTGTCCCGTCGACGTGACGAACGGGCTGAAGTTCAGCTACCCGGGCTACTCCGAGATGCTCGTGGGCTTCCACGACCCGCGCATCACGAGCAACGACAAGGTGCCCAATCCGAACGTCACGGTGCTCGAGTTCCTGCACGGACGGCCGGGCTTCGCGCAGCAGGTCGCCGCGGTCGGCGTGTGGGACGTCGTGCCCTCGATCGTGAACCGCGAGCGCTGCGGCTTCTTCGTATCGGGGGGCTTCGAGCCGATCACTGCCGCGCCGGTCTCGCCCGAGCAAGCGTTGCTCAACCGCCTGAAGGCCGACCTGCCCCGGCAGTGGGATTCGATGCCGCCGGATGCGATCGCGTTCCGCGCGATGCTCGAGTACTGGAAGGCGCACGCGCCGCGCGTGCTGTATTTCACGTTCGGCGAGACGGACGAGTTCGCGCACGAGGGACGTTACGACCTCTACTTGCAGGCAGCGCAGCGCACCGATGCGGCGATCCGCGAGCTGTGGGAAGCGCTGCAGGCGCGCCCCTCGCACGCCGGAAAAACCACGCTGATCGTCGCCGCGGACCACGGCCGCGGCCGCACGCCGGACGACTGGTCGAAGCACGGGAAGGAGGTCGTGGGCGCGGAGGAGATCTGGATCGCGATCTTGGGGCCGGACACGCCCGCGCTGGGTGCACGCCGCGACGCCGGCCCCTTCGTGCAGGCGCAAATCGCCGCGACGGTGGCCGCGGCCGTCGGCGAGGACTACGCCGCGTTCCAGCCCAAGGCCGCGCGCCCGCTGGCCGGCGCCCTGAGCGGCGCGCGGTGACGACGGCGACGGAGAATTCGGACTACTTCTTGGCGCCCTCGCGCCACTGGATCGCGGACACCTGACCCTGGCGCGCGTAGTCCGCGGCCTCGCCCAGCACGCGCGCGGCTTCCTGCGGCGCGTGGAAGCCCATCGAGTTCTCGGCCGCGATGAAGTCGATCCGCCACTGGGCCTTGCGCTGCAGCTCGAGGGCCAGTGCGAGCTGCTCCTTAGTCGCGCCGTCGGCCTTGGCCTTCACGATCGCGTCGAGCTGGTCCATGAGCGCGTCGGCTGCGCGCTGCAACAAGTCGTGGTTGCGCTGCTGGATCACGTCCACGCGCGCAAGCATCTCGTCCTCCGGCGCGTGGTGGCAGGTCTGGCAGGCGCGGTTCACGTTGAGCAGCGGGCTGCGCACCCAGTGGTCGGAGACCTTGGTCGCGCCCTCGCGCATGTAGGGCATGTGACAGTCGGCGCACGACACGCCTGCACGCGCGTGGATCCCCTGACTCCACAGCTCGAACTCGGGGTGCTGGGCCTTGAGGATCCGCGCACCCGTTTCGGCGTGCTCGTAGTCGAAGAAGCGCGCGCCGTCGGGGAACTTCGTGTTGTCCCAGAAGGCTTCGACGTCGTCGGCCTTCAGGCCTTTGCCCCACGGAAACGTGAGCGGCATCTTCGACGAGCAGTAGTACTCGACGTGGCACTGTCCGCAGACGAACGAGCGCATCTCGCTGCGCCGCGCGTCGACGTTCGGGTCGTACGGATTCGCACGCGATCCGGCGCGCCACTCGGCGATGCTGGGCAAGTGCGGTACTTCGGCATCCGATTCGGCCAGCGCCTGGATGCCCTTGACGAAGCCGGGGCGCGTCACGCGCAGCTCCATGGTATTCGGCGTGTGGCAATCGACGCACGAGACCGGGTGCGCGTTGTCCATCGCGTGCAGCTTCGCGTTCAGGTCCTGGTACGACATCGTGTACGTCGTCTCGAACCCCTTCATCGCGTCCCCGCCGCCGAGCTCGCGGTAGAGCGGCATGATCGACGCGTGGCAGTGCAGGCACGAGCCCGTCTGCGGCTTCGTGAGGCGCTCGGTCGCCTCCTGGTCGGCAAGCATGTACGCGTGACCGCGCCGGTCGCGGTAGTCGATGGAGAACGCGTAGCCCTCGAACATGCGTTTGAGCCACGGGTCGCGCTCGATCTTCTGCGCGGGCATCGCCTCGCTCCCGCCGTGGCCACCGAATCGCGTCCGCGTCGTCGTCGCCGTCCGCAGGTAGGCGTCGTACTGGCGCGGCCAGTTGATCCCCCACTTCGCCGGGTCCGTGTCGTCCTCCGTGACCGGGTTCAGCAGGACGTAGGGCGAACGCGCCTCGGCCTTGCGCTCGAAGATGTTCACGAGGAGCGCCGTTGCGAACGCCGTGGCCAGGGCCACGAGGACCACCGTCGCGACGAAGGTCTTCTTGCCCGGTCCGGTCCGTGTCGTCTCGCTCATCGTTCCACCTCGGTTCGTTCCTGGGATTCGCCCTTGTCCCGGCCACCCAGCCCCGCCGCCTCGCCGTGGCCCACGTCGCGGTGGCAGTGCACGCACTGCACCGCGTCGCGATCGGTCGTCGCGCCGGCCAACTGGTCGTGCAGCAGATCGGCGTGACAGCGCACGCAATTCTCCTGGAGGCTCGCCGCGCTCGCGGGCTTGATGCGGATCGGCTCCTCGAAGTCCTGGAAGGTGAAGCCCTTGCTGTGCTGGTAGCCGTGGACCGCCTTCGAGATCCACTTGGCGATCCCCGTGGCCGGGACGTGACAGTCGTTGCAGGTCGCCACGTCGTGGTGGCTGCCCTTCTGCCACGCGTCGAACTGCGAGTTCATGATGTGACAGTTCGCGCAAGCCCGGGGATCCGAGCTCAGATACGAAAGGCCCTCGGCGTAGCGGAACGTGTAGCCGCTGACGCCCATCGCCATGCCCAGCAAGACGGCCAGGAGCAAGGCTGCCCGAGGCCCGATCGACATCCTTCCGGCGAGCTTCATGGCGCACCAGCAGGGGCTGGGGGGACGGGCAGCCTACTCCTCGAGCGCGACGAAGGCATAGCTCGAAGCCGGTGCGAAACGAATCGCTCGTCGCGACCCGCAGCGTTGCTACGCTCACGGACAGACCGTCCGCTTGGAACGCCGATCCCCTAGCTTGCCGGGATGAACTCGACGCCGACTGATCCGGTGCGACGGCCGCTCACGACGCGCGACGCGGGCTGGGCGAAGTCGATCGCCGCGAGCCTTGCGCGGGGCGGCATTCGACCCAATTCGATTTCGGTCGTGAGCATCCTGTTCGCGGTTGTCGGCGGGCTCGCGTTCCTCGCCGTGGCGGGCGCGACAGGCAATGCGCGCATCGTGTGGTTCGCGGCCGCGGCAGCCTGCATCCAACTGCGACTCCTGTGCAACATGCTCGACGGCATGGTGGCCGTCGAAGGCGGGCTGCGCTCGAAGACCGGCGAGATCTACAACGAGCTGCCCGACCGCTTCGCGGACCTGGCCTTCCTCGTCCCGGCCGGCTACGCGGCCGGTGGCACGTGGGGACCGACGCTCGGCTGGCTGTGCGGCTCGCTCGCGCTGCTGACGGCGTACGTGCGTGCGCTGGGCGTGACGGCCGGCGCGAAGCCGGACTTCTCGGGGCCGATGGCGAAGCCGCACCGCATGGCGGCCCTGACCGTCGCGTGCCTGCTGGCGATCGGCGAGATCGCGCTCGATCGCGGGCCACGCGTGCTCGAGATCGGACTGATCGTGATCGCCGCAGGCGCCGTGATCACGGTGGTGCGGCGCACGGCGCACATCCTGAAGGAGCTCCAGGCGCGATGATCGCCGACGTCGTCGCCGCGCTGTCGCGCACGATCGCGGGCGCGAACGTGCGTTGGGTCGACGCGCCGCGCGCCGCGGGATCCAAGGTCTACTTCGCCAACCATTCGAGCCACCTCGACACGCTCGTCCTGTGGGCGGCGCTGCCGCGCGAGCTGCGCGAGAGGACGCGGCCGGTCGCGGCGCGCGACTACTGGGGCGCGACAGGCCTGCGACGATGGCTGGCGCAGTCGGTCTTCCGCGCCGTTCTGATCGAGCGCAAGGAGATCCGGCGCGAGACGAACCCTCTCGAGCCGATGCTGGCGGTGCTGGAGCGCGGCGAGTCGTTGATCGTCTTCCCCGAGGGCACCCGCGGCGACGGCGAGCGCATCGGGCCGTTCAAGGGCGGCCTCTATCACCTGGCGCGGCACCGGCCCGACGCGGACCTCGTGCCCGTGCACATCGACAACCTGAACCGCATCCTGCCCAAGGGCGAGTTCCTGCCTTTGCCCCTGCTCTCATGCATCAGCTTCGGGCCGGTGCCGCGCCTCGTGCCGGACGAGCCGCGCGATGCGTTCCTGCGCCGCGCCGAAGACGCCGTGCGCGGCCTGAGGCAGGCGTGAGCGCCGATCCCGAAGTCGTCCGCCTGCTCGCCGGCGTCGGCGGACTGCTCGTCGTCGCATCGCTGGCGGGCTGGGTCCTCGCCCGGCGCGCGCGCAGCGAGTCGGCGCGGCGCACGATCGCGAATCTGAACGCACGCACGCGCGCCTGGTGGGTGATGGTCGCGGTCTTCGCGTTCTCGATGTGGGTCGGCCGGATCGGTTCCGTCGTGCTGTTCGGCCTCCTGTCGTTCCTCGCGCTGCGCGAGTTCGTCACGCTCGCTCCTACGCGGCGCGGCGACCACCGCGCGCTGTTCTGGACGTTCTTCGTCGCCACTCCGCTGCAGTACGTGCTCGTGGCGCGCGAGTGGTACGGCCTCTACAGCGTCATGATCCCGGTGTACGCGTTCCTGCTGCTGCCAACGCGCAGCGCGATCGCGGGCGACACGGAGCGCTTCCTGGAGCGCGCGGCCAAGATCCAGTGGGGCTTGATGCTGTGCGTCTACTGCCTGAGCCACGTGCCGGCGCTGCTCTCGCTGCGGATCGCGGGCTACGAGGGCGAGAACGGGAAGCTCCTGTTCTTCCTGGTCACGGTCGGCCAGATGAGCGACGTGCTGCAGTACGTGTTCGGGAAGCTCTTCGGGCGCCACAAGATCGCGCCCAGCGTCAGCCCCAACAAGACCTGGGAGGGCTTCGCGGGCGGGATCGCGGCCGCGACGGCTCTCGGCGCCGGGTTGTGGTGGATGACGCCGTTCTCTCCGCTCGAGGCCGCCGGACTGTCACTCGCGATCACGCTGGCGGGCTTCGCCGGAGGACTCGTGATGAGCGCGATCAAGCGCGACCGCGGCGTGAAGGACTTCGGGACGCTGATCGAAGGCCACGGCGGCATCCTCGACCGCATCGACTCGCTGTGCTTCGCCGCGCCGGTGTTCTTCCACCTCGTGCGCTACTTCCACACGTAGCGACGCGCGTCCTTGGAGAGGCGACTACTTGGGCGCGGTCGCCGACGCATTCGAGCGCACACAGCGGAAACCGGAATGGCTCATGCCCGTGTCCGGGCTCGTCTTCATGCGCGCCGACGGGCGGTAGCTCGTGCAGAAATTGTCCGCGCAGAGGAACGACCCGCCGCGCTGGATCCGCTTCGGCATGTACGGCTCGTCGGGGTCGAAGCTCGAGTCGGGACCCTGCGGGTTCACGGCAACCTTCGCCTTCGCCGCCTCGGCGTACGTGTCCGCGCGGTACCAGTCCTGGCACCACTCCCACACGTTCCCGCCCATGTCGTACAAGCCGTAGAAGTTCGCCGGGAACGACTTCACCGGCGCCGTCAGACGGTGGCCGTCCGCGACCGAGTTGTCGTACGGGAACTTCCCCTGCCACACGTTGGCCGGCAGGTTCTTGCCCGCCGGCGGGTCGTCGCCCCACGGGAAGCGCTTGTGCTCGGCTCCGCCGCGGCAGGCGTACTCCCACTCGGCCTCGCTCGGCAGACGCTTCTTGGCCCAGACGCCGTAGACGATCGCGTCGTCCCAGGCGACGTGCACGACGGGGTGGTCGTCCTTGCCGACGATGTCGCTGTCCGGTCCCTGCGGATGCCGCCAGTTCGCACCGGGCATCCACGTCCACCACTGCGTGTAGTCCTCGAGCGACACGGGCCCCTTCGTCGGCACGAAGACGAGCGACGCGGCGACGAGCATCGAGTCGTCGGGCTTCGGCGTGCCGGGCGGGACCTGCTTCTGGATCTCCTCCCACTCGGGCTTGCGCTCCGCCAGCGTGACGTAGCCCGTCTCCTCGACGAAGCGCGCGAACTGGGCGTTCGTCACCTCGGTGGCGTCCATCCAGAACCCGTCGAGCTTCACGCGGTGGACGGGCAGCTCGTCCGGGCGCGCCTCGGGGCCGAAGCCGCCCATGTCGAACTCTTCGGCCGGGATCCAGACCATGCCGGGCGGCGCGTCGCCAGCGGGCGCGGTCGCGAAGCGCGACGGCGTCTCGCAGCACGGCAGCGGCGCGGCGGCGTCGACCGTGCCGGCCGGCTGCGGGTCCGAGCCTCCGCAGGCGGGCAGCACGGTCAGGATCCAGGCGACTCGCGGGAGGTGGGACATGCGTGCCCCACGAGTCTAGCGTTCGGCCTGCTCTGGCGGATCGAGGACGGCCACCACCGGCAGGTGATCCGAGGCGCGGCGCGCCAGCGGGCTCCTGTGAGTGAAGATCTCGCGCAGCGCGCGCTGCGGCTGGACCCAGACGCGGTCGAGCGGCAGGAAGGGCCAAAAGACCGGGAAAGACGGGGCTTTCATCGATTTTCCCAGGCGCGCGTCGAGCGCGTGGACGACGGACCGACCCGGCAGCCAATCGTTGAAGTCGCCCAGGACAGCGACGAACGCGGGCCCCAGCGAGTCGATCTGCTCGAGGATGCGCGCGACCTGGAAGCGCCGCTCGCCCAGGCGCAACCCCAGGTGAGTGGACAGCACGTGCAGCTCGACGCCCTCGATGTCGATCGTCGTCGCCAGCGCCCCGCGCGGCTCGCGGCGTTCCATCGAGAGGTCGATGCGGCGCAGCTCGCGGATCGGGTGCCGCGTCAGCAGCACGTTGCCGAAGCTGTGCGCCTTGCGCGCGAGCGTCGGCCCCAGCGCGCACTGGTAGCCGTTCAGCGACGAGGTCAGCTCGGCTGGATCGCGCGTCTCCAGCGCGATGTCCGCGTTGTAGGTGAACTCTTGCAGCGCAACGACGTCGGCGTCGAGCTCGTCGATCACGCGCGCGATGCGGTCGGGATCGCGACGCCCGTCCGTCCCCACGCAGGAGTGCACGTTGTACGTGGCGATCCGAAGGCTCCGCATGGGCCTCACCCGAAGCGGGCTCGCCCCTCTTGTTCCTGCGTGGCCGCGCCCACGTGGCGCTCGATCAGCGAACGCCGCCGGCGCAGGAGGAAGTACGCCAGCGCGGCCGCGAACGCGATCGTCAGCGTCGCGGTCCAGAAGCCCGGGTGGAGGATCGTGCGCCGGAGCAACCCGCCCAGGATCAGCAACGCCAACGTCCCGGGCAACGCGCCCAGCGCCGTGCCGCGCACGAACTCACGCAGCCTGACGCGCGCGGCGCCCGACACCAAGTGCACGCTCATCGCGCTCTTCAGGTGCAGGAGGCGCAGCAGTGCGACGGTCGACTCGCCGCGCGCGCGCAGCTCGCGCAAGAGCGCGTACGCGCGAGCGCCGATCACGGCAGCGACGCGTTTCGGACCGAGCGCACGCCCCAGCGCGTAGCCGAGCAGGGCCGAGACGATCGTGCCGACGACGGCAATGCCGCCGCCGATCCAGGGACCGAACAGGACGGCTGCACCGAGCACGAGGACCTCGATCGGCACGAAGAGCAGCGTGAACAGCGCGAAGATCGTCGTCGCCCCGACGACAACGCCGAAGCCTTGGCGCTCGAGCAGGAGGAGCTCCTCGAGGCCCGAGATGCCGAGCTCCTGGGCCACTTCGCGCGCGCGCCAGGCCAGGACGCCCAGGATCAGCAACGCGCTGAGCTGCAACCCGGGCGCGATCCGCCCCGATCCCTGGTCGTCGGCCACGATCTCGGGCAGCAGCCGGTCGAAGCTGCGCGTCAGGTCCATGGGCTCGTAGGGATCGGCTACGCCCAGGACCATCTGCGACGCCGATGCGGCGGACTCGCGGTCGACCTCGATCGGCTCCAGGCAGTGTTCTCCGCACGACAGCGCGTCCGTCGCGCCGCGCAGCGACCCGTGCTCCTCGCGCGCGCGACGCACGGTCTCGGCGCTGGCGTCCAGGTGCTCGCCCACCAGACGGTCGCGTACTCGCGCGATCCCGGCCTGGATGCGCGGATCGCCGCGGGCGTCGACGGACAGGTCGCATTCCGTGTCCATGCCCATCGAGCGGCTCGACAGGTTGGCCGAGCCGATCCGCAGGAATTCGTCGTCGATCACCATGATCTTGGAGTGGACGAAGGTGCCGACGCACTTCTCGCGCGAAGCCACCGCGTGCAGCAGGCGCAGGCGCCCGTGCAGGTCCGCGTCGATCAGCTTGACCAGGACGACCTGGCGCAGGACGCCCATCGTCTTCTCCTCCAGCCAGCCCGAGCACTCCTTGGGGCCGACCGCCACGACCTCGGGACCGTCGGGCTCGCGCAAACGCGCCGCCAGCGCGTCGGCGATGCGCGGATTCGAGAAGTACTGATTCTCGAGGTAGATCGAGCGGCGCGCGGCCGCGATCGAGTCGAAGAAGAGCTTCTCGCACTCGTGCACGGGCGGGCGACCGCGGAAGCGCGGCTCCGTGCGCGAGATCGCCACGTCGACGTCGGTCATGTCGGCTTCGACGACCGCGGGCCACAGGCTCTCGTCGCGACGCGGCCGCGCGTGCACGGCCGCGCGCCGCCCGCTGCGACGCCAGCGATCGCGCGCCAGCTCGCCGAGCGACTCGGCCACGGGCCCTTCGACGAGCGCCTGGACGTCATGGAACGGCGTGTACAGCCGACCCATCGCGTCCTTCCGCAGCGGATGCTCGGCCGGATGCGACGGGATGTCCCAGCGGTGACCGGTCAGGTCGAGCCCCCCCGAGAAGGCCAGCCTGTCGTCGATCACCACGACCTTCTGGTGGTGGCTGGCGGCCAGCGGGTGCTCGTCGTCGAAGCTGAAGTGGACGCGCCGGTGCGTGCCCCAGCCGAAGCGCAGCTTCGTGAACGGGTCGCGCTCGAGCGCATAGACCGGCGAGGAGTTCCAGATCAGCACGTAGCAGTGCAGCCCGCGCCGGCGTCGCACGACGAAGTCGAGCAGGGCAGCCAGGCGCGTCGGCTCCGCGCGCGGCTCCGACCCCGGCAGCAGGTCGACGGTGGCCGAGATGTCCCAGCCCAGGATGAATACGGAATGCTGGGCCTGGAGGATCGCGGCGTGCACGAGGCGGAAGTACTCCTCGCCGTCCTGCACGCAGCGGAAGCGCTCGGCGCGCGCGACCTTCCAGGCGTTGTGGCCGGGCACGACGATCCCGCGCGCGTCCTCGCGCACCGTCTCGGACGGGGGCACCGTCCGCTCGTCGGGACGAGCGCGTTTCTCACGCTGCGCGCGCTTCACCGACGCGCCTCCGCCCGGCGGTTGACCACGCGCTGCACGATGAGCGCGAGGACGAGCGGGATGCCCAGGAGCCCGATCGCGAGAGCGATGCGGCCCGGCTCGGGATCCCTCGCGATCTCGACGATCTGCGCGCCCAGGACCGTGATCAGCAGGATCCCCGTCCCCATCCCGAGGATCGTGCCGACGACGAAATCGCGCGCAGTCACGGGCGCGGCTCCACAGACGAGGTTCACGAGCGTGAACGGCGCCGGGACCTTGCGCACCAAGAAGACCGCCACGACGCCGCGCCGCTCGAGGACCTTGGTCATCTTGCGCACGAGCGAGCCGCCCCAGCTCTCGAGCCGGCGCCGGCCCAGGCGGCGGCTCGAGA
>Ga0163152_10008989_pt1 | contig 10534 bp, 11 predicted proteins | sample OliLakLV19MP8IB2_FD_148635 | JGI IMG/M metagenome (GOLD analysis project Ga0163152, IMG submission 148635) | Freshwater microbial mat bacterial communities from Lake Vanda, McMurdo Dry Valleys, Antarctica - Oligotrophic Lake LV.19.MP8.IB-2 | ecosystem: Environmental > Aquatic > Freshwater >...
GCGCAGCTTGGCGATCTCTGCATCCTTGGCGGCACACGCCGCACATGCGATCTTCGGTGTCTCGTTCATCACACGAAACTAACCGATCCCGCCCATAAAATGAAAGATCACTTCGTGAACGGCTACACGGATCGTAAGCATAGCGTTCGACCACATTGCCCGATATGTCAATCAGCCCTATCACGTTGAAGTTCACATCCTGCACGACATAGAGGCGTTCGTCCAGCGAACCGTTCGCATCCGAATCCCGATCACGTGCTATCATCGCGTCCGCGTAGACTGGCGACCAAGCGTAACTTGCCTTGACCGCACTTCCGACACGCTCTTCCAGCACCTGCCAGTGGGTGGAGTAATAAAGGTCAGTCGTGGTTGCCCCACGCGTCTCGCGAATCCGGCGGTTCGAAGCATCGTAGCGGTATGTCGCCAATAGATTACTGCTGCTATCTCGTACTTCCACAACACGATTAAACGCGTCGTACTTGAATGTCCTGCCTGCTTGGTCCGTAGTGAGGTTCCCGTTTGCATCGTATGTTGGCGTGGTCGCTCCGGAGATACTCGTAATCTCGTTTTGCTTGTTCTGCCCGCGCGTTTGAGGACTTCCGCCGTCGGTCGTTACACTATCCATGTTGCCCAGGGCGTCGTAGTCCCAATCCTGGATTCGACTGGGTGCTCCACTGATTCCATTCTTGGTCCCATTCAGCGTCCCGCGGTCAAAGCTCAGCAATTGGTTGAAATCGTCGTACGAGTAAAGCTCGCTTCTGGTCGAATCAACCAAGTTTTCCGCGTATAGCCGATTGTTGTCCCGGTCATAACCATACTGTCGGCGATCCTTCGCGGTGGGCGTGCTTGTGGTCCAGCGATGATCGACAATACGGCCAACAAAGTCGAGGCCGTTGTATTTGTCGCCGGCTGCGCCGTCGCTTTCGCCCGGTAAGCGCACACAGCAGAGAGTATGTCTTATCATGGAGCATTCTCCAACGATACTCACATTCCTTCTTCCCCGACAAGTCCGTCCAACTCTGTCCAAAGATTTGCGTACTCCTCCACGTCCGTGGTGAGTTCCTTCATGAATGCCGATCTTTCCACGTTGCAGTAGAATCGCAGCATCTCCCAACGGAATGTCTTTAGCAGGGCGGGAATATTGTGCAGATGATCGGCTTCAATGCGGCATGCGCCTGCATTTCCGGCATTTCCGAATGCTCGGATTCGGAGAAGGCCGATCCCCAACAGCTCGATCAGAATCTCCCGAGCCCTCTCTTCGTTTTTCATGAGATTGACCGTGTGTTACACAATTATCTCAACGTCCCCGGCCGAGATCTGAAAAGATTCAAAGTCCTGATTGCTATCGGTTATGGAAACGACCCTTCCTGCATGAAATGTAAGATTTAACGAGCCAGCTTCATCTGCGCTTGCCGACCGGACGACGCTCCCTAGAAAGCAGCAAAGGTCGGGTGGAGTAGCATCTGTATTGTCAATCCGAATTTTCGACTCGATTGTAACACTGATGGATCGCGTGAAATTCAGCAATGTTTGGAACTCTCCAACACAGACCTGCAACAGAGTCGTGTCGCAGAAAAAGCTCAGGTCTGTCGACAAGGGTAAGCCGTACATCGAATACTCCAAGAGAGCGATCACTGCAAACTGCTGCTAAGCGTTTTCAGAACCATGCCACAAGGAACATCCCTATTGGTCATCGGGGCGGCACCGCACCAGGTGGAAGGGGGGTATGTGTTTCGGCATTCGTTCCTGGCTTTCCGGTTGATGGATTGATTGGCTGACCGTGTTGGTTGCAGAGAAAAATCAAAGGGGTCAGGTCTCTTTGTTCAGTTCGCTCCCTTACTTGCGCGAGCAAGAATAGGGGACATTCTGAATTACATCGGCGAAATCACAGGGGTCAGGTCTCGTTGTTTGTGTCTGGCTCCCTTACTTGCGGGCGGCCCCGCGGCCTCAGAGTTGAGGTTAATCCTAAACGCGCTGCGGTGGTGGTCGTCCACCTCTCGTCGCCGAACGGACGGCCACGCTGAATCGAGAGCCGCACTGCTGCCAATTCCGCCTCGCTCATCGGCGCGTTCACACGGTCGATCCAGTTGGGCGATCGCGAGACAGGCCACGGCGACAACAAGGCCGGGGCGGGTTCCGTCGCTTGCACCCAACGCCAGAGTGAACCGAATCGCCAAGCTTCCGCACGCTTGACCTCGTCTGCACGCAACGGATTTCCCTCGGCATAGCGGCACACGGTCACAAAATGACCGTCGTTCTGAATCGGAAAACTCTTGAACCGCCCCTGATACAGGTGGCCGGACGTGCGGTAGTGGGCATGGTAGCGCATCGTATGCGTGACCGTGACCCAACGCAGGAACTCGCCCATTTCGCCATGGCGATTCGGCCGCAGGATTATGTGCCAGTGATTCGGCATCAGGACATAGGAATAGAGCCGAACATTGTAGCGGGCCAGGCCATCGCCGAGGATGCGTTCGAAGTCTTCGTAATCGGCTTCCTTGCGAAAAATGCGTTGGCGAGCGTTAGCGCGATTGAGGGCATGGTAAACGCCGCCCGCTTTGTCGGCGCGAGTTGTACGTGGCATAATGGAAGCATAGCAGGTCAAAGCGAAAAATCAACGAGACCTGACCCCGTTGCTTTCGCTGAGTTACAGCGCACCCAGTGCAATCGAGGCGTTGTGGCCGCCGAAGCCGAAGCTGTTGGAGAGGACTCTTTGCACGCGTTGTTCGCGCGCATGATTGGGGACGTAGTCGAGATCGCAGTCGGGGTCGGGTGTGTCGAGGTTGATTGTCGGATGCAGCACACTGTTTTTGATCATCAGGGCACAGGCAATGGCCTCGACGCCGCCACTTGCCCCGAGTAGATGGCCGACCATGCTCTTGGTGCTGGAAATGGCGAGCTTATAGGCGTGTGCACCGAAGACGCGTTTCACGGCCAGGGTCTCGGCCTTGTCGCCCAGTTCGGTGCTCGTTCCGTGTGCGTTCAAATAAGTCACGTCGTTCAGGTTCCAGCCGGCTTCTTTCACCGCGTTCAGCATGGCCCGACAAGCACCGGCCCCTTCCGGGTGCGGGGCGGTGATGTGATTCGCGTCGGCCGTGTTACCGCTGCCGAGGATTTCGCAGTAGATATTGGCACCACGCTTCTTCGCGTGCTCCAGCTCTTCGAGAATCAGGATGCCGGCCCCTTCGCCCAAGACGAAGCCATCGCGATCCTTATCGAATGGCCGACTCGCCTTGGCCGGTTCGTCGTTCCGCAGAGATAAGGCACGGCAGGCAATGAAACCGCCCAGGCCCATCGGCGTGATTCCAGCCTCCGCTCCACCAGAAACCATTACGTCTGCCATGTCCCACTTGATTGCGTGAAAGGCATCGCCCAGGGCATGTGCGGCCGACGAGCAGGCGGTTGCGACGGCCGTGTTTGGGCCCATCAGGCCGTATTCGATGGAGATGGTTCCCGTGGCCGCGTTCGCGATCATCTTCGGGATGGTGAACGGACTCAGTCGGTTCGGGCCCCGGGTTAGGTGAATGGCATGTTGCTCTTCCCAGGTAAAGAGGCCGCCGATGCCACTGCCCACCATGGATCCGCAACGGAAGGGATCTTCCTTGGTGAAGTCGAGGCCGCAATCGCGGATCGCTTCGCCGGCGGCGACGAGTGCAAATTGAGAATAGCGGTCGAGGTGCTTGGCGAGTTTGGGTTCCAGCTTGCCTGCGGTCGACCAGTTCTTGACTTCACCGCCAAAGCGGACTTTGAAGGCGGCGGTGTCAAAGAGAGTGATCGGCGCAATGGCACTACGGCCAGCGAGCAGGCCGGCCCAATAATTCGGGGTGTCGTGGGCTAGCGGATTGACGGTTCCGAGCCCAGTGACGACGACTCGCCGCGTCATTTCTTCTTCGACTCCCGCTCAATGTAGTCGATCGCTTCGCCTACAGTTTTGATTTTTTCGGCCTGCTCGTCTGGAATTTGAATGTCGAACTCTTCCTCCAACTCCATGATGAGTTCGACAATGTCCAGCGAGTCGGCCCCGATATCTTCGATGAAATTCGTGCTGCGCGTCACCTGTTCCTTGTTGACGGCGAGATGCTCGCAGACGATCTCGATAACTTTTTGCTCGACGGACACGCGAGGACCCTCCGGCGGGTTCGAGGTTGATGACCTGCCAACCCAAATCATTGGATCGGCAACGCATGATCTGGCCGGATGTGCCCGGGAAGGGCAGGCACCGGAGTCACAATGCTATTGCTACAATTGCTGAATGTATACGGGGTTCCTTCGAACGGAAAGGGCTTTCCGATAATCCTGTTCGGCCCGGCTGAAAATTTAGGCGTTAAATGCGCTCCTGGCTAGGCCGGCACGCTTCGGCACTCCACCTTTCGGTTGATCCGTTTGAGCAGGCCCGTCAGAACTTTGCCTGGGCCAATCTCGTAAAACCGTTCTACCCCTTCATTCAGCAGGTTGCGCATGGTTTCCTCCCAGCGGACCGGCTGCAAAACTTGCCGAACCAGCAAATTCCGAATCTCGGCAGGCTCCGCGTGGGACTTTGCATCGACATTCGACCAGACTGGTATCCGGGGCGAATGAATCGTGACATTCGCAAGGGCGACAGCCAGCTGATCGTCCGCGGGCTTCATCAACTCCGTGTGAAACGCTCCGGCGACGGGTAAGCGAATCGGCTTGCCGTTCTTGGCCTCGATGAGCTTTTCGGCCGCGTCGATCGCTTTTATTTCTCCCGACAGCACGGTGTTTCCGGGACAGAGATAGTTCGCGATCCAGATGCGGCCTGTCAAACTTGCCTCGCGGACGACTTCTTCGACGACCTCAGGGGTGAGTAGCAAGGCACTCACCATCGCGCTGGGAGTGGCGACAGCCGCAGCTTGCATGGCCCGGCCGCGTTCCAGGACGACGGCCAAACCGTCAGCGAAACTCATGGCCCCTGCGAATACGAGGGAGGTGTACTCGCCGAGGCTCAAGCCTGCCGTGGCGATGACCCCCTCGAAGGCGGTCGGATCGCTTTGCTTCAGCGATTCCAGGGCCGCGAGGCTGGCGACGAATAATGCCGGCTGGCTCACGTCCGTCGCGTTCAGTTGCTCGGCAGGTCCGTTCGTGCATCGGTCGAGGAGATCGTAACCCAGAACGCCAGAGGCTTGATCGAACAGGCCTTTCGCCGCAGGTAGCGACGCGCAGAGCGAAGCACCCATGCCGACGTACTGGGCACCTTGACCGGGGAAGAGGAAGGCACTTTTCATATGTGTCCGTAGGACAGGCCTCCCGGCCTGTCTCACATGAAACAGGCCGGGAGGCCTGTCCTACTTACTCCTCGCTGATTTGCGGCATCGAGGCCAGTTCCTCGACGATTTTCTCGTTCAATTTCACGCGGGCGTTTTTGGCGGCAACACTGATTGCGTTGCGTATGGCGACTTCCTTGCTCGACCCGTGGCAGATGATGCAAATGCCGTCCACGCCGAGCAACGGGGCACCGCCGAACGTGCTGTAATCGTAACGGGCGATGACCCCCTTGAAGGCCTTCATGGCCAGGGCGGCGTCGTTCGGCAATGGCGCGATAATCTCTTGGGCCACCGTCTTCATGATGAAGTCGAAAACACCTTCGGACAATTTCAACACCACATTGCCCACGAAACCATCGGTGACGACGACATCGACAGCGCCGCGGTGAATGTCGCGTCCCTCAATGTTGCCGACAAAGCGTTCCTTCAGGCCTGCCTTGAGCAGCGCGTAGGCTTCGACGGCCAGGTCGTGTCCCTTGCCTGCTTCTTCGCCAACGTTCATTAGCCCGACGGTGGCGTTTTCCTTGCCCAGGATGTGCCGGGCGAAGATCGAGCCCATGACGCCATACTGGTACAAATGGCTGGCACGCGGATGCACGTTGGCACCCACATCGATAATCGCACAGGGCCCCTTGGCTGTTGGCATGACCGTCGCGATGCCGGGCCGTCGCACGCCTTTCAGGAATCGGCGTGAAAGCAGGCCGCCTGCGACCATGGCTCCCGTGTTCCCTGCCCCAACCATTGCATCGACCTTTTTGCCGACAAGAAGTTGCCAGCAGCGTGCGATCGTATTGTCGGGCTTGGAGCGCAACGCCTCGACGGGAGACTCGTGCATGCCCACGGCTTGGGAGGCATGAAGGATCTCGATGCGATCGCGTTGCGTAGATAAAAGGGGCTCGATTTGAGCCTGATCGCCGACGAGGACAATGGTGATGTCTGGATCGGCGGCAATGGCCTGGAGAGCACCGGCAACGATAGGACCGGGAGCAAAATCTCCCCCCATCGCATCCAGAGCGATCCGCATAGTTTAGCTCTCTTTAGCGTTTTCCTCGGGTGCGACTACGACGCGACCCTGGAAGAACCCACAATTCGGACAAACGCGATGGGCCATCACCGGCTCGTTGCACTGTTTGCAGTATTGAACCTGCATCGGTGTGAGAGCGTGGTGGGACCGTCGGTGCCCTTGTTTGGAACGTGACGTGCGTCGCTTCGGTACGGCCATGACTGGTATTTCGCGGAAACGGAGCCTGGAAAGTCGCAAACGTTCAAGATACGTCCCACGAAGCTATTGGACAGGGGACGGGGAAAATCTCTCGGCAAAGGCAGAAGACAAAGAACAGAAGACAGAGAACAGAAGACGGAGGACAGGAAGCAAAACCAATCTTCTGTTCGCTCACTTCTGATCTCTGTCTTCTGTTCTCTGTTCTCTGTTCTCTGTTCTCTGTTCTCTGTCTTCTGTTCTCTGTCTTCTGTTCTCTGTCTTCTGTTCTCTGGCTATTTGAAGTTCTTCAGCCAGTCCTCAAAGTCCTTCTTGTGCTTCTCGACCGTCTTCGCGGGGCCGATCAGCGTCGGGTAAAAGTCGCCGGCTTCGGTGAGCAGGATCACGTAAAGCTGGCGATAGTTCGTCTTTTCCACGCCCTTGTCGGCTGGGTCGAAAGGCCGCTTTTTGAGCAGATAGTTGCCGGTGATGTCCTGGTATGGTGCCTCAAGCTTGCCGAACTTGATTTTCTCGACCTTGCTCTCGACCTTGTCTTTGCCTTCCAGCGGCTTGAACTTGGCGAGTTGCCGTTTCAGGTTGTCGTCGGCACTTCCCGAGCCTCCTTTGAAGAAGAAGATGATCAGCTCGGCATCGTCCTTGTCCCCTTCAGCCGCAGGGATTTTGAACTGTGTGAGCCGCATGGAGGAGGTCGGCTCCTCTTCTTTCCAACCGGCCGGGGCCTTGGACTTCATGCCGCCCAGTTCGACGTCGCCGGCAATCGAGGTCGCGGCAAAGAACGCAGCAGCCGCGATCGAAGCAAAAAACTTCATTGGTTTTCCCTCAAGGTGTGAATTCGACTAGCGCATTCTAGGAGTGCGAAAGCAAGTGGATAGCGGAAGATCAGGAAGGAGTTGGTATGAACTGCTTGGCCCACTCAGCATCGTCAGGGGAGAGGGCGGGTTCGGGTTGACCTCGATAGATGCGGGAAGCGTAGCGAGCGGAATCGTAAACGTCATCAAGTATCGCTTTCAGTGAAATCGCAGCATCGCTATCATCGCGTCCCAGTGGGATTGGAATGCCTGGCATTGGATCACGTAGGTCAAATGCCCAATACTCCGAGAAAGGCCGACGCTCGGGCCGACTGACCAGAACCGAATAATCGCTCTCCGGAATGTTCCTGTTCGGCATTCGAGGGCCTCCGCGGAGGAGATCAAGCTCAACGAGGTTCACACTGCGAGTCAGGAGCGATTGTCGCTTCAGAAGATAGTCTTCTCGATCCGGCCCAGAGTATTTGTTGGATGGGCTTAAGAGTTCGATAATCGTCACGAGTCGATTAGAATCGCGATTGCGAACTTCCAGGAAAATGAGGCGTTCTTCTTCAACCGCCGGATAACTCACAAGCGCGTGAAATGTCTTCGGTTCCGCGACAGCAATATGACTTGACGAAGGCCCTTTCTTGGATCTTGAGAGTTCTGCAATTGCCGCGTCCGCGAGTCCGATTGCTACTGGCCATTCGTGGATGCAAATGTGCTCTTCCGTACCCACGTAATATTCCGGATCAACTTGAGCCGCAAGAGAAATGCGTGCCGACATCAGGAATGCGTTGTGAAAATCCTTCCAGACCGAAGCTCGTTCCAAGTACGGATTCATCCCAGGGAATGGCGACGGCATCTCGGTCTCCTCTTCAGAACATCTCGAACGTTCGTGCTAACTTGATTCTAGGCCGTACGGAGGGTTCGTGAGTCAAGAACGGACCGGGACGAATTGCTTGGCCCACTCGTCATCGGCTGTGGAGAGGGCGGGCTCGGGTTGACCACGATAGATGTAGGATTCGTATCGTGCGGCATCGTACACGCGATCTAGCACGCCTTTCAAATCCAGCTTGGTTCCGCCGTCCCCTGGAAATAGGGGCACCGGAACAGTCGGAAGCGAATCTGGTAACTGGATGGGCCAAAACTCAACCTCATATCTTCGCTCGAAACGACTGAGCAGGATCGAGTAATCGTGCGGGGGGCTCACTCGAGTCCGCATGCGCGGCTCGCCGCGCAGAAGATCGATTTCGATGTAGTGAGTCGAGTTTTTTCCGAGCAGCCGTGAGCGCCTTTTGACGAAGAATTCTCGATCTGACCCGAAAGATTTGTTTGATGGCCGGAGTATCTCGATGAGCGTGACGGACTTCCTCTCACGAATGGACACGATTTCGAGGAAAGGAATGAGTTCAGGTTCTGGAACTGCTGGCTGTTGAGGGTAACGAGTCTCACCGATTCGCACAAAATATTTGGGCGTGACCTGCCGAGCAAGTTCATCCCGAATTCCAACTATCAGCGATTTGTGGAAATCCCTCCTGATTGAATCTTGTTCCAAGTACGGATTCATCCCAGGAAATGGCGAAGGCATTGTGTCCTCACGTCGTGGCTTTGCCCTTGGCTTTCTCCGGCTTCGGCTTGCCGTTGGGGGATGCCTGTAGCCGTTTCTTGGCCCGGGAGAGGAGTGGGCCGATCGTGTTCACCGGCATGTTCAAGGCTGCACTGATCTCTTCGTAGGTGCGGCCTTCCAGATAGTATAGGCGAACCACTTCTCGCTCTTTGGACGGCAAGCGGCGTAATAGCTTCAGAACCTCTTCCTGGCGTTCCAGGCCAACTCGTGTTCGCGGGTGATCGTCCTCTTCCAGTCGCTTCAGATCCGTTGGCAGAGACTTGCGACTCGGGGCGATCTTGGCCAGCTGATGCACGCAGATTCGGCGTGCAATCACGGTCAGGTAGGTGGCCAGTGAACTCTTGCCACGGAACTGCTTCAGCACCGCGTAGTCGTTGGCTACCACCTGGAGCAGCACTTCTTGCGCGATGTCCTCGACTTCCTCGGGACTCAATGGCGTGCTTCGCAAGTGCGAAGTGTAGTGAACCACGTGGTAAATCAAGCCAATGAAGCGATCGACAAAGTCGTTCCAGGCACCAGTATCGTGCTGGAGGCAACGTTGCAACAAATTGCGGTCCACGTTGGTCAGGGCCATGATTGGACCCTCCCGCAACTAGGGATGTGAGAGTGACTTACTTATCTTACCGGTTTCGAGACCATCCCGGAAGCGATCCCTGGCGGAAAAAGCGATCGTTTCAGCCCATGCCATCGGAAACCTAGGCCTTACTGGCGTAACCAGATGTGGCAAATCAAAAAGGCGAGCGGCGATGCGTAAGCATCCCGATGATGTTGCGAAGGCAAGATTCATCATCGGGATGCTTACGCATCGCCGCTCGCCTGCTGACTATTTTTTCAGTTTCGAAAAATCACCAGCGTGGATGATGATCAACTTCTTCGGATCGAGAATCTTGCCGTAGACCTTTTGAATTTCGGCAGGGCTCAAATTCTCGATCTTCTTTTCCAAGTCCGCGTAGTAGCTCATGGTGCGGCCCGCGAATAGGCCGTTGGCCAGTTGCGAAGCCAGCGAACTATCCTCGGCCCGTCCCACCTTGAACGTATCGACGAATGCTTTCTTGCCGGCATCCAGTTCCTCTAGGCTCACGCCTTCCTTCAGGAACTTGCCGACTTCTTCCGAAACGACCTTGTCGAGCTTGTCCAGGTTCTTCGGGTTGGTGATGGCCATGACACTCATCGAGCCGGCCTTATCGCGGAAGTCCGCCTTAGTGCCGGACTGAATGCCGTAGGAAAGCCCCTCTTCGCCGCGTACTCGCTTGCTCAATCGGCTAGCCAGTGGTGCCCCGCCGAGCAAGTAATTGCCAACTTGCATGGCCGGGTATTCGGGGTCGCTGTCGGTCATCGGAAAGGTGATGCCCGAGATATAGACCGCATTCTCCTTGTCCGGCGTGTCAATCTTGATGAGTTCCCCCTTCTCGACCGGCATCGCGGGCTTGGTGATTCGCTTGAACACCACGCTCGATTTCCAATCGGTAAGGAACGGTGCCAGCTCGGCCTCGACCGCCTTCGGGTCAAAATCGCCGACTGCCGTCAACTCACCAGCCTGGCCGTTGAGCTGGGCGTACACCTCTTTCACTTGCTGGATCGTCGCGGCCTTCACGAGCGCGATTGATTCTTCAATCGT
>Ga0163152_10008994_pt1 | contig 10529 bp, 10 predicted proteins | sample OliLakLV19MP8IB2_FD_148635 | JGI IMG/M metagenome (GOLD analysis project Ga0163152, IMG submission 148635) | Freshwater microbial mat bacterial communities from Lake Vanda, McMurdo Dry Valleys, Antarctica - Oligotrophic Lake LV.19.MP8.IB-2 | ecosystem: Environmental > Aquatic > Freshwater >...
CGATTCGTTTCTCACCCGACCTTCAGGCCACGACCAAGGTCGGGCCCTACGCCGGAAAAGTCTAAAACCATCAGATAGTGGTCGGCGTCTTCCGGATGCAGTTGCGACCGAGTTTCTGCATCCGCCCCATCCGCGTTATCCGCGATGGATCGACGGTATGAAAGCGATCGGCCGTGATCGACCTGGGACCCCGGCCAGTCCGTTCGGCTTCGGCCGTAGGGCCCGAGCTCGCTCGTGGCCGATTCGTTTCTCACCCGACCTTCAGGCCACGACCAAGGTCGGGCCCTACGCCGGAAAAGTCTAAAACCATCAGATAGTGGTCGGCGTCTTCCGGATGCCGCATGGTTGGCTTCCGGCGCGCGACGAGGGCGGTTGCGGAAAACCGCCCTGCCTCGATTCCTACAGCTGCTCGAGGGCGGTCTTGTTCGAGGCGGTTGCCGACGCGACGTCGGTTGCCGAACAGTTCAGGTCGCGCAGCAATCCGTCTTTCAGGCCGTAAATCCAACCGTGGATCGTGACGTCCTGCCCCCTTAGCCACGCATCGCGCACAATCGTGGTGCGGCAGACGTTGGCGACTTGTTCGATGACGTTCAGCTCGCATAGTCGATCGCAGCGCGCCGAGCCGATTGGCGACACGCATTCGAGTTTCCGCTCATGTTTTTCACTGACGTCCTGCACGTGCTGTAGCCAGTTGTCGGTCAAGCCAACGCGATCCCGTCGGAGAGCCGCGTTCACGCCGCTGCAGCCATAGTGCCCGCAGACGATGACGTGCTTGACCTTCAGCACATCGATCGCGAACTGCATGACGGAAAGGCAGTTCAAGTCGGTGTGGACCACCACGTTGGCGATGTTGCGATGGACGAAGAGTTCTCCAGGCAGAAGGTCAACGATTTCGTTCGCCGGTACCCGGCTGTCCGCACATCCGATCCACAGGTAGGTGGGGGACTGCTGACGCGCCAGCTTGCGGAAGAACTCCGGGTCACGGAGTTGGATCGAATCGGCCCACCGGCGATTGTTTTCAAAGAGTTGGTCGATCTTGCCCATGGTTTCGCCCGCGAGTCTTGCCCGTCAGGTTTGCACGTCAAAAGGGAACGAAAACTGATTTGCCCGCCCAAGCCACTTGCCCGCGCGGCCGTTGCGGCTAGGGTAGGCCCATGAACATCCCTCGTGCGGTCGTGCTTTCGCTTGCTCTGATGCTGGCTGCCGCGGCGGTCGGAAATGGCGCCGAGGGTATGAAAACGAAGGGCAAGGCGAACTCGGCGGCAAAAGCAAAAAAGGAGGAGAAGCCGGTCATCGAAGGCATGGCGATTCCCCGGGGCGACGGGTTTCTTGGTATCCGCATTGTTGATTCGACGTTCCAATTGTCGTTCTACAACTCGGAAAAAAAGCCGGTGCCGGCTGATGTCGATCGCGCCGCCCTGCGCTGGGACCCCAAGTACAAAGTGGGCGAAGAGCGCGTCGTGCTGAATCCCTCCGAGGACGGCAAGTCGCTCGTTTCGCCGAAAAACATTCGTCCGCCGTATCTCTTCAAACTGTACATGACGCTCGTGCGCGAGGCCGCACCCGGGCGCACGCCGTTCAACGAGACGATCGTCGTGGACTTCAGGCAAGAAGTCTCGGCGCCGTCGGCGCCATAGGCAGCAGGAGCGTGCCCGCAGTCAGTGTTACGGGGGTGCGCTCCATCGATCAAGGTCGACTTGCCTCGGGTAGGGGCGGTTTTCCGCAACCGCCGCGACCGCGGGCATCCGAGCCAGCTCGCCCGGAGGGTCGATAGTGCGAGGGCAGAGCGCGGCCTGATCCACCGCGATTGACAGCGTTGGGGCCGCCGGTGACGTTCGACCCTCGTATTCTGATGAGCGCTACCGTCCAGCCGCCCTTTGATTCCGTTGAGTCCGCCATTGCGGATATTGCCGCGGGCAAGCTCGTGATCGTCACCGACGATGAGAATCGCGAGAACGAAGGCGACCTGATCATGGCGGCGTCGAAAGTGACGCCTGAAACGGTCAACATGATGATCCGCTACGGCAGCGGGATTGTTTGCGTACCGACGGTGGAGCACCAGTTGCGGCGCCTTGGCCTGGGGCCGATGGTGGCCAGCAATCGCGAATCGCATCGGACCGATTTTACGGTGAGTGTGGATGCAGCCGAGGGGATCACCACCGGCATCAGCGCGTACGACCGTACGCGCACGATTCATTTGCTCGCGGATGCTGCGACCCGCCCCGAGCAGCTCGTCCAGCCGGGGCATGTTTTTCCGTTGCGCGCCCGCCCGGGTGGCGTCCTCGAACGGGCTGGGCACACCGAGGCGGCGGTCGATCTCGCGACGCTCGCCGGTTTGGCCCCGATGGGCGTTTTGTGTGAACTCGTTAACGACGACGGCACCGTCCAGCGCTTGCCGCAGTTGATCGAGTTCAAGCAGAAGTTTGGTCTCACCATGATCTCGATCGCGTCGCTGATCGAGTACCGTGCGCGGCGGGATCAGTTGGTCGAGTTGGTGACGGCACAACCGTTCCCCTCCGAGTTTGGCGATTTCACCGTGCACGTGTTTCGCAGCCGGCTCGATGGCCGCCACCACTTGGCGTTTTCGACAGGCACGCTGGGCCCACAGCCGACGCTCGTGCGCGTGCACAGCGAGAATTTGCTGACGGATGTTTTCCGCGCCAAGGGCTTGTTTGGTCATCATATGTTAACCGCCTCGCTGGCAACCATCGCGCGGGAGGGGCGCGGCGTCGTGCTGTACATGCAGCCGCAGAACGCGGACGAAACCCTGGTGCGCTGGCTAAAGGCCAAACCGGGTGACGCGCCGCCGTCGATGAGCTTTCGGGATTACGGCATCGGCGCGCAGGTGCTCGCAGCTTTGGGGCTCTCGAAAATTCGGCTGCTTTCCAACAGTGCGCGCAAAGTCGTTGGGCTGGACGGATATGGTTTGGAAATCGTCGAGCAGGTGCCGGTTTAGCCCGCGAGCCACTCCAGGACGAGAGTCGCGGCAACCCGAAAGCACCGTGGCCCGGTTTTTGAGGGGCCGAATTTCTGTTGCGGATTACCCAATTCGGAGAGTGGCTGACCTTCCGCGTTTTTGCGCGGTCACCTTTATCACGGTTCCATGAGTCTCTCGGCTCCACAGCCTATTTCCACCAGCGGCGCCGGACTGCGCATCGGCATCGCCGCGGCGCGTTTTAACCAGACGCTCGTGGATGGTCTGATCGCGCGGGCGACGGCGGCGATGGCCGCGGCGGGCGTCGAACCAGCGAACGTCAACGTCGTGCGCGTACCCGGTTCGCATGAGGTTCCGTGGGCCGCGCAGGCGCTGGCGAAGACCGGGCAGTTCGAGTGCGTCGTGGGTTTGGGTGTCCTGATTGCGGGAGACACCCATCACCACGAAATGGTGGGAGCCAGTGTGTCGCACGCGCTGCAGCACGTGGCGCTCGAAACGGGTACGCCCGTGATCAACGGCGTCATCGTCGTCAATTCCGTGGCGCAAGCGGAGGAGCGTTGCCTGGGCGCCATCAATCGCGGGGCGGAGTTCGCGGCTGCGGCAATCGAAATGGCAGTTTTGAAAAGGAAATTTTCCCGATGAGCAAAGCGTTGTTCGCCCAGCGGCGTGAAGGACGGGTCGTGGCCCTCCAGTATCTTTATGCGTGGAGCTTGAATTCGCCGAAAAATCTCGCGGACGACCTGTTCACGTTTCTCTCCACCTGCGAGCATCCGCGCGAGCATTACGCATTCGGTGAAGAGCTGATTCAGGGCGTGATTCTGCATGCGGCGGAGATCGACGCGCGTATCAAGGCGCTCGCGCACAATTGGGAATTCGAACGCATTGCGAAGATCGATCTCGCGATTCTGCGGCTCGCGATGTTCGAGATGATTTATCGCAAGGACATCCCGCCGGTGGTTTCGATCAACGAGGCCATCGATCTCTCCAAGGACTTTTCCAACCTGGATTCCAAACGGTTTATCAACGGCATCCTCGACCGGTTGAAAGGTGAACTCGGTCGCGATGCGCGCAAAGCCGAATAACTATCGATGGCGTTCACCCGGCAGGTGAACAGAAGGTTCTATGCCACCGGTCTGGATCCGTTTCATCAGTGTCAATTAGCACTCATAAGTGGTTACTTCTGCTGCGGAATTTAGGATGATTGGTTTCTTCAAAAAGTTCAAAGACGGCTTCTCCAAAACCGTTTCCGCCATTGCGGATTCGACGCGCGGGCTTTTCGGCGGACGGACGATTGATCCGGAGTCACTGGACGAACTGGAAGAGGCGCTGTACACCGCTGACTTTGGCGTTGAGACTACGAACGAAATCCTCGCGGAAATCAAAAAGGCCTACGGCAAAGACGTGGAGCTTAAAGGCAAACAGGCCGCGGAGATCGGAGCAGCGGTTTTGCAACGCGTGCTCGCCGGCAGTGAAGGTCGCTTGCCCGTGCTCGAGGCGGGCGCGAGGAAACCGGTCGTCATTGCGCTGATCGGCGTTAACGGCTCGGGCAAGACTACGACGTCAGCCAAGCTAGCCTGGAGTTTCAAGCAGGACGGCAAGAGCGTGACCCTCGCCGCGTGTGATACGTTCCGCGCGGCTGCGGTGGAGCAGCTGAAGGCTTGGGCAACCCGACTCGAGCTGGAGATCGTCGCCAGCCACACGGGTGCAGATTCAGCCGCAGTGGCCTACGATGCCTGGCAGGCCGCCAGTGCTCGCGGCCGGGATTATCTGATCGTCGACACGGCGGGTCGCCTGCACACGAAAAGCAATCTGATGGAGGAGCTCGCGAAAATTCGCCGCGTGCTCCAGAAGAATGATCCTGCCGCACCCCAGCATCGTTGGCTCGTGGTCGACGGTTCACTTGGGACCAATTCGATCGAGCAGGCGCGCGTGTTTCACCAGAGCTTCGGACTGACCGGGCTGGTTGTGACCAAGCTCGACGGCACCAGTCGCGGCGGCGCGCTCGTTGGCATCTTCCGCGAGCTCAAGATCCCCATTTACTTTCTTGGCCTCGGCGAGCAGCCCGACGACCTCCAGCCGTTCAGCGTAGAAAACTACGCGAAGGCTGTATTCGGATTAGACTGACGCTGCCGGGCCGGTTCGGAGATCGTCGATTGTTCTGAGGGTAGGGGCCGCTCTCCGCAGCGGCCCTCCTTCCCGGCCCCGAATTACCTCTCGCACCGGTCGTCCGGCGCCGTGCATTCCTGCCGCAAAAAAAGAGCGCCCCCGCAGAGGCGCTCCGAAAACACAACTCGCTGACTCAAGCTTGAGAAATAGCGCTACGCGTTAGCGTGACGATTTCGGGCTCTTGCTCGTGCCGCTGGTGCCTGAGCTCGAGTTGCTCGGATCCGAAGCAGGCGAGGAACTCGATGAGGTTGAGGAGCTGGGATACGTGCTGGGTGAACTTGAGTTCGGGGTCGACGTGCTCGACGAACTGGGCGACGTGATTGAGTCGGAGCTGCTCCGGCTCGAACCGCTCGTGCTTTCATCGCGGCCCGTTGGCATGATCGATTGACGGAGGCTCTGGGCCTTCTGCAGATGCTGACGCAGACCATTCACATGCTCGGAAGCGAGCGAACGCACCGCGGAATCCTTGGCGTCCGAGGCGGCTTTCTCGAAGCGCTTCACATCGTTTTCGTGCATTTCGATCATGTGTTCGACGAACTCCTGGTCGAACTCGCTGCCGGACTTCTTGGCGAGCTTACGATAGGTTCGATCCTGCTTGGGATCGTCTTTGTCGAGATCCACCTGTCGTTGGCTGGCCATGCTCGTCAGCGCACTGTTCACCTTGGTGTGATCTTCAGTTAGCATTTTCGCGTAGCTCTTTACCTCGGGATTGGTGGCCTGCTCCGCCCCTAGCTGAGCTAAACTCAGCTCGGTCATGCTGGCTTCGGCCGATTTGGTCACGAAGCGCCGGTCCATAAACCCGAGTTTGCCGCTACCCGCGTCGCGGCCGGTCATCGTGGCAGCGCCGCCCGCCGTCTCGCTTGAACTCGACCCCGTGGTGGCTGACGTGCCGGTGGTGCCCGACGTACCGGTAATGCCGTGGGCGCTGGTTGATCCAGTCGTTCCCCGAGTGGTGGAATCATAAGTCGATCCACTGCCACTGGACGACGGAGGCGTGGTTCCGGTGCCGTAGGTTGGCCCGGAGCTGCCCGACTTCTGGATGCTGGTGCTGCCACTGCCGCCGGTGCTGCTGCCGGCTGAGCTACTTGAGCCCGGGCTGGACTGCGCGACTGCGACGGAGGTACCGAGAAGAACTGCCAGCGCTGCCGTAATGAGACTACGGCGCGCCAGAGAAAAGGAAGTATCGTTAGACGGTTTCATGCGGGCAGAACATACTCTGCCCGCGTTGGGAAAACATCGGGGTAACCCTTAAACCTGTACCGGCGGGCGCCCTTCCGGCCCCTTCGGATGTACCGGCTGAACCGAGCCGGAGGCGGGGCAAGAAGTTCGACTAGAACGTCAAGCGCACGCCCGCGGTGACGCCCCGCCCCGCCAGCGGAGCCAGCTCTTTCACGAATGACGCATGGGGGCGGATTTCTTCGTTCAGCAGGTTGGTCCCCCGGACGAAGATCTCCGCGCGCACGTGGCCGTGGGTGAAGGCGCGGCTGACGTGCGCACTGACCAGATTGTAGCCATCGCTGCGGGTCTCATTCGCGGCTACGCGATTTTGACTGGATCCGAATTGGACTTCCGCTCCCGTGCTCCAATTCACCGTTGCCCACAACAAACCCACCGTCGTCCGGGCGGGTGGAATTCGCGGCAGGTCGCGCCCGCCTTCGCGCGCCCGCGTGAAGTCCGCCGCAAGTCTGAGGTCGAGCTGCCAGTCGCGTTTCTCGTGCAGGTGCCAGAGCGTCTCCACCTCGGCGCCCCAGAAATTCGCGTTGCGTTGTACGGTGCGATAAACCGGGAGGCCCGCTTCCTCTGCCCCCGTGTTGTCGGTGAACTCCCACGCACCGTTGTTTTCGAGAGCTAGTAGTCCGGTCGGTTGTTGAAAGATGAATCCGCGAAAACGGTTTGTAAACACCGTGACGGCGCCGGTAACGAAGCCTTCGCGCCGCCGCAGGCTCAACTCGAGGCTGAGGGAACGCTCGGTGTCCAAATTTCGGTCGCCCTGCTCGTACGCCTGCGTTCCCGCGTGAGGTCCGTCCGCAAACAATTCCTGCGCGTTGGGCGAGCGGCCGGTGTGCGCGATCGAGAGCGCCAGGATGTGGGCCGGATCCAGTTTCCATAGCGCCCCGACGGACCCGCTCGGCTCCGTCGTGCGTTTCGTGCCGCTGCCCTCGGCTTTAATATCGGTCCGCTCGACGCGCCCGCCGAATTGCCACGTGAGCGGGCCGTGGGTGATTTCCTCGAATGCAAAGAGCGCCTGACTCTCCGTCACCGACGGCGGGAGAAACGCTTCCTCGCCGGCCGCCGCGAAGTCGCTGCGCGTGCCGTGTGCACCCAGAGCGCCCGACCACGCTGAGGAGTCGCCGTGCAACAGCTCAACGCGGCCGTCGTAGCCGCGATTTGTGAACACGGTGCCGATCTCGCCGTCGGGCTCGCGCTCCGCATGGCGGTAACGCACGTGGCCGAACTTAAAACGCGCGGCCGTAAACCAGCCGAGGTCACCGCGCCACTCGCCTTGCACGTCGGTCCGTCGTTGCCGCAGATCAATGCGGACGCCGGCCGCCTCACCTTCAGCCTCGCTGGGTTCGTGGGCATGTCCGGGCACGCCGTAGTTGGTCTCAAATCCGCTGTAGCTCAGGCCGACATGAAAGTGTTTGCCGACGAACGAAATTCCGGCCGCTCCACTTTCCGCGTCGAGCGCGCTGTTGGGCAGGTGGCCGCGCACTTCGGGTTGGGCGAGCTCGCCGTGATCCGCCGCTTCGGCGGCTTCCTCGTCGCGGAGCCGCGCGCTTTCCGCAAAGCCCGGGATCCGCACGTCTCCTGTCTCTCGCCGAAAAGCATCAAAGTGGAGCACCACTGCGTGATCGGGTCCGGATTTCGCGGCGACATCGAAGACCGCGCCGCGCGCAAATTCATCGGCGGCGCTGCCACCTCGCAGCTCGAAGCCGCCGCGCACGCGTTCGTCGGGCAGTTCCGTTTCGATGCGATGCGTGATCACGTTGACTGCTCCGCCCACCGCGTTACTGCCGTACAGGAGCGAGGCGGGCCCGCGCACGACTTCGATCCGTTCAACGAGAAACGGCTCGACGCTCACCGCGTGATCCGGACTTGCGACCGACGCGTCGAGCGTGCCCACGCCGTTCTCGAGCAGGCGAATTCGGTCGCCGCCGAGACCGCGAATGATCGGCCGGCTCGCTCCGGGTCCGAAGTAGGTCGCGGAAATGCCCGCTTCGGACGACAGCGTTTCGCCGAGCGTCGCTTGCTGTTTCATGAGCAGCGAACGCCCGCTCAACACGGTCGTCGCTTGCGCGAGATCGACTTGATTGCGCGCGAACGGCGTGGCCGAGGTGACAAATTCATCCAGTGCGAGTGTCGTGCTGTTCGCGTGCGAGTGGACCGCAGGCGGCGGTGGAGGCGGTGGCGGCGCGGCGGGCGTGGGTTGAGCAGCGTTCAAGCCGCTCGACAGAAAGGTGGCTCCGAAAAGGAGCGAGGAAGCGTAACGGGAAAGAGACATGGTAAAACAAAAGCCTGAGTCGGGAAGTGGGCGGGCCGCATCAGAGTGATCTGAGGAATGCCCGCGCGCGGGTAGGCAGGCGCAGTCGAAACCACGCCGAGGCGATCAGGGAGGAGCGAGGAGACTTGGCCGACGATTCACGCGGGCGTGGAATTCGCCGCGTGGATGCAAGGGTGGCGTCCTGCCTCAGCGAAGGCAGCGCCAGTAGCGGCCAGAGTCCGGTTCTCGCTCAGGCGACCGGTGGTCCGCGCTCGGGCCGCCGCAGATAGCGCGGCGAAACCAGGTCAACGTCCGCCGCGGTTTCCGGCGAGATCGCCAACGTGAACGCGAGCGGGCCCGTTACCGCAATCGCATCGAGTGGCAGTGAAACACCCCCCGCGAAAAGCACGATGGCGCAGGCATGTTCGCCTTGCAGATCCGCGACCGGCACGTGGTCGTGCTCACTGTGGATCCACTCATGCGCGGTCGGACTCGCCGCAAAAATCGTCAACGCCAACACCAGCGCCGCCACGCCCGACGCCAGAATACGGCGGGGCAGATCGGTAAGCGCAGATGATTGCAGGCGCGACATGGACAGCGGCCCAACGTCAGGATTATCGGCCCGGGGTCAAGCGCGAGCCGTTCGCGGCGTTGCGTGGCCGGCGCCAATGGACTCCTGCAATCGAACTCATTTTTCAATTCCAACTGAAGGCTCTGAAAGGTGGAGCGGGTTGTCCCTAACCCGCTTCCGGATGTTCGATCTCACGTCAGCGGCTTAGGGACAAGCCGCTCCACCTCAATCGCACGAGTCCGGCTGAGGGTTCGCGCCGGCCCTACTGCGAGGCCGTGTCCCGGGCGCGTTGCAGCAGCGTGACCACCAGCAGCAAGCCAAACGAAAGCACCAGCAGCAGCGCGGCGAACGCATGCGCTTGGGGATAATGGAGCGCCTGCACGTCATCGTAGAGCGCAATGCTGGCGACCTTGGTCACTCCCGGAATCGAGCCGCCGATCATCAGGACGACGCCGAATTCTCCCAAGGTATGGGCAAAGCCGAGCGTCAGACCCGCCGCAATGCCCCGGCGGGCGAGCGGGACGTGGACTCGCAAAAATACCCGCAGCGGCGTGGCCCCGCAGGCCGCACCCGCGTCCAGCATTTCCCGTGAAACCCCTCGCAGCGCGGCTTGGAACGGCTGGACCGCGAAGGGTAGCGAATAGAACACGGACGCAATCACGAGTCCGGTAAACGAGAACGCGAGCGACGTCCCCATCGTCTCCCGCCACCAGCTGCCCGGGGGATGACTCGGGGAAAACGCGACGAGCAGATAGAAACCAATTACCGTCGGCGGCAGCACGATCGGAAGGGCCACGAGGGTTTCCAAAAAGGGCGCGACGCGGCGCCGGGTGGTGTTCAACCAGTGCGCCAGCGGGAGCCCGACAACTCCGAGAACAATCGTCGTGATCGCGGCTAGCCGCAGGGTTAGCCAGAGGGCTTGCCAGAGTGGTCCAGGCAGGCCGAGGAAGGTGGAAGCAGAGTCGGGCAACGGGAAACTGGGATCTGAGATTTACGAATTACGATGATAGCGGGCGGATGACTGCTCTAATACCAGCGGCTGAGGTGATTTTGACTTTGGTGCGACATCAGCCGTAGGGCCCGAGCTCGCTCGTGGCTGATTCGTTTTCACCCGACCTTTCAGGCCACGACCAAGGTCGGGCCCTACCCCGGAAAACTTCACCCCGGAAAAGTCTAAATCTCATGAGATATTGTTCTAGCCAGCCTGCCAGAAGGCGAAAGTGTTTTCAGCTGACGCAGAGAAGGCACAATGGGACCGCGGCCGCCCCCGGCCGCATCGATCTAAAAACGGCGGACGAGGGCGTCCGCGCTCCCAGGTCGGCCTCGGACAAGCAGGCGAACGGTAAAACGGCGCGATCCGCCTCACTCTTTCCCTC
>Ga0163152_10008995_pt1 | contig 10529 bp, 7 predicted proteins | sample OliLakLV19MP8IB2_FD_148635 | JGI IMG/M metagenome (GOLD analysis project Ga0163152, IMG submission 148635) | Freshwater microbial mat bacterial communities from Lake Vanda, McMurdo Dry Valleys, Antarctica - Oligotrophic Lake LV.19.MP8.IB-2 | ecosystem: Environmental > Aquatic > Freshwater > Lake...
AGCGTGCCATGCTTCCGCTGGACACCGTGTTCGCCAAAAAAACCTACTCCTTCCTCGACGACGAGATCACCTGCCAGATCGTCCTGAGCGGCGGTGAGAAACGGAGCATCCATCGCCCCGAGATCTGCCTGCCCGGCCAGGGCTGGACCATCCGCGGCGGCCAGGCACTTCCGATCCCGCTCGCGGACGGGCGCACCATGAAGGTGATGCACCTCCAGCTCCAGCGATCCATCCCCGTGGGGCCGGACAACACCCGCGACCTGCAATCCCACTTCCTTTACTGGTTCGTGGGGCGCAATCGCGTGACCCCCTACCACCATGAGCGGGTGCTGCTAAGCAGTTGGGATCGCGTTTTCCACAGCACGAACCACCGATGGGCCTACGTCATCATCAGCGCCAATGTTTATAAGGGTTTCCGGCCGGGCGGGAAAGATTCCGAGCAAACTCTCGAGATGCTCAAGAAGTTTGTGCCCGAGATCCTCCCCTACTTCCACAAACCGGAAGTCACCGCAACCATCGGTCGCTGAGACTCCACCGTCAGCGGCCGTAGCCACCACCCCCGCCGCGCCAATACCCGCCGTGGGACACCCCGGGAGCGTAGAGCGCACGGTACCGCGGGTAATAATACACCGGGGCGGGCGCATAGCAGACGGGGCGCGGACGGTAATAGACCGGCCTTGCCGGCGCACAGTAAACAGGGGCCGGACGGTAATAGTGGCTGCCGGAATAGACCGGTCCACCAACATTGACTCCAACCGACCAGGATCCGTCGGCCCGCGCAGTGGAACCCGCGGCAAACAGCCCAGCCGCGCCAAGGGCAATTCCAAGAAGCAGTTTTTTCATAGGTCGAACATTCCGACGCGCCGGCCCGGAGAGTATTCAATCCCCCTGTAACGCAAGTCGCGGAGACTTCCGGGGCGGGTGACTCTCGCTTCACACCGGTCGCGGCGCGGTGGAACGTCGGGCGAAGCCGAAATACTTGGGAATTCCACTACAACCGGAGGACTCACCCACTTCGAATCAGGCCTCCGCCTCCCGGGAACCCCGAGGCCAGCTTATGACTTGCTCCCGACAGCGACGGGTTGCAGGTTGAATCCCCCCGGCTTCGACACTGACACCCCCCCATGAATCTCAAGCGACTCCTCCCTGCCCTCGCACTCCTTTTCAGCGCTCACCAAGCCACCGCCCAGGATTGGCAATACTTCTACAACGGCACCGTCAGCGGCACCACCGGCAACACCACCGCCTATGTCTGGATTCCGCCGAATGCCGACCATGTGCGGGCGATCCTCTGGGCGTGGCAGATTGTTGCGGAAGAGGAGTTCGTGCTCGACCCCGCCATCCGACGGGCGGCAATGCTGGAGCGCCTCGCCATCGTCTACTTCAAGGCCCAGAAATTCAACTTCCTGGTAACGGCCTCCGAGGCGACCATTTTCAACGCGACGATGACCCAACTGGCCGCCGTCACCGGCTACCCGGAACTCCAATACGCACCCGTCATCCCCTTTGGCCACTCGGCGGCGGGATTGGTGGTGCGCAATCAACTCCTACACATGCCGGAACGCGTGGCGGCGGCGATCCTGTTCAAGAGCGGCAATCTGCGAAACATGACCAATGCGTGGCCGACCGGTGCCGTCGAGAACTACGCCGATGTTCCGCTCCTGGCCATCAACGGCGAGTTCGAGGAGGAGGGGCCGACCAATCTGCCGAAGTACCCCGACGGCGATCCGATCCAGCGTCTGACCGTCCAGGCGGATCTTCATGGCCTGCGAGCAGCGGGGTATAAGGTGAGCCAGGTTCTCGATCCGGGCGCCGGCCACTACGCCTGGCCCAACCACCGCACGTTCGACGATCCGCTCAAGTCGATCCCGAACTACACGGCGCTGTTCCTGCGCAAGGCGATGCAACGCCGCGTGCCGGCCGGACAAATCGCAACGGCCGGGTTCCTTACGCTGAACACCATCCCGCAAAGCTCCTCCTGGCTCACCGACGGGAACTGCACCCAGGTCGTGAATGGGGCGCATGCATTCGCCGACTACCCCGGTTCCACCAGCACGGCCTTTTGTCATGTGGACGAAGAACTCGCGCGCGCCTGGATACGGAACAACTCGGGACAGTTCGGAAAACCCCGCCCGTATTTGAACATCCCCGGCCTCCAAAAGCACTCCACGGACACGACCTATGATTTCAGCGGCGGTTTCGGCGGCAACATGTCCACCGGTAATCGCATGGACTCGACCCGCAATTTCTTCACGCTCAACGGCACCGTGCAGGTCAGTTCGGGCAACGCGAGCGCCACCGGTCAAACGGTGAAGTTCGATCGCAACGCCGGGTCGATCGGCGACCCGGACCCGGCCAATGGCGGACGCATCAAAGTGCTCGCCACCCGCACGGACGATTCGATGTATCTCGTGGCCTTCTGCGAGGCGAATGCCGATTATCACTACCGCGAACGGACCGTGAGACTGAAGCGAGCCCAGCTCAGCAACTGGACGCCGACCGGGTCCGCGCAGAGCATTCCCCCCCTCCTCTCCAACGCCACCGCATGGATCGGCACCAACACCCCGTTCGTTTTTAATGCCACCGCCACCTCGTCCGCCCTGCCCATCGACTACGTGGTCGACTACGGCCCCGCCGTGGTGAAGAACGGCAACCAAATTCACGTCGCCGGCATCCCGATCGGCTCCAACCTAACCTCCTACAAGGTACGCGTGGGCGCCGGCCAGCGCGGCTCCCACCCGGCTTGGGCGGGGGCCACACAGAACAGCTCCATCTACACGTTGAACGGCACCTTCCCCGCCAACGCGCCGATCCAACCGGATCCCTTCGCCCTCTCGATCTCTGGCAACGGCACCAGCGCATTCGACCTCACGTGGCCGGGCATGCTCGGCGCCCGATACCAACTCCAACAATCGACCACGCTCGCTTCCGGAAACTGGGCCAACAGCGGAGCCCCCATCGACGGCAACGGCGCACCCATCCTCCTCCAGAAACCCATCGATGAAGATGCGGAGTTTTTCCGGGTGACCGCCGACGGCCTGCCTTACTGATCCCGCCGTTTCTCACCTCGCCGGTGCCACCCACGCGATCCATGCATCCGTGACTCCGCGCCGCGCCGCCTGCACCGGATGCAGCGTGAGGTTGGCCGTCCCAGTCTCGGAAGGCGCCCCGGCACGACCGAACACCAGCAACCCTGTTTTCCCCGGGGCAATCCCCGCCTCCTCAATCCCCGGCAGATAACTCGAATACATCGCGTTATCCATCGCGGGCGTCAGCACCGCCACAAACTGCCCCCCGTACTTCGAACCATCCGCGGGAGCCCCAAACAGGGCTCCCGGCGTCTGCGGCAATCCCGTGGCCGCAGATCCAACAATCGCAATGCTGTTGTCCACCAGCCCTTTGACCCCGCGGATGCTGGCAAAATTCGGCGCACCGCGGCTTTTCGAATCGACAAAGTTGTCCGGAAGAAACGAAAGCCAAAGCGTCCATGCCGTCTGCTCCGCCGTCTTCGGATCGATCCGCAACACATACGCCAGGGAATTGGCGTTCTTCATCCCCCAGGCGGACATCCCCATCGCCCCCGGCCCGGCGGCACGTCCCATGTCGTTGGGTTGCCGTCCGAAAACCGAGTTGCCGCCATCCGACCACCCGGCGACGAGAAGATCGCCGTTGGACGCCCACTCCATCGCCCGCACGGACGAATCGGAGCAGAGCCCGTTGCCGGGTCCGCCACACGCCACCGATTTCGGATTCGGCTCCCACATCTTCCAAAGCTTTGTTCCCTTGGCGTCGTATTTGTAAAGATACGGCTGGCGATACGGCTGGTAACCCGTGTTCGTGTTCCGATCCCCGCCGAAATACTGCGCGCCATCCCCGGGATCGACGAGGTGATATTGCGCGGTCCGGCCATCCATCACGGGGTTGATGCGCTCCGGCTTCCCCCCCTCCGCAGAGATCCGCCACATCCCGTTTGCCGAAACATACAGCGCTCCCTGCCGATCACTCCACATCTGCCCGGGCGGATTTCGGAAACCCGGCAACACCCACGCCCATTCGATCCGCGAGCCGTCGGGAGTCATGCGGGCGACAAAGACGTCGCCCGGCGCCGTCACGTTGCCGTAGCGGTACGGCCCCCGCACCGGGGTCGCCGGAGCCTTCCTGCCCGGCGCCGGCGCTTCGTCCGCCTGCGGCACATCGAGCACTTTCACCATCGGACCCAGCCCGCGGAACGCCGCCGTGCACCGCCCCGCCACCAACAACGCCTTGCCATCCCGGCTCACGACACCGGTCGAGAACGAGGCCACGCCCCAATCGAACCGGGTGACCCCAATCACCGCCCGCAAGTCCGGGCTGAATCGCACGATCATCCCGGCCAAGTCCGGGTTCTCCCGCGAAAACAGGGGGCCTTCTTTGCCGGACGCAGGCAGTGGATCCAGACCCTGGTGCTTTCCCCTCCCCAGAATCACGGGCTTCGGCGACTCGGGAAACGCGGGGCCCGCGCTGTTCCCAAAAGCGACAATGACGCCGTCCGGCAGGACACACGCCTCCACGAATTCGTCCGCCGAATTCCCGCCGAAAAAGGTGGCCGCCTGCGGGATCATTTTGGGACCCGTTGCAAACTTCGCCGTGAACGATTCATGCCGCCCAGCCGGCGCTGTCGCGACGCCCAGGAACGCGCACGCAAACGCCAGGCAAAATTTCAGTGTTGGACAGCCGTGCGCAGCATTCATGGGGAGCGGGAATGAGGGGGTAGCATCCGCCCGGAACCGCCCGCACTCAAGGCCGGATCTGGCGAAGCACAGCCTCCACTTCGCGCCGGTGCGGCATGCCCGACTGGGCGCCCGGGCGTTGCACCGCCAGTGAAGCGGCGGCCATTGCCCGGCTCACCGCCTCCCGGAAGAGGAGGCCTTCGGCAATTCCCACAGCCAGCCAGCCCGAAAAGCAGTCACCGGCCCCGACCGTGTCGACCGCTCCCACCTTGCGTGCCGGGATCGTGAACGCGCCCGCTTCGCCGCAGGCCACCACGCCGCGCTCGCCCAACGTGACCACCACATTCCGACAACCGCGCTCGCAGAGAATGCTGGCCGCGCGGGCCGGTTCGTCTTCGCCCGAGAGCAACGCCGCCTCGCTTTCGTTCGGAGTCAATGTATGCACACGGCGCAGCAGCGCGGCAGGAAGAGATCGCGCCGGCGCCGGATTCAACACAAACGGGACGCCACAAACAGCCGCAAGCCGGGCGGCCTCGGACACGGCGGCCATCGGCACTTCAAGCGACGCCAGCACGGCGCCCGCACCCCGCACCGCCCCGGCCGCCGCCCGGACATCGCGCACCCGCAACCGGTCATTCGCGGACTTCGCCACGGCAATCAGATTCTCCCCGTTCGCCGCACCGACCAGAATCAGAGCCACCCCGCTGTCAGCCCCCGGCACCACCCGGAACCACGCCAACCCGACCCCTTCCTTTCTCAGCGCCCCGGCGGCGGCGAGGCCGAAGTCATCGGCACCCCGCGCACCGACAAACGTGACGCGCAGGCCCGCACGGGCCGCCGCCACCGCTTGATTCGCGCCCTTCCCGCCGCCGAACCGGCGAAAGGTACCGCCCGACAAAGTTTCGCCGGGACCGGGCAGGCGGGGACACGCCACCACAAGATCCGTGTTCGAACTTCCGACCACCACCAGGGATGCAACCGCGGTTCTGCGTTTCATCGAAAGACTCGCCCCTCAGCCGGACGGAACCACTTGCGGCTGGTCGGCCATGGCCGGAGACCGTGGATCAAGCCGGGAGAAGTGGTCGAGCGCCTCCGCCACACCATCCCCGCACCGGGCGGCAGCCACATAGCCACCGGCGACGCGCACGCTTTTCCGGACGGGCTCGATGGAGTTGGAAGGGCACGCCGGCATCCCCGCATACCGCCCGTCCAACATCGGCAGATCGTTGTGGTTGTCGCCCGCCGCGAAGATCGCCCCGCGCCGAATGCCGAGCAACCGGCCGAGCTCCTGCAGGGCCGCGCCCTTGTGATAGGCGAGATGACAGAACCGGAGGTACACGCTGTTGCGCTGGTAATGGAGCATCGGGAGGTCTTTGCGCACGCCCTCGATGAACCCCACGATGTGATCCAACTCCTCTTCCGATCCGGCAATCACTCCGTCCGGACGCTCGGCGTCATACACGGCCCGCGCCTGGGTGCGTTCCCGCACGTAATCCACAATCCGCATCAGGGCGTCAGACGTCCGGGCAAACAGCCCGCGATGCACCTCGCGACATTTCGCATTCCAATCCCCGAAATCTTCCCACCCGCCACCGGGCGCGGGACGAAACACCTCCCGCTCCGAGGTCAGCAGATAATCCGGATGCACAGGCAGGATCTGCAACCCTTCCCGCATCATCCCCAGCGTCCGCCCGCTGTTCATGGCCCAGACTGCACCGCGCGCACGCAACGACTCGATCCGCTCCATCAATAAATCGCTGACCATGGGTCCACCGTCATGATCGACCACGGTCCCGTCAAAATCTGTGCTGATCAGCCGAATGCTAGCCATTGGAAACCGCCACAATTTGGGGGTTGATGCGCCGAAATCAACGCCCAAGATGAATTCTGGTCATCGACCCGCCTCATCCATGAAATCCGCCTACGAACTCGCCATGGAACGCCTCCAAAAGCAGGCACCCACCATCTCACTCTCCGACGCCCAAAAAGCGGCAATCGCAGAGGTCGACAACCAGTTCCGGGCCAAAATCGCGGAACGCGAGGTGTTCCTCCGCGACCAGATCGTCAAAGCCCCGCCCCAGGAAGTCGAAGCCATCGAGCAGCAACTCGTCCGCGAACTGGCCCGTCTCCGCTCCGAGTGCGAGGAACGGAAGGAAAGGGTGCGGTCGGGAAGGGACTGAGCCTGCATTCAGTTCGCCAACTTTCGCCCCAGATCCTTCAAAACCACTCCCGCCGCGTTTCTGCCACTTGCCCCGAACACCCCCCCGCCGGGATGGGTGCTGGCACCCGTGAGGTAAAGACCCGGGATCGGGGTCCGATACGTGGAAAGCTCGGGCAACGGCCGGAACGCGAACATCTGGTCGAACGCCATCTCGAGGTGCATGACGTTCCCGCGAAGCAGCCCCAGCCGTCGCTCGATATCGAGCGGGGTCTGGATGAACCGGCCTTCCATTCTCCCCCGCATGTTGGGGGCATAGCGGCACACCACCTCGTACAGTTTGTCCGCCTCCCGCTCCGCAATCGCATCCCACCCCTCACCGTTGCGCAACTCATACGGGTGGTACTGCGCCCACGTGAACAACGTGTGCTTGCCCGGGGGGGCCAGCGTGGGATCGATGGCGGAGAACGTCATCGCCAGCACCGCAGGATTCGTGGGCGGACGCCCCGCGGCATGATCCCCCAACGCGGCCTCGAGATACGCCCTGGAAGGACAAAGCAACTGCATCGAGCTGTGCACCGGTGATACCCCACGCGCATCCACCGGCTGCCCGGCGTAGCGCGGCAGCTCGGAAACAGCGTGCCGGACGATCATGCCGAACCCGTTCCCGATGCGGGTCTGGCTGACCCGCACACGCAACTCCGGCGGGCAGAGGTCCGGGTCGAGCAGTTCGAGAAACGTCGTGTGCACGTGGCATGCGGCGGTCACCTTCCGGGCCTCGACAACCCCGGCCCCGGTCTCGATCTCAAAGCTGCCGTTGACCGCGCGCGCGATGCGCTGCACCGGCGCATCGACCAGGATCTCGCCCCCCAGCGAACGCAGCTTGGATGCCAGCGCCACACTGAGCGAACCCGAACCTCCCCTGGCCCGCCAGGATCCGTGTTGATGGATCATTGCCTGCCACCCTGCAAAATCGCCGGTGGCCATCTCCGCCGGGGCCGGGCCCGACTGCGCCGCGAGCCAAATCATCGCGGCCCGCACCGGCCCCGACTCGAACGTGCGCTCGATCAGATCGCCGTAACTGCCCATCAGCATCCGGACCGTATCCGCCGAGCTCCAGAGTTTGCGGGAGGCGGGCCGGAGCAGATTCCGGCGCAACATCGTCCCGAGGATGGCGCCACCGGTCGGCGGTTTCAGAAACACTTCGAACACCCCCTCGTTGATCTCCCGCCAATGATCGACAAACCGGGCATACGCTTCGGCATCTCGCGGCGAAAACCGTGCGATGCTCTCACACGTCCGCTCCACACTGCGGTAAAAGGTGACGCCACCCTCCGCCCCTTCGACCGGATGATAGGCCCACGGGTCCATCTCGATGTATTCCAGGCCGTGCGCGGCCAGGCCGAGCTCGTCCAGGATCGGCGTCATGCGAAACATCAGATGCACGGACGACCCGACATCGAACCGGTAACCCGGGATGATCTCCTCGGTGCATACGGCGCCACCGACCACGGGGCGCCGCTCGATCACCACGACCTTCAGCCCCGCCCGCGCCAGGTAGCAGGCATGGATGAGCCCGTTGTGGCCGGCACCGATCACCGCATGGTCATGGGCGCTCATGGACAGGGAGTCTCCCTGCAACCGGGACCCCGCACGAGGGCAATCCAATTCCCCACGGCGAGCCGCCGCGACTGGGGCAACTCCATCACCGAATACTCAGCCGCCGACTTCAGCGCGAGCACCATCTCTCCCTGCATGTTGGACGACGGTTCCAAGGCGCTCCCGGAGAAGCCCGACAAACCCGCGAGTGTGCATTCTGCCATCTGTTACCGGGGACCGATCCGGCAGCTCCACTCGCCAACCTCTCCACTCCACCACCCTCACGCACCCCGCCCGTCAGCGCGATCCACTCACCGGGGCCTGCGACGCACCGGTGAGTTCGCGAAAGCGGGGTTCATTGCGCAGGGGCGCGAACACCGGTTCGCGCGCGATCTGTTCGCGCATCGGGATGCCGCCCAGCCGGGCAGCCTCCCCCGCGACGGTGTAGAACTCGTCGAGTGCGCCGGTCGCGTGGAGAAATTTCGCAAGCGTGAACTTCACGGCGGCATGGGAAGGCTCCAACGCATCCCACTTCCGCGCCACCACCAGGGCCTCGGCCCACTGCAGCCGGCGCACCCGGTGATTGATCACCTCCTGCAACACGAGTCCCTCCGACCCGAACCGCTCCATCCCCTCCGCCAACAGCGCATCCGCGGCCTTGTCGTCCCGGGTGATGTCATAGTTCCTCAACAGTTCGAGCCAGGCATCGCGATTGCCCGGGGCTTCCGCCAAAGCACGCTTCAATTCCTCGATGCCCACCGCCAACGCCTGCCGGGCCCGCACCATGTTGCCGATCATTCGGATCGACGGGTTCTGCACATCCATTTCCAGGCCTTTCACCACAAGCTCCAGTGCTTCGTCATGCCGGTTCGAGGAGGACAACATCTCGCACACCGCGCTCAACGACTCGCCGGAGGCGGGCCACAGCGCGAGCGCCTCGCGATAGGCCGCCTCGGCCTCACGCTGCATCCCATGGTGCCGGTAAAGATTCCCGGACGTATTCCGGAGCTTCGCGAAAGACCGACGCGCATCCACGTCGGAGCGAAAGGCAGGGTCGCCGAGATAGCCCGCGACGAGCACCTCCCAAAACTCCATGTCCGCACGCACCGCCTCCGCAGGCAGCCCGGCCACCGGTTCCGGCAATATCTCATACACCAACCCGCGCGGCACGGCGTGGGGATAGGTCCACTCCATCACAAAACTTTCCTCAACGAAAAAAGGATGGCGCCCTTTGTTGCGTTCCCAGATGACCCTCGCCACCGAACCGTTGAGCCACCCGGGGTCCGCCGATCTTTCGACCAGGCGCCCTTCCGCGTCTGCCGCCTTGCGCTCGCTCTCGATGACCTCATGAACGGCGCGGTCGTCGGGGAGATCGAGCGGGTTCGCAGGGTAGGCACGCCCCCTCCCCAACCGGCGGGCCAGCCAACCCTCAGCCCGGGGGCGGGTGAGACCGTAGTGGTCCTGAATATACCGGATGTAGAACGGATCGATGAGCGCATTCTGGGTGATGATGTAGACATCGCGTCGATCGAACTCCGGATCCCGTTTGTGCCGGGCCGGTTGCGTGCTCTCGCCGAAGATCATGTAAGTGGGCACAAATCGCCCGGGATCGGTGCCCCCGAACAAAACCGCACCCGGGGGCAGCGGCTTGACCATGCCCGTCCCGTACTCCCAGCCGAACCAGTGCCCGCGCTGGCTGCAGAACGCCATGTTCGAGGCGAGCGGCCACAGCGGGAGCAGCAGCCAGACAAACCGGAGCGCGCGCAGCCTCGCCATCCGTCCCCGGCAAAGCACGTCCAATCGGCCAATCCCAAGCGTTGCGACCAGGCCGAACAGCAGAAACGAATACCCGTGGTAGGGCATCTGGAGCAGCCAACCGGCCAGGTCGTCACTCGGCGCGATCCAGCAGGGGCTGAAAAAATGCCGCGAGGAAAAATGAGAGGTAAGTGAGCAGCAACACGGCTCTCCGCGATCGGTCGAGCATGCGCAATGCGGTGAATGCCAGCAGAAAGGGAACGATCAGCGCCGGCGTGAAGCTCTCGACAATCCGCTTCCAATACAGG
>Ga0163152_10009001_pt1 | contig 10526 bp, 5 predicted proteins | sample OliLakLV19MP8IB2_FD_148635 | JGI IMG/M metagenome (GOLD analysis project Ga0163152, IMG submission 148635) | Freshwater microbial mat bacterial communities from Lake Vanda, McMurdo Dry Valleys, Antarctica - Oligotrophic Lake LV.19.MP8.IB-2 | ecosystem: Environmental > Aquatic > Freshwater > Lake...
GGCTGCTTGCTCTATCACTGCGTGACGGGGGTGCCTCCATTTTCCGGCTCCAACAGCTTCGCAGTCATGTTTGAGCACATCCATGAACCGGTCAGCGGTGCAGCTCGCTGGGACACATTGTCGCAGCCTCTGCAACAGATCTTCGACAAATGCCTGGCGAAAGCTCCTCACAACCGCTACCCATCAGTGAAAGCTCTCGAATACGATCTTGAGCAGCTTATGGCTATTGAGGCACCAGATATTGAAGACAATGCGCCTGATTCCGAAGAGCACAAACCTGGTGTCAGAGTCAGAGGAAAAGACCCTCCAAAAGGCAAGAAGAAGACTAATTCGACATTCTTAGGGCTGGCAATAACGATTGCAGTCATTGCGGTAACTATGACCGTGGTGCTCACTTTCGGGCATACCAGTGTTAGCAGTGTGAATGAAGCTGCAAGCTCAAGAACTCCTTACGAAACAGTATCCTACTGGGTGCATCGGCCAGGGCAGGTGCTCGATGCCAAACAGGCTAAAGAGCTCGCCTCTGCCTTGGACTTCTGCAGGAAAGCCCAGAGCATAGACAAGGGGAAGTTGCTTACCGCTTATGTCCGCGTCGTCGGGTACTATCACACTCGTGGATTCCAGCAAAAGAGTCTTGGGCAACACGATGACAGCCTGGCCGCCTTCAACAAGACAAGAACTTTGGCGAAAGACGCGTTGGACTTCTACCCGCTTCCCGAGCAGAAAGATATAGTGAGCTACATGCATCTGGTGCTCATGCATTATGACGCCAGTTCCCAGACCGAACGGAGCATTCCGGCCATAAAGCTGGTCGAAGAAACTTTGCAACGCTATCCTGATAGCAAGCCGACTATTACTGAAATGCGTATGTTATTGAAACTTGGACTTCTCGGAAATTATCTACACACAAGGCCCTTGCCCGAGACCAAAAGGCTCCTTGACGAGATAACCCGTTATGAGGCAACAACCAACAGTGAATATTTCAAGGGCATAAAAGATTTAACTTTGCAATACGAGCAGAAGCACCAGAAATCGTTGGCCCAACTAAAGTTACTTGAAAATAGCTACAGGCAGTCTGGCGGGAAAGCACCTGCACGCCTGAAGTTACAGCTAGCACGAGCCTACAGGACTATCGGACGTTTTGAAGACACCAGAGCCATCCTGGATGGGTTGCAGCGACAAAAGACTTCGCTGTCGAAAGCAGAATCGGCGGAGTTGCAAGAAACGTTGAACTCATATCAGAAATCTATGCTGGTATTGAACAAAATTGTCCCACCATAGACGCTGCTTCAAAATGCCTCTGCTCGGGAAAGCCTAGAGGCTTAGATCATGCTCGTCTTGGCGTTTCGTGCGGCGTGAAGGAATGCCGAAATTTCTGCTGCCTTAGCATGGTTGACGATCCATTTCTTGATGCGAATCACCTCTTCGTAAGCGGATCCGAATTGTCCGAGCCGGGTCCTGCATTCAGTTTCAGTTGCAGGGATTGGCGGGTATATCCTGCCGGGAGGCATCTATGTACGTCGCAATCGGCACCCTTGTGGATGAAAAGTATGAGATTCTCTCCGTCAGTGGTTCTGGAGGAATGGGCGTTGTCTATGAGGCACACCAGCGCGGTCTGGATCGCATTGTTGCCCTGAAATTGCTTACCTCATTGCCTGAAGAGGCACGCGAGGAAGTCGCTCGATTCGAGCGCGAAGCTCTTGTCCTGAGTCGGATGTTGCACATAAACATCGTTCAGTTTTATTCTTTTGGCTCCTGGCTTGACATGCCTTACATAGCCATGGAAAAACTCTCTGGCAACAGCCTCCAATCGCTGCTTGTGAATAACGAAGCGTTGCCTTTGTCGCAAGCAATAATGATATTACGGCAGATTTGCAATGGACTGGAGCATGCCCACGCACATGGTATTTTTCACCGCGATATCAAACCGTCAAATGTGATTTTGATCGATGGGAATACCGGCACAGGTATCGCCAAAATCATAGATTTCGGATTGGCAAAACTCATCGGCACCGAACAGCAGCTAACCCAAGAAGGATTAGCCGTCGGTAGCGTTCTATACATGAGTCCTGAGCAATGCCGCGGAGAACAAATCGATGCTCGCAGTGACGTCTATAACACAGGCTGCTTGCTCTATCACTGCGTGACGGGGGTGCCTCCATTTTCCGGCTCCAACAGCTTCGCAGTCATGTTTGAGCACATCCATGAACCGGTCAGCGGTGCAGCTCGCTGGGACACATTGTCGCGGCCGCTGCAACAGGTCTTCGACAAATGCCTGGCCAAGGATGCTCAGAATCGCTACCCATCAGTGAAAGCTCTCGAATACGATCTTGAGCAGCTTATCGCTACTGAGGCACCAGATATTGAATACAATGCGCCTGATTCCGAAGAGCACAAACCTGGTGCCCAAGTCACAGGAAAAGATACTCCAAACCGCGGGAGGAAGACTAATTCGACATTTTTGGGACTGGCAATAACCATTGCAGTCATTGCGGTAACTACGGCCGTGGTGCTCACTTTCGGGCATACCAGCAATAGCAGTGTGAATGATGCTGCAAGTTTGAGAACGCCCTACGAAACATTATCCTACTGGGATGTTCGAGGCGATGGCGACCTAGATGATCAGCAGCTCCAAGAGCTAAGCACCGCCCTAGAAGCCTGCCAGAACGGCCCGCACGTGGACAAGGGCGTTTTACTTTCCGGTTACCTTCGCGTTGTCGGTTGCTATCACAAACGTGGATGCGCCCTTAAAGCTCTTGGGCACCAAGACGAAAGTGTTGCCGCCTTTAACAAGGTAATAACGGTCGCCCAAAAGGCTTTGGGCCTCAACTCGCATCCTGCGCCGGCGCATGTAGCTCCCTATATGCGCCTGGTGCACTTATATTATGAAGGGAGCGCGAGGATCGGACAGAATGGTCCTGCAGTAACATTGATCGAAGAGACTTTGAAACGCTACCCGGGTAGTAATCCGGATATGAATGAGCAGCGGATGATTTTGAAATTTGGCCTTATCGGATGGTATCTCGCGAAAGAGCGCTTCCCGGAAGCCAAAATGCTCATCGACGACGTAATACGCTATCGGGCCGCAACTAACAGTCAATATTTCGACCAAGTAAAAGAATACGCTTTGAAATACGAGGAGCAATACAAGAAATCTCGCTCGGAAGCCCATCGCTAGACGCTTGACGTCATGCTCTTCTTGACGATTCGCTCAGCTTGCAAGAAGGCATAAACTTCTGGTGCCTTCGCGTGGCTGTCGATCCATTTCTTGATGCGCATAAGCTCTTCGTAGTCAGATCCGAATTGCTCGCGCCAGATATCTTCGAGCGCTTTTCCGTGTTCATTTGCGCGTATTTGAGACTGCCAATCAGTGGAAAATATTCGATGAATATCGGTGTGCAAGGAACGGGATTTTAGCTGATCCCACTCGTTACCGTCGAGCCACATGCCACCACACTTGCCGCAGCGATCAATGGTGAATGAGGCGTCCGCGGCCACGTCATATTTCACTAGATAGGATTTGCAATGCGCGCAAAACTTGGCGCCGGCTCGTTCGCTGGACGGTTTTACGTTGATCTTGACTGGCTTGTCGATGTCCGCATGCCCGGCTGACTTGGCCCATTCCGTGTAAGGAAAATGTTCGAGAAATACACCAGCGCACTCAGGGCAACTCATGACATTGAGTCCCGGCTCCAACTCGCCAAGTTGTAATACCGGAGGATGATCGTTTGTATTCTTGCATGCCGGACAATTCATTCACACACCTCGCAGCTTCCCTTCCGCCAAAGAATAGCAGAAGAGCCACCTGCCTGACGAACTGCGCAAGCATTACATACTTGAAAGTTCCTGGTAGTGAATTTGTTCGAAGAGGTCATCCAGGCTGCTGTAAGGCTGCAGATTTCTGATAACCGGCATGGGCGGCAGACAGCCAAGAATATTTCGTCCGTAGTACTTTTTCACGATTCTGGCATCCAAGAGGGCGACAATGCCGCGGTCAGACTTGGTGCGGATTAATCGTCCAACGCCTTGCTTTAGCCGCATTATGGCGTGGGGCAGTGCCAGGTCGTTGAACCAACTGGACGCACCGTCATTCTTGAGCGCGTCGCAGCGAGCCTCATAGACAGGATCATCCGGTGCCTGAAATGGGATGCGATCGATGATCACGCAGCTGAGCTGTTCACCGTCAATGGACACTCCCTCCCAGAAGCTCGAAGTTCCAAAAAGCACCGCATTTGGTGTCTCTTTGAACCATTCGACCAATCTTTGGCGTGACATCATGCCTTGTCGCTTGCACTCAAAAGGGATCTTCGGTTCGAGAATATCGTAGATGCCATTCATCGCATTGTAGCTTGTGAACAGGACAAAAGCGCGACCATTGCTCACTTTCAATATGCGATCAATTTCCTCTGCTGCCTGAATGACAAATCTCGGATCGTTTGGTTCCGGCATTGTCGGCAGGTACATGACCGCTTGGCGGGGATAATCAAAGGGGCTTGAAACCTGGGCTTGAAGGACGCTGGTCGGCGCTCCGATTTGTTTTTTGAAGAAAGCAAACGGATCTTCTCCGCCTGTTGCTAATGTCGCTGACATCCAAACGGAAGACATCAAGCCGCGTTTGTTGAATACATGGTCGTGCAGCAAAGTGGCCACACTAAGCGGCGCCGCGACAATCTCCAGTTTCCCGCCATATGCGTCAGTCTTCTCAGTCCACAAAACCCATTCCGGAACCGGGTTTTGCACCAGCTCCAGACAATTCATGAATCTGGTACACGTACTGATCAAAGACTTGGCTTTGATCCTCAATCTGTCCCGCGCATTATCAACATCAAGTACGGAATCGAAGTCTTGCGACGAAAGCCAATCGCGAAGCGTTGTTATAGCCAGATACAATTCCTGCGCCGCGTCGATTCCAGCGCGAATGCGATTGCGACCGATCGGGCTGCTTTGATGCAATCTCCCGAAGAAGTCAGCACCAAACTCTTCCATATTGTGCACTAAGTGCCCAGGCGCACCGACGTTTTTTAGAGCTCTGGAAGCCAGCCGATTCAAACCGCGCATGCTTATGGTAAGGCTGAAAGCCTTCGTTGCAATTTCAGGCATCTGGTGCGCTTCATCAATAATCAACAATTCGTATGGTGGCAGAATATTGCCATCGCTCGCGGCATCCGCCAGCAATAGAGAATGATTAACGACCAGAATGTCCGCCTCATCAGCTCGCTTCCGAGCCTTGAAGTAGAAACATTCTTCGAATCTCTTACACTTATTCCGCAGACAGTCGTCAGAATCGGAATTGATCTCCAGCCATGTCTCTACAGGCGGTGAAAAATCCAGTTCGCCGATGTCACCATATTCAGTATCATTCAGCCACCGAATAATCTTTGAATCGACTTCTTCTTCCAGCAAATGCTCTTCATATCGGCGTAACCCAAGGTAGTTGCCGCGCCCCTTGAGCATGGTAGCCTTCAGCTCAAAATCCAACGCCTTCTGCAGTGTTGGTATATCTTTGTATATATACTGTTCCTGCAGCGATATGGTGGCCGTAGAAACCACCACGCGCTTCCCTGCAATTGCCGCAGGAATTAAGGCCGCAAGACTCTTGCCCGTGCCGGTGCCCGCTTCGAAGATGCCACCGCGTTCCTGTTCGAACGCGCGGGCAATCGCCTCGGCTAACTCAAGTTGCTGGGGCCGAATTTCGTATCCAGGAATAGACTGTGACAGTCGGTCAAAGATTTCCTGCAGGTCACTGCTGGACTGTACTGGTGGCACCAGCTATCTGCCTTGTTTGTGGTCTGTATACAGGAAGGACGAGTTTTTGTCCGAGGTTCAGGACGTTAGCGTTGCGCATACCATTGGCGCGGCAAATTTCATCCAACAGACGAGGCGTGGCACGCTTGTAGTGCTTCAGCGCGATGCCTGCAAGCGTGTCTCCATTACCGACTTCGCAAGTTGGGCTAATTGGCAAAAGGACTTCTGGATCGGTAGAACCAGCAGCAGTGACAACTGGACTAGAAGGCGCACCAGATATAGTGGCTTGTGAACCAGCGGCTACAACAATCTCTTTCTTAGATGACGGATTGGAGGCCACATGAGTGACTGCAGATACGCCCCAGACGCCGATCAACGACACTATCGCCCCACCCATGAAACCTAGGGTCAGGTAGAAGCTCGCGCTCTTCCTGGGTGAATGTAAGAAGTCGCTGCTGACGCCAGGCCACAAGGCCTCAAGCTCAGCACTCTTAGGTAGGGGAAACTCGCTTGCCTCAGGTTGCTGCACTGGAGGGCGGGCGGTGTAGGAATCCCGAGCGCTGGTACGCGGTTCGCGGACGAACTCAGGCAGGGATTCGAATTCCAATTTCTCTCGTTCGCTGATCAATGCTGTACTCCGGTGAGAAATGACCGATTGATTGCGTGCCCGAGCGGCGGGCTGCTCATACGGCTGTATTATGGATGTATCGACGTTAAAGTCAAACCATTTTTCTGAATGCCGCAATCGATAGAAGAGATTGCCTTTTGGCGATTCACAAATTTCATTGCCAACATTATAGTCCTCCGAAGAAGTCCTAATTGAGCGAACCAGATTAATTAATTGACAACCCAAACGTAAGCACGCGAGTACCGGGTTTGGCTTGAATACTGGGTTTGCGAACTTTAAGCGGCAAACATAACAAAGCGATATATCACGCGACCCATTAGGGGCACCACTTGAATATACCTCGTGACAACACCCCAAAATGAACGCAAATACGGTTAGATAACGCTAATGTGAGTACGCCTTAATGAGTGGTATCAGCCGGAGAGTTGCTCGAATCATCCCTCGACGTGCTGCCAGCTAAGTTCTCGGGCTCTTCTTTGGCAAATCGTGCAGTCTGCGCATTGACACGGTTGCGCGTCGAACGAATCGCGTGACTATTGCCGACGACGACCATGGTGGCAGTCTCCGGTCTAAGCGTGTGCTTAATCATCCTATTTACTGAATCGAGGTTTGTTGCCCTCAGGTTAGCCAGCAAATTTGAGTGGTGATTGTGATCTTGGTTGTAGATCGATTCATGGACGAGTGAGCGTGCTGTGCTTCCCAAGGTAGACATTGTCCGCACCGGAATTGCGCCAAGTAGATAACGCCGGGCTTCCACAAACTCTTGCTGTTTGACACCATTGGCACTCAGTTCCATCAACTGATTTTGCAAAGCTGATACCGTAATTGGTACTGAGGCCGGTTCGACGTCGATCGCAAATGACCAGGCTAAACTGTCTGCCATCTGGGTGAGATTGGTATCAATCGAATCGCCACCAACGGCCCGCGCCAACACTGGATCTTGACTCAGTTTCTGACCCAGTCTAGAAAAGAGCGGATGCTTGCTGAATATGGTATCGGCAATCAGCACATTGCTATATTCCGGACTCGAAGTCGGAACGGGAAGCAGTTTTCCAAAACCAATCGTAGTCTTGCCTTTGTCTTTCGTCGGTACGGCTGCGCGCAGAACCTGCCGTGCATTCATATGCGCCGTAATCTTCTGCTGCGATCCCTTGCCACTCCAAGCTCCGAAAGCCTTCTCAGCCAATCGCAATGCCTTATCCGGGTCAATATCGCCGACAACGACCAATGTAGTGGCAGAAGGCACCACATAGCTGCTCAAGAATTTGCGCTGATCAACAACGGTCAAAGAGCCTACCGACTTAACCATTTGCGACGGGTCTTCCGGCGAGAATGGAGAACCATGAGCCAGCAAGCTCCTGTACAGCGCGCGCTCAGCTTTACGTCCATTGGTGTCTTCACAACGCTGGGTATCAAGAATCGTTTCCTGCTTTGCTTTGTCGAAGTCACCGTCATTAAGCGAAGGCGTCATGAGAGTTTCGGCAATCAATTCAAACTGGCTGCCCAGGTCTCTAGAAAGGCAACGAGTAGCGAACTGAACCGTCTCCACGTCGTTGTCGAATCGCAGCATGTGAAAAGGTTGTATTCCAAAGTCCTCTTGTTGCGTCACTATTTGAGTGACGCCGCGGCGAGCAGTTCCCTGATTGAACAAGGCCGCAGTGACGCGTGAGACCCCGCGTTTTCCTGCTGGTTCATACGCAGAACCAGCGCGAATCGCGCCGGCCACCTGCACAATAGAGGACAGTTGGCTTTCGTGAACAATCAGAGTCATTCCGTTCTTTAGCGTTCGGTGAGAGGTGCAATTCACCAATTTATTTTCCGGAATCCCGGCGAGCTGGCGTCCAATTGCTCCGGGAATGCCACCAAGATCGGTGGCAAACGTTCCCAACGCTGCCGGCACACTCTTTATCGCTCCAGCTGCAGCACCTGGTATTCCACCGATTGCCGATGGAAGTTCTCTTAGTGCTGAAGCTGCCGAACCAGGGATGCCTCCGATAGCTGCCGGTAAGTCTTTAACAACATTCGCCGCAGCTCCCGGCATGTGACCAAGAGCGCCAGGAATTTCACGTATAGCCGAAGGAACACTACCAAGCGTAGATGGAATTTGTTTGATGACAGAGGGGATGTTACCAACAGCAGACGGCAGATTTTTGATCACAGTCGGCACTGCTTCCACAGCGTTCGGCAGTTCCTTAAAGACGTTGGCAGGCGCTCCGCCTACTGCAGACGGCAATTTCTGCACCGCATTTGGTAGCGCGCCGGGCATTCCTTGAATCGCCTGCTTCATTACTTGCTGATTCGACAGCTTCCCAGACTCTTGCGAATCAACAGATGCCTTGGTGGTCACGATCGGCGCGGATACCGCAGACTGGGCGCTTTTGTCTCCATCGGGAGCAACAGAGTTATCGTCCTCTTTATAGCCGGTGAGCCGGACATGCTCGGGTTTAGTAGGATTCGTTCTAGCTGGCGGAACAGTTGGTTCCGGTCCTTTGATCCCCCCCGCGGGCTTCGCTGCTGCTCCAGAGAGCCACGAAACTACGCGCATTTCTGGATTCAAATAGCGCTTTGCGACCCTTAGGATGTCGGCAGGGCACACGTTGCGTATCTTGTCTGGCCAAGTCGAGGCGTTCTTCCATCCGGACAAATTATCAAAGTATCCGAGGTGGAAACCTGCTCTGTATGGACCTTCACGCTCGGAGAAGAAGGCGAATTCAGCTTGATTTCGAGCACGACGCAGTTCCGCGTCAGAGACTGGTTGGGTGCGAATTTGCGAAAGTATTGCATCTACAGCATCAGTTATTTTCTGCTGCGCATTTGGCGTGGCGGGAATGGCGATGCACGTGACTGCAATAAAGCCGGGATCGCGCTTCGCCTCGAAGGCACAGGTAGCTGTCGAGCAAACGCGAGCGTCTATCAATTTGGATTTGAATCGTCCAGCCGAAGGAGCGTTCAAAAGCTTCTCCAGCACCACCATCGCAGGAGCATCGGCATCATCAAATGCTGGTGCATTAAAAGCCATTTGTAGGATTTCTTTGCTGCCGGAATGCTTGACCACAGAACGGCGTTCTGGACGTGGCGCCTCTTGCTCCGCTTTCACCTGAGGCACCGGCTGCGGTGACTGTGTCAGGCTAGCGAAATATCGCTGCACCAATTGCGCGGCATTCTTGCTGTCGAAATCTCCGGAAAGCACCAAAGTGCAATTATTAGGCCAAAAATATTGGTCGTAATAGGTCTTCAACTGAGCAGCAGTGAGGCTTTCAACGTCACTGCGCCAGCCCATGGTTGGATTGTGATAGGGATGCGTGGCATACAACATCGAACGCACTTCGTGCGACACCACTGCTACGGGATCTTTTGCTTCATTCTCAAACTCATGCTGAATATTGCTGATTTCTTCCTGAACTTCAGCGTCAGTAAACTTAGCTGAGCGCATCCGCTCCGATTCGATACGCAATGCCAATTCTAATTTAGCAGCAGGCAGTGTCTCAAAAAACGTTGTAAAGTCATCGCTTGTGTAGCCGTTGAATTGCCCGCCAACTCGCGCTATCGATGCCCCAATTTCGCCCTTGCGGAAAGTGCCGACATTGCCGAACAGCATGTGTTCCAGCAGATGTGTGATACCGGTGCTCCCACTGCGCTCATCTCTGGACCCTACTCGGTACCAAGCAAGACAAGACACCACCGGGAAAGTATGGTCTTCCAACATTAGTAACTTCAAACCGTTGGGTAGCACCAACTCAGTCGGAATCGGCGCTTTCGCGACAATTGGGCCATGTTTAGTATCCGAACTGGTAATCGGTTGTACCGCTTGATCCGCAGCCATAGCTAGCGGAGCGCCAATCAAGCACGAAGCCAATAGACAACTGAAAACTCTAATAGCCTGTTTGGGCAATACTTTCACGAACCCTCGCATCAAACATTTTCTCTACCGAAACCGCGTAGGACTGCGGTCGACAGATGAATACAAATCATCGAGCACTGCCCTTTATATCACAGCTACTGCAACGGTTATAAAGAACTTGTTTTTAGGTAGCTGCGCGCTGTTACAGAATCAGGGCATTTCCGCTTTCTAATGGAAACATGACTCAGCAATTGATAATATTTCTCAATAAGTTCTCTTGGAGACCTGGATGGTTATGTCATCACCGCCCAC
>Ga0163152_10009002_pt1 | contig 10523 bp, 10 predicted proteins | sample OliLakLV19MP8IB2_FD_148635 | JGI IMG/M metagenome (GOLD analysis project Ga0163152, IMG submission 148635) | Freshwater microbial mat bacterial communities from Lake Vanda, McMurdo Dry Valleys, Antarctica - Oligotrophic Lake LV.19.MP8.IB-2 | ecosystem: Environmental > Aquatic > Freshwater >...
TGGGCACCATTCACCTGTCAGGTGTATGCCAATGGCCACGAGTATGTGGCGCGACAATTGAAAAAGAAAGGCATCGCCTTTACGCAGGTCGATAACGCGTTCGTGGCGTTGGGCGATGCCGCGGCCGCTCAAGGCTGTGCCAACCGCTTCGCCAAGTTGCCGTGGCCGAAAATCCTGGAACGGCTCGCTCGGCAAGTCAATCCGCTCTTGCAGGAAGAATTGAAGGGCCTGAGTCATTATTGGGTCATCGACCAGAATCAACCCGGGGAATTCAAAGTCCTACGGGAATGTCGGCATCGGGACGGGACCACGACGTTGGATTCGTTGGCGACGTGCAAGGGCGTTGGCAACATGCACCACTATCAAAGCCAAGCTTTAGCTTGCAATCGGCGTTATCTGGAAGCGTTGTCGGCGGTCGATGATCCGACGCCGGGTTACGACGAGATGAAGCGACTGACGGAGCGGACCCGTCAGAAGGGACGGAGTTACGCGGGCTTCAATCCGGCGCGGAAGGAGGAAGCACGTTTGTTTGCGGCCGTGCTGGCAGGAGATCACATCGCGCGGGGCTTTCGCAACCAGGACATCCGCGTGGCCCTGGACAGCGGGTCGGTCAAGGATTCGCGTCGGCATCGGCAAAGTGCGGCGGTTGGCCGCCTGCTGAAGAGGTTGCACGTGCGTGGTCTGGTGGACAAAGTACCGCGGACAAGGAGATGGCGCGTCACGGACCGTGGTCGACGGCTCCTGGGCGACACGCTGCAAACCTACCGCCGCTACCAGACGCAAGCTGCATGAGTACAACGTGCCTGTAGGGCAGAAACTTCTCCGCATCTTGCGGGGAAGGTCAGAAGAGAGAGCTCATCCGGCAGGCAGAAATTGCCAAGGTCGTCTACGCCATCGAAACGCCGTTGATCGGCGGTACAACCTCAGCGTTTCCGGCCCTGACCACTATCGAACTGAATGCGTGGAAGCCTGCCGTCCTCGCCATCGGTGGAATGTTGGCTGATGAAGTCCTGCAACTTCGTCGGGGCTGAAGAATCATTGAGTCACAAACATCTGTCCCCACGGAATCACCAAAGGGTAGCTAAAGACGATCACCAGAAAAACCAAAGCAATCCCCCACGGGACTTCGCTGCTGCGCCCCGTTCGCAAACGGGGCAGTACGAAAACGAGGAGCCAGAGACTCTTGTAAATGACTTGGATCAGCAACAGCGGCGACATCGTGGCCGGAAAGAACAGTCCCAAGCCCGACCCAATCAGGATCGCCGTCCACAGGGAGCCAAGGATGGTGCGAAAGCCTTCGCTCTCCGGGAACTTGCCCTGGCAGGCCAGTTGTCCACCCCGCTCGCCCCCAAGCAGCGTCATCAGGCCGATAGGCACGAGGACCACGATGTTGAAGATGTAGGGGAGGAGTAGCGGGTTCATTTCGATGCACCAGCCCGCTCCACCTTGATCCACTCCACTTCCATCTTGAACGGCCCGGCCTTCTTGTCGCCCAACATGAAGCCAAGGGCGTTGACCTCTTCAGGTTTTACTGCACCGGCATCCTTCACGGGTCTTCCGAATGAAGTCGCCTCGAACTTGTCGAGCGAGACTTTGACCTCGATCCACTCGTCTTTCTTCGTTTGGACGGTGGCCCGATAGGAGAAGGCGATCAGCGGCTTGTTGAGATAGAGATTCATTTGGTACTCACGCCCATCGCCCCGGACTTTGGCGACCAACGTATCGCCTTTTTCCAGTCCCAGCTTCTTCCCCTTCGTCCGCACCGATGCGAAACCGCCGTTGTTCTTTAGCGACAGCGTGCCGAAGAACTCCATCGTCTTCTGTTCGGTGATCTTGAACTTGCCCTCGGAGATGCCGCCCATCACGCCGTCGTTGACCGTCTGCCACTCCTTCGCAGCATCAGCCCCGGTGAAGTCGAAGAGGACTATCGGCGTGTCGTCAGCCATGACCAATGACCCCATCAGGAGGACAAGACAGCCCAGAGTGCAAGCAAATCTCATTTCATCAACCTTTCGATCTGTTGTGTTATGGAAGGCAGGCGCTACCGCCATATTCGATTCATGGTCCGACTGCTTCTGGATTGGGGAAGCCAACGCAGACCGAACATCACTTCGGATGGTTTCTGTGTAACATCGCCCGTTCAAAAAGGGCGTCACATTCCCGCTCCAGAACACTACCTATCAGTTTACAGTGCCACGCCGGGCTACGGCGAACGACTTCTTCCGCCAGAATGTCGATTTGCCGCCAGCCCATTCGTTGAAGGGATCGAATGGACGTTCCATAGACGACCATTTCGATTCCACTCCACAAGATCGCTCCTTGGCACATCAGACAGGGTTCGGCGGTCGTGTATAAGACGAGGTTCTTACCCTCGATGCCGACGCTCGATGCCGCCAGTGTGTTGATGGCGTCGATCTCGCCATGCCACATCGGATTCTTTGAGGTCTTGTTCCAGCCTTCCGAGAGAATCGTGCCGGTCGCCCGATCCACGATGACGGCCCCAAATGGAAGTTCGGGGACTTTCGCCGCCAGTTCGATGGCTCGCCGCATATGCCTTTCGTGATCGTTCATGCAGCCCTGTGTTCGCTTTCTTTCCAACGGCGTTGGCAACGGTGCGGCGTTCTCAAAAGTATCCATGACCACTTTCTTCATTCGAGAGATCGTTCAATCGGTACTCTGGCAGACTTCAGTCATCACTGACGCCCCATTGACGGCCCATTGACGGCCCTGAATACCGCCGCCACCGAGTCCCGCCCGAACCGCTTCTGCAAGCGGCGGACGACGGGGTAGCCGAGTCGTGCCGAGAACTGGTTCGGGTGGGAGAACGCCAAGATGTCGTACCACACGCTGTTGTCGCTCTTGTCCCACTCGACCAAGAACCGCTCCTCGCCGCTCTCGACGTGGCCGGGCAGTGTCCCGTAGGCGAAGCCGAACTTCGAGAGCGGCCCCGTTTCGTCCACGGTGTAAACGACCCGGCAGGCATTCAGCCACCAGATGCCCACGGCCCGCCCCATCACCGCCACGACCTCGCCGGATTGGATGGGCGTGTCGGAAGGCCACGCCTCGACCCAGCCGAGGTTGAACTGCTCCCACCCTCGCAGGGCGGCGATGGCCGACCGAAACACCGGCTCGCCCTCACCGAGCTTGATGCGGGTGTGATCCACGACGTAACCAGCGGGCGGCGTTTCGGCGGTTGCGCCCACCGCCGCATAGGTGAATGGCAACTCCCTCTGCGCCGCCAGGAAGCGGCGCATGGCATCGGCAGACGGCTTTCGCAACGACAACATCCCCACCTTCGATCTCGCCAGCATCCGAGCCTGTGCTGCGACTCCGCAAACGGTAATATATCCCCGCAGCACACTATCCGCAAAACAACACCCTTCTTAACCGAGGTTAGACCGAACACGATGCCGCAACCGGAGCCGGAGAACACTGATCGGCCCGTCGTCCTGTTGACCGGCGCATCCGGGTATGTAGGCGGGCGGCTCGTTCCGCTGCTCGAACGCCAGCCCGTCCTTCTACGCTGTCTGGCCCGGACGCCCGACAAGTTGCGGCCCCTTGTCAAAGACTCCACGCAGGTTGTCCGGGGCGACGTTCTCGACCCGCCGTCGCTCGACGAGGCTCTGCACGGCGTCCACACGGCCTACTATCTCGTCCACCTGATGACGGACTCGAAGGACTTCGAGAAGGAAGACCGGCAGGCGGCGACCAACTTCGCCGACGCCGCAAAGAAGGCCGGGGTGCGGCGAATCGTCTACTTGGGCGGCTTGGGTGACGACGCCGACCCGGACCTCTCGCCCCACCTGCGGAGCCGCCACGAGGTCGGCGACCTGCTGCGGGCGTCGGGCGTCGAAACCGTCGAGTTCCGGGCCGGGATGGTCGTCGGGGCGGGCAGCCTGTCGTACCAGTTAATGAAGTCGCTCACCGACCGACTGCCGATGATGCTTTGCCCCCGCTGGCTCACGACGACGACTCAGCCCGTCGCCGTTGACGACGTGCTGGCCTACCTGCTGGCAGCCAGAGAGTTGCCTGCGGGCAAGAGCCGCACCTTCGAGATCGGCGGCACGGAGGTCGTGACCTACGCCGACCTGATCCGGGAGTACGCCCGGCAGAAGGGCCTGCGGCGGTGGCTGATCTTCGTCCCGGTGCTGACGCCTTACTTGTCGGGCCTGTGGCTGGCACTGGTGACGCCCGCCAAGTTCGAGGTCGGTCGGCACTTGATCGAGGGGCTGAAGAATCCCACGGTCGTCCGGGACAAGAAGGCACTCGATGTTTTCTCGGTTCGCCCGATGGGGGTGAAGGAGGCCATCCGGCGAGCCATCGCCAGCACGACCGAGGCGGTCGCTACCAGTTCATCACCGTAATCGACAGTTGCAGCACCGTGGCGAGGGACACCCACACGAAGTACGGTACTTGGGCTACGGCGACCCATTTGTAGTGCGGCCAGACTGCGGCCACACACCAGACGAGCGTGGCCCACACGATGAGGATGTCCGCCGCCGCCAGCGGGACGCTCCGCAGCCCGGCGAAGATCGGCATGAACAATAGATTCGCCACGAGGTTGACGGCGAATGGCAGCGTCACCCGCCAGAGTAGCCTCCTGCGAAATGCCCGCACGAACACGAACCCAAAGCTGACGACGATGACCGGGTAGAGGATCATCCAGATCAGGCTGATGGTCGCCGGGGCGGGTGTCCACGTCGGCTTCGCCAGCGAGTTGTACCATTCGATCCAGGACATCGGATGCCTCGATTCACAAGTCCTTCGGGCCTTCATCGACCTTCGCGGCGCTCGCCTCCGGCTTGATCTCTTTCAGCAAGCCGTTCAGGTCGAGCCGCCGAGTGAACATCGCCAGTTCGCCCTGCGGTGTCCGGGGCCAGAGGTTCGGTGGGCGGTCCCAATACAACTCCACGCCGTTGTCGTCCGAGTCACGCAGGTACAACGCCTCGCTGACGCCGTGATCGCTGGCCCCGTCGAGCGAAATTCCGGCTTCAAGAACACGCCGCAGGGCGTCGGCGAGCGCACGCCGGGTCGGGTACAGGATAGCGGTGTGGTACAGGCCCGTCGTCCCCGGAGGCGGCGGCGAACCGTCCAGGCTTTCCCAGGTGTTCAACCCGATGTGGTGGTGGTAGCCGCCCGCCGAAACGAACGCCGCCTGCGCCCCGTACCGCTGGGTGATCTCGAAGCCGAGGACGCCGCAGTAGAACCGCAGCGCCCGTTCCAGGTCGGCGACTTTCAGGTGGACGTGGCCGATGCGGACCTGGGGATCAATCGGGCGTGGTGTCTCGTCGGCGGTCATGTTGGCGTACGCCTGCTGCACAACGGCAAGTCTTCATGAGGCAGTGGAACCGTCATGCCGTGCCAGTTCCTTCTCGATCACCGCCTCCAGCGTGGCCCGGTCCTGCAAGCCGGTGAGCGTCCGGTCGCCGATCACGAACATCGGCACGCCGGTCCCGCCCGCTTCCTCGTAGGCGTGCCGCAGCGCCCGCTGGTGCGCCTCCCGGAACTGGCGACTCTTCAACGCCTGCTCGAACTCCGTCTCGTCCAGCCCTACCTCGCCAGCCAGCTTCGTCAGCACGCCGATGTCGCCGATGTCCTGGCTCTCCACGAAGAACGCCGTCAGGACACGGTGGTTGTACTCGCCGCCCTTTTTGTGTTCTCTGGCGAACTGAAACCCCTCGAAGGCCATGTGCGTGTGCGGTTGTGGTGACACCGTGGGCAACTTGATGGGGACGCCCATCTGCCGGGCGATGGGGTAGACCGAGTTCGTCCAGGCCCGCTGGAGGTAGTCGCCTTCGGGCCGCAGTGTCTCGTTCGGGTAGGGCCGAAGCTCGAAGGGCATCCACTCGACCTCGACATCCTTGCCCCGGACGGCTTCTTGTAGCGGAAACTCCGCTAGGTAGCAGAACGGTCAGACGTAATCCGAATAGACCTTGATCTTCACGCTCATGATCGCTCACTCCCCGAACGTTTATCCTTGCGTCGTGTCTCGACCGGGACGTTCGCCCTCTTCATCTTATCGGAAAAGGCGGTGGATCATGGAGCAGCAAGACCTTGAACAGGAACCGTTTTTCGAGACGATGAGCAAGCGCCGCAAGGGATTCCCTTCTGAGACGAAGGTGAAGAGCGGCGTCTGGGAAGTCCACGGCGACAAGGAACTGGAAGAGAGAGTCGGTAGGAACGACCTCTGCCCGTGCGGGTCCGGCAGGCTGTTCAAGACGTGCTGCCGCAACTCCGGCTGCTTTCGAGATTTTTCTTGACCTTTAGCTTCCGTGAGCGATTTGAATTGGAAACACATCGTAAAGGACGTTGTCGAAGTACCCGAATCGAAGTGACGAACGATCGACGTCGCAAGCAATCCCCATAGCCGCGAGCAGCGGCTCGGTCCAACCCGTTTAATCCGTCATGCTGGGCCGCCAGGAAGCCGCTGGAGACCCCACGTCGGTACAGCGCCACCACGACGGATTAAACGCTTAGGGTTCGGCGCTCGCCTCTGCGCCAGGTACGCTTTCACTGCTCTGCAAAAGCGCGATCGATTCGCGCCACGCATAAGATTTTCATGGTCTCTGGGTGTCGCGGAGCGACATGATGACTCACTTCTTGGGGAAGGTGAACGAGCCTTCTCCTTGCCACTCTAAATCGAAAGCAGTGGTGGCTCCGGCCTGCATGTCGATTGTGAAAGACTCCGTGATCGCGATCATCCTGAAGCTGCCGCTGACGTTTGCGAACCGTCCCGTGCTTGCGTACGTTGTGTCATCGATCGTGAGGCTCGTCGGAGAGAAGATGGCGTCGAAGACCGCGAAGAGTCCGCCCTCACCATCGGAATACACCCCGAACGTGCCCGGATGCTTGCAGACCAGCCTGTCCCCATTCGCGGCCACGAACACGAACCCTCCCGTGAACGATCCCGTGAACACGGCGTCCGGATCTGTAGGCACGGCATCAAACCCCGTTACCTGGGCAATGCCGAAACCGGAATACTTGCCCAGATGCGTGGCCGTACCCGACATGGTGTACGGCGAGACTCCGCCAACGACTGAGAGGCCCTCGGGAGCGTTGCCCCCGCCCTTGACCTTGAAGGGCTTGACCTGCGCCTCCACCCTGTGACACGCCAGGGTGAGAACCGCGACGAGAGCGATTAAGGGAACCACGACCAGGTTCAACCGAGAGGTGCGAAACATAACAGATCTCCAGGTCCGCTGTATGTAGATAGCCAACTTCTAACCGAGCAGACCAAACGGCGAGTTGGCTCAACCATGCCCTCCATAGAAGAGGGCAAAGGCCGAACGCAAAAGAATCTATGCTGCCTGCTCCGCGCGGTGAAGCTTGCCGTGCTCGCGGGGGCTGGCCACGCGGAGCAGGCAGCATAGATTCCGGTTGAGCTAAACTGCTCGTCGGGTTCTATGGGCTTTCAACACTTCTCACGCAGAGAACTAGGACAATTATCCGCGAAGCGGTCTCCGTTGCAAGCGATTTCTCTTGCGATTTTCTCTCGTCCTGGACACATCTCGGACTGCTCCACAGGACGAAATGGCCTTTGAATTTCCCCTGAAGGCTGTTTGGTGCCGCTCGACCGAGCCAGACACTGATGCCCTGAACCATCCCGGCGCTGCGTGGTATTGGTCGGCCGCTCAAGAGAGGTTGAATAAACATAGCGACATACGTCGTTAGATCAGACGGACCCGCCATCGCTATTTTTATTCGTGTTAATGAGAACATAAGACTGTTTGCCTGACCTATGCCGGCCACTTGGTGCCCTTAAGATCGGACCCAGCCCGCCACGTCTTGCCGTCGAGAGAGACCTTGTCGCTCCGGGTCAGTCGGCCGGTGCGGATCAGATCTTTCAACTCGGCGTCGGTGACAGGGCCGTGGCCTTCCTTGCCGTCGAGGCTGTAGTACCACCGTCGCCTGGGTGGAAGTGGGCCTGGGTTGCCCTGGCAGATAAAGGCACCCCAAAAGAATGGGTGGGGGTATTTGGCTTTCATCGTCAGTTGAGCATTTCGCAATGCTTCGGCCCGCGGCTCGCCTGCCAGGAGGCGGCGGTAGAAGTCTTCCATCAGATCCCGCGTCTCGGCGTCGGGCACCTTCCACAGGCTCATCACGAGCGTCTGAGCCCCGGCCAGTACGAAGGCGCGCCGCAGGCCGAAGACCCCCTCGCCGGTGCGGATCACTCCGAGGCCGGTGTCGCACGCCGAGAGCACTACCAACTCCGTGCCGCGCAGGTCCATCCCGGTTACGTCCTCGGCGGTCAGCAGCCCGTCCTCGGCCTCCGGGGGCAGCCGCCCCTTCCGGAGCCAGGTGTTGCCCCCGGCCAGAGCCAACCCGGATCGCAGCAGCGGGTTCTCCAGCCGCAGCCCGGAAAAGCGGCCCATGTCGCTGCTCCCCGTCCACGCGGCCTGATCGGGGTCGCGGCGTTGGTCGGCCAGGAAGAATCCGTGAGTCGCCAGGTGAAATATCCAGGGAGAGCTGACCCCCTTGACCCGCCCTTCTAGGACATCGTGCTGGAGCCAGGGCCGCACCCTGAGCAGCTGGGCAATGTGCGTGCCTTCGTCCCGCGTTCCGGGCAACCGGTCGAAACAAAGGCCAGTCACCCCCAGGTCCCGGGACTGACGGCTGGCTGGGGCGTCCGCACGGGTGGAGGGAATCCTTCCATCGTCGCTCAGGTCGAAGTCGGGGTCAGCAACGACCACCGCCTCAGTCGGCCGGTGCGAGTGAGTGCGAGGGCGAACGATGTCTCGACCACAGCCGATGTAACTGATGGAGAAGTCGTCGATCACGCGGCGGTCGCCATCCGCCGGGAGCACCTCGAATGGAAGGCGGGAAAGGTCGCCGTCCGGGGCGAGGAGGAGCCGCTTTCGACCAGAGAATGCCGGCACGAGCCTGTCGAACACGGCGACCCGCAGTGCCAGGCCGATGTCGTCGTCCGCAGGTGAAGCAGTAGTCGTCTTCGCCTTCACAATGTCGCGGTTCGTAACGCGTTCCGACTCCCCGGTGATGGCGGCCCGGAAGTCCGCGACGAGGCGGTCGATGGCCTCTGCTTTGCCCAGATCAACCAACCGGACATCGTCCGGGGCGTCCGCGGCGAGCGTGAACGCAACGTAGCGGTCCCCTTGCCACCGGGATTCGCCGCGGGCAGGAACGGCGGTGTAGTTGCTCTGTCTGAATCTTATGAATTCGACGAGAACTGATCCGGGGGGCAATATCCCGGCAACGGCCCGGTGGTCGAGGGCGGACAGCCGGCCCTGGAGGAGGTCCGGCGCGAGACGGGCGATCTCCGCTTCCAGAGTCTCAGCGTGCCTCGTCAGCTCGGCCAACTCCAAGTCGTGACGGACGGTGCCGCAGGCCGGGCCGGCGAGCGAAGAATCGGCGATTCGCATGCGGAGCTGCCGTAGCTCGAGCAGTTTCCCGCCCAATTCAGTGGAAATCGCCGTGGCCCCCGCCTGTTGTGCGGCCACCGCCTCCTCGACCAACCCTTTTCGGCGGAAGACAAGGTCCAATGTTTCCCGCACCACCGCAGGCGACTCTCGGAAGCGTTCGAGGACAAGCGACAGGTAGCCATCCAACTTTCCCGCGAGTAGAGCCATGAAGTCTAGTTTCTGCCGCTCCGAACTGGCCGAGAAGACGAGTCCGATGGTGATGTCGTCGGCCCGGGCCGCACGGCGAACGAGGTCGAGGGCGGCGGACGACTCGCCCCGGACGGCGAGAACGCACGCGAGGTTTTGCAGCGTAATCGCGGTGTGAGGGTGGCTTTCGCCGAGAATCGCCACCCGGATGTCGAGCGATGCTCGGTAGAACCGCTCCGCTTCCGCGTGGCGGCCGAGGTCGTCATACAAGCATCCCAGGTTGTTGCGGACACTGGCCACGGCCGCAGGGTTTGGCACCGGGGCCGCTTCCCGAATGGCGAGGGCCTGCCGGTACAGCGGTTCGGCTTCGGCGTACCGCCGCGTGGCGCGGCACAACTCGGCCAAGTTATCCAACCCCGTGGCGTACATCGTGGACGATGTCCCGACCGTCGCGGCGAGGATCGGCAGACTCTCACGGTACAGTTGTTCGGCCTGCTCGAAGAGTTCACGGTCGTACCAAAGGTGGAGGGCCAAGTTGTGCAGAGCGGAGGCGTAGTCCGCGTGCCCAGTACCGACGGTCCGACGCGTCACGGCGAGCGCTTCCTGGAGCAACTGCCCCGCCCTCGTCCCGTTGCCGTTGTGCCGGCAAACGCTCGCCAGGGTTGAAAGGGCGGCCCCGTACTCCGTTGAGTTCGCCCGACCGGCCGCCCGCTCGATGCGGAGCGCCCGCTCGCACAATTGTTCCGCCGCGGGGTAATTCGCCCGCGACTGGTGCAGGCCTGCGAGGGCAACAAGGGCCTTCGTGTGGTGCGGATGCGTCTCCCCGAGGAAGGCCTTGAGTTGCGGGATCACTTCCAGATACGTCTGCTCGGCCGCGTCGAGGTCACCGCTCCCGGTCAGGGCGGCGGCGAGGTTGATGCGGATCGTCGCCATCGTGGTGTGGTCGCCGCCGCCCTGGCC
>Ga0163152_10009005_pt1 | contig 10519 bp, 5 predicted proteins | sample OliLakLV19MP8IB2_FD_148635 | JGI IMG/M metagenome (GOLD analysis project Ga0163152, IMG submission 148635) | Freshwater microbial mat bacterial communities from Lake Vanda, McMurdo Dry Valleys, Antarctica - Oligotrophic Lake LV.19.MP8.IB-2 | ecosystem: Environmental > Aquatic > Freshwater > Lake...
TACCATGGATAGTCCGGCACCCCGGTTCACGCCGTGAAAAATGTGATGCTTACCGGGGTGCCGGACTATCCATGGTATGCGGGGTGTTTTGGCACTGCCGGGGGTAATTTGGCGGGCTTTTGGGATAGGCACGGTTTTCCCGCCCTCTATACCGGACCGACCGGGGGTGGCTTGGCGCCGTTGAACAGCGGTGGAGCCAATGCGGGCATCCGGTCCATGTGGGCCAGCAGGGCGGGGTTCGATGGTCGCCCGCAAAACCGGCCAGGCCATATCGATGATTACTGGCTCTTTTACGATGATGATTTTTCTTATAGTTATGAGAGCGCAGCCGTGGATCCTTATCGCACCGCCGGTCGCGCCGAACATCTTCCCGACTGTATCGGAGATTTTATGGGGGCCAGCCAGAACAAATGGTCCGATCTGAACGGTGAATGCGACGGCAATATCGATGCTTTTGCCTTCGCTTTCTGGGATTTAACCGGTGCCAAACGAACCAATTTTGTTGCCCTCGCCACAAACGGCGAAGTGATTCGCGACATTCCTTCCGGGCTGCGGGACTGGACCAGGTTCAGGGGCTACGAAGCGGAAGTCGCTTCGCAGCTCACCGATTTTAATCCCCAGGTGAAACCGGGGAACGGTTTTAGCTTTAAAGATCTCCGGGCTGAAATTGATTCGGGATATCCGGTTTTGATCGTGCTTCAGAGATTTGGAGAATTCGCTCGCACCCTTCCCGGGATGGCGCGCGCTAATCCTTCGGTTCACGCCATGGTGGCTTTTGGTTATTACGACGATGAAGAAGGGACGCAATTGGTACGGTATAAATCGAGCTGGGGCGGAAGCGGTGACAACACCCTGAGGCGTTGGGGGGCTGATGCCTGGGAATCAGGGCTGCCCGTTCGCGGCATGATCACCTTTCGTCCGTTACCCAAAATCACCCAGATCCGAAAGGCGGGGCGAAACAGTCTCACCATCAAATGGGAAGGGCCGGCCACCGAGATGCTGGACATGGAACTGGGGGAAGCCAGGCCGCTCCATCGTTATGTGGTGGAAAGGTCGTCCACTATTGATGGAACAAATTTTCTGGCGGTCTCTGCTTCGACGCCGAACCGCGAAACCACGGTCACCAACTTGACTGGTGTTTCTGGATTTCTAAGAGTCCGGCTGGTTCTTCCGGCTGCGGAGTTCAACTGAAGTCCGGCGTCCAGCTCACATTTTCGGGCTCCGGTTTGTCTATTTGACTCCAGGAACCCTGGCAAGTGCCCGTTCGAGTTCGGATATTTTTACTGGCTTGGAGACGTAATCGTTCATGCCTGCCTCAAGGCATTCTTCGCGATCTCCCTGCATGGCGTTTGCAGTCATGGCAATAACCCAGGTGTTGGCGATTTCCCCTTTCATCGCTCGAATGCGACGGGTTGCCTCGTAGCCATCCATCTCCGGCATGTGACAGTCCATCAGCACAAGGTCGTAATGGATGCGGCGCACGGATTCCAAAACTTCGAGTCCGTTGGCGACCAGATCGGCGGAGTAACCGAGCTTTTGCAGTTGTTTCAGGGCCACCTTTTGGTTCACGGGATTGTCCTCGGCCAAAAGGATTTTCAGTGCCGCTGAAGGTGCCGGGTTCAAAGAGCTGGTTTTTTCGTTCCGCAAGAGGGATTGAGGATCATGCCGCTTAAGGGACATGACTTGGGCCAGTTTTTCAAAAAGTAGATGCTGTTTAACTGGTTTCACCAGCCAGGCTTCAAGCCCGGCTGCTTCCATTTCCGCTGGGTTTAACCGTTCACACATGGAGGTGAGCAAGACCAGCCGGGTCGCGGCGATTTGTGGATCCCCCTTAATTTTGCGGGCTAAAGTCAGGCCGTCCATTTCCGGCATTTGCATGTCGAGGATCGCCAATTCGTAGGGATCCCCGGCTTGCACCGCAGTGCGGAGCAGCACCAGGGCTTCCTGGGCGGTGGAGGCAGCCCCGCCGTTGCGCATTTTCCAGTTTAGAAGCTGGTAATGCAAAATGGTCCTGTTGGTGGTGTTGTCGTCAACGATCAAGGCCCGGATTCCTTTAAGCAATTCGGGGTCGAATTTTTTTGCCGGTCCGGAGGTGGTTTGTTTTGGCAGGCGCATGGTAAACCAGAATGTGGATCCATTTCCTATTTCGCTTCGAACACCAGCTTCGCCCTGCATGATCTCAGCGAGTTTTTTGGATATGGCCAGCCCCAATCCTGTGCCGCCGTATTTTCGCGTGGTGGACTTGTCCGCTTGTTCAAAAGCACTAAAGAGCCGCTTTTGAGCCTCTTCGGAGATACCGATCCCAGTATCCTTCACCGAGATTTGCAGCAACGCCTCTTTGTCATTCTCTTCCCGCAATGAGACTTCCATAAGGATCTCGCCCTGTTCGGTGAATTTGATGGCGTTGCTGAGAAAATTGAGAAGTATTTGCCGGATTCTGCCCGGGTCACCCACCAGATTTGCAGGAACTTCTTCAGGCAGCATGTAGGCAATCTCCACACCTTTGGCTTGCGCTCGCTCAGCAACCAGGTCGAGGGTTCCCTCGATCACTTCGCGAAGATCGACTTCAATGGAGTCAAAGGCCAGCTTCCCGGCCTCGATTTTCGAAAAATCTAAAATGTCATTGATGATGGTTAAGAGCGATTCGCCGCTATGCTTCACGGTGTGGGCAAAATCACGTTGCTCCGGAGTAAGCTCTGTTTCGAGTAGCAGATTGCTCATGCCGATTACCCCATTCATCGGGGTTCGAATCTCGTGACTCATGTTAGCCAGGAAAAAGCTTTTGGACTGGTTCGCGGCATCGGCTGCCTCCTTGGCTTCCTTGAGGGCGGCATTTGATTGCTGCAACGCCTGGTTGGTGGTCGAAACCTCCTCGAAAGCAGCGGCGACCTGATTTGATTTCTGGATGAGCTCGGAGTTGGCACGTGCCAGTTCCGAAGTTCTTCGCAACACGCTTGCCTCCAGTTGATTGTTTTGATCCTGAAGTTCCGCCTGACGCTGGCGGAAACGCCGCACTCGTGAACTATAAACTGCTCCAGCGAGTCCAAAGATCAAAACTCCAAGCACGGCCTTAAACCAGACAGTTTCGTAAAAGAATGGAAGCTGGGTAAAATGCAGCGAAGCGCCGACGTCGTTCCAGACACCATCGTGATTGGCCGCGGCGACTCTGAAATGGTATTTCCGCGGAGGCAACCGGTTGTAAATCGCCATGCGTTGTCCGCGCGAATCGATCCAGTCCTCATCGTAACCTTCCAGCTTGTAGCGGAAACGGGTCTTTTCCGGGGCGGTAAAGTTTGGCGCCGTAAAGTGAAACTCTAAGCGCCGGCTACCGGGCTCCAGTTTTTGATCTTCTTTCAAAACCACGGTTTTCAGGTCAACCAAAAAGTTTTCAAGGTAAACAGGGGGAACCTTGAGGTTTCGATCGATCTTTTTGGGGTCGATCATTGCGACTCCTTTGACCGTGGGAAACCAGAGACGCCCGTCCCGGGTCCGGGCTCCGGCCGGCTGGGTTTTTCCTTCACACTCCCTCGATTTCAAGCCATCGCTTTGATCAAATATTTCCGATTCCGCAAGTGCAGAAAACCCGCTGGCCGCCGATACCAGATCGTCCTTGAGGACTCGAAAGATGCCTTTCCTGCCGCTCATCCAGAAATAGCCATCATCATCCTGCAGAATGGAATAAATCGAGTTTTGATGAAGGCCATGCGATGTGGTCAGAAGAGCCATTCGACCATCCTTAATTCGAGCCAAGCCGGCGCCATCGGTGCCAGCCCAGACGGTTTGATTGCTCTCCACCAGGAAAGAAATGACCGGAGCATCGGTCCGGTGAAGCAGCTTCACTTTCCCATCCTGAATCGTGCAGACACCGAGTTTGGTTCCGACTAAAAGTTCACCCGACGGCCCCCAGGCCAGGGCTTGGCTCATGTGATTTTCCGGTTCAGCATAGGGGAAATTGGTGAATGTTCCCCGATCATACAGCGTTACGCCCGGTCCGCAGGCAATCCACAGCCTGTTGGATTTGTCTGGAAGGATGCAAGCACTGAGATACGAAGGTATTTTGTAGGTTTCGACATTTCCTGCTTTGGTTCTGCCGGTTAAAGCTCCCCCTGGGGCAATGGACCAGACGGTGCCCGCTCCATCTTCAGCCAAGGACCAGATCTCGTCGGCACTGGTACCGGTGACCAAATGAGGCAAAAAATTTCCTTCCTTCCACCGGCTGATCCCGCGGAATGTGCCGATCCACAGAGTTCCATCTGATTGTTCAAGAATCGCGCGGGTAACATCGTCAACCAAACCTTCAGCGCGGGTAAGGGTCAGGAATTTTCCATCAGAAATGCGAACCAGCCCCGCGGTATGAGTTCCCAACCAAAGATTTCCCTCGTCATCTTCTGTTACACAATGAACGAACAGATCGGGCAACAAACCTTCAGGGAACCAAGTGAGTTTCCCTTCACTGAATCGGCCCAGTCCTTTGCTGGTGGCAAGCCAGAGATTGCCATGGTTGTCTTCGGTGAATGATCGAAGATTTTCCTGAATTAAAGGGTTTGAGAAACTATGCCCGACACGATCCTCCTTAAAATGGTAAACTCCGCCTGCACCGGAGATCCACAAACCTCCACGAGGAGAAGCCACCAAGCTGCGGCCCTGCGACGTTGCGAAGGGGAGTTGAAAAGTCTTGAATTCATTACCCCGCCGGGCAACCAGTGTGTTCTGCCCCAAAGCGAGCCAGATTGTTCCTTCTTGATCCTCGGTGATTCCGCTGCAATTTCCCGGTGGCAAGCCTTCTTCAGCCGACCAGGAAACGACTTCCGTCCCGTCCACGCGAAAAAGCCGTCCCTTGAAATGCGCCCAAATAATTCCCTGCCGATCTGCTGTGGCGAAGGCATCTTTTTCCATGCGATACTCCTGGCCCAGCGCCAGGAACTTCGCCTCTTTGAAACTCTGGCCATCCCAATTCACCCAGCCCTGGTTGACTACCTGCAGCCAAAGAACCCCCGAACGATCCTCCAAAATCTGCGAGATGCTGGCACCCTCAATGAGACGGCTTCCATTTCCTTCGGCCTGGGTGAACTTAATCCCGTCAAACTTAGCCAGGCCATCGCTGGTTCCAATCCAAAGAAAACCGGATTTAGAACGGTAAATGCAATCGACGCGATTGAACGGTAATCCATCATGGGAGCTCCACGACCGGAAGCTGAATTGGGAGGGCTGCCTGGCAGGGTCGAGGGCATGTAATGATGCCACGCCTCCCAAGAAAACGGCGAGCAGACAGAAAAGGCGGTTCGGCATGGTTTTCCATCGGCTGGAGAGACTAAAGTCTGAAGAGCTGTTTGTTCGGATTCACGGAGAATCGGAGGATTGTCTGCTGCGTCCAATCCCTCACTCAGATGAAACGGTTTCCCCTTTCACCGGGGAATGGTTGATCTTGATTTCTTTGCTCTTTCTGGTGACGACGGCCACTTTCTGAAAGTGGCACTTGATCCCGAGCCCGTCCTGCATCACCGGGGAATTCTGCAGGTGATAATGAATTGCCGCATAACCCCAAAACCTGTCCTGCTTTGACGACATCGCCAACTTTCACCCGGATGCTTCCCAGTTTTAGATGAGCCAGCACGGAAACTTCGTCTTCCCGATGTTGAATCATCAGGCAGTTTCCAACTCCGGAATACGGGTTGATTGATCCCGGGTGGTTGTCCCGGACACCATCGATGACTTCCAGCACTTTCCCGTCAGCGGGTGCAAGCACTTCCCGGCCAAAGGCATAAAAATCCTCGTTGCCTCCGCTCTTGTGGCGTCTTGTTTGTCCATCTGGTCCGACCCCGATAAAATCAAAAGCCCCGGTCTGATTGGGGGCTTCCAGGTGATAATTCAGTTCCTTCGTGTCGCCGCCCCAGACCACGAACCAATGGTTACCAAACGGGAGTCGGAGCGGTGTTTGATTGGTGGGTGATAACCGGGAACTCCGGGCCATGGGAAGGACCAGAAGTCCGCTGATTCGATCCACAGCATCAAGGGCCAGCTTGAGGTCGAATCCTCCCCGCTCCCCTTGGATGTGGGAAACTGACCATCCGTCCGGGTCGTTTCGGATTGTTTTTGGTTCCTTGAGCCTGCCGAAGCCTTCATTAATTTCCTGGAAAAACTTCTCGGCTTGGGCTGGAGGGAGGGCGGATTTCATTTCCGGGTCAAACCGGGCTTGAATGGCCTTAAAATTTCCGGAATTTATGTCTTGGATGAGAGATCGGGCCGCGCGGAGTTCACGGACGGGTTCCTGGGCGGAGGTCGAAACTGTAAGCAAACTCAGTAGAAGGAGGATCAGTATGAGAAGCCCAAAAGCTGAGCAAAAACTTCCGGACGCTCGGTTGTTTCTTGATTCAGATCGCATAAATAGTTCTCCGGAAAACCAAGGCGTGCGTGATTAAAAACGGGTGCAGCTCAGGACCGCGGCTGCATCGTCCTTGATCAGCGGCAGCGAATGGCAATCGCCGGGGATGTAAAAGGTTCCGGACTTTTAGGTTTTGCCATGCGCTGCGGTTCACGGAAACGCAGCGGTCAGGCAAATCACCCGCACTTGATCAAGCCTGCCAATCCATCCAATCTTAACCGGGAAAATCCTTCCGTCATCTGTTATCTTACCTGGATGAAAGTATTGCGGTGTTTTTTCCTCGCGGCTTTTCTGTCGCTCCAAGCGGAGGCACAGGACGAACTGGTGCTTTCACCTGAACTGCTCCAGCAGGCGGAAGAATGGGTGGCTGAAAACATCGACGAATCGGTTCTCGATAGTCTCGGGGTGGATAAGGACCGGACTCGTGAACTGCTGACCCAACTTCAATCGGGATTTGCCGGAACCAATATCTATCAATTGAGCGACCTTCGGGAGACCGCCCAAGTGCTTCTTCCCCTTCTCCAGGTTCACGAGGAAGCGGAACCCTACCTGAGCTGGCTCAGAACTCATTTTGATTATTTTGACGCGGCCGATGCGCTCCGTCCGGAGGGGGAAACCAACCGGGTGCCGAAAAAACCATTGCCATCCCCGGCGGCGCCGAAGCAACGCGCGGTTTGGAAAAAAATCGCGGAAAAACGTCCGGTTCCTCCAGCGGCAGAAAAATATTTGGCGAATCTCAAACGAATTTTCATCGAAGAAAAGGTTCCTGCCGAGCTGGTCTGGATTGCCGAGGTTGAATCTTCCTTTGATACCAGGGCCAAGAGCCCGGCCGGCGCGGCTGGTTTGTTCCAATTGATGCCGGCGACGGCGCGGGGATTTGATCTGTCGGTCAATATGCTGCGGGACGAACGTCTTCATCCCGAAAAAAATGCCCGGGTGGCGGCCCGATATCTGCGTCGCCTTTATCAGCGGTTCGGAGACTGGCGTCTGGCATTTGCGGCTTACAACGCCGGTGAAACGCGGGTGGCCGGGTTGCTGAGGAAACGAAAAACAACCAGTTTCGACGCCATTGCCGGTGATCTTCCGGCAGAGACGCAGATGTACGTCCCAAAGATTGAAGCTACGGTTTGGAAAAGGGAGAACATGGCGCTGGCAGATCTTAGGATGCCGAAGGTTTAGTTGAAGATAAGGCGCATTTCCGACGTCCATTTTCCGTCACAATTCATTTCCATCATCCGACTTTATGATGGAATGTTGTGGTTGCGGCAAACCGGGTTGAATGAGAGCTGTTCCAAACAATCGATTGAGTTTTTACCAGACGGTTTTTCTGTCGTTCTCGTTGGTTTTTTCAGTTCAAGCGACCCCCGCCAACAAATCGAGCCTGGAAAAACATTACGAACAGTTCCTGCCAGGTTCCCTGAACCGTTGCAACACCTGCCATCAGCCCAGTGCCGTAAAAGCTCCTGAAAGCCTCGAAGAATTTCCTCACAACCCTTTTGGCGAACATCTTCGTCAATTGGGGGCAAAACTCAGAGAGGAGGGAAAACCCCGGAACCTGGAGACACGCCTGAAACTTTTGGCCGGGGAAGACAGTGACGGTGACAAGGTGCCCAATGAAACCGAAATCTTGCTCGGCCATAATCCTGGTGAAGCCAGCGATTTTCCGTCTGTCACCGAATTGAATGGTTTTGCGAATCTACAAAACCGTTTCCAGGAATTTCTGACCTCCTACAGATGGCGACCGTTTGATCGCCTGACAGAGGTGCCATTGCCAAAGGTCAACGGCAGCGGCTGGAGCCGAAACCCCATTGATGTTTTAGTAATGGCAGAACGGGAAAAGCGAAAATTAAGCCATCAAAAGGAGGCGAAAAAAACGGTGCTCTTGAGAAGGGTGTATCTGGATCTCATCGGTTTGGTCCCGACGCCGGAGGAGTTGGCGGCTTTTGATGCGGATGAGGTGCCCGACGCTTTTGATAAGGTCGTGGACCGCTTGCTGGAGGATCAGCGGTACGGAGAACGATGGGGTCGCCATTTCATGGACATCTGGCGCTACAGCGACTGGGGCGGATGGGGGGAGCAGGTGCGGGACAGTCAGCCCCACATTTGGAAATGGCGCGATTGGATTATTGAATCGCTCAATAACGACAAGGGTTACGACAGCATGATTGCCGAAATGCTGGCTGCTGATGAACTTCCTGCCACCGTTAAGCCTGATATTCGTGCGGTCGGATTTCTGGCCCGCAATTACAAGCTGCTCAGCCGCGAACAATGGCTGGAAGACTCGGTGAAACATACGGCCCAAGCTTTTATGGGGATCACCGTGGGATGTGCGAAATGCCACGACCACATGACAGACCCGGTCTCGCAATCGGACTATTACCGGTTCCGGGCGATTTTTGAGCCGCACCAAGTCCGGATCGACCAGGTGCCCGGGGAACTCGACAGGAAGAAAGATGGGCTCGTCCGTGTTTACGATGCGGAAACGAATCATTTAACCTATTTTTTTGTTCGAGGAGATGAACGCAAAGCCGACACCAACCGGGTGATGAAACCGGGTGTCCCCGCCGCCCTTGGAGGTAATCTGGGGGGCGAACTGGAAGTTCAACCGGTGGAAATCGCCACGGAGGCGGCATTTCCTGAAAAGCGCGATTTTGTGATCGAAGGAATTCTTCGTGATAGCTCCAAGTTGATGTCGGAAGCACGGGAGAAACTGAAGGAAACAAACAGCGCTCAAACTCGGGAGCTAAAACTCGAACTGAATGCCGCCATGGCCAGACACCAATCGTTGGAGGCGGTCCTGGCGGCGGAAAAATTGGAGGATCAGTGGCAAAAAGGCTCGGCCAGCTGGACCGAAAAAGCCCGGGAAGCCCGGCTGGCTCAGAAATCGCTGGTAGTGTCAGAAGCAGAGCTGAAAATGCACAAGGCGGGTATTTCTGCTGGTGCTGCCGCAGAAAAATGCAATGAAGCCAGGTTGAAGCTGGAAGAAAACGAACTTTCCCAGAAGAGCGGGGGCGCTGACAGCTCAACCAACAGTTCGAAGGCAGTAGAGGCGTTGGCAAAATTGGAAAAGGAATTTAACTCGGCCACCAATAAACTGTCAGAAGCCCAGGTGGCCCTCGTTCGTGCCGAGATCGATTTCCTGTCAGGCTCCGGAACCGATTACAAGGGGCGCGAAATCGTCAACTACCCGGCCCGGAGCACGGGGAGGCGGCTAGCTCTGGCCCGTTGGCTGACCCATCCTGATCATCCCCTGACCGCACGAGTCGCCGTGAACCATCTCTGGTTGCGGCATTTTGGTCGTGGAATCATCACCACTCCGGAGAATTTCGGACGGAGCGGGAATCCGCCTTCGCACCCGGCGCTCCTCGATTGGATGGCAAAAGAACTCGTATCCAATCAATGGAGCCTGAAGAAAATGCATCGGCTGATCCTGACCAGCAGCACTTATAGAATGGCCTCGAACACAGACGCAGCTTCAAGCACCATCGATCCAGACAATATCTATCTCTGGCGGATGCCCCAGCGTAGGATGGAGGCCGAAATTGTCCGTGACAACATCCTGCATGTCGCCGGTTCGCTGGATACCCAGATTGGCGGTCCTGAAATCGATCATAACCAGGGGCTGACCTCGCTGCGCAGAAGCATCTATTTGCGTGTGGCACCGGAAAAGGAAGTTGAGTTTCTCAAAGTTTTTGACGGACCGGGTGTGACGGAGTGTTATCAGCGCCATTCCACGGTGATGCCGCAACAATCGTTGGCATTGATCAACAGTCCGATCACCCTGAATGAATCGAAGCGGCTCGCTTCTCGGCTGACACGGGAATGTGGTGAGGATTCAAAACTTGTCATGGACCGGGCTTTCCGCAAAATACTGGGCCGGTTCCCCACAGAGGAAGAAAAGGAGATTTGCTTGAAGTTTCTTTCGGAACCCCGGTCTGCGTCGGCGCAGATCGCCAGCACGGAAAGCAAGTTTCCAATTCCTGCGGTCGGTTCTGAACCCGGATTGCTTCCTGAAAAGAGAGCCCGATCCCTGGAGCACCTGATCCTCGTGCTTTTTAATCACAACGAATTTGTCACCATCCGGTGAGTGCGCTTTTATGAAAAACCCAGATTCAAATTGTCATGGCCTTTCCCGGC
>Ga0163152_10009014_pt1 | contig 10512 bp, 8 predicted proteins | sample OliLakLV19MP8IB2_FD_148635 | JGI IMG/M metagenome (GOLD analysis project Ga0163152, IMG submission 148635) | Freshwater microbial mat bacterial communities from Lake Vanda, McMurdo Dry Valleys, Antarctica - Oligotrophic Lake LV.19.MP8.IB-2 | ecosystem: Environmental > Aquatic > Freshwater > Lake...
GGATACGCCTTGATCAGGGCCCATTACATGATGGCTCGATTATGAACCAGGGCCGAGGCCTTCTGAGTATCATCCCGGTGTGACCACGTTGCCGCCGCCACTCTTCATTGAAGCCGCCGTCGAATCGATGGGCGGCGCCCTGGCCGCCGACAGCGAAGGCGCCGACCGCATTGAGCTGTGCGGGTTGCTGCACGACGGCGCGGTTACGCCATCGATCGGCCTCATCACCCGCGCGCTGGCGCTGGTGAACGCGCCGATCCCTGTCTTCATCCGCCCACGTGTAGGCACGTTCGTGTACGACTGCGACGACGTGGCCGTGATGCGGGCCGACATCGCGGCCGCCAAGGCCGCAGGCGCGCCGGGTGTGGTCTGTGGCGCACTGACGAAAGACCGGCTGATCGACCATGCCCTCATGTCGGATCTGATCGCGCTCGCGCGCCCGATGACCGTGGGTTTTCATCGCGCGTTTGATCAGTTGGGCCGACCAGGCGGCCGGCCTCGAGACCCTCATTGAACTGGGCGTCGCTGTTGTGCTGACCAGCGGCGGCCCGGCCCGCGCTCGGACCAATACTGCGGAAATCGAGACCGCGGAAGACGTCTGTGGTCAACTGGCCTCGACCGGACAACGCGTACACAGACACGGTCGTCACGACCAGGAGCGCGGCAACTCTGGGCTACAATCCGCACCATGCGACGACATTCGCCTGTATTGCTGCCCCTGGTTCTGCTTGGTCTGGTCGTCGTCGGCACCACGGCCCGCAGTGCCTCCAGTGTTGACGCGCAGCAACCTGCCGCCGATGCCGCCATGGTGGCGAAGCTCCGGACCGAGGGCCTGGAACGATCACGGGTCATGGACGTGTTGGCGTACCTCACCGACGTGCTCGGCGCCCGACTGACGCTCAGTGACGATATGGCTCGCGCACAAACGTGGGTGCTGTCACACATGCGCGAGATCGGCCTGTCGAACGTCACCAGTGACCCGTTCATGGAGTTTGGCACCCGCTGGGATAACGAATACACCTCGCTGCACCTGATAGCGCCCGACTATCAGCCGATGGTCGGGTATCCCCTCTCACACACGCCCGGCACCAATGGACGGCACACCACCCAGGTGGTCATCGCCGAGATTCGCACCAGGGCCGATCTCGACCGCCTGCGTGGCACTCTGCGCGGCGTCGCGGTCCTCTCCACGCCGCCGGCAGTTGTGGATCAGGCGCGGTTCCGCAACGGTGTCGCCCGGTACACCGACGACGACCTGGCACTGCTGGCCAAGCCAGCTCCACTGCCGGCAGCGCCGCCAGTGCTGTCGGCTGCGGCTACCCCTCCCGTAGCTACGGCTCCGGCGGCCGGCCCCAACCCGGCGGTGGTCAGGGCCGAGGAAAAAATCGCGTTCTACAAGGCCGAAGGTGTGGTTGCCGTGCTGCAGTCGGAAAGTGGTTGGCCCGGTGCTGTCCGCGGGTTCGCCCGGCCGGGCACCCGCGTCGACAACTGGGGCCGCGCCGAAACGCTGGCCGCTCCGCCCATCGTGGCCATTACGCCGGAACACTACAACCGCATGTACCGGCTGCGGGAGCGCGACATCCTGGTCACGATCGAGATCGAGATCCGCAATCGTGTGGGTGCGACGGGCGAACACGCGCGGAACCTGTTTGGTGAGATCCCAGGCACCGACCTCAAAGACGAGGTGGTGATGATCGGGGCTCATCTCGACACCTGGCACGCGAGTCCCAACGCCAGCGACAACACCTCGGGTGTGGCGGTGGTGCTTGAGGCCATGCGATTGCTGCGTGTCGCCGGTGCCCAGCCACGCCGGACCATCCGCGCGGCGCTCTGGGCCGGCGAAGAACAAGGCCTGCACGGCTCGCGCGAGTATGTGTTGAAGACATTCGGCGATCCGGCGTCGAAGGCAGGCACCACTCCGGCCTACGAACGGTTCTCGGCCTACTTCAATCAGGACTACGGACCTGGCCAGTACCGGGGCATCTATCTGCAGGGGAACGACGCTGCACGATCGATGATGACGGCGTGGACCGAACCGTTCCGCGACCTGGGCATGACGACCGTGTCGGCGCGTGGTGTCGGCAGTACCGATCACGTTTCATTCGATCGAGTGGGACTGCCCGGCTTTCAGTTTCTGCAGGATCGCACCGGCGGCACGGGCGGTCACACCAACCTCGATTTTCTCGAAACCATTCCCGCCGACGACATGATGCGCAATGCCGTCATCATGGCGTCGTTTGCCTATCACGCCGCCATGGCCGATTCACAAGTCCCCCGGAAACCCCGATGATCATCCGGCTGAGCGCATCCATGACGGCCCATCGATTCCTACGGCCACACGTGATGTCCTCATGGGCGCGCGACTTCTGCAACCGTGGATGAACGAACAGGACAAGGACCAGGCCGACCCGCGATAGACTCTTGCGTCATGCGCGTGTTTCGTTTCGCTCTCCCTCTTGCTGCCGCTCTTGGATGGATGCCCCTGGCCGCGTCGACTGCGTTTGCGCAGGCGCCGCCGACAGGGCCACTGGTCCTGCACATCCCGTCGAGCGCCCGCACCGCAGCCCTCGCCAACGCCTGGGTGGCCGGGCGCGATCAGGATGTGATCTTCCACAATCCCGCGCAGTTGATTGGCGCGCGATCGGGTGTCGACCTCTCGCTGGCGCGGCTTGGACCCGCATCCACGATGGTGTCCCTGGGGTCGATCTACACCGGTGGCAAGTGGTCTGCGACGTTCGGGTGGGGCGCCCAACTCGTCGGGTTCAATGGCGACGCCGCACGTTATCCGTATTCCCCTGATGTGACACAGGCCGAGGGGCATCGAAGCGGGACCAGCGCCCTCTTCACGGTGGGAGGCGCCATCGTCGTCAAGGGGTTCCGTGTCGGCGCGGCTCTGAAGTATGTGTCGGACATCGCGTCGCCGGCGCCCACCGTGCTCCTTCCAGTGCGCATCAATCAGCACATGCTGCTGGCGGACGTGGGCGTCGCGCGGAATCTGTTTGGCGGCGCGGCGGCACTCGCGTTCCAGAACATCGGCCGGCACTCGCGTGATGGCGGCGTCACGCTGCCTGTTCCGAGGCAACTGGCGCTCGGGTGGTCGATGGTCAGGGGCGCGGGGCCCCTGGACCTCGGCGTGTTTACGCAGGTCGCCCACCGGAAAGGCTGGACGGCTCCGGCCGCCGGCGTGGAACTGGGCTACAGCTGGATTGAGGGGTATTCGGTGATGTTTCGAGGCGGCGTCAGACGGCCCGAGACCGATACCGAGAAGCCCGTGTCACTGGGTGCGGCATTCACGATGGATCGACTCACGGTGGAGTACGCCCTGCGGTTGTTTGATGGCGGCCGGTCCGCGAATGGAGTGACACTTCGATGGCGATGAGAGGTTTCCCGGTAGCGCTGGTGGTGGCTGCGGTTGCGGCCGCCGGGTGCTCGCAGGCCCTGAAATTCATGAAGGACGACTCGGCAGACATCCTGTCGAAACAGACGATCATGGCGCCGAACCCGGCCGACCGTGGCCCCTTCAGTGTGAAGACGCTGTTCTACGGCTCAGGCACCGACAAACAACGCGCGGAGTTCCGTACGGGCGTGACGATCAAGACCAAGACTGTTGACGTGACGCCGTTTGCCACGGTGACCGGCACCGCCGCGAAACAACGTCTGAAGTTTTTCGGCTTCGACCTGAAGAAGGCGCCCCTCAACGGGCGTGTCTGGTATCCGGAAGGGCCGGGGCCCTTTCCACTGGCGCTCATCGTCCACGGCAACCACAACTACAGGGAGTTTTCCGATCCCGGGTATGGATACCTGGGGGAACTGCTGGCGTCGCGCGGGTTCATCATGGTGTCGGTCGATGAGAACTTCATCAACGGCCTCAGCGCCGAAAACGACGGGCGCGCGTGGCTGCTGCTGAAACATCTTGAAGTCTGGAAGACCTTCAACGAGACGGCTGATGGGCCGTTCTTCGGGCGTGTGGACATGCACAACATCGCGGTGATGGGGCATTCGCGCGGCGGCGAGGCCGCGGCCACCGCGGCCGCGTTCAACCGGTTGAAGTACTACCCCGACGACTTCAAGCAGGAGTTCACATTCAATTTCGCGATCAAGGCGGTGGTCGCCATCGCGCCTGTGGATGGGCAATACAAACCGTCGAGCGTGTTTACGCCGCTCGAAAACGTCAACTACCTCATCATCCACGGCTCGCACGACGGCGACGTGTCCACGGCCGTGGGTGCGCGGCAATACGAACGGCTGCAGTTCACCGACGGCCAGCCGTGGTTCAAGTCGATGGTGTTCATGTATCGCGCCAACCACGGCCAGTGGAATACGGTGTGGGAGAACAAGGACAACGGCCCGCGCAGCGGCCGGTCGCTGGATCTGCGGACACTCATCGATGGTGAGGCCCAGCGGCAGATGGGCAAGGTCTTCATTGCGGGCTTCCTGGAGGCCACGCTGCATCAGCAGCGCGAGTACGTGCCGATGTTCCGAGACCATCGCACCGTTGGCTCCTGGTTGCCCAAGACCCTGTACACGACCAAGTTCCAGGAGAACGGCTTCAAGTCGCTCGCGTCATTTGATCGTGACGTCGATCTGACGACCGGATCGGTGCCGGGCGTCGTCCTGTCTGGCGAACATCTGTCGTCGTGGAAGGAAGAAGCCGTGCCGTTGCGCGGCCGAGGGGGCGACAACCAGAATCACAATGCGGTGACGCTGGGGTGGAACAACTACTTCCCCGCTGACGACAAGGTCAAAGATGCGGCGGCGGTGGAAAACGCTCGCGCGATGGTGGACGCGCGACGGGCCGGGACGCCCGCGCCTCCCTGGAAGGAAGCCAAGGGCGCGCCGGCGCCGCCGGCGTCGTTTTCCGTGTCAGTGCCCGAGGGTGTGCGCACCACATGGGGCGTAAGTGACCGCAGCGCGCTGTATCTCTCGCTGGCCGCCACCAACACCACGCCCGGGCCACGCGCGCTCCCGAAGGATCCGAACAAGAAGGACGGGGCTGAAGACGCGGCTGCCGTGAAGAAGCCTGCGGTGAAGCCTCCTCCCCGGCCGAAGGAACCGAAGAAGCCGAAGCAGGAGCCGGATCAGACGCCACTCGATCTCACCGTTGAACTTGTGGACACGGCCGGGCACGTGGCCCGACTGCCACTCAGTCAGTTCGGCATCGCCCGGCGACCGCTCGATACACGTCTCTATCGCCGGGCCGGTCGAGACGCCCAGCGCTTCAGCACGATCTTCGAGGTAATCCCGCAAACGTTCGTGATGCCGATCGCGGACTTCGCCAGCACGTCATCCGCATTCGACCCGCGTCAGATCGCGACCATCCGGCTGCTGTTCGACCGCAGCGACGCCGGTACGATCATGCTCGAACACGTCGGGCTGTCAACGCCGACCGATCCCGCGTTCCTGGGCGCGCCCGTGCGGTAGGAGTGTGGCGTCGTCGGTCGGATTGTGGTCAGTCACCAGCGAAACCGCACGCCGATCGACGGCAGGCGGGGCAGGGAGAAGTCACTCAGGCGTGTGAGCGTGGGGCGATCCGAGTTCGGATCGTACTCAAGAGTGGCTTTCAGCTGGCCGGCGTTCTCGCGATTGAGCAGATTGATGACTTCCAGATACAAGAGCCATCGACCTTGCTGCCAGCCAGGCGTGTACGCCAGTCGCACATCGACGCGCGCGAATGCCGGAAGCCGGGCCGAGTTGAGCGTGGCGATGGAGCCGTAGTCCACGATCCACACAGGGCGCCCTCCAAGATCGCGTCGCGGAATAATCTCCGTCGTCTGGCCATCGCGGTCGGCGTCCATCACGTCTTCGACTCCTGCCACTCTCAAGCCACGCGGCGCCGAATCGGGAAAGCCCGACTGTGCACGGATGGTGGTCGCCACGGCCAGTCGTCTGGACAGTTGGTAGTTCGCAACCAGACTCAACGCATAGGGGCGGTCATAGTCGGACCGGTACGTCCGGCCGTACGCCGTCGTCTCTGCCCGACCCACTTCGTACGACAGCCAACCCGTCAGCCGTGTGGAAGCTGACGTGGCGCGCTTGACCACATAGACCTCCACACCATAGGAACGTCCCTTGCCGGTATTGCCAGGAATGCTGGTGACGATGGGTGAGGTGGGGATGCTGGAGGCGAGCTCGGCCGGAAAGTCGTAGGTGGCGACTCTGGTGGCGCGAGCCTGGTCGGTCTCCAACTGGCCGATGATGAGTTGGTCGAATCGCTTGTAATAACCTTCGACGCGCGCGGTGGTGCCGTTCCCCAGGGTGCGCTCCAGGCCTCCAACAAGGTGCCAGGCGCGTTCACTCTTGAGGTCGAGGTCGTCGGCATCGCTCAGGTCCACGAAGTAGTCGGACTGCAGCAACTTCTCATAGCCGGGGCTTTGTGTGAACAGCCCGCCGGACAGGCGGGCCTTCGTGCGAGGTCCCACGTCGAGTGTGACGGCCAGTCGCGGTGAGACAGTGGTTTCTCCGGCCAGCCCACTCCAGTCAACGCGCAGGCCGGGTTCGAGCTTGAGGGTGGGTGCCAGCGTCCATCGATCGGTGACCCATGCGCCCGCTCTGGTATTGGACCGCGAGGAGTCGAGCACGGAGGGCAGACCGACACCACCTTGGATACTTGAGCCGTTGGGCTCGCTCACGTTGCGTGAACCAGGAATACGCCATGACCATTCGGTGTGCAGCCGGTGGAACTCGAAGCCGGTATCGAGGACATGCGACTGACCGCGGCGCAACGAAAGTTCGTTGCGCAGGGCCACGTCGCCGATGACGAGGTTGCGTGTGAAGAGGATGCTCGTTGGTGGCGTGTCGCTGGTGTTTGGGGCGTTTGATCGTGTGTCAGAGTCTCTGAAGTCGCCGTCAAAGTTCAGGTCTTCAACGTTGCGATACCAGGACAGGGTCAGTCGGTTGGAGATGCGATCCCCAACCAACGCTGACCACGTGGCACCGCCCAACGCGTTCCGAACTTTCGATTTGAACGCCGCCCGCTCCCCAGTGCCATCGTCTGCGTCGAATGTGGCGTCGGCACCTTCGCGACTGCCAAGGCCGAAGAGCGTGAAGCGATGTCCGGTCATCGGTTCCCACGCGGCTCGCAGTTGCACATCGGCGAAGCCCGGCAGGTCGGTTCCCGCGAGACTGTCAGCAATCAGGTCGTAGTAGGTGCGGCGACCCGTGACCAGGAACGACGCGTTCGAGAGTCCAGGCACTCGCCCCTCTGCGACGAGGTTGCCGTCCGTAATGGTGAGGGCGCTTGAGCCACCAAAGGTCCGTCTCGCGTCGCCGTCACGGTTTTCAACGATGAGCAGTGACGAAAGGCGATCGCCGTACTTCGCACTGAATCCGCCGGCGGTCAGCTCGAAGTTCGCGATGGTTTCCGGGTTGAAGGCGCTGGTGAGACCGAAGAGTCGGTAGGGATTGTGGATCTCGACACCATCCATGATGGTGAGATTCTGGTCGGGTCCGCCACCACGAACGGCGACGCGGCTGTCGAATTCATTGACGGCGGCGACGCCAGGAAGGGTTTGCAGTGTGCGAAAGATATTCTCGGCCCCTCCAGCCACCCCACGCACGTCTGATGGACGCACGTCGATTGACGACGGAGCCGCCCGTCCAACAGCCGGATCGGCGGTGACGACCACGGCACCGGAGAAGCCGGCAACTTTCATGGTGAGACCAACGACGACCGTGGGTGTGGATGTGCTGATCTCGGCATCGGCCACGACTGCGGTGAATCCCTGCCGCTCAGCCAGCACCGCGTATCGGCCCAGGGGAAGGTTGGCGAACACGACTCGCCCGTCAGCTCCCGTTGTGGCCACGCGCTCTTCGGTGGTCGTCACGCGCGTCAGCGTCACCCGGGCGTCGGACAACGATGCGCCTGTCTCATCCAGTACGGTTGCCGAGATGGCTCCGACGGACTGGGCAGCGGCGATGCTGGAAACGGACAGGCAGAGCACGACGAGGATTGTCGTGAACGCGGGAACCCTGTCCTCCCCGTCAATCAGTCTAGGCAGCCACGGTCGTGTCATGAAAAAATTGTTTCACGATAATACAAAACATGCAATCCACCAAGAAGCCAGCCTGCGTTGGACAGGCCACCGCCGGGGCCTCAGCCCAGGCGCCCGGCTCCGGGGAGTTTTCCGACCGCGCGATCAAAGGTGCCCAGCGGCGTGTGGCCGGCCTTGCGGGCGATCTCAAGCAGCAAGCAGTCCGAAAAGCCGAGTGCAGGCGTGGTCTTGAAGTGGCCGAGGGCGGCAAACACCACCTCGGGGTCCTGGATGGTCAACTGGCGGTGATCCGGGACCTCGCCGTGCACGATACCCAGTGCGGTGTTGCCTCCTGTGCCCTCGGGTACAGATACCCGCGCCTGCCGGCTCGTACGCTGGCGGTATGATGAAACACACACTCGCTCCGTTCGTCCTCGCCCTGTCGCTGGCCGGTGTCGCGTGGACATCTCCCGCCAGCGCACAGACCAACCTGAATAACCGGACGTTGCTGACCTTCTCGCAGCCGGTGGAAGTCCCGGGCAAGATTCTGCCTGCAGGGACGTACACGTTCGAACTGAACGACAGCATGGCCAACCGCCATATCGTGCAGATCTTCGATCAGGGCGGCACCAAGCTCATCGCGATCGTGCTTGCGATCCCCAACCGCCGCGCCGCCGCCACCGACCAGACCGTGATCACGTTTGCGGAAGTGCCAGCCGGACAGCCGCAGGCCGTGCGCGAGTGGTTCTATCCAGGGCAGGTCATGGGCCACGAAATGGTCTACTCGCAGACACGCGCTCAGGCGCTGGCCGCGACGTCGAACGTGGCCGTGTCGGCTGTTGACGACTCGTATTATGCGGACGCCAAAGTCGACGCGATGAAAACCGCGGAGATCGCTCCTGTGCCTGCCGCGCGCCAGGCCCCACCTGCCGTTGTGACGCCGACCCCGGCGCCGGCACAGGTCGAGCCCGCGCCTGCCGCGACGCCTGGCCCACGCACCGCGCTGCCGCGTACGGCCAGCACGCTGCCGCTCATCACGCTCTTCGGCTTCGGCACGATCGCACTGGGAATGGCGATGCGCCGGTTTTCAACGCGTCGCGCCACTCGCTAGGCGGGCGCTGCACGGCTACGATCCCGTGATGCGACTGTACGCATGTCTGTTCATCGTCCTGCAGGCGACCTTCTCCGTGCGAACGGAGATGGTCGTCCTGCCGGTGACGGTCACGGATGCACGCGGCCAGAGCGTGACGGGACTCACGGCTGACGACTTCCGGGTGTTTGACAACGGCCGGCTTCAGCCGATCACGCTGTTTCGCGGCGGGGATGTGCCGGTCACTGTCGGCCTGATTGTCGATCACAGCCAGAGCATGCGGGGAAAGCTGGCGGCCGTGAATGCCGCCATCGCCGCGTTCGCAGGTTCGGGTGGGACCCAGGACGAGTTGTTTGTCGTGGGGTTCAACGATCATGCGCGGCTGCAGCCGCTGCCCGGCGGCAAACCGTTTACCAGTGATGCCGTAGAGCTGGCGTCGGCGCTCAACGCGGGAACGCCCGGCGGCAGAACGGCGCTCTATGACGCCGTGGCGCTGGGCCTGCAGCATTTGCCGGCCGGTCAGGCGCAGCGCAAAGCCCTGATCGTGGTCACAGACGGCGGCGACAATGCGAGTGCACTGAACTACGGCGATGTGCGCGATCTTGCCCGAGCGTCACACGCGGTCATCTACGGCATTGGACTCACCGGTTCGGTCATGCAGGAAGAGAACCCCAACATCCTCAAGCGTTTGTGTGTGGACAGCGGCGGCACCGCGCATTTTCCGCCGGCGACCGCCGACATTGCAGACGTCGTCAGGGCCGTGGCTCGGGATTTGCGCACGCAGTACACCATCGGCTTTGCCCCGGCCCCAGCCGGACCACGGCCCACCTTCCACACCATCAGAGTCCACGTCGCGAGCCCGCAGGGCGATCCTCGGCGCGTGCGGACTCGAGCCGGGTACACGGTGCGGCCATCACCATGATGAGCATCCGCTGGACCGTTCGCCTCGCGGGAACCGTGGCCATTGGTGCAGGGCTGGTCGCGCTCCTGTATGTCGGGCTGGTGGTCGCCCGCACACACACCCCGGAGCTGCCGCCTCCCTCCGAGCCACTCGAATCCACGCGCGTCGCGGCCCCGAGACTTCTGGTGGCCGGCGAGTCACTGGGACAGATCCACATCGAGCGGCTTGGCGTGGCGGCCCAGATCAGGGAGGGTGAAAGTGAGGCGGTGCTCCGCACCGGGGTCGGCCATCTCGCCGACACGCCGTGGGTGGGCCAGGGCGGCAACGTGGCCCTGGCCGGCCACCGTGACACGGTGTTTCGTGCACTCCGGCACATCACGCCTGGTGACGTGATTGTGGTCGTCACACCCGATCGAACCGCCCGCTACTCGGTGGAGGATTCGACGATCGTCGCGCCGGACAACCTCACCGTGCTCGCGCCATCCGGGGACAGCACGCTCACACTCATCACGTGTCACCCGTTCAACTACATCGGTTCGGCCCCGAATCGT
>Ga0163152_10009020_pt1 | contig 10509 bp, 10 predicted proteins | sample OliLakLV19MP8IB2_FD_148635 | JGI IMG/M metagenome (GOLD analysis project Ga0163152, IMG submission 148635) | Freshwater microbial mat bacterial communities from Lake Vanda, McMurdo Dry Valleys, Antarctica - Oligotrophic Lake LV.19.MP8.IB-2 | ecosystem: Environmental > Aquatic > Freshwater >...
ATCACCGCCGACGTGCGGGAGATCGCAGGCGGGATCGGGCTGCGTGAGGCCCGCCGTCGGCAGACACACGCCGTGCTCCACGGCTTCGAGCGCGCACAGGAAGCCGATCGCGCCCGCGCCCGCGACCCAGTGGCCGAGCGCGCCTTTCACGCCGCCCACGTGGGCGCTCGCGAGACTCGCCCCGAGGACGTGGCGCAGCGCCATTGCCTCGATCGCGTCGTTGAGCGGCGTCGACGTGCCGTGCGCCTGCACGTAGTCGACGGCGGTCACGCCCGCGTCGGCGAGTGCGCCCGCCATCGCGCGGGCGGCGCCATCGCCCTCGGGATCGGGTGCGGTGAGGTGGTGCGCGTCGAGAGTTCGGGCGCTGCCCGCGAGCTCGGCGATCGCGCTTCCGCGATCGGCCGAGAGCACGATGAACGCGGCGCCCTCGCCGACGACGAAACCGTCGCGACGGAGATCGAACGGGCACGAGATCCCCTTCGCGGAGAGCGCGCTGAGCTTGCCGAAGCCCGCAAGCATCAGCGGGTCGACGTCGGCACCCACGCCGCCGCACAGCGCGACGTCGATCGTGCCGAGGCGGATCGCGCGCATCCCTTCGATGATCGCGGCGAGCCCGGAGGAGCACGCGAGCGAGAGCGTGCGCGCGGGGCCGATCGCGCCGATCTCGCCAGCGAGCGCGGACGCGACCGCGGCCGGCGACACCGCCGCGGCGTCGACGTACGGCGCGAGCGCGCGGGCGTCGCGCCCGAACGCGACGTGGTCGAAGGTCTTGCCGCCGCCGGCGGCCTTCGCCATCGCGAGGATCTTCGCGGGCGAGGCGCGGCCCGACTCGGCTCCGACGAACACCCCGGTGCGGCGCGGCTCGGCGGAGCCGTTGAAATAGCCGGACGTGCGCCACGCCTCGCGCGCCGCGATCGAGGCGAGCGCGAGGCGCCGGTCCTCGACGCCGGGAAACTCGCGCGGAATCGCGGCGGCGACCGTGCTCGGGAAACCCGTCGCGTCGAATCGCGTGACGGGCGCGACGGCGGTTGCGCCCTCGGCGAGCGCGGCGCGCGTGTCCGGCCAGGTCTCGCCCAGTGGCGAGATCGCGCCGGCCCCGCGGACCCAGACGCGGCGGGTCGCGGAGCTCACGCGTCTTCCGAAGACCCGGTGAGCCACACGCGCAGCACGCGAGCGCGGCGATCGATCACTTTGCGGTTCGTCACCGGCGTGAGCGCGTAGGTGAGTCCCGCTTCCGCGACGATCTCGCCGTCCACTCGCGCGGTCGCCTGCACGCGCCCGCCGTCTTCGCTCGCGGCCTGCGTGTCGGCGACGAGCTCGACGCGATCGCCGGGCTTCACCATCTTGCGAAACTTCGCCTTTTCGATGGTGGTGAGGAGCGCGTGGAGGTCGCTGCGCCCGCGCTCTCGCATCGCCTCTTCGACGAGCACGCCGCCGAGCTGCGCCATCGATTCGACGAGCAACGCGCCGGGCATCACCGGATGTCCCGGGAAGTGGTCCGCAAAAACGTCGTCGGAGAGCGAGACGCACTTCACACCGGTGGCCTGCTTGCCGGAAAGCGCGGTGATGCGGTCGAGGAGGACGTAGCGCACGGCCCGAGACCTATCACCCCGGGCGCGCCCAAGGCCAGCCCCCGGAGGTGCTACCGTGGCCCCATGTTCCTCGCCGCCGTCGCGCTGATTGTCGCCACCTCCGCGGCCACATCCGCGCCGCTCCCGCTCGCCGACCTCGTGAGGAAAACCGGTGAGAACGAGGTCGCCTCCGAGACGGCGTTCGAACGCAAGCCGTGCCTGCTCACGATCGACGTGAAGGAGCTCGACAAAAAGGGCGCGGTGAAAGACTCCAGCGAAATCGTGATGCGCCGAGGCTTCGTCGACGGAAAGCCGCACGACGAGCTCGTCCGGTACATCGAGAGCGGCGTCGATGTCACCGAGAAGAAGAAGGCCGAACGGAAGAAGCGCAAAGAGGACGAAGCGAAGGACGTCGCGAGGAAGAACGACGACGACGACGAGGTCCGCTCGCCGTTTCATCCGAAAGTCGTCGAGAGCTACACCTTCGAGGACCTCGGCGCAGACGCCGCCGATCCCGATCTCCGCCGCATCCGCTTCGCACCGAAGAAGGGCGCGACGGGCGAGGATCTCCTGCTCGGCGAAGCGAGGCTGACGGCGGACGGGTGGATCCGGGACACGACGGCGAAGCCGGCGAAGCTGCCGATGCTCGTGAGTTCCATCGACGTCGCTGCTGCCTTTGGGGAGGCGGGCGAGATCGTCCGCCTCGAGCTGAAGGGCGAGGCCGGAATTCTCTTCGTGAAGAAGCGTTTCCGGGTCGTCACCAACTTCGACTGGACTCCGGAATAGCGATGCGGCGCGAGGACCTTCTCTCGGAGATCGAGGTCGCGTTCCGCGAAGCGTTTCCCGACCGACTGCACCGGCTCCTGCGCGAAGTGGAACGCTGGCGACGAGCCTCATCGGCATGTGCGTCGATCCGGACCGCGGCGGCCCGCGCTTCACGCTCGAAGGCTACCGGCATCCCGTCGACCAGCGTCCGTCCGACGAGCGGCGGCCCGAGATGATGTGCAACTTCTGTCGCGACACGCGTTACGCCGTCAGCAACGTCGTTGCGGTGTCGGCGAGAGCGGGGCGGTAGGCACGCGATGCGACTTCCGCCGTTTGCGCTCGAGCGCCACTTCGCGAGACACGAGTTCTCCGTGCGCCGCAGCCTCTCCAGCTCGGACTGCGAGCCGCTCTCGCAGCGCGAGCTCCTCGCTCTTGCCGACCCCGAGGTGCTCGCGCTCTGGGAGAACCTGCGCCTCGCCTATACCGAGTCGCGCGGGCTTCCGCTCCTCCGCGCGGAGATCGCGGCGCTGCATCGCGGCGCGGTCGCCGACGACGTCATCGAGGTCGTTCCCGAGGAAGGGATCTTTCTCGCGATGCAATCGCTCGTCGCCGCCGGAGACGAGGTCGTCGTCACCGCGCCGGGATACCAGTCGCTCCACGAGATCGCGCGGTCGTTGGGCGCGCGCGTCTCGTTCTGGACGCCGGAAGAGCGGGCCGACGGGTCGTGGCACTTCGATCCGTCGCACCTCGATGCGCTCGTTACCGCGCGCACGCGGCTCGTCGTCGTGAACTTCCCGCACAACCCGACTGGCTGCGTCCCCACGCCGGAAGAACATACCGCCATCGTCGAGACGGCGCGGCGCGCGGGCGCGTGGCTCTTCTCCGACGAGATGTATCGCACGCTTGAACGCGATCGCCCGCCGCTTGAGTCGGCGGTCTCGCTCTACGAAAAGGCGGTCGCGCTCGGCGGCGTCTCGAAGACGCTCGCGGCGCCGGGGCTCCGCGTGGGCTGGCTCGTCGCGAAGGATCGCGCGTTCCTCGATCGCGTCGCCGAGCAGAAGGACTGGACGACGATCTGTGGCAGCGCGCCGAGCGAGATCCTCGCGCTCGCCGCGATCCGATCACGCCAGGCGATCCTCGAGCGCAATCGCGCGCTCGTGCGTCGCAGCCTCGACGCCGTCGATGCGTTTCTCGCCGCGAAGCCCGGGGTGTTCCGCTGGGCGAAGCCGGCGGGCGGCTCGGTCGGGCTCGCGCGGCTGCTGACGGAACCGGCGTCGGCGTTCTCCGATCGCCTCGTGCGTGAGAAGAGCCTCCTGCTACTGCCCTCGACGCTCTTCGACTTCGGCGACGAGCACGTGCGCTTCGGTCTCGGCCGCGCGGATTTTCCGGAAGCGCTCGACGAGCTTCGCGCATGGCTCGGGTAGCATCGAGGCATGCGCGCACTCGCCGCCGTCGCCGTACTCTCGATGCTCGGTCCCGCCTCCTGCAAGAAGGACACGGACGAGCAGAAGATCTACAAGATCCTCGACGCGGGCGTCGCCGATCTGGAAGCGGGCAACGTGAAAGATGCGATGGCGTATGTCGCCGAGGATTTCTCCGACGAGTCCGGCATCGACAAGCAGGGGATCCGCGGGATCCTCGCGGGACAGGTGCTGCGCGGCAGTCGCATCACGATCATGCGACGCGACGAGAAGGTGACGGTCGATGGGGCGTCGGCGACCGCGACCGTCGACGTCGCGCTCTTCCAGGGCGATCGCACGAAGATGAAAGGCGTCCTTCCGGAGCGCTCGGGCACGTATCGCTTCACGATCACGTTCCGCAAGGACGGCGACGAGTGGCTCATCACCAAGGCCAAACAACAGCCGATCTCTGCAGGGAGCTTCATCGTGAACTCGATTGGCGACTGACTCCAGGAGGCGGTGCTAGAACCCGCCGCAGATGGATGCCTGCTCGTCCTGCGGCCCCACGCCCCAGCGCCCTGATCGCCCCCACACGTTCATCGCGCACGAGCGCGGAGCGTGCCCGGGTTGTTCCGCCGATCGCGAGGGTCGCGCGGTGCTTCGCGGCAAGGCGGCCGTCTGGCTCGTGCGGTGTCCCGACTGCGGAGAGAAGGAGCGCGAGCTCGACGGCGACGGATCGCGGTGGCTCGCGGCGTTCCTCGCGCGCGGGAAGGAAGTCCCCGGGACGGAGACCCTCTTCAAGCAGACGACGTCGACGTGCCCGACGTGTCTCGCACTCGTGACGGCCGACGTCGTGATCCGCGACGGCAAAGTGTTCTTCCGGAAGACGTGCGCGACGTGCGGCCCGTCGCAGGCGCTCGTGTCGGAGGACGCCGCGTACTACGTGAAGGCCTACGAGTTCGCGCGCGCCGGCACCGAGCCCCTGAACTTCCCGTTGAAGGCGGAGCACGGCTGTCCGACGGACTGCGGCACGTGCAGCGACCACGAGCAGCACACGTGCCTGCCGATCGTGGAGATCACGGACCACTGCAACCTCGAGTGCCCGATCTGCATCGTCAACAATCAGTATTCCACGCACGTCTCGCTCGACGACTTCCAGCGCATCGTCGATCTGATGGTGAAGAACGAAGGGCGCATGGAATCGCTCGCGCTCTCCGGCGGCGAGCCGACGTCGCATCCGAAGATCCTGGAGATCATCGACATCGCGACGCGCGACGAGATCGGTCGCGTCGTCGTGATCACGAACGGACTTCGCCTCGGCAAGGACCGCGCGTTCGCGAAGGCGCTGAAGGAGAAGGGCGCCTATGTCGGGCTCCAGCTCGACGGTTTCACCGCCGACACGCACGAGAAGATCCGCGGCCGCGATCTCTGCAAGGAGAAGGCAGCGGCGCTCGCGATCCTCGAGGAATTCGACATCCCCACGCAGGTCATCTTCGTCGCGACGCGTGGTGTGAACGAGCACCAGATCGGGCAGGTCGTCGATCTCTTCCTCGAGAAGGACTTCATCGTCTCGCTGAACTTCCAGCCCGCGGCGTTCACGGGTTTCGGCGGCGGGAAGTTTGCGCACGACCCGATGGACCGCCTCACCATCCCCGGCATCGTCAAGGCCGTCGAGGAGCAGACGGCCGGCCGCCTCGCGATGAAGGACTTCTTCCCGCTGCCGTGCTCGCATCCGCAGTGCGTGTCGCTCACCTACATCCTCAAGCTGAACGACGGCAGCTGCGTCCCGTTCCCGCGGTTCATCGACTTCGCTTTAGCCCGCAACCAGAACCTGCTCCGCTCGTCGGCCACCTTGCCCGCGAGCGCGGAAGTGCAAGACGCGATGCAGGACATCATCCACGACGTCTTCGCGAACGAGGACACGATCCCGCGCGCGAAGGAGATCCTCGCGGCGCTTCGCCGCTCGCTCGACGTGATGTTTCCGCCGCACGCGGTGACGGAGCGCGAAAAGATCCGCATCGGCGAGCGGCAGGCGAAGTCGATCTTCCTGCACGCCTACATGGACCGGCACGACTTCGACCTCGAGCGGCTGAGGAAGTGCTGCCACCACTATCCGCAGACGGACGGACGCGTGATGCCCGCGTGCGGCTTCAACATGTTCCATCGTGGCGCCGCGCAGGGGCCCGACACGCCGCGTGCGCCCTTCGGCAAAGGGCCGTTCGGCAAGGGGCCGGGCAAGAGTCTCCCGGTGATCGCCTGATGGCCGGGCGTCTCGAAGGGCGTCTCGCGCTCGTGACCGGTGGCTCGCGCGGTCTCGGCGCCGCCGTCGCGATCCGCTTCGCGCGCGAAGGCGCGGACGTCGCGTTCAACTACCTGAGCGCGAAGAAGGACGCGGAGACCGCACTCGGCGTGCTGCGCGAAACCGGCCGCAAGGCGTGGGCGTTCCAGGCGGATGTCTCCGATCGCACCGCGGTCCAGTCGATGGTGAAGGCGCTCGAGAAGGAGGCGGGTCGTCCCGTCGACATCCTCGTGAACAACGCCGGCCACGGGCAGGTGGTCCCTCTCGCTCTCATGGAAGAGGAAGATTGGGATCGCATGATGGACACGCACGTGAAGGGCGCGTTTCTCGCGACGCAAGCGTGTCTCCGCGGCATGGTGAAGCAGAAGCGCGGCCGCATCGTGAACATGAGCTCCCTCGCGGGCGTAAAGATGATGCAGGCGCCGGTGCACTACGCCGCCGCAAAAGCCGCGCTGAAGGGCTTCACCGAGGCGCTTGCGAAGGAAGTCGGTCGCTACGGCATCACCGTGAACTGCCTCGCCCCCGGAATCCTCGAGGAGGGCGTGAGCCGCAACCTCCCGCAGGCGCGCATGGACGAATACCTCCGTCACTGCGCGCTCGGGCGCACGGGGCGTTTCGAGGAAGTCGCGGAGGTCGCCGCGTTTCTCGCGTGCGACGCGAACAGCTACATGAACGGCGCCACCGTGATCGTCGACGGCGCCGTCTGAGCTTGCCGTCGCCGGTGGCGTGCGCACCGATACAGCGCCGCCATGCCTACTCGCGCGTCCCGCGTCACCTTCTTCGTCATCTTCGCGATCACCGGTTTCCTGTTCTACCGGACAATGCGACCCCTCTTCCTGTCCGTCGGGCTCGCGGCGTTCTGCGCCGTGCTCACGTGGGCGCCCTACTGCCGGGTCTCGCTGTGGCTCGGCGGCCGGCGTCGCGTGGCGGCTGCGCTCTGCACCGCGGGGGTGTTCTTCCTGGTGGTCGGCCCGCTCGTGTTGACGATGTGGGCGATCGTGGATCAGGGGATGGATCTCGCGCAGCACGTCTCCGAGCAACCCGAACTGACCGAGACCGACGCCGACGGCGTTCCCGGCTTCGTCCCCGCGTTTCTCCACAAGCCGATCCAGAGGGCGCTCGAGCTGGCGCCGATCTCGGCGGAGCAGATCCGCGCCGCCGCGTCGTCGGGCGCGCAAAAAGCCGTCGGCGCCGTCGGAGGTTTCGTCGCCGGGCTCACCACGGTCGGCGTCGGGATCTTCCTCTGGATCCTTTCGCTCTATTACTTCTACGTGGACGGAGAGCGCTGGCTGCTCCGGCTGCGCGAGCTGCTTCCGCTTCCTGAACGCCATTCGACGGCGTTCTTTCGCGAGTTCCGCGCCGTCGCGCACGCGGTCTTCTTCGGAAACATCGTCACCGCGATTGCCCAGGGCGTCCTCGGTGGCATTGCGTTTCTCGCCGTCGGGATTCCCGGCGCCGTCCTCTATGGCGGCTTGATCGCGTTGGCGGGCGTGTTGCCGCTCGTCGGCGCCGTGCTGGTGTGGGGTCCGGCGGCGATCTACCTCTTCTCGCAGGGCCATATCGGCGCGGGCATCTTCATGATCGTGTGGGGCGTGCTCGTCGTCGGCACCGTCGACAACGTGCTTCGCCCGATCTTGACGAAGGGCGGGCTCCGCATGCACCCGCTGCTCGTATTCCTCTCGATCTTCGGCGGTCTCGCCGCGTTCGGTTTCGCGGGGATCCTGCTCGGGCCGCTCTTCGCGGCGCTCTTCCTTGCCGCGGTCCGGATCTACGCGTCCGAGTTCCCGCCGCGGCGTCCCACGCCCCCGGCGGAAACGCCGGCGGCGGACCTGACCGAGCCCGACGGTGTCACCGCCGCCGTGCACTGATCAGGGGTCGGGTTGCCGTCTGTAGGGAAACGCGCTGGAATGTGCGGACTTTCTTCCTGGAGGTCCCGATGTTTGCGCAGCTCGTTCTCGCCACCGTTCTCCTGTTCGCCGGAAAAGATCCCGCCGTCGTCGGCACGTGGGGGATGGGCGGCGCGACGCTCTTCTGGATCAACGCGGACGGCACCGGCGAGATGGAGGGTGAGGCGTTCACCTGGTCCACTGACAAGGGCGTGATGACCCTCGTCGCCGACGGGGAGACGGAGAAGGTCGGCTACTCCGTGAAGAACGGGAAGCTGGTCGTCGCGATGGACGGCACGCCGATCACGCTCGACAAGATGGGAGGTCGTTCGGCAGCCCCGGCGGCTCCGGTGGAGCCCGCTCCCGCGGGTAAACCCGCGAAGGCGGCGGGCAAGCCCACGAAAGCCGGGAACGACCCGCTTTCGCAGCTTCTCCTGCGCAACGCGTGGTGCAGCTTCTCGTTCAACAAGAGCTCCGGCGTCACGAAGAAGTCGCGGGTGCAGTTCTTCGCGGACGGCACGGTCGTCGAGGGCGCGCAGGGCGAGGGCTACTCGAGCGGCTACGGCGGCACGATGGCGAGCCAGGAAAATTCCGGAATGCGGGGCAACTGGCGCGTCGTCGGCGGCAAGCTGGAGATGAGTCAGGAGGGCGCGAACCAGTGGGTCGAGCAGCCCACGTCCGTGACGCGCAACTCGAACGGCTCCCCGATCGTCATGTCCGGCGGCAAAGAGTACATGGTGTGCGAGTAGCGTCGGCGCTCCCGGTTCTCGTCGAAGCCGACCGGCTGCTGGATGGCTGGAGCTGCGAGTGCAGCGCGGAGTGCTGCGACTTCCGCGGCTCGGGGCGCGAGCCGTATGTCACCTCGCCGGAGTTCGCGCTGATCGCGACCGAGGTCGCGCGGCAGGGTCGGAAGCTTCCGGCGCCGCGAGAGGACGGGCTCTGCCCGTTTCTCGACGGCGACGGGAAGCGCTGCACGGTCTACGCGGCGCGTCCGCTCGGCTGCCGCACCTTCTATTGCGAGCGCGCGAGCGGCTTCGGTGCGTTTCCGCGGAAGGCCATCGCGGCGCTCCCGCGGGCGCTCGAGGACCTGGCCGGCGGCGAGAAGGGCCGGCCCCTGACGCGCTGGCTTCCGGTCTCGAAACGCGGCCGCTGAGAATCCATGCATAGGCATGGATTTTCCCGGACGGGTGCCGGACGGCCGGACGGGGGTGCCGGATTCCCGGACGGGGGCACCCGCCAAGTGCCTGAAAAGACGGGGCGTCACCCTGGTCCGGCGGCTGCTCCTACCCAGGTCAACTCGAACCTGGGAGGTCACGATGAAGCGGGTCCTGGCAGTGGCAACGGTGATGGCGGCGGCGGTCGGATGCGGCGGTGGCTCGGCAGACACGACGAGCTCACCGGACGGCGGCACTCTCTACAACCCGACGTTCCCGGCGGGCGTCTACGTCGCCTCCTTCGACGGCTCCGACACCAACGACGGCTCTCCGCTCGCGCCCATGCGCACCATCAACCGCGCGATCGAACACGCGAAGGCCACCGCACGAACCGACGTGTGGATCTACGGCGGCGGCTTCAACAACGGTTCGCCAGAGGTCGTCGTGCTCCGCGCCGGCGTGAACCTCCACGGCAGCATCTGCAAGACCGGCTCGGCGCCCGTGCAGGCCGACACCGACAACTGCCGCACGTCCATCGTCGGCGGCAGCCCGTCGCTCGTCGCGATCGACATCCACGAGAACACGCTCGTCGAGAACCTCGAAGTCCAGGGCCTCCCCGGCGTGCAGGCGGGCGGCGAGAACGAAGGCTTCTTCGAGGTCGCCGGCATCGGCTGCATCGGCCGCGGCATCAACTCGCGACTTCCCGCATGCGAGCGCCCCGTCGACGCCGAAGGGCGCATGGCGCCGTTCTCGTCGGTCGCCGTCGCGATCTCGCATTCCGACAAGGTGTTCTTCCACAACGTGACCGCGATTGCCGGGAACGGCGCGTCGGGACTCGACGGCGCGGAAGGCCTCGTCGGTCAGAGCTCACTGCGTCCACCGAACGGACAGCCTGCCGGCGACAAGGCCTACAAAGGCGGCGCGGGCGCGGTCTCGATCGCGCCGATGTCGTGCCCCGAAGCGATCGGCGGCAAGGGCGGCCAGGGCGGCCGCTTCCGCTGGAAGCTGGACATCGCGTGGTCCGAGTCGGTGTGCTCGAGCAACACGAACACGCCGCTCTACTGCGGCACCTACTTCCAGGCGAATTTCGCGCACGGCGGCAACCAGGGTGAGGACTCGTTCCTCCACACGGGTGCCGTCACCTACGGTCCTTCCTACCAGGGGCTCCAGGCCGGTGCACAGGGGTACAACGGAAAGCACGCGCTGATCGCCGGCGCCGGCGATCAGCGCGTGCTTTCCGTTGTACCCCTGTGCACCGGCCTGGAGCCCCTGGTAGGAGGCGCACGCGGCGACGTCGGACACACGGGCGCGGGCGGCGCGGGTGGCTCGGGTGGAAATCCGGCCACGCGCGAGATCTACAACAAGAGCTCCGGCACGGACGCGACCAACATTTCGATGGTGGCGATCGGCGGCTCGACCGCCGTGACCTACACC
>Ga0163152_10009021_pt1 | contig 10509 bp, 4 predicted proteins | sample OliLakLV19MP8IB2_FD_148635 | JGI IMG/M metagenome (GOLD analysis project Ga0163152, IMG submission 148635) | Freshwater microbial mat bacterial communities from Lake Vanda, McMurdo Dry Valleys, Antarctica - Oligotrophic Lake LV.19.MP8.IB-2 | ecosystem: Environmental > Aquatic > Freshwater > Lake...
GCGCCGGGCAGTCCAGGCCGACCCACCGCCGCGCCAGCGTCCAAATCCGTCAGCTCGCCGACGATTTCGATGATGTCTCCGATCAAGTATCCGCACGAGATAACGCCCCCGGTAACGCAGCTCGCGAGGTGGAGCAGGGCATTGATGAAATCCTCGATAAAGCTGATGTCTTCGCCGGGCGCCCCGCCATCTCCGTAAAAAAAATCGCCCCGCTGGGAAAGCTGCCGGAACGCGGCGTGGCCATATTCGTCCGGCAAACCGCCGTTCGCTCCCCGCATGGAAAAATCCGAGAAGAACGCATTTGTGCCCGGGGCCTCGTCGAGGGATGACCCTCCGTTGGCGCCGCTCGTGTCAATCAAGCCAGCCACGCGCACGGAGCCATTCACGAACCAGGAAAGCCCCGAGGACCGCACCCGCGCACCCGGACCGATGTCCACCTCGGAATATGTTTGGAACGGGTTCGAGAGGTTGGTCTGGACACCGGGCGCGATGATCAGTTCGTTCAAACCTTGGACGAGCAGATTCGTGCTAGCGGATTGGTTGGAACTGTTGGCCAAACGCAGTTGATAGGTCCGCGATCCGCCGAAGTTCAGGTCACGTAGAGTCGGAATCGTGAGCAGCAACCCCAGGCGGTTGGTCTCAAAGATAACGTTTGAGGGAATCACGTCGCCCGTCGGTTGGCCGTCGAGCAACACCTCGATCCGGAGACCGGGAACAAGATTCTGGCCCGTGATCAGCACAGGCACGGCGAGGCCTTCGTGGAAAGTGGATGCGGCTTTCAAGCCGAAAATCTGTGGCGGACCGCTTGAGACCACGACTTCCGCTTCGTCCACCGCGACCTCGGAGAAATGACTGATTTGTCCCACGGCTTCACGTCCGTTCGCGGCCACGATGGCGGTCAATCCTTCATCCCTGAACTCTCCGGTGCTACGGATGAAATATTTCAGCGAAAGAATTCTCCCGGGCGGGCGGGCTTCGGCGAGAGGCAATGTCACGGTCGCGGGCTGGTTGAAGATCGTTCCGTCAGGATCCAATCGTACTGCCCCAAGTACCCGTCGTCCGGGCGCAGGCGTCGGAACGTTGGTGCCGCGAATCACGCCGATGCTCAGCAAAGCATTCGTCAATAGCGCGCCAGGTGGGACATCCAGCGAGGCGGTGCCGTCGGTCGTGTAGACCGAACCGCCTTGCGCGGAGTTGACCCAGCCAGTGCCTCCCAGACTCGTTGAGGGGAGGACTTGAACCAAAGCGGTCGCGGTGATGCCGGGTTGCGTGGTCAGCGAGGCCACGACGGTCATGGAAAGGGTGGGTGGCAGGAGTGGGAGCTGATAATGGCCCTGGCTGGAGATCAGGCCGACGATCGCGTTTCCGCCAGCAATTCCGTTTACGGAAAATGTGAGCATTTGGTTGGTTGCGCCGCGGATGGAGGTCATGAATTGAACTGGCTCGCCCGGCGCAGCTTGATCGCGGTCCGGCGTGAGCGTGATGACCGGCGGCACGACAAAACTGGAGGACGACGCGGTTACCTGTGCCTCCGTAACGAGCTTGAAGGGGGCGGTGACGGCTCCGGCGGGCACGGTTAGCGAGATGTAATTCACTCCATTCGTGATAATCTGGCAGGGCACTCCGGCGAGCGTGACCTGAAAATTGGTGCCGAGCGAACTCAAGGAGTCAACGAACAGCGTGACCGGAGAATTGGGCGCGCCCGAGCCCGGAGAAAAGCCCGAGATTTGAGCGGGCGGTGGCGCCGAGTAATCGAGATCAAACTGGACGAAACGAACTTCGCTGGTGCGGCCAGTGCGATCAATCAATTGAAATTCCGCGAGGTAAGTTCCCGCCGCGTTGGTGTAGGAGAGCGTGAATGGGCGCAACAGATCTGTGCCCCCAGTATTGAGAAATCCAACCCGGGTTGCCTGCAGTTCCCGCACTTCGATTTCCCCAAACGGCATTCGCAGCACGGCGCGAATTCGCTCCACGTCGCTGTCTGGATCATTCCATTCGAGGAGGAAACCCGGCTTCAACTTCCAGTTGGCCTCGAACGAGGGTCCCCAAGCCGCCGCCTCCGCCGCGACACTCAGGAGCTGCGGGGCCGCGCCGGATCCGCCCTGGCCGACGATCGTGATCGTAAAATAAACCGGTGCGCTATAGAGCCCCATGAGGTCCACCAGCCGGAGCCGGAAATAGGATGTGCCGACGGGAAGTGTTTCCGGCCGGATGGGCAATTCAGCGCGGATCGCATCAGTGGACAGTCCGATGGAATTTGCGGAGATGATATTTGAAAATGAGCCGAGCACGTTCGTCCAGGTCAGCTCCAGCGCCGCGAGGTCAACGTCGGGTTCGATGATGTCAAAGGCGAGCGTGGCGGTGGAGCCGAACGTCAGCGCGTTTGTGGAAAGCGCCAGCGCACTCACTGCGGGGTTCGTGCCTGAATCCTTGACCAGTCGGAAGAACTGGTGCGCGTTGGTTCGCGACACGCTGATCCGCTGCAAGCCGCTCGTCACGACTGGGGCCCCATTCAGATCGTTCCAGCTTTCGGAAATCGACAGCCCTATGCGGGATTGGGCGCGGAAACCAACCGCATTCGTCGGCCAGGCCAGCACCAGATCAGCGCCGTCCACTTCCACCTGAAGTTGCGGGCCGCTGCGCAGAGGGAAAGTGGAAAAGCCCAGAATCGCCAACCCCGTGCATGTGACGACGATGCGAAAGAAAGCTCTTGTCATAAAATTACCCTTGTAAATACGAAGAATAAAAGCCTGGTTCAAAGACAGAAAGGTTTCTGTTTTCGCCTGATTGGAGAGAGGGAGTTCGCGGTGCCCCAAGGTTCATATTTGCGACATTATTGAGCCGGCGGCCGTTGTCAAGAGTGCTGTCGGTGCTCCGACCCCGAATCAATCATTCGATAGGAAAAGGCAACAGCCAAAGAATTCTTGTCGCGGGAGCTCGTGGCGCTCTTGAAATCTCCCCGGTCGCCGAGCAAGGCGAAGCGGTTCGACGGCGGTTTCGGCATCGACCCAAACTAACCGTTGCGAATTTGACTTTTTCTTGCGGACAGCTTGTGTTCAATTTTCCGGCACGATGAGCGACACCCATCCTTTCACCACGACCGCGTTCGAGCTGCCCGGCTATCGCGTGTCCAAATCGTTCGGAGTCGTTCGCGGCATCATTGTCCGTTCCCGTTCAGTCATTGGAAATTTCGGCGCGGCGATCCAGAGTTTTTTTGGCGGCAACATTTCCATTTACACCAGCTTGTGCGAACGGACTCGCGACGAGGCCTTCCAGCAAATGTTGACGCACGCCTCGGAACTCGGCGCCAACGCGGTCATCGGCATCCGCTACGACGCGACCGAAATTGGGCACGGAATCACGGAAGTGTTGTGTTACGGGACGGCGGTGCAGGTGATTCAGACTTGACCGCGGCAGCCGAGATTTGAGGCGCCAGGAGGCGGGCCGCTGGCGGGCGCTGCCTGCGTGATTCCGATCCTCCGGCGACATCGGCTTGAAATGCCTCCATGATCGAATGGACGCCGCGACAAGGATTGACACCGGTGCTGGAAAGTATTTCAAAGGATTGCCCCGGAACAGTGCCGTTCGAAGCGCCTGATCCCTGACCTTTATGAAAACGACAAATGCCGCCCTACGCCGCTCCCGGCCCGACGACTTCCTTTGCAGCGGCTTTACGCTGATTGAACTGTTGGTTGTCATAGCCATCATCGCCATCCTCGCCGGGCTCTTGTTGTCGGCGCTTTCCAAGGCAAAATCCAAAGCCCAGGGTGTTGGTTGCATGAACAACCTCCGCCAGATGATGCTGGGCTGGCGCATGTATGCGGACGATGCCAACGACGTGCTGCTCGCCTCGCTCGACGTTGCCCCGTCCCAAAAGCGCACGCGCTGGGTGACCGGGGATTTGAGTTTCACCGCCGCCCGAAGCAACTGGGATGTCCACCAGGATCTCGCAAAGAGCCCGCTCATGCCCTACATCGGCAAGAACAGTTTTGCGATCTGGAAATGCCCGGCCGACCAAGCCACCGTGTTGGTGAGCGGTCGGAGACTCCCCCGGGTGCGCAGCAATTCGATGAGCCAGGTGTTTGACGATGGCGTCTGGCTGCCATCGAGTTCCTGGCGGGTTTACTCCAAGTTGAGCAGCATCGTTCTTCCCGGCAAAACCTGGGTGTTGGTCGATGAACATCCGGACAGCATCAACGACGCGGCGTGTGCCGTGCAGATGGCCAAGCCCGGCGACCCGCCCGGTTCAATCATGATCATCGATTGGCCGGCGAGCTTCCACAACGGCGCCTGCGGGCTTTCCTTTGCCGACGGCCATTCCGAAATTCACAAGTGGAAAGGTTCGAAGCTCCGGGCACCCGCCACCTACGGAACTTATCTGGGTTACCTGATTCCGGCTGGTGATTCGGCTAATGACATTATCTGGTGGTCCAGCGTGACGACGGTCGCCAAGTAACGCTCGCGGGGTCGCGCGATTGAGCTTGCCAGCGGTGTCCCCATCCACAAAATTCTGGTATCACACGAAATCGCTGAGGCGTGACTGTGCTCACATATTCGAGAAAGGCGGTAGTGGTACTGATTAAGAATTTCCCGCTGACGCGCGAAGGACCGGAAGCCTTGAACCCCTTCGCTGCCTTCGCTCCTTCGCGGGAAAATTTCCTTCAGGACGTTTCAAATTGTAATAATATCAGAAAGGCTGCTCTATTGACTTGGGCGAGGCGACCACGGGCGGCTGCGAAGGCGCGGTGCCTGGGGTTGTTGCCGCCGCGCGATGCGGAAGGAGGCAAGGCCAGGCGCGCCGACGCATCATCGCCGCCGTGGCGGGAATTAGCCCCTGAACTCATGTTTGTAAAACGCTCATATCGAAGCACAGGAATTTGTTTCCTGACGGTTTTAGCCGCGACCAGCCTTGCCCTGCCTGCCCGCGTCGTGGCCGCGCCGGACTTCGCAAAGGATGTTCGCCCCGTTCTGGAGCGAAGCTGCCTGGGCTGTCACGGGCCCGACAAACAGAAGAGCGGTTACCGGGTTGACCTTCGTGAATCCGCGCTGAAAGGCGGCGACAGCGGCCACGCCGCAATTATTCCTCACAACTCCAAGGCCAGCCCGCTGATTCGTTTCGTGAGCGGCGAGGATCCGGAAATCGTGATGCCACCGGTAAAAAGCGATTCGCCCAAACTGACCGCGGCCGAGGTAAAGATGCTGCGCGAATGGATTGATGCCGGGCCGTCGTGGCCGGACGAATTTGCCGGTTCAGCGAAGGATGTCAAACCGCTCTGGTCGCTCACGCCGCTGGTAAAACCCGCCGTTCCCGGCGGCGACGCGAATCCAATCGATGCGTTCATCCGCGCAAAGCTGAAAGAGAAAAACCTCGACCCATCTCCCGAGGCTGATCGCCGCGCGCTCATCCGCCGACTCAGCTACGATCTCACCGGCCTTCCGCCCACGTCCGAAGAGGTGGCTGGCTTTGTCGCCGACGAGGACAAGCATGCTTACGAGATACTCGTCGCACGGCTGCTCGCTTCGCCCCGGCACGGCGAGCACTGGGCGCGGCATTGGCTCGATGTCGCGAACTACGCCGACACCCACGGCAACGATCACGACTACGCGCGCTGGAACGCCTGGCCTTATCGGGATTACGTCATCCGGTCGCTGAACGATGACAAGCCGTATGCGCGCTTCGTGCAGGAGCAGGTGGCGGGCGACGCGCTTTTTCCCGATGACCCCCAAGCCACGGTGGCGCTCGGTTTCCTGGCGGCCGGGCCGTGGGATCACACGCTGATGGTCACGGTGCGCGAGGATACGGTGGACCATCGCATGGCGCAGAATCTGGATCGCGACAACATGGTGAGCACCGCGATGGGCACGTTCCAAAGCCTCACGGTCCACTGCGCGCGCTGCCACGATCACAAGTTTGATCCCGTCTCGCAGCGCGAATATTACTCGCTCCAAGCTGTCTTCGCGGGCGTGGACCGGGCGAATCGTCCGTTCGATGTGGACTCCCGCACGCACGCCGCCCGGCAAACGCTGCTGGCCGAACAGCGCGCGTTGCAACAGCGGGAAGCGCCTCTTTTGGCCACTCTAACCCGGCCCGAGGTCGTCGAAAAAGTCGCCGCCCTGGAGGCGGAGTGGGCCCGAAGGGAGGAGGCATGGTCGCCGTTTGAAATCGTGAGTGTCCTCTCGACCGGCGGCGCTTCGTTGACACGACAGGCGGACGGCTCGTGGTTCGTGGACGGCACGCGTCCGACTCGCGACAACTACATTGTCACCGCTTATCTGCGCCCCGGGCGGCTGAGCGCGGTGCGCCTGGAGGTGTTGCCCGACGACCGGTTGCCCAAACGCGGGCCGGGCCGCTGGGACAACGGCAATTTTCATCTCTCGGAGTTTCGTGCGTTTGCCGCGCTCCCATCCGCGGCCGAGGGAGCGAAGCCGCTCGTGTTCACGCGCGCCACCGCTGATTACGACGAGAGAAGCACCATTTCCGCCGCGCAGGCGATTGATGGGAAAAACGACACACAATGGGGAGTTCATCCACGCCACGGCGAGCCGCACGAGGCGGTCTTTGAGCTGAAAGACCCGGCGGAGTTTCCGGAGGGGACGACGTTCACGTTGCTGCTCGAACATCAAGCCGGCGCTCCGGGCCACGGCATCGGGCGGTTTCGCCTTTCCGGCAGCGATGCCGCTCCGACCAATGTGATCCTTGCACCGTTTCCGGCCGAACTAACGGCGATCCTGCGCGTGCCGGTGGGGGAACGTACGGCGGCGCAACGCGAGGAACTGGCCCGGGCGGTTCTGAAAATCGAAAACCAGCGCTCGCTCGCCGCCCTGCCCGACCCGCAGTTTGTCTATGCCGTGACCCGTGATTTTCCGCCGGATGGCGAGAACTTCAAGCCATCGCCTCAACCCCGCCCGATCCATCTGCTCTCGCGGGGCGAACTGGGCAAGCCCGGCGAACTCGTCGGCCCCGGCACACTCGGATGCGTTCCCGATATGTCGCGCGAACTGGCCATCCCCGACGCCAGCGACGAATCCGCGCGCCGCGCCGCGCTCGCGCTCTGGCTCACCGACGAGCGCAATGTGCTCACCTGGCGCAGCATCGTGAACCGCGTCTGGCATTACCATTTCGGACGCGGCCTCTGTGACACGCCGAATGACTTCGGAAAAATGGGCGGCGCACCGAGCCATCCGGAGTTGCTCGACTGGCTCGCGGTCTGGTTCCGCGACGAGGCGAAAGGTTCGCTCAAGTCTTTGCACCGACTCATCGTGACCAGCGCGACCTGGAGGCAAAGCACCCTCGCTCGCGACGGAGTTTCCGGCGATGGCGAGAACCGGTTGCTCTGGCGGCAGAATCGCCTGCGTCTTTCTGGTGAACAGGTGCGCGACACGCTCCTTGCCCTGGGCGGTCAGCTTGATCTGACGATGGGCGGCCCCTCTGCGGTGCAGTTTATTTCGAAAGGCGACGCCACTTTCATGTCGGGCGGCAACCCGGCGTTTCTGGATTACGAGCACTTCGATCCCGATTCATCTGCGGCTCGACGTCGCGCGGTCTATCGGTTCCTGTTCCGCACGGTGCCCGACCCGTTCATGGACGCGCTCGATTGCCCGGACGGTGGCGCGACCACTCCGGTGCGCGGGGTGTCATCGACTGCCCAGCAGGCGTTCGCAATGTTGAACGATCCTTTCCTCATCCGCCAAAGCGAGCACATGGCCGAACGCCTGACGGTGAACGGGGCCACACCTGACGCGCAAACAGAGGCTGCATTTCAACTCGTCTTCCAGCGCGGCGCACGCCCGGAGGAACGGGCCCCATTCGCCGCTTACATCGAGCGCCACGGCCTGGCCAACGCCTGTCAACTGCTGCTCAACAGCAACGAATTCCTCTACCTCGACTGACCATGAACTCCACCGCTTACACCCGTCGCGATTTCTTCGGCACGCTCGGCACCGGCCTCGGTGGTGTGGCGCTGGCTTCGTTGCTGCCGCGCGAGTTGTTCGGCGCCACTCCGCCGCAATTCGCGCCGAAGGCCAAAAACGTCATCCAGCTTTTCATGACGGGCGGGGCCAGCCAGTGCGACCTGTTCGATTACAAACCGCAGCTCATCGCGCGGCATGGGCAGAAATTTGACCCCGGCACCGGCGAGCGGGTCGAGGCCAGCATCAGCGTTCCCGGCGCGATCATGAAAAGCCCGTTCGAATGGGCGCAGCACGGGCAATGCGGCCGCTGGGTGACCAACGCTTTGCCGCACCTGGCGAACCACGTGGACGAAATGGCTTTCCTCATGGCGATGCAGTCGAAGTCGAACGTTCACGGCCCGGCGTCCTACCTCCAGACGAGCGGCTTCCTGCTGCCCGGTTTTCCTTGCGCGGGAGCGTGGGTTTCCTACGCGCTGGGCAGCCTCGCCGACAATGTGCCGGCGTTCGTCGCGTTGCCGGATTCGCGCGGGTTGCCCTACAACGGACGCAGCGCGTTCACCTCGGGTTTCCTGCCAGCCAATCACCAGGGCACAATCATCAACGCCTCGGCACCGCAACCGATGACCCATCTCCAGCCGCCCCCGGGCGATAAACATATCACGGCGGCGAGTCGCGCCGACGGGTTGGACCTGCTGCACGCCATCAACGCCGCGCACGCCGCGGAGCGTCCGGATGATTCGCGGCTGACCGCGCGCATCGAGAGTTACGAACTGGCCGCGCGCCTGCAATTGGCCGCGCCGGAGTTGCTCGATCTGGCCGGGGAGACCGAGGCGACGAAAAAACTCTACGGCATCGACCAGTCGGAGACGGCGGATTTTGGCAAACGCTGCCTGCTGGCGCGGCGCATGGTCGAGCGGGGTGTGCGTTTTGTTCAGGTCTGGAGCGGGCAGGGAGGCGGTGCGGACAATTGGGATAACCACACCGATATCGCGAAGGAACTCACCGCCGCCGCCGGGAAAATGGACCAGCCTGCGGCCGCATTGCTCATGGACCTGAAAGCCCGCGGGATGCTCGAGGAAACGTTGCTTGTGTGGACGACTGAGTTTGGCCGGATGCCGTTTAGCCAAAGCAGCGTGGGCCGCGACCACAACGGCGGGACGTTCGTCTCGTGGTTTGCCGGTGCAGGCGTCAAGCCGGGCGTTTCAATTGGGCAGAGCGACGAGTGGTCGTGGAAAGCCGTCGAGGGCGTCACCACGAGCTACGATTTCCACGCCACGATTCTCCACCTGCTCGGCCTCAATCACGAGCAACTTGCTTTCCGCCACGGCGGCATCGATCGCCGCCTGACGGACGTGCATGGCCGCGTCATCAAGGAGATCCTGGCGTAAATCGGGCGCTCGACATTGTGTCGCCGTGAAGCCGAGAACCGACGCAGTGGACCGCGGATTTCACGGATGGCACGGATGAAGGGGAACTTGGAGTGGAAACACTCCGAACTGATGCCAGTTTGGGGTGAGAATTCTCCCAACCGATATTTCGCGCTTTGAACCCCTGAACCGTCCCGGGCAGGGCGCGTCAGTCCCCTGCGCGCCGCGCACCTCTTGCAACCCTCGGGATGCACGGAACGTCGGCTGTCAGGCATGACGCAGGAGTGAACCTCCGGGTTCGCATCGAACGGGGAAATGAACCGGCTCGACCGAATTCCAACGCGAGATACCATTTCCGCGCGGAATGTTTTCCCTTTGATTGCGGGGCGAATCGGTGTTTCATTTCCGCCGTTTGAACTATGCCGAAGCGTACTGACATCCATTCCGTTCTCATCATTGGCGCCGGCCCGATCATCATCGGCCAGGCGTGCGAGTTTGACTACTCGGGCACCCAGGCGTGCAAGGCCCTCAAGGAGGAGGGCTATCGCGTCGTGCTCGTCAACTCCAACCCCGCCACCATCATGACCGACCCGGAGTTCGCCGACCGCACCTACATCGAGCCCATCACGCCCGAGTGCGTGGAGAAGATCATCATCCGCGAGAAGGAGGAGATTGAAAAACTCGTAGCGGCGTCTCGGCAGAGCGCCGCAAATTCAACAAAGGATCAGCGGCACTCTGCCGAGATGCCGCCACGAAAACTTGTCCTCCTCCCCACGCTCGGCGGTCAAACGGCTTTGAACACCGCGATGGCTCTGCACAAATCCGGCGTCCTGGAAAAACATGGCGTCGAAATGATCGGCGCGAAGCCCGAAGCCATTCACAAAGGCGAAGACCGTTTCGCCTTCAAGGAACTCATGCTCCAGATCGGTCTCGATGTTCCCATCTCGGGTGTCGCGCACAACATGGACGAGGCCCGCGCCGTCGCGGAGAAGATCGGTCGCCTGCCACTCATCATCCGTCCCGCGTTCACGCTCGGCGGCACGGGCGGCGGCATCGGTTACAACCGCGAGGAGTTCGAGGAGATTGCCAAGCGCGGCATCGAGCTTTCGCCCGTGAACGAAATCCTAATCGAAGAATCGTTGCTCGGCTGGAAGGAATACGAGATGGAAGTCATGCGCGACAAGGCCGACAACTGCGTCATCATCTGCTCCATTGAGAACTTCGACCCCAT
>Ga0163152_10009024_pt1 | contig 10507 bp, 8 predicted proteins | sample OliLakLV19MP8IB2_FD_148635 | JGI IMG/M metagenome (GOLD analysis project Ga0163152, IMG submission 148635) | Freshwater microbial mat bacterial communities from Lake Vanda, McMurdo Dry Valleys, Antarctica - Oligotrophic Lake LV.19.MP8.IB-2 | ecosystem: Environmental > Aquatic > Freshwater > Lake...
ATGAAACTCCAGCCCCGGCGCGTTGAGCAGCACGTCAAGCGCATTGGGGTCGTTGTTGGTGTTGAACTCGTCACGGCTCCATAGCCGCTGTTTCTCCCGGTCACAACATCAGTATAGGTGCTGCTGGAGGGCCTCAAGGCCGAGTGCCCCGCGCCCTCCGATGCGGCTGCCGAAGAGTTGCAGGGCGCGGATTTCGCCACGGAATTGGCGGTCCAGCCCGTAACCGTGCATCGTCTCGTTGAAGTTGCCGATGGCCAGCGGGCCAATGTCCGTGCCGACAGGGCCGACCTGGTGCGTTGTCCGGCGGTCCAGCGCGAGCCCGGCCGGGCCGGGCTGGTCGAGGGGCTTGCTGAAATACCAGGCGACGTTGTCGGCCGGTTGCGCCGCGTCATAGGTCACCGCGAAGAAGGTCCATTTGCCCGGCTGCAATTTGCCCGGTGAACTGTCGTTCCGGACGCTGTCCGGCCATTGGTTGACGGCCAGACGCAAGCGGCCGTCGGCATGGCTGGCGAGATCGATGCCCGAATGATCCTTGTTCAGGCAAAAGAGAATGCGATTGCCGCCACTGCCGGTCTGGAGGCTTTGCGGTTTCAGCCAGCCGGTGATGGTGAAGGAGCGCAGGCCGCGCAGCTCCTCCAGAGGCTGTTCGCCCCCTTTCACCCAGCCCCAGGGAGCGCCCTCCGGCAGATGCAAACCGCCCGAGGCGGCGCGAACGGCCTTGCCGTGGAACCGCAGCGCCGGGGTTTCGCCCCGGGCAAAGCCCGCCCGCACCAGAGGTTCCTTGGAGTCGCGGTCCACCGCCACCCGCACGACGCCGCGCCCGATGCCGCCCGCGGAATCGCTGACGGTGAGGGTCACGTCGTGGATACCGGCAGTCTTAAAGGTGTGCGTTGGGCTGGGAAGGTCGCTCGTGGTGCCGTCACCGAAATCCCACCGCGCCCTCACGCCTCCCGCGCCGGTGAAGGTCACTTCGAGAGGCGCCAAACCTTCCGTCATGGAGGCGGTGATTTTGGCTTCCGGTCGTGGCTTTTCGCCAGGCTGATACGGGGTGAAACGATAGGCCGTGTCCGGCTTGGGCGCGGCCAGGACGAAATCGCCGGCCGGCGCCGTGCCGATTGGAAGGACGGTCATCCCCCAAGGATCCACCACATCCAGCTTGTAAGGGCGATCTCCGGCCAGCGCCACGGTTTGCGGTTGTTGGTTGAGGGCGTAGAGCAGGTAATACTCCGCCGGCTTGGCCAAGAGCAGGCCGCCCTGGCTGCCGCGGCGCGGTTCAAGTTCATGAAAGGGCGGGGCCTGGGCCATGAACTCCCGGAGCCACTGGATGCGTTTCGGGCTTTGGCCATGGAGCACGCCGCCTTTGGACCACCACAAAATATCCTCGGGATGTTTGTAGGTTTCCCCGTGGCCGACGTAGCCGCCGCTCATGGTGCCGAGCCAGAATTTTTTCACCATCTCCTCCGCGCTCAGTTTGCCCCAGCCTTGCGGAATGTTCCCCTCGTAACCGCACTCATCGACGACCACCGGCTTGCCGTATTGCCAGCGCCAATCCAGCGCCCGCCGCAAGTCGCCATGCTGCACGCTGGTGTGCGTGACCCACGGCCGCGTGTGATCGTAAAAGCCGCGGCAATTGTGGATGCCGCGCAATCGCTGATGCGCGTCCTCCTTTTGGAGAATCTGGAAGAAGCGATCCCAGTCGGCCATCGCCTTGTCGCCGCGGTGACCGGCCATGGCGCCTGGCGCCATGAGATCGAATTCGTTGGCCAGCGACCACCAAACATTGCGGTAGGCGCCCAGCCGGGCGATGGCGTAACGCAGGTAGCGGTCGTCGTGCTCGCGTCCCATTTCCGAGAATCCCCAACGGTCGTAGGGATGCCACAGGATCAAGTCGGCTTCGATGCCGAGCTTTTGCAAATCGAGGAGGCGTCCCTCCAGCCGCCGCCAAAACTCCGGGTCCGGCCGGGTGAAATCAAACTTGCCGTCCGCGCTTTTCTGGAAGGCAAAGTGCTCCGGCTCATTCTTGTTGTAGGTGTAACTCTTGGGAAAGATGCAAAAGCGGATTTTGTTGAAGGGCGAGCCGGCGAGCGTCTGCAACGTTTGCTCCTGCAACTCGCGCGGCTGATGCGTCCACACGTAGCAGGTCGTGCCGAATTGGTGATAGGGCGTGCCATCGGCATGGCGCAGGTAATACGTGTCGAACACCTCGACTGGACCGTGGTTCCTTGCAGCGGGAGCGCTGACGGTGAACGCGCCGGACTTTCCACTGAGCTCCGGCGTGGCACTTTGGGTTTGGTAGTGCCACTCGCCGGTCGTAGGCGGGCTGAAGCGGGCTTTGTAAGCGCCGCCACCATCCCAGAAGCCGGGCACCGTCACGCGCCGCTCGCCTTGGGTGAACGTGGCCGACCATTGCACCTCGAGGTAGGGATTGCCGGCGGCCGGACCGGGCACGGTAAGTTCAAGAACGCCCCAGCGTTCGGTGGCGGCGGCCGGCGCGGCCAGGGCAAGGCAGCTAAGGAAGAGCAGGGAGAGGATGGTGGTTTTCATGGTTTGGTTCAGAAGTTAAAGCATCAAGGGTTGACAGTGATCACGGCCCGCCGGATTGTGATTCGCATTCTTGAATACGCCTGCCACCCACCAATCCATGCGGGCGGCAAAATCCGCTTTCAGTTTCATCATTCCGGTTGAGGTCCTGCCCGTTACGGGCGTGCCGTTGAGTGAATTCATGGGCGTCCTCCGGGTGTCGGAAAATTCTTTTGCGCATCGTCAAGCACCAGAATCCAGTCCTGTCCGCGCCCGCTGCTGGGAGGAGTGAAGGTCTGAATGCCTTCGTTGCCTGCGCGGTAAATGGGGTGGGCGGTGCCGTAGCGCGGATCAAACCATGTGGACTGGACGGAACTGGAATGGACGACGCCCATGCGGAGGCTGAACGGTTCGCCGCGCGGGGAATAGACGAAAGCGAAGGAATGGTCCGAGGCGCGCGCTCCGCGAATCTTCGCTCCGCCGGTGCGCGGGCCGTCCACAATGAACGCTTCGTCCGGAACGAGCCGCTGGAATGGGCGCGATTCCAACAAACGCCGGGCGTGGCCCATCTGGAACGCGCCTGGATGATCGAGCGCTTCGCGCCAGGGGCTGTCGGCGTTGATCACGGGATTGCGGCCTGGCGCCCACATCTGCCAGACGGAGTTGTGGCCATAGGTGTGTCCGCAGGCGCCGGCGAGCAGCGACCAATAGGCCGCCTGGCGCGCGTCATAATCGTCGAAACGCAGGGCGCGCGAGAACCCCTGCATGTAGAAGCCCACGGGAATCCCCTCGTAACGCGGTTCGCCATCCAGCGCCGGCTTGGGCGGGGTGAGCGCGTAGTCGTGCGCGGTGAAAAGGCCGTTGTCGTGGTCGCGCGCCCCGTGCGAGGACTGGTGCATGTTGAAGTCGAGCCAGTCGGTGCGATGAAAATAATCCGAGGACTGGCCTGGTCCGCGCGGGTGGTAGGTGATGAGATTGCGGCCGCCATCTCCGGCGCGCAAGCCGCGGGCCATGGCTTCAATGATGCTGCGGTCCTGGTCCGATTCAATGTTGCGATCACCGCCAAGAATCCAGACCAGCGATTGATCGCGGTAGCGGCGGCCCAACCATTGGCCGAAGACGCGCGCGTTCTCCGGGTTGAAAACGACCGGACCGGTTCCGCCCCTGACGGATTGCCATTTGTCTCCCCAGGTCGGCAGAAGCCCGAGGTAAAGTTCGAGTTCCTGAGCGCGTCGGATGATAAAATCAACATGATCCCAGTAGTCGTTGTCCGGCCCTTCTTTCACATCCGCGCGAGTGGGATCGTTATCGATGAGTGGGCGATGGCCGTAGGCATTGGGAGTATTGAGGCCGTCGAGTTCCGCCAGAGCCACCGCCTGCACCACCGTGAATCCCTTCGCCGCGCGGTTCCGGAGATACAGGTCCGCCTCCTCGCGGTTGAGCCGGTGGAAGAGTTCCCAGGCTGTGTCCCCCAACCAGAAGAAGGGTTTGCCTTCGGCGGTGACCAGAAAGCGCTGGCTTTCGGAAACGCGGAGTTCAGGCAGCGCGACGCCGGCCATCAGCGTGGACGCCATCGCCAGCAGCAGCACCGTGACGCGGCCCGCCGGGAGGAGAGAATGGATGTTATGCATAAGCGTGACGCCGGCGGGGCGTTGTTGACCCGGGGGGAACCAGCGCCTGGGAGGGCCTGCCGACGCGCGACTTATTTGGATGTGTGTATGTGTGGTCATGGCTTCTTTTAGTTCAGGGTTATTGGCTGAAAGGTTATGGCTGGACTGTCACAACGGCCCGCCGGTAGGCAAAGAGGCTGGGCGTGCCGCGATCCTCCACTTCGAGGATGACGTGAATGGTTTCGGGCTTCTTCACATCGGGGGCGACCAGGCTGGTGCCCAGCCCGCGGCGGGCGCTCAGAGCCACCCCCTCCGGAAAGCGCCGACCCTTGGCTTCGCGCAGGCTGCTGGCCTCGGGATAAATCCACCAGCGCGCCTCGAACGCGTGGCCATCGGGGTCGCGTGTGCCCTCGGCCGACAACGTGATCGTCGCGCCGGCCTTGGCGGGGATCTCCAGCACGCGCTTGGAGGTGTCGCCGTTGAGCACGACCACCGGGTTGTGGTTGGCCTGGCCAAACGCCTCCGCCACGCACCAATCCATCCGGGCGGCAAAGTCGTGTTGAAAATGTTCGCGCCAGCGCCAGATCGTGGCCGGGTCGGTGCACTCGGTCTGGCCATTGTCGGCGGTGACCGTGTCTCGGCTCTCCTGGTTGTTGGTCCAGATGGGGCGCGTCTCGCCATACGCATCAAACAAGGCGTAGCGTCCGCCCCAACCGCCATAGACGGGGCTCAAGTGCCAGCCCAGCCCGTTGTTGATCAGCCCCAGGAAGGCGGGCGTGTCGCCTTCCATGATGTATTCCAGCTTGGGATAAAGCGCGCCGAGCGGGCCGTGGTTCTTGATGACGTTTTCCTCCAGCCACGGGTTGTCCACTAAGTGAAACTTGTGCTTCGGCCCGTTCCGGTAATGCCGGTCGCCGCCTATCCCCGTCCAGGTCGCCCGCCAGTATTCCTTCCAGTCGGGCGTGCTGGGGCTGACAACATAAAACAGGTCGGGGAATTCGCGGCGCAGCCACGGACCGGCGTCGTCCTGGTCGGAGATGGTGTAAACTCGAAGTTTCCCGACGAGGCTCTTGAGCGCGTCGGGGGAGCCCTCGCTGCGGGCATCCCTCAGCGCCTGGGCCAGCGTGTTGGCTCCGCCCCAAACAGTGACCCACAAGGGCCGGTCATCCGCGCGGTCGGCCGCCTTGAGCAGGAGGCGCGAGCCGGTGGTGGTTTTGCCCTCGCCCACCGCCGTCATGCCGTAGGCCGGCTGGCCCACGGCGGCGACCGCGCGGAGCGATTCAGTGGTGGGAAACCCCGGGGCGTGCTTGAGCAGGTTGGCACGGACCTGGCCGTAGGCATCGAGCTGTCGGTGAATCAAGTCCACCCGCGTTGTCTTGCGCAACCAGGTGCTCGTGGTCGCGACCAGGCCTTCCACGTCGAACTCGTTCGCGTAAACCAGGAATCGCACCATCGATTCTTCGTCGTCCGGTTCGTTGGAAATGTCCGTCAACACGAATACTCGGGGCTTGTCGGTGGCGGCCGCCGCGGCGAGGGCCCAACCGAGCGCGCAGCACAGCAGGAGGATGTTTTTCTTCATAAGCTTTTTTGGAGTTCAGGGATTGCGGGCATTGATTTTGTCGATGGCAACGGCGGCCAGGATCACAAAGCCCTTCACCACCTGTTGCCAGAACGGCGACACCTCCAGCAACACGAGGCCATTGTTCAGCACGCCGATGATGAGGCAGCCGAGCACGGTTCCGAGCACCGAACCGCGCCCTCCGCTCAGGCTCGTGCCGCCGATGACGACGGCCGCGATGGAATCGAGTTCGTAGCCGATGCCGGCGCTCGGCGTCGCGGCGTCGAGCCGTGCCGTGAGCAGAACACCGGCGATGCCGGCGAGCGCGCCGCCGAGCGTGTAAACCGCGAGCTTGATGGCGCTGAGATTCAGCCCGCTGAGTTGCGCGGCGCGTTCGTTTCCGCCGACGGCGTAGAGGTAACGTCCGAGGCGCGTCTTGCGCGTGATAAGCACGAAAACGGCAACCAGCCCGGCGGAAATCCACACCGGCATCGGCAGTCCGAGCCAGTGCCCGGTGCCGATGAAGCCAAAGCCCGCCCCGAGACCGGTGATTGGAAAGCCCTTTGTCCCGAGCTGCGTCAGCCCGCGTGCGATGCTCAACATGCCGAGCGTGGCGACAAAGGGCGGCAGCTTGAACCGCGTGATGACCCAGCCGTTGAACCAGCCGAGCAACGCGCCCGCGAGCACCCCGGCGACAAGCGCGCCGAATGCCGTGAACTGCGCCACGACGCCGAACGCCGGAATCTCGATGCCGTTTTTCAGCAAACTCGCCGCGACCGCACCCCCAAATGCCAGAACCGAGCCGACGGACAAATCAATGCCGCCGCTGAGAATCACGAGCGTCATGCCGATGGAGAGGCAGAGGTTGACGGAGATTTGCCGGAGCACGTTGAGTGCGTTGTCCTGGCTGAGAAAGGTGTCCGACACGCCCGGATGCAGGCTGAGGCCGATGACCATGAGCATCAGCGCGGCGACGCTTTGGAACCGGGCGAAAGCAGCCCGCCATTCGAATGGCGGGTTCTTTGAAAACGTAGCTCGACTTTCCAAAGTCGGGTTCTTTGAAAATGTAGCTCGACTTTCCAAAGTCGGGTTCTTTGAAAATGTAGCTCGACTTTCCAAAGTCGGGTTCTTTGGCGTGCGTGGTTCGGTAGGCTCTTCGCTCATGGAATTTTGGGGGGCTTTGGCCCTGGCGCGGTGTTCGTCGCGACATTGGAATGTCGAACTACCGAGGCGAGCAGTGCGGCAGCAGACTCGACATTGGAATGTCGAGCTACAGGCAGCGCCGCGTGCATGATGTTTTCCTCGTTCGCCTCGGCGCGGTTGAACTCCGCCGTCCGGCGCCCCTCGCACATCACCAGAATACGGTCGGACACGGCGAGAATCTCCGGCAGTTCCGACGACACGAGCACGACACCCAGGCCGCTCGCAACCAGTTCGTCCATGAGCTCGTAGATTTCCTTCTTCGCGTTGATGTCGATGCCGCGCGTCGGCTCGTCGAGCAACAGAACCTTCGGCTCGGTGGCGAGCCATTTTGCAAGCACGACTTTCTGCTGGTTGCCGCCGCTCAGGTTGCGCGCGGGCTGATGCACCGTGGGCGTCTTCGTGCGCAGCCGCTTCACGTAGCCGTCGGCGAGTTCGTCCTCAAGCGCGGCGTCGAGCAGGCCGAGGCGCTCCGTTTTGCCGATGCAGGCGAGGCTGGTATTGGCCGCGACGCTGAGGGAAAGCACCAGTCCGTCGCGCTTGCGGTCTTCCGGCGCCAGAGCCACGCCGGCGTCGATGGCCTGCCGCGGATTTTGAAACCACACCCTGCGCCCAGCCACGAAGACCTGGCCGCGCGCCCGGTGCGGATGCAGGCCGAACAGAGTTTCGAGCAACTCCGTCCGCCCCGCGCCCATGAGGCCGAAGACGCCGAGCACTTCCCCGCGCCTCACTGCGAACGATACATCCTTCACCGCGAAATCGCCCGCGCGGTCGGGATGCGCGAGATGCAGCCCCTCGACGCGCAGCACCGTATCTCGACTTTCCTCGGTAGCTCGACATTCCAATGTCGAGTCTGCTGCCGCACTGCTCGCCTCGGTAGTTCGACATTCCAATGTCGAGTCTGCTGCCGCACTGCTCGCCTCGGTAGTTCGACATTCCAATGTCGAGTCTGCTGCCGCACTGCTCGCCGACTCGACTTTGGAAAGTCGAGCTACGAAACCGCGGCCGACCATCATCCGCACGATTTCGTCGCGCGACGCCGCGGTCGCATCCTTCGAGCCGACGCAGCGGCCGTCGCGCAACACGGTGAACTCGTCAGCGATGAGTGGTAGTTCGTCGAGTTTGTGCGTGATGTAGATGATGGCGACACCCTCGCGCTTGAGCTGGTGGATAAGGTCATGCAGCACCGCGACCTCCTGCCCGGTGATGGCCGAGGTCGGCTCATCCATGATGATGACGCGCGACTGCATGGAAAGGGCTTTGGCGATTTCCACCAGTTGCTGCTGTCCGACGCGCAGACCCGCCACCGTCGTCTGCGGCGGCACGGCGAGCTTCAAGCGCCGCAGCCACTTCTCCGCGTCGCGATTGATCCCCGCATCGTCTATCAGCCCCGCGCACGTCAGCGGTTCGCGCCCGAGAAAAATATTCTGCGCGACGGTGAGATGCTGGATGAGGTTCAACTCCTGAAAAATGATGGCGATGCCGGACGCCCGCGCTTCGCGGGGATTGCGAAACGCCACGCGACGGCCCTCCAGCCGGATTTCTCCGCTGTCTGGAGGGAACACACCGGCAAGGATATTCATCAGGGTGGACTTCCCCGCGCCATTCTCGCCGAGCAACGCGTGCAAGCGTCCACGCCGCACGGTGAGCGACACATCGTCGAGCGCCTTCACGCCGGGGAAGGCCTTGGAAATTCCGCGTGCTTCCAGGACGACCGTAGCTCGACTTTCCAAAGTCGAGTTCTCCGGCGCGTCCGCAATCGGACCGCCGTTCTCGACATTGGAATGTCGATCTACATCGTCTCTGTTCATGGCCATTCAACCTTGATGGGAATCAGCGCCAGTGCGTCCGGTTTTGCGTCGTCCTCCAGCTCGAAACAGCCCGTGAAACGAATCGCCTTGCCGACTGCGGCCGCCTGTTTCAACGCGGGCGCGACCTTTGTCTCCACGATGGTGTTGAGCTGCGTCGAGAGGTCGTTGAAATCCTGCGAGTTCGGATAAGCGCTCACGTCGAGCAGCCCCGAGGCGTCGCGCACCGTGTTGCCGAAAAGAAGGCCCGTGGTCAGCGTCACCTTCGCGTCCGAGCCATCAAGCGACACCACGACGGCCTCCTCCTCCAGAGCGGCGACTTTGCCTGAGCCGCCCACGGAAAACAGCGTCGCGCCGCCGAGGCCGAGCGTGCGGCCATACTGCTTGCGCGCCCCCGCGGGATCCTTGGCCAGCGCCGCGAGCAGTTCCTGCAACTCCACCGCGTGCACCGTCGCCGGCAGCAGCTTCGCGTTCCACCAGTACGCCGCCACCTTGGCCGCGTCGAACACCGACGCCTGCTGCTCCATCTGCGCCTGCCGCAGCGGGACGATGTGAAACAGCGGGAAGCGCCAGCACACCAAACCCGCGACAGCGACCACGAGTAGCTCGACTTTCCAAAGTCGAGTCAGAGCATTTTGCTTGGAAGCGGTGTTACTCATCTGCATGGGGGGCGTTCGTCTCGACACTGGAATGTCGAGCTACTGTCTCGCGGCGAAAACTCATCCAGCCAATCCATCTGCTTCAGCGCGTATGTCCCAGGACGCAATTTGGAAGGATTATTCATGATGTATCGTCGCGTGCGCGCCAGTTCCTCGACGCCGCGCACGATGCGGTCAAAGGACTCCGTCTGCCACAGGTGCCCCTGGCGCATCACGGCCTCCGTGTTGAGCGATGCGTCCTTGCCAGTCTCGGTGCTGGTGAATCGCTTGATGGAATACAGCCAGTCCTCCAGCTTCACTCCCGGAAACGGCTGCGCCAGGACATGAACGTGATTCGGCATCACCACGTAGTCTCCGGTCCAGACACGCTGGCCGTGAAAAAACTCCAGCGCTGTCGCAACCGTGCCGTGCACTTTTTCCAGCAGACAGCTTCCGTGGCATCTGTCCAACTCGACCAGAAACCGCCGTTGCTCTTCCCGTTCGAAAGCGCGGCGCTCCCCCGGTGGGATGGCGAAATACGCGTCGCGCCATCGCTCCGGCTGTGTGTCCATCCACGATGGATCAACGCGGTGCGCCCGCAGCCATTCGTGCCGCTCTTCCTCCCACTGGCGCGCGACGGACTCGGGAATGGAATCCGCCAGGCGAAAGGTCACAAAGTAAGTCGCCCCTTCAAGGCGCAGGTGCGGCAAGTTCCGCCGGTAGCCTGGCACCAGCCACGGTTCGTCCAACTCGAACCCGCGAAACTCGGGCCGCTCAGGGATGCTCGTGGGTGGCAAGAGTTTTTTCATTCGCAGCTCGTAGCTCGACATTCCAATGTCGAGTCAATCGATAGTTTTGAGTGCTTCATGGGCGTCTTTGCCGCTCGCCTCGACATTGGAATGTCGAGCTACTTTTTCCCGTAGTTGCCGAACTTGCTCACGTTCTCCGGCGTCACCAGCTTTTTCATTCGCAGCTCGTAGCTCGACATTCCAATGTCGAGTCAATCGATAGTTTTGAGTGCTTCATGGGCGTCTTTGCCGCTCGTCTCGACATTGGAATGTCGAGCTACTTTTTCCCGTAGTTGCCGAACTTGCTCACGTTTTCCGGCGTTACTAACTCCACCTTCACCGGAATCTTCTGTGGAAAGTCGCGTTTGCCCTTCAGGTATTCGTC
>Ga0163152_10009028_pt1 | contig 10504 bp, 19 predicted proteins | sample OliLakLV19MP8IB2_FD_148635 | JGI IMG/M metagenome (GOLD analysis project Ga0163152, IMG submission 148635) | Freshwater microbial mat bacterial communities from Lake Vanda, McMurdo Dry Valleys, Antarctica - Oligotrophic Lake LV.19.MP8.IB-2 | ecosystem: Environmental > Aquatic > Freshwater >...
CCGGCCGGTCCCCAAGGCGAGGGCACGGTGGCTCCAGAGATGGAGTGTGGGCGACCCCGCCCGCGATTCGGCAGCGTCGATCTTGCGGGTGTTTCAATCCGCGCCCCGCTCCGAGGAGCGGGGCGATGGCGGTGAGGAGGCGGGCGGCCTCAAGGTCGGAGTTTCAATCCGCGCCCCGCTCCGAGGAGCGGGGCGATGGTCGCTGCCCCGCTCGCCGCGCAACTTGCCCGGTTTCAATCCGCGCCCCGCTCCGAGGAGCGGGGCGATAGGGCAAACGCGAACGCTTCTGGTGTGCCGTGCAGTTTCAATCCGCGCCCCGCTCCGAGGAGCGGGGCGATACACGGATCCCGAGCAAGAACTGCGCGTTTTTGAGTTTCAATCCGCGCCCCGCTCCGAGGAGCGGGGCGATATGAAGAATGGCAACCCTCAATTGCATAGACCCTGTTTCAATCCGCGCCCCGCTCCGAGGAGCGGGGCGATGCCGCCGACCACGTTCGGCTTCACGAATATGTCGTTTCAATCCGCGCCCCGCTCCGAGGAGCGGGGCGATGGATCCCGCTAGGCGCCGACGACCTAATGTTAATGTTTCAATCCGCGCCCCGCTCCGAGGAGCGGGGCGATAGGCCGGGACGAGAAAGACGGCATCGTAGTTCAGGTTTCAATCCGCGCCCCGCTCCGAGGAGCGGGGCGATGTGTTTTCTCCCCACCCATAGAGCGAGAAGGTGGGTTTCAATCCGCGCCCCGCTCCGAGGAGCGGGGCGATATGGCGTCCAACGGCTCCGAGACAAGCCAGAGTTGTTTCCATCCGCGCCCCGCTCCGAGGAGCGGGGCGATATTAAGCCGAAGAACTCCTTGGACGGCGCAACCGTTTCAATCCGCGCCCCGCTCCGAGGAGCGGGGCGATCACGGGATCGGCGCAATCCTCGCCACTTGCCAATGTTTCAATCCGCGCCCCGCTCCGAGGAGCGGGGCGATGTCGGCGTCGCCGCTGAGGACGCCATCTGCCATGTTTCAATCCGCGCCCCGCTCCGAGGAGCGGGGCGATACGCCATCGACGCCGCCAAGGGCGACAAGCACGAGTTTCAATCCGCGCCCCGCTCCGAGGAGCGGGGCGATGCGATTGAAAGGCTCCAAGCCGAGGACGCCGAGGTTTCAATCCGCGCCCCGCTCCGAGGAGCGGGGCGATGGAGAGTGGCGCGAGTTTCTGGCCTACGCGAAAAGTTTCAATCCGCGCCCCGCTCCGAGGAGCGGGGCGATGCGGCAACTCATGGGGCTCAACAGACACCGGGTGGTTTCAATCCGCGCCCCGCTCCGAGGAGCGGGGCGATGCGTGGAGTAGCGCAGCTTGGTTGCTATCTGGTCGTTTCAATCCGCGCCCCGCTCCGAGGAGCGGGGCGATTGACCGAGGCCGCGTTCTTTGAAGATCTTAAGCTGTTTCAATCCGCGCCCCGCTCCGAGGAGCGGGGCGATCCTCGTGCTCGACATCACCGATGCCGGCACAGGCGTTTCAATCCGCGCCCCGCTCCGAGGAGCGGGGCGATGGTCTGGCGAACCCGTGCTCGCTTTCATGGCAACGTTTCAATCCGCGCCCCGCTCCGAGGAGCGGGGCGATACCCCCAAGTTTCTCTTTCGTAACGGGTTATTACGTTTCAATCCGCGCCCCGCTCCGAGGAGCGGGGCGATTCCCGCACCCGCTGCTGGAGGAGCTCTCCCGCGAGTTTCAATCCGCGCCCCGCTCCGAGGAGCGGGGCGATCTGATGTCTGACAAATTAGCGCTGGAGCAGCTCGGTTTCAATCCGCGCCCCGCTCCGAGGAGCGGGGCGATCGGTGGGCCGTCCCACTTGAATGCTCACAACATGTTTCAATCCGCGCCCCGCTCCGAGGAGCGGGGCGATAGGACGGAATACTGGCTACCCGGCAGTCGTGCATGTTTCAATCCGCGCCCCGCTCCGAGGAGCGGGGCGATCTATGCCGTGAGGCTCACACTGTCCAGCGCGTCTGTTTCAATCCGCGCCCCGCTCCGAGGAGCGGGGCGATGCTTACGAGTTTACCCGCTTGCGCACCGTAAGACTGTTTCAATCCGCGCCCCGCTCCGAGGAGCGGGGCGATAGGCGTTGCTTGCGTAGGTCGCTGCGTTTCCGGAGTTTCAATCCGCGCCCCGCTCCGAGGAGCGGGGCGATGACGAGGCCGAGTGGTTTCGCATGATGCGCAATGTTTCAATCCGCGCCCCGCTCCGAGGAGCGGGGCGATAGGATATGTCCTGGCAGGGAAACCCGCCAGATACGTTTCAATCCGCGCCCCGCTCCGAGGAGCGGGGCGATACGCGAGCTCGCCGGATAGCGCGGCGCTTAGCGTGTTTCAATCCGCGCCCCGCTCCGAGGAGCGGGGCGATGGTTTATTTTCGCGCACCTGAGCCAAGCAAGGAGGTTTCAATCCGCGCCCCGCTCCGAGGAGCGGGGCGATGCGCGGGCGCGGTAACCTTCCTTGATCGGCGCGGTTTCAATCCGCGCCCCGCTCCGAGGAGCGGGGCGATTTCGCCGAGGTTGTTCCGAATGTCGGTGGTGCTGGTTTCAATCCGCGCCCCGCTCCGAGGAGCGGGGCGATTCACCTTCGCCGCCGCGACGTTTCAAAGACTATAGTTTCAATCCGCGCCCCGCTCCGAGGAGCGGGGCGATAAGCCGGGTCCAGCGTGGATGACCTCGACGGAATGTTTCAATCCGCGCCCCGCTCCGAGGAGCGGGGCGATGGTTTCGCCACGACCACCGAGGGCCGTAGCGTTGTTTCAATCCGCGCCCCGCTCCGAGGAGCGGGGCGATGGCGAAGGCGCGCAAGGCCGCGCAGGACCAGATCGTTTCAATCCGCGCCCCGCTCCGAGGAGCGGGGCGATACGCATGGGCGCGATCAAGACGCTATCCAGCGAGGTTTCAATCCGCGCCCCGCTCCGAGGAGCGGGGCGATGCGACGATCTTCCGAATGAATAACACAAAAACAAAGTTTCAATCCGCGCCCCGCTCCGAGGAGCGGGGCGATGCGCATTGAGGTAAGTCTTTTTGCTTACCTCGAGGTTTCAATCCGCGCCCCGCTCCGAGGAGCGGGGCGATGCAGTGCGGGCGTCGTGTTGTTGAAAACGGCCGCGTTTCAATCCGCGCCCCGCTCCGAGGAGCGGGGCGATGCCTGATCTGCGCGTCTGTCGCCGCCGCTTCGATGTTTCAATCCGCGCCCCGCTCCGAGGAGCGGGGCGATGACGCTAAAGATCCAAGATATCTGGCTTCCGGTGGTTTCAATCCGCGCCCCGCTCCGAGGAGCGGGGCGATACCGTGGCGGCGTTGCTGCTGGCTTCGACAAACGTTTCAATCCGCGCCCCGCTCCGAGGAGCGGGGCGATGCTCAAGCTCTGAGCGGCACAACACAGATCCCATGTTTCAATCCGCGCCCCGCTCCGAGGAGCGGGGCGATACGTAACCAGCGTTTCAATTCGCGGGACGACATGTTTCAATCCGCGCCCCGCTCCGAGGAGCGGGGCGATGCGACCGCGCCGCGTGATCCTGCTGGACGAGGTGGTTTCAATCCGCGCCCCGCTCCGAGGAGCGGGGCGATCTGGCGCAGCGTCGCGGCCCTCGAATAAACAAGGTTTCAATCCGCGCCCCGCTCCGAGGAGCGGGGCGATCCGGCCCGCTCAAATGGGTGCCGGTGCCAACGAAGTTTCAATCCGCGCCCCGCTCCGAGGAGCGGGGCGATCCCGAACAGGTCCGGATTGTCGATCGGTGGCGGGGTTTCAATCCGCGCCCCGCTCCGAGGAGCGGGGCGATGCGGTGATAATGGCGGCCGCTGGGCCGGTGTTTTGGTTTCAATCCGCGCCCCGCTCCGAGGAGCGGGGCGATGCTGTAATCGCCCATGCCGAGGAAGAGCGCGTTGTTTCAATCCGCGCCCCGCTCCGAGGAGCGGGGCGATGGCGTCATCGGCGGCATCTAAAGCCGCGTTTCTGTTTCAATCCGCGCCCCGCTCCGAGGAGCGGGGCGATACTACGAGCTGCTGGTGCTTGAGGCCAAGCAGTTCGTTTCAATCCGCGCCCCGCTCCGAGGAGCGGGGCGATGGCTCTGCAAAAGGATGGTCTGGACTACGACAAGTTTCAATCCGCGCCCCGCTCCGAGGAGCGGGGCGATTTCTCTCCTACAAACAGCCTGCGGGCGCTGGTGGTTTCAATCCGCGCCCCGCTCCGAGGAGCGGGGCGATGATCCCCCCCTTAATGAAATGCGAGACTTATTTTTGTTTCAATCCGCGCCCCGCTCCGAGGAGCGGGGCGATAATGTAAGCCGAAGTCCCCGCCGTAGCCGTGCCAGTTTCAATCCGCGCCCCGCTCCGAGGAGCGGGGCGATTACCTATGCCGCATCACACCACGCGCACCGTGGGTTTCAATCCGCGCCCCGCTCCGAGGAGCGGGGCGATTTTGGCCGTGCCGTTTTGGTGTGCCTGCCCGCCGGTTTCAATCCGCGCCCCGCTCCGAGGAGCGGGGCGATGGCGAAGAAGAGGCAAAGCGCGATGACGCCAAAGTTTCAATCCGCGCCCCGCTCCGAGGAGCGGGGCGATTATGATGTCGTGGCAGCGACTCGCGACATCGCGGTTTCAATCCGCGCCCCGCTCCGAGGAGCGGGGCGATTGCGGCATTTTTGGCAATTGAGTGTCCAATGGTTGGTTTCAATCCGCGCCCCGCTCCGAGGAGCGGGGCGATGCCCGGTGCAGCGCCCGAGTAACGTAGTGTGAAAGTTTCAATCCGCGCCCCGCTCCGAGGAGCGGGGCGATGGCGGTGACGCCATCGGTTGATGCGTTGATGTAGTTTCAATCCGCGCCCCGCTCCGAGGAGCGGGGCGATAAGTCATCCTTCAGAATTACGAGCGGATAAACCAGTTTCAATCCGCGCCCCGCTCCGAGGAGCGGGGCGATGCACGTTCGGCACGGCCCTGACGGTCCTGAGCGCGTTTCAATCCGCGCCCCGCTCCGAGGAGCGGGGCGATATCGGCGGAGGCAACATCAACGCGGGCGGCACGTTGTTTCAATCCGCGCCCCGCTCCGAGGAGCGGGGCGATAACGCTGCCTGCGCTCCCCACCTCGCCGAATATGTTTCAATCCGCGCCCCGCTCCGAGGAGCGGGGCGATGGCTGATCGCGACGCGGAGGTGCTCCGAGTAGCCAGGTTTCAATCCGCGCCCCGCTCCGAGGAGCGGGGCGATATGCCGCAAGATGGCGCCGGTGGCCGTGTCGTAGTTTCAATCCGCGCCCCGCTCCGAGGAGCGGGGCGATTGCGCATCATAGTAATGCGCAAGCTCGTGCACAAGGTTTCAATCCGCGCCCCGCTCCGAGGAGCGGGGCGATGAGCATCGGGGAGAGTTTGTTTTCGTACCACCGGTTTCAATCCGCGCCCCGCTCCGAGGAGCGGGGCGATGCCCTCCAAGGCGGGGCCGGCCACCGCAAGCCCGTTTCAATCCGCGCCCCGCTCCGAGGAGCGGGGCGATATGCCACCGCCCTCGGCGTCTACTGCAGTTATTACGTTTCAATCCGCGCCCCGCTCCGAGGAGCGGGGCGATGCCAGCTCATTCGCGAGCACGGCCGGGATTTCGGTGTTTCAATCCGCGCCCCGCTCCGAGGAGCGGGGCGATGCGGGAACAACATCCCACTGCACATCATACCCGAGTTTCAATCCGCGCCCCGCTCCGAGGAGCGGGGCGATGGGCCGTGGCGGTCGAAGTGGTGAATGGTAGCGTGTTTCAATCCGCGCCCCGCTCCGAGGAGCGGGGCGATACTGGGTGTAGGTCTCCACCCCGACGGCCTTGAAGTTTCAATCCGCGCCCCGCTCCGAGGAGCGGGGCGATGCACGACGGGCAGGAGCAGCCCGAGGATTTTGAAGTTTCAATCCGCGCCCCGCTCCGAGGAGCGGGGCGATGTCACTTTTATGGTCACGCCTCCACTCTTGGTTGTTTCAATCCGCGCCCCGCTCCGAGGAGCGGGGCGATCGTAGTCGCGGGCCGCAGCTGCTACGCGGTGGAGTGTTTCAATCCGCGCCCCGCTCCGAGGAGCGGGGCGATGAGCGGCCCACCGGAGCGCGTGGTTTTCTGCACGTTTCAATCCGCGCCCCGCTCCGAGGAGCGGGGCGATATTGGCGATCACCTCGGTGATCAGCGCGGAGGAGTTTCAATCCGCGCCCCGCTCCGAGGAGCGGGGCGATGGCGGCGGCCCCACCAAGTCCGGCGCCAGCGTAGTTTCAATCCGCGCCCCGCTCCGAGGAGCGGGGCGATCGACCATGGCCGCGGGGACGAAGTGCCAGGCGAAGTTTCAATCCGCGCCCCGCTCCGAGGAGCGGGGCGATCTGACCGGCCGGGATAAGCGCGGAGCAGCCGGGAGTTTCAATCCGCGCCCCGCTCCGAGGAGCGGGGCGATAGCCGCCCTCGCCATGGACGCCGCCAATCGCGTCGTTTCAATCCGCGCCCCGCTCCGAGGAGCGGGGCGATGCCCGCGCCGCCGCATTGGACATTTCCCAATAACGTTTCAATCCGCGCCCCGCTCCGAGGAGCGGGGCGATATTACGAGGTGCTTGGTCAGGTGCGGGGTGGCGCGGTTTCAATCCGCGCCCCGCTCCGAGGAGCGGGGCGATCCGACACCGCTGCCTGAGTGGTCACAAAGGCGGGTTTCAATCCGCGCCCCGCTCCGAGGAGCGGGGCGATACCCTACCCGTGCAGGCCGCGCTCACCTACGCCGTTTCAATCCGCGCCCCGCTCCGAGGAGCGGGGCGATGCAGCCTCCAGGCCGGCGGCACTCGTCATCCACGAGTTTCAATCCGCGCCCCGCTCCGAGGAGCGGGGCGATGAGCCACTTGATGCGGATCTCCTCCCACAGCGCGTTTCAATCCGCGCCCCGCTCCGAGGAGCGGGGCGATCCTCGGCCTCGGCGCGCTAAGTGCGGAGGTCGATGTTTCAATCCGCGCCCCGCTCCGAGGAGCGGGGCGATAGCGCTTCGCCCTTGGCGGCCCTGGCTTGGCTCGCGTTTCAATCCGCGCCCCGCTCCGAGGAGCGGGGCGATATGCCGATGGGCTTGATCTCGAGCGTGTATTCCGTGTTTCAATCCGCGCCCCGCTCCGAGGAGCGGGGCGATAGATTCCCGCCATCGCACCAAGCATGTCCGAGATGTTTCAATCCGCGCCCCGCTCCGAGGAGCGGGGCGATGGCCGTGGCGGTCGAAGTGGTGAATGGTAGCGTGTTTCAATCCGCGCCCCGCTCCGAGGAGCGGGGCGATATGCTGACGAGCGAGATCCGCAGCGTGATCGCCGTTTCAATCCGCGCCCCGCTCCGAGGAGCGGGGCGATCGTGGGCCGCGCATACTTTCTCCGCCAGAGCCTCGTTTCAATCCGCGCCCCGCTCCGAGGAGCGGGGCGATATTGGCAGTCGGCGTCGTAAGCGTCGGGGATGCGGTTTCAATCCGCGCCCCGCTCCGAGGAGCGGGGCGATGTCGAGGTACAAAGACTCGAAAAAGTCGAGCCAGTTTCAATCCGCGCCCCGCTCCGAGGAGCGGGGCGATGTCCATCCGTCCGTGATGAGGTCATAGCCGACCTGTTTCAATCCGCGCCCCGCTCCGAGGAGCGGGGCGATGCGCCGAAGGCTTCGATTTTGCCGCCGTTTAGTTGGTTTCAATCCGCGCCCCGCTCCGAGGAGCGGGGCGATATCGCCGACCTGCACGTTGAGCGCGGTCAGCTTGTTTCAATCCGCGCCCCGCTCCGAGGAGCGGGGCGATATGCGGACTATGAGGTCAGCGCGCAAATGAGTGTGTTTCAATCCGCGCCCCGCTCCGAGGAGCGGGGCGATAGAGGATGTATCCGGCCAGATCATCCTCGGCGTTGTTTCAATCCGCGCCCCGCTCCGAGGAGCGGGGCGATGTGCGGTTATTGTCGAGCGCGCCGGCACCAAGCGTTTCAATCCGCGCCCCGCTCCGAGGAGCGGGGCGATGTGACCTACTCGGCCTCCGGCGTGATTAAGAAGTTTCAATCCGCGCCCCGCTCCGAGGAGCGGGGCGATTATGAAACGAATCCACCTCATTCCCGTTGGCGGCGTTTCAATCCGCGCCCCGCTCCGAGGAGCGGGGCGATTCCCTCGCCAACGGTGCCCCCCGGCAGTTGCCGCAGTTTCAATCCGCGCCCCGCTCCGAGGAGCGGGGCGATTGCCGAGCGTGGGTGATGCGCTGTCCTGTCCGTCGTTTCAATCCGCGCCCCGCTCCGAGGAGCGGGGCGATCCGGTTAAATCGAAAAATCCGAACAGCACCGGATAGTTTCAATCCGCGCCCCGCTCCGAGGAGCGGGGCGATATCGCCGCCGCTCGGCCAAGGGGCCCGTCGCCGCATGTTTCAATCCGCGCCCCGCTCCGAGGAGCGGGGCGATTAATTCCCCGCGAAGTAGTCAAGGCGGCCGACGGGTTTCAATCCGCGCCCCGCTCCGAGGAGCGGGGCGATCCTGGCAACTCTTCCGTCGGCAGGGCATGATCGGAGTTTCAATCCGCGCCCCGCTCCGAGGAGCGGGGCGATACGCGCTGATCGAGGTCACGCCCTCGAGGTATGACGTTTCAATCCGCGCCCCGCTCCGAGGAGCGGGGCGATGCCGCCAAAGCCGAACCCGCCAAACATATTCGAGTTTCAATCCGCGCCCCGCTCCGAGGAGCGGGGCGATAGAAGAGGCGCGCGACAAATACAGACTAAGCAACCGTTTCAATCCGCGCCCCGCTCCGAGGAGCGGGGCGATAGAGAAAATCTACAGAGAATGTCCTTCGCCGGTGTTTCAATCCGCGCCCCGCTCCGAGGAGCGGGGCGATAGATTCGCTCCCGCTTGTGAGGTGCGCCGGCATGGTTTCAATCCGCGCCCCGCTCCGAGGAGCGGGGCGATCCTGCCCGGTGCCATCGGTGCGCATTTGCTTCCAGTTTCAATCCGCGCCCCGCTCCTCGGAGCGGGGCGATGCCGTGAAAATGTGGCCGACGCCGACGGCGCACGTTTCAATCCGCGCCCCGCTCCGAGGAGCGGGGCGATGATACTCACCGTAACGGCCACAAGTTCCAACGCAGTTTCAATCCGCGCCCCGCTCCGAGGAGCGGGGCGATGCAATGAAGCGCAGGATCAGCATGGCGCTTACAACGTTTCAATCCGCGCCCCGCTCCGAGGAGCGGGGCGATCGGACGCGGTGGCGGCTTGCACGGCCGTCACCTGTTTCAATCCGCGCCCCGCTCCGAGGAGCGGGGCGATGCGAGGGCTGCGTCGATGTCGGCGTCGAATTTGCGGTTTCAATCCGCGCCCCGCTCCGAGGAGCGGGGCGATCCCCTCTCGCCAAACCGGCAGCGGTCGCGGTAATTGTTTCAATCCGCGCCCCGCTCCGAGGAGCGGGGCGATATCGTCGTCCGCGCCATCGGCAACCTGAAACCGGTTTCAATCCGCGCCCCGCTCCGAGGAGCGGGGCGATGGCCGAGATCGAGCGGGTCCAGCGCGAAAGCGGAGTTTCAATCCGCGCCCCGCTCCGAGGAGCGGGGCGATTTGTCGGACTCGATTTTCTGCGACAGCTTGATGTTTCAATCCGCGCCCCGCTCCGAGGAGCGGGGCGATCCGCCGCCGACTATGACCTCACCCTCCGCATCGAGTTTCAATCCGCGCCCCGCTCCGAGGAGCGGGGCGATGGTCGACATCGTTTTCAAGGCCATCGGTGTTGAGTTTCAATCCGCGCCCCGCTCCGAGGAGCGGGGCGATAGGCAGTCTCCGGCCTGACCATTGGTTATCGCAGTTTCAATCCGCGCCCCGCTCCGAGGAGCGGGGCGATTCGTAGCGGTGAGCGTGCCGACGAGCGGCACGACGTTTCAATCCGCGCCCCGCTCCGAGGAGCGGGGCGATAGGTGCGGGCATTTGCCCTTGTGGCCGGCGTCAAGTTTCAATCCGCGCCCCGCTCCGAGGAGCGGGGCGATGCCGCGCACTCCTTGAGGATGTGGCCGACCTCTGGTTTCAATCCGCGCCCCGCTCCGAGGAGCGGGGCGATTGTCTTTGCCAGCCGCTCTGATTTTCACTGGCAAGTTTCAATCCGCGCCCCGCTCCGAGGAGCGGGGCGATCGGGAGACCCGCCATGCAATCGCCCACTTATTATCAGTTTCAATCCGCGCCCCGCTCCGAGGAGCGGGGCGATAGGTCGATCTTCGTCGCGCCTGATTCCTCGAGGAAGTTTCAATCCGCGCCCCGCTCCGAGGAGCGGGGCGATGGCCGACCTGGCGGCATATTCAGCGGGGCTGACGTTTCAATCCGCGCCCCGCTCCGAGGAGCGGGGCGATGTGATCAGCGCCTGGCGCACCTCGCGCGGCAGAAGTTTCAATCCGCGCCCCGCTCCTCGGAGCGGGGCGATACGTCATCGCTTTCAAATCGAGCGCCGGTGAAGTTTCAATCCGCGCCCCGCTCCTCGGAGCGGGGCGATAGGTGTCGACGCCTTCGGTGCCGTTGTGCTG
>Ga0163152_10009030_pt1 | contig 10503 bp, 12 predicted proteins | sample OliLakLV19MP8IB2_FD_148635 | JGI IMG/M metagenome (GOLD analysis project Ga0163152, IMG submission 148635) | Freshwater microbial mat bacterial communities from Lake Vanda, McMurdo Dry Valleys, Antarctica - Oligotrophic Lake LV.19.MP8.IB-2 | ecosystem: Environmental > Aquatic > Freshwater >...
TGTGCTGAAAAAGGGAGTGCTGATTATGCTGTGCTTTGTGCCGACCACCACGTTGGCTACAGTCAACCCATTGGTGGAGCGATTGCTTATGAGAACTTCATTAGTCCATCTGGAGTAGGATATGACATTGCTTGTGGTAACAAGGCGGTAATGACAAACATCATGGCTGTAGATATTAAAGTGCCTGAAATTATGGATGAAATTGTCAAGAGAATTTCATTTGGCATTGGTAGAAATAATAACGAACCAATAGATCATGAGGTCATTGAGAAAATAGCCCATGCAGATTTTGAACCACAAAGAAGTTTGTGGAAAAAAGCAGAGAACCAACTAGGTACGGTAGGAAGCGGTAATCACTATGTTGATCTATTTTCTGACGAAATTGGAAGGTTGTGGGTTGGCGTTCATTTTGGCTCAAGAGGGTTTGGACACACAACCGCTTCTGGATTCTTGGCATTAGCTCAGGGCAAAGCATTTGATGAAAAAGCTCAAGAAGGAGAAATGGATTCCCCACCAATTCTATTTGATATAAATAGTGATCTTGGACAGTCTTATTTATCAGCTATGCATTTAGCGGGTGAGTATGCTTATGCTGGTCGTGACACCGTTGTAAAAAAGGTTTTGGAGATTTTGGGAGCAACATCACTTGAGGAAATACACAATCATCACAACTTTGCATGGCTAGAGGAACACTTTGGGAAAAAATACTGGGTGGTGAGAAAAGGATGCACACCCGCTCAACCAGGTCAAAAAGGTTTTGTTGGTGCAACTATGGGTGACAGCTCGGTAATACTTGAAGGCATTGATTCTCAGCAAGCTAAAGACTCTCTCTATTCCACAGTTCATGGAGCTGGCAGGGTAATGAGTAGAACACAAGCTGCTGGTAAGTTTAAGAAAGTGACTGAAACGAGAACCAAACCAGATGGGACTGAGTATGAGTTCAAGCACAGAGTGAGAACTCAAGGCTTAATTGACTGGGAAGGGGCAAAAGCTGAGTTGAAAGAAAAGCACATTGAGTTAAGAGGTGCTGGGGCTGACGAGGCGCCAGGAGCATATAAAAAACTTAATGAGGTGCTTAACTATCACAAAGATTCAGTAAAAATAATACACACACTCAAACCTATTGGCGTTGCTATGGCTGGAGGCGACACCTTTGACCCATATAAGGACTAACTATGCCAGACAAAATAAAACAGAAAACTGCCTATTGCAATCAATACCCTAGCGTATTATACTGACGACAGTTAATAATTAAGAAGGGCGAACATGACAGTACAATTCTACACAAAAAATATATACGGAAGCACACTGATCTACCTAGTAGGCAGCGAAGCATCAGAAGCCATGCTGAGACTTATTGGTCAAAAGACAATCAGCAAGTCTCAGATGGCAGAGTTTGAAAAACTAGGCTTATCTTTCGAGCAAGTAATAAACCCATCAGAGAAAATGTAATGTCTGACCTACTAACAAAAATATATTTTAAAAATACAGATCCAACATCAGGTTTAGATACAATTATGAAAAAAGCAGGGCTTAATACTTTTAGGACACTAAAGCAAGTTGAGCAAATAACCCACATCAAACCAGCCAACTTACGCCAGAGGATAGCTAGGGGGACACTTAAAGCTACTAAAAGGGGCAGGGATTGGTTTATTAGTGACAAAGATTTACTCGGATTGACAGAGAAATAAACTCACTAAAAAGGACTAGCTATGACAGACACACAAAATGAACTAAAACTAGCATTTACAGTGGATCACCGACCAGTCATAGATCAATGGACTGACAGTGTTTTAGATGTAATCAAAGACGATCTCGTTTATGACAGCAGAGAGGAAGTTAGAGGCATCTTGTTGGATTTTAAGAAAAGCGTCCGAAGAGTTTGTTCTGCTGAACTAGCTAGAGCTGTAGTAGAAGAACGGGCGAGGGGGGTAGTAACTGAGAATACATCAGATGGCTACCATACTTTCAAAGAGTTATATGATTTTAGAAAGATATATAACGCTGTACTGTTCAATGAGTGGACAAGTGGCAGAAAGTACCAAATCCATAAAAGTAAAAAACACAGTGATGGTGAAGAATGTTTTGGAGGTGGGTGGTTTATTGTTATAGCGACACTACCAACTGGACAAATAAGCAACCATTATGAGTTAAAGGATTGGGATTTGTTTAGGTGTGAAGAGCGAGAATTGGCAGACAAATGGGATGGACACACTTCGCAAGATGTTCTCACTAGGCTCTCCTCCCTAGACAAACCAGTAGCTAAAAAGGAATAACCTATGACAGACAGCACTGATGATCTAAAATAATTGTAAGCCAATTGTAAAGTCTTGAAAAATAATTGTAAACCGATTGTAAAGTCTTGAAAATAATTGTACAGTGTACTCATGCAAAAGAGCGATACATTGGACAATAGGTGTCAAATATGTGGCGGCGAGACTCAGCCGTATGGGAGAAAGTCAGGGTTTAGAAAAACCTGCTCCCCCGAGTGCTACGGCCTTCTTGGGAAAATAAACGGGAAGAAAAATAGCCAAAACAGTAGCTGGAGAAAATCCTATAAGGATAAAAAGTGAAGCAAAAGATACCCCTTGAAATTGACGAACAAGAAAAGATTATCGAATACCTAGAGGATCTCAAAGAAAAAGGGATCGTATCAATATATTCCGCTGTACCGAATAACACTTTTACTCGCTCCTGGAATCAAAAACGAAAGCAAGTCCGTGAAGGGGTGAGAAAGGGGGTCCCAGACATTATCTTCATAACAAGAGAACACGTTGTTTTTTTGGAGGTCAAGCGAGTTAAGGGGGGTGTTTTATCTCCAGAGCAGAAGATGTGGGGCAAGGCGATCTCTGACTCAAAAGATGGGCAATATGGGCTTTGTAGGGGCTTTGATGAGGCGAAGATGTTTATCGACAAGGTTGTGGGAGATCAGGCCACGCTTTCCTGATGGCTTTGGTCATAGTTTACCCCGAGAAGAGCGATGGCAAGTGTCCAGTAGTCGGCTACCCCCTGCCTCGCGTGTTCTTTCAGGTGGCACTCTTTACAAAGACAGGCGGCGTTATCTATCGAGTGAAAGTATATCGCAGACATCTCTGGAAGGTATCGAACGACGAACCAAATGGGAACGATGTGGTGAATCTCTAGGTATGGCGGTTCAACCTCCCGCTTATGCTTGTGGCAATTCTGACAAGTGAACGAATCCCTTTTAAGGGCGTCTAATTTCGTTTGATAGCTAAACTCATATCCATGGCGCTTACTCTGGATCACTAAGATTCTTTTTCTACATCTTCTACATCTTCTACATCGGCGAGGTAGTCTAGGTATGCGTGCGACCAAATCTTGTCTCCGCCCATAAGTGTCCAACTCTGCTTGGAGATTTTCGTTGCCTTTTCTCTTGAGTATCCGTTGTTAAGAATTGCATCTGGATATTTTGAAGAGTTTCTCTTCACCTTCATCTCAATAAGATCAGCTGGATCAAAGCCAAGCTCCTCGCAAAGCCTCATGGCAAGATAGAGAACATCTCCAAGCTCCGAGGCTACAGCAAACACGTCTCCGGTAATGAGAGACTCTCGAACAGCCTCAGTGAGTTCTTGAGCCTCATCTTGGATCATTTGAGCAATAATCTCAGCATCGTCGCCCTCAGTCCAAACCTTTCGATTCTCTTGGAGGGAGCTTACCCCTTGAATCGCGTGGTCTAGTTTGGAGATTTTCTCTGGTGAAGACATAGGATTTGGCTTATTTCTGTGTGTTTTGTTTATGGCTTTTGAGCCTCTCCAACCGCTAAAACTCCAATATTATATTAGTAATCTGTCTCTACATATATTCGATGCTCATGTCAGCCCCTTTATTAGCAGTCGGTCGCAGATAGTGCCAATTTGCCCATATAAATTATTTAGTTGATTTATCGCTGTTTTCTAGGCTCTTCACAGCAACGGTAAGGTCTTTGGCTCCCTCTACACCAATGTAGGCTAGCCCTGCTAGTATCAAATATAGCATTTCTTGAGCGTCTAGTTCAACTTCGAGCTTAGTAGAAACGATCTTTACTATTGCTACTGTGATAGGCGTAAGAATACCGACAAGCATTTTACGTTTCCCGACTAGAAAACCCGAAGGTTTCACAATCAGCTTCTTGTTTAGTTCGATTATCTCGTTTTCTTTTTTGGTTACTTCACCTTTGTAGGCAGAGACTTGTTTACCAAGAGTGGTGATTTGGTCACTCGTTTCCTCAAGAGAGGCCTTTAATCCCTTGATTTCCGTCTCTTTATTAAATACCTCAAGCTCAAGACCGTCAATTGTTTTGTCTTTTTTGGTTGCCTCGGTTACGAGCTTAGAGTGCTGTGATAAACACTCTTTGAGTGGGTCTGTTGCTGGCATGGATTCCTTTTTGCGGATGAAACCGCGCACGTTTGTATAACTATGATTTTCCTTTGTGATGAATAATGGCTTGCTCCAGTTTTGATCTAGTGATTGAAAGGTAGCCTGTAGACCCTTTTTTAGAACTACAGCAATATGACCTGCAAAACCTCCGACTTTAGCAGACCAGACGGCTAGTTCTCCAGCTTCGGGTAAGTAGTCTACGGTGTTTATTACGTACTCCATACCCTGAGTACGTTTCTCGGGAAAGTCTTTAGCATCTGTACCAATGATTGCCTTGAGTCCCCAGACCTTATCAATGTAATCATTTGCCAAGTCCGTGCATTGAAAGACTGCGTTAGGATTAAAGCTGTGATATTCAATCTGCTTTTTAGCTAGAGCGTATTTTCTGTATTCTTGTAGTGTCATAAGTAACCCTTATTTATTCTACACTATTTCTCGAGCAGTCGATCAATTTTTGACTCAATTCTATCAAGGCGTGCGAGCGTGAGGTCAAATGCTGCTTGAGACACAGTACTTTTTTTAAGTTCTTCAATGGATACAGCGTTGATAGTAGTTTTGATGGCAGTGGAGTCGCTGACGCGAACAAAAGCAATACCGCCAAGAATAGCGCCAACAACCAGCGAACCAACGACCCCCGATATAATCTTACTGGGTGATAAGACAATATCGTTAGTCCGGAGCTGCGGAGTCTCTGTATAAGTGACCTTCGTTTGCATTGGCATCGTTTCATTGGGTTGCACATCCGATTCAAAATCTGGTGTTGTGTTTTTTTTTGTCATACTAAATGTACTCACTAATTGCCTCTACGACAAGAGTCGCCCCAGAGGTGGTGTTATTTCTGTTGTAGAGAGTTGTTACCCCCGATGATGATGTTGAAGAAACTACAAAGTAGCTTGTCTTAGAAGTTACCGAAATGCTTTTTTCCTTGCTCAAAGAGTTTCCTGTAAATGCTCCCGAAGCGTTCACATTGGAGACGAGGTCAAGGTCGGAGTAGCTGGAGGCACCTGTTGAGAGACCCGCAAACCCACCGTTTACTCCAGTTTTGTCAATTTGAAGACAAATGCTATACCAGACACGCCATGCTCCAATTGGGATTGAAATAAAAAGACTTCCAAGATTATAAATAGTGCTAGCCACTGGAGAGCCTTGACTTCTATCTGTAGTGTCTGTCAATCGAACCATCCACTTATCGCGACTTAAAGGGAATAGTGCTGGGGATCTTGAGGTAGAGTAAAAGGGGAGAGTAATCGCTGCGTTTGCTAGATCATAGTCAGCGCCACCATAGACGGTGATTGTTGTATTTGTTGAAAAAGTAACCCGAGTGATAATAAAATACTTTACGGTGGTTTGTGTGAGTTTAATCTTCATTCCAGCACTGTATTTTGTTGTCAGGTCTACCCCAGCAACTGTAAATGTGAATGTTGGATCGTCGGCCGAAGCATATACCCAGGTTTCTCCAGCAGCAGCCCAACCGTCTGACCCAGCTTTTGCGTCAACGTACGATTTTACTGCTTTTTGAGTGGCAAGAATTTTGTCAGAGTTTGCTGTCAAACTTGAGTCAGCATCAATAGAGGAAATTGTAGCCCCGGAAGAGCTTATATTTCCTGAACTTCCTAATAGAAGGCTTTTATTAGTGAGCGTTTGAGTCCCAGAGGGTGTCACTATCTTGGTAAGATCAACAGATAAGTCTGCAACACTTACTACATTGGCAAGCGCATCATAGACACGATCCGCCCAAGTAATATCTGGGATAAACTCAACAATCGAACCTACTGGATGTGTGAGAGCAGCGTTTGAGCCATCTACGTTTCTCGTGGTAATGAGTACCGTATTTCCAGATGTACCCGAATACTCAATGTACTCGCGAAAAGACGGAGTTACCACACCAGAGGTGTCTACGCGTCTAATGACTAACACACCAGGTAAGTTTGGGAGACCATCTACATCATCAAAAGTGATGGGATCAGCCGTTGTTGCCGTACTCAAAAGTTGAGAAGCAAGTGTTTTCTGAATTCCGTTTTTTGTTGGGGAGGTGAGGAGTGGAGGCATACTTGCGAAGATAGACGAAATTGTAAGAGGTTAGCAAGGTGAATCTTTTAGTGAAGGGTGAATTATAAGTATCTACTCGCGCGAACTGCTCGCTAGACTCCCCTCACCTTGACTCGAGGCGGTGGCGCGCAGATTGAGAAGCTCAAAGTTTGCGTTTACTGTAGTTGTGGTGACTTCGATCTGAATGAAGCGAATACTCTTAAAGAGTTGTGTGTACTTAGGCACTTCATCGCTAGTAACAATCACCGAACCAGTAGAAGTACCCCACTGAAAGTTCCCCCAAGCGTCCGAACCCCAGCCGATAGAGCCAGAGACGGCAGATCCCTCAACGGTGAATGACTTGATGCTTGTAGTCGTTCCGTCTCGCAGTTGCGCCAAAATGTTTATGTTCACCTGCCCCTTAATTCCTCGAAGTAGCGTGTAGAAGAGTTTAATAATCTTGAGAACAGACCAAGCCCCAAAGGTTTCTTTGTTTGTTCTGACAATTTTTCCTATCGCAGTCCCAGAGTCGGTGTTGAGTGCGGGATCAAACGTGTAGACGTTGTTGTCGTTGTATGAACCGATTACCCACTTCTCCGTTCCTGTTGCGTCTGAATACTTAAGCATTTTAGAAATACCAAATGGAGTTTTCCAAGGTCCCATCCATGCACCACGCTCTCGATCATATATAATACACTCTTTTCTTCTTGGGAAGCTCAAAATATACTTCTTATCAACATAAAAAGCACAGGCGCTCGTGTAGTCGTTATCGTTGAGCAAGTTGAGGTATGGGCGCATCTTTGCACTCACCTCATTTGTCCGGATCACATTGAGGAAGTTAGGCTCGAAGCCGGTTACATACAATCCTTTTCTCCCAAAGTAAAAAGTGTCATTTTCAACTGTTTGAATGGCGTCTTGACTGCTGGCGCCAATAGAGGTTGAGATTGGTTGGTAGGTGGGATCAAGTAAAACAAAGTTTCCGATAGTGACGGTTGTCAGCTCAACGGCGTAGTGTGAAGAATCTTTGTATACGACGATTTTGTCTGATCCTGGCTGCACCGCAATTCCAGTGATGTCCTCACCTGAGTCTGGGTCAATATAAATATATCCACCGCCGTCAAAGTAGTTGTATGAGCCTTGATTAGGGAATCGTCCAGAGATAAGTAGCTTATTTCTATCGGTAGCATCAACAGCAAGTAATCTATCTCTAAACTTCACTATGAATGGACTTTTTACTCCTCCGGTAGTATTCGTGAAAGGACTCAATATTGTCTCACTTGCAGGAGCGCCCCGATCAACATAACTTGAAACAGATGGTCCAACAGCTGCTAGGAATCTTTCATCTCCTGGTATCCCTCGAAACACTTGATACCCTGAGACACTCCCTGTAGCTAGAGTCCAAAAGGTTCTCACCTCTGTGTCTGATAGATTTTGTGGCAGGTTTGGAAGGCTAAAAGCAGTGCTTCCAGTAGTTTCTCCGCCACTTTCTGATAGGGTAGTAATTCTCCACGAGTATGTTGATGTTCCCGTAGCACCTGAGAAGTTGGTAGCTCTCACGCCGGTTGGAGCTGAGAGAGTAGCAAAAATTGAGAGAGTCGCGCCTGTATAAGAGGCCATAGGACGATCTTTGGAAACTATATAGGTAATCCCACCGAGTTGTTCTGCTCTGATAGTAGAGCCTGAGGGATAGGACTGGCCGACTATTTGTGTCGAGGTTAAGCCATTTTTCTTGGATAAAAACCCTTGATCTGACAGAGCGAATATCTCATTTACGCCAGAGGTGGTGTTTTTGTACGTTCCAAGACCTCTGATTGAGCCGGTGGCATTGACGGTGAAATAGTTGTCACTCCCCCATCTCCCGGTGACAACTCCAGAGCCGGTCAACATAGCGTTATCAGCTTGAGCAAGTTCGTCTCTTCCAAGTTCAGTAGGACGCAGGAGGAGGTTTAACCCTTTGCGAAAAGTTTCCCACTCTACGACAATGTCTCTATTCTTCTTATACGCTGGTATTCTCGTGTTTAAGGTAGGAATATTTATCCTCTCGAGCTTCCAATACTGTATGCGGCAGACCCGGTTCTTTTCACTTTATTCTCTCCACCAGGATTGAGGATCATATTCCGGCCAATCATGTTCCCAAGTAATCGCTGTGCGTTCGCCTCTATTTGGGGGAATCTTTCATCAGAGCGTGATTGTAAAACAAGAGAAATTATTTTTTGCCCCACAAATTGATCGTCAGGGACTTCACAGATATCAGAAAGAGTCGCCATATTTGAGGGTTGTCGCTGATAGGTAATCGAAATGGTTGCTGAAGCGGCGAGGCCGTTAAGTGTCAAAAGATACCCGGCAGCATCATTGCCTGTAACATACGAGTATTTATCTGTTGGCAGTTGATTCACACGATCCGCAGCGTCTATCTCCGGGTACTTGTTGCCTAGTAAGTCGACTGGTATCGCCTCAAGTTCTTTGAAATTAAGCAATGAAACGGTGCCATTGGTGACAAAGAGTGTTGCTGGTGTTTTAAGCTCTTTCCATTGATACGCATCAGCCCATTCCCGAACAGCTTGCTGGGCGTAGTCAATGCGAACAGTTAAATCAGCCCCCACGGGGAGAGCCGCTTCAAGATCTAAATATGAGTTTGAGTTTATTAATATTTGGGATAATGTCCGCATGCTCCCGAATATAGAACAGCCTCATTGAGGTTATCAATGGAAAGTTTCTTTTGCTTCTAAGACTTCTCCATCAGTAGGTGTTGATTTTATGAGCATATCTTTTCCCCTAGCACATCATATATTGAAGAATCCCCACAAAATACTGGCGTAGGATCAAACCCCCATTTTTTTAGGTATACATCTCTCGTCTGCTCACTCATTGCCGATATATCTTCTGCATGGATAGTCTGCCCCTCTGCATGATGAACTGTAACCGAAAAATTTGTATATATCTTTAACCCTGCTTGATAAATCCTCGTCCAGTAGTCCCAATCTTCATGATTTGCTGGGAAATAATCATCCTCTGCAAATAAGCCAACCTTCTGGAGAGTGTTTTTGTTTATCATAAAACAAGCACCAGACGGCCACTTGTAGTTTTCTTGAATTCCAATACCTCCTGGCAAATGTTCGACTCTAGGGTTACACATCCCCGCATTTGGCATATCAATCCCACTTTTCATGGCTTCCAACCACCCACTTGTGGCTTTGATGTCATCTCCAATAATAACGATGTTTTCTGCTCGAGCCAGTGCAATCCCAGTATTCCACCCATGACTAATACCCCAGTTTTTATCTAGCCGCACATACGTGTCGCACTCTTCACTCCAGTCATGTCTTACCGTAGAACCATTATCAACTATAATAAACTCGAAGTCAGAGCTGTTGTCTCTTACCGTTGCTGCGCAGTCTCGCGCCATTTTAACCAATCGTTTATAACGATGGTATATCAACATAATGACGGTATATTTTGGTCGTACTAAATTTGGGTTTTCCATAACTCCTTCCAATTAATTCCTGGTGCTAAACAACTTTCTACCATATGTGTGGCGAAGCTAGGTATCGGAGTCCACAAGGGGTACCCCCTCTCAAGTAAGTCATACCACACCTGGCCATCTAAGTACCCGTGGTGATTGAGAATATCGAGGTTTTCTTTAATAATATTTGAGTGACAGCCCCAAGTCATAGTGTTGCGCTCACACGTTCTGAAATGATGATTATCAACTACCTTGATTCTGCACTCTTCTTTGTGGAGTTCTTTGTTGTGGTAGAAATTTGGATGATCGTAGGGTGAGACTATCCCAAGCTCCTTCATAGCTTGCAGGTACGTTTCCCCAATGTTTGGTCTATACCAGTAGTCAGACTCTTGGAACAGAACGTAATCCTCTAGCTTTGATGCTATCTCATACGACATAAGCATGGTTGCATTCTGACCAATATCTGTCTTGATAACAGTGCTGCCTTCCCATGGAAAGTCCTCGAGCATCTTGAGCATCTTGTCACTTACATGATCTGCAATAAAGGTTACCTTTGGCCGTATTTCTGCAAAAGCTCCCATAAAAGTAGCTAAACACCGCATGTTCAGCGTATCCTTATCATCCTGGAATATGGG
>Ga0163152_10009034_pt1 | contig 10501 bp, 7 predicted proteins | sample OliLakLV19MP8IB2_FD_148635 | JGI IMG/M metagenome (GOLD analysis project Ga0163152, IMG submission 148635) | Freshwater microbial mat bacterial communities from Lake Vanda, McMurdo Dry Valleys, Antarctica - Oligotrophic Lake LV.19.MP8.IB-2 | ecosystem: Environmental > Aquatic > Freshwater > Lake...
AAATCGGGTTTATCCTGTCTCCCGTCTTCAGCGATCGATCTCAATCATGACAGGATGACAAGATGACAGGATGAACGTCGTCTCGGACCCAAGCGGGCGAACTACTGATTTTCACTGACGGAACGGGGCGTGGCTTCCATTTCGGATCCCGGATGCGGCCGGGGGCGGCCGCGGTCCCAGCGACCAAAGCCGCTTCGCCCGCATAACTACGCGAGGTCCAGGCCGCGCATCGGGCCCGTGGAGGACGCGAACTTGTCGGCTTCGATCCCCATGCGTTGCAGCATCGAGACGAACAAATTGGGCAGCGGATAATTCTGGTTGGTATCGAATCCAAGGTGCTGCCCGTGACGGAATCCGCCGCCCGCAAACAGCGTCGGAAGGTTGGTAGTCACGTGCGTGCTGGCGTTACCCAGATTCGAGCCGTAAAGGACCATCGTTCGGTCGAGCAGCGTGTCGTCATCCTCCTTCACCGCCTTCAGATCATCGAAGAGCCCGGCGAGGAGCTTCATGTGCCACTCATCGATCGCCTTAAGCTGCGTCATCTTAGCCTCGGAACGTCCATGGTGGGAAAGATTGTGGTAGCCGTCCGTGATCTTCACCTCGTGATCGAGATCAATGGTGGGCGAGTTCACGCTGTCCAACATCAGGGAGATCGATCGCGTCGAATCGGTCTCGAACGCCAGGCGCGCCATGTCGTACATGAGCTTCACCTTGTCCATGTATTCGCGTGGGCTGGACGGATCGAGCGGCACCGGAGCGGAGACTTTCGGCTTCGCCCGCTTCTCCCAATCCTTCGCGAGCTCCATCCGTCGTTCGAGTTCGCGCACACTGGTGAAGTACTGATCGAGCCGACTGCGATCACGGGCGCCAACACTCCGTTGCAGGTCTTTCGCCTGCTCACCCACCGCGTCAAGAATGCTCTGACCCTGCGCCAGTTTGCGAAGCTGGGCCTCGACCTGCGTGGGCGTGCCCTGGACGAAGAGCCGCTTAAATACGTCGGAGGCTTTTTCCTCGCACGGAATCAACACGCCCGACCCGGTCCACGAGAGGCTGCGCGTGCCTTGCTGAACGTTCACCCCCAGCGTCAACGACGAGAAGCGGGTCTCATGTCCGATCCGTTCCCCGATGTATTGATCGAGCGAAATGGTATTCCGAAAGCCACCACTGCCCGGGTGCGGCGCCGCCGTCAAAAAGCAGATGTCCGCCGGATGACCGCCATCCACGTCGGGATGGGAAACTCCACTGAAGACGGTAAAGTCATCCCGATGCTGCTTGAGATGCTCGAGGTAAGGAGACAGCGCATAACCGCGTCCCGCTTGCTTGGGAAAAAACTGCTCCGGCAGCAGCCCGAGATTATTGCAGATCGCGAACATCCGGCGCGGTTTTTTCGGCAAACTGCCCGTCCCCTGCGCCCCGCGGGCGAACGCCGGCAGCATGGAATCGAGGAAGGGCAGCGACATCACGATGCCGGCCCCACGCAAAAATTGCCGGCGCGACACCGCGCGACGCGTGGTGAACGAGGCTCCAGCAGTCAAAGCCGTAGGCGCAGAAGAACGGGGCAAAGCATTCATGGGAGGGTGGGCAGTAAGGCGAAATGACGCAGGCAAACCGCCAGGACTGCGTTGGGGAACTCGTTACTTATGCAGAAAAAGGTCACTCTGTACAATCTCATGTACGAGGCTACGCACCCCATACCCGCGAGCCGAACTGTGTCCGAGTATGGTCTCCACCGCCGGACGATCGCTGAAACGAACGGGCGCCCCGGTCGCATAGGTTACCAACTGCCGCGCCAGATTGCGGGCGATCTGCTTTTCCTCAGTCTGGAGGAGCTGCTTGAATTCGCCGATGTCTCGAAATTTTCGTCCATCCCACAACTCGCCTGCAGAATCGACGGGCTGAGCATAGTGGAAAGTGAACTTGAGTCCGCCTTTCCCAATGCCAGCAGCGGGCGGCACGCCGTCAGCGATCGCGCGGTACTTTTCCCGCCAGGCGCCCATCACGTCGAAACTTTCCAGCGCGAAACCCGCCGGATCGATCCGCGTGTGACAGCCCGCACACGTTTCCTGACTGCGATGTTTCTCGAGCAGCTGCCGAATCGTATTCGCTCCGCGGATATCCGGCTCGACGGCCGGCGTGCCGGGCGGCGGCGGCGACGGCGGCAAGCCCAGAATACGTTCCATGATCCATGCGCCCCGCACCACCGGGGAGGTCGTGGTGCCGTTCGCTGTCACCTTCAAGACACTCGCCTGCGTCAGCAAACCTCCGCGCTGTGATTCCGGCGTTACGGGCACGCGCCGCAGCGCCGAGCCTTCGAGGGCAGGCAAGCGGTAGTGGTCAGCGAGCCGCTCGTTCGCGAAAGTAAAATCCGAAGCCACGAGGTTCCGCGCCGGCAGATCCGCTCGCAGCAACTCGGCAAAAAACAACTGCGTTTCCTCGAGCGCATTTTCGATCAGGGCGTCGTCGAGATAATAGTCGTTGTAGAGCGACGCGTCCGGCGAGGTCGTCTGGATTCTGCGCAGATCGAGCCAGTAATCCAGAAACGCGTCCACGAACTGGCGCGCCCTGGGGTCATTCAGCAACCGCTCCGTTTGGGCGCGCAGCACCGCTGGCTGCCGCAATTTGCCTTGGTCGGCGAGACGCCGCAACTCGGCGTCAGGCGCAGTATTCCACAAGAAGAAGGCGAGCCGCGAAGCGACCGCATGATCGCTCAGCGCGCCCGGTGTTTCCTCGAGACAGAGAAATGCCGGCGAGCACAGCACGGCGGTGTAGCCGAGGATCATCGCCTCCGTGAAACTGGAGCCCGAGTCGAGGGCCCGATGGATGACCGGCGTTAAGCGCAGCACATCGCTTTCTGCCACCGGCCGGCGGTAAGCCTTCGCGAGGAATCCCCGGAGCAGCCGGTCCGCGTCGCCCTTGGGATCGGCGGATTGGACCTCCATCTTTTTGTCGGCGCCCATCGCGATCGGGAGATGGCCGAACATCAACTGGTGTCCGGCCAACGGCCACATTTCGAAGATCGGCCCTTCAACTTCCAACCAACGAAACGCGACCCCCGGCTGACCTTCTTCGGTCGCGAGCGGATTCTGCCAGTTCGACGGCCGGGAGCGAAAGAACCGCACCGCATCCGGGCGAATCGTTTCTCCGGCGAGAAGATAGACATCCAATTCCGCGACGGTCGGTTCCGTACCAACATCGAACGCACCCAACCGCCGCAACTGGCGCGGCGGCGTTTCGGAATAGAGCGTGATGGGCTCGGGTCGGCGGCCCGGCGACACATCGTCGAAGTCAGGAATCCACCAGCGGTCAGGCTTGCCCGCCACTTTTTTTCCCGGCCCGACCCAGACCGAGTAGGCGCTGACCCGCACTTTGTAGCGGCCCGAGACCGGCGCCTTAAACTTCTCGAAGCGTAACTCAATCGGCTCGTACGAACTCGCCACGACGCCCATGGCCTCCCGTTCGCGGGTCTCGGGATCAGCGGCGCCCACTGTCACCGGCTGCCGGGTAGCCCGCACTTCGGGCTGGGCGGATTTATCCAGCACGGGGAACGTGGCTCGTTCCGGCCGCGTGTTGAAAACAGAAAACAGCATCCGGTTGGCGAACGACCGCTGTTCGCGCGTGTAATATCGCGTGACCTTGGATTCAGGCCGCTCCGCCTGCCGGGCCAGCACCTGACGGAGCGCGTCTTCCGCCACTCCGAGGTAGCGCGCCATGTTCACATAGGAGACATCGAGCGCATCGCCGACTTTGTTGAAGCGGTAAGCTTCTCCGTCCTCGGGAAGTCCATCACGAATTTGCAACCAGGGCGCTCCCAACAAATCCCGCACCGCATTCTCGTATTCATACCGGTTGAGTCGTCGTTGGGTCGCGCGACCCTCACCCGCCAGCGCCTTCTGCTCGGCTTGGGTCACGAGCGAACGCAACGAGCTGACAAACGCCTGCCGCGCGCCCGGGAGGGGGGCCTTTTTATCCTTTGGCGGCATTTCGCCGGCGTCGACGCGGTCGTGCACCCGCACCCAGCGTTCGAGCGTTTTGGCGTTGCTGAGATCAAAGCCTAACGACGTCACATCAAACCCGCCTTTTTTCTCCACGTCGTCATGACAGCTGGCGCAGTTCGCCTCGATGAACTCAGACCCGAGTGGTGGTCCTGACATTCCGGATACGGCAGGAGTTGCCGCCCGCAGCGCCGACGTCCCCACGATCATTGTTACCAAGGCAAAACCGGCGCAGCGAAAATCAAGAAAAAGGGAGGGGCAGCTCACGGGGTTGAGGGGGAATTTGTCGGCGTTTTTTGCCAGTACGTCAACGCCCTCGATACCTACCTCACGTCAGCGGCTTGGGGACAAGCCGCTCCACCTTAATCGCAGGAGTGCGGCTACGCCGGTAGCCGTCAGCGGCCACTCAGAGCGGCCGAGGGCGGCCGCGGTCCCAGGCTGGGCTCCGGTCGACCAGAACGTTGCCGCTCAACCTTTGCTTGGCTTGATCGATTGCAGGAACGCGAGAAAAGCCGGCTTCTCTTTCGCGACCAAGGCGTCAGGTCCGGTCACTTTGAAAAACCAAGTCGAACCTTCGAACGGCACCATCGCGCCCAACACCCGCGTCGCGGCGCCACCGGCGGTGTTCGCCATGTCGACGACGCCGATCTTCAAACCATTCGCCTCGAGGCGTTGGATCGATTTGAGCACCTCGTCGGGAGACTGCGGCGGAAGCTGAACCTGCCCGCGCCAGCGGTTCACGTTCGCCACATCTCCGCCGACATCGCCCGGAAACGCCGTGATCGCCAGCTCCGCCGTGGCTCCACCCTCGCCGGGCAGGGTAAATGTGCCTTTGCGCATTCCGCTCGCGCCCTTGGAAACCCAGTGCGCCGGGGCCGTCCAAGACAGACCCGCGCCCGCCGCGGTTGCAACCGGCGTATTCGCCATACTGTTACCGCCACCAGGTTGAGCCGCGGCCGGGGCCATGGCCGGCGCGGGCGCCGAAGCCGGCTGAACGGGAGCGGTCGCCGGTGCACCCGCGTTCACGTGTTGATGCGTGGCATCGTTAGGCGCTCCGGATGCAGCCACCGGGGCGGGAGCCGGAGCCTCCTTGGGCACGCGGTAGGCGGCGACCTGCGGATCGCGGCAGCCAGTGAAAACGAGCGCAAAACCAGCGAGCGCGGGAAGACAGAAAACGGAGCGCATGAGGACGCTAAGGGAACCGCCCGACGCGATTAGCGCAAGCTTGGGACGAAGCCTGTCATCACGAGCCCGGCTCCGCCGGGTGTGGTGATCCAGCTGGATGGCCACGACGCTGCGCGTCTCGCCATGACAAGGATGGGTTCATTGGCCTTTCCATCCAAGCCCTCGGGCTTGGTTTGCCGTCTCGCGATGACAATCGAGTAAGTAAATGGATTAGGCCAACGCTTATGGAGATCGGCCCCTACCTCGGACCAACCGGACTCAAACCACGCCCGATTCGGCCTTCAACTCGCGAGTCATGAGGGCCTCGAGCGCCGCCGCGGGTTTTTTCCCCTGCACGAGGATGGCGTGCATCTCCCGCAAAATCGGCGCCTTGAGGCCGCGCGCGTTACAGAGGCTCGCGAAGGCTTCCGTCGTTTTGTAGCCCTCGACCACCGTGGTGCGGTGCGCTAGAATCTCCTGGACGGAAAACCCTTCGCCAATGCGTTGGCCGAATTCACGATTTCGGCTCCAGCCGCCGTAACACGTCGCGATCAAGTCGCCAAACCCGCTCAAGCCGTAAAACGTTTCCGGCTGTCCGCCCAAGGCCACCCCGACCCGCACCATCTCGGCCAACGCCCGCGTGAGCAGCGCCGCCTTGGTGTTGTCCCCGAGTTTCAACCCGTCGCAACAGCCGGCCGCGATCGCGTAGACGTTTTTCAAACAGCCGCCGATTTCCGCGCCCACCAAGTCATCGGTCGTGTAGACGCGCAGCGTGGCACTGCTGATTGCCAGCTGCGCCTCGCGCGCAAAGAGCTGAGCCGGCGCGGTCGCCAGGAGCATCGCGGACGGCTGTCCCTGCGCCACTTCCTTCGCGTTCGTCGGTCCGGTGAGCGAACCGACCACCACGTGAGGCAGAATCTCCGCAATGACCTCCGACGGCCGCAAATGGGTGCCCAGCTCAAGCCCCTTCACCAAGCTAATCACCACCACGTTTCGATGGTTCGATGGCATCGCTTCGCGCAAGCGCTCCGACGTCGGCCGCAGAGCCTGGGCCGGGCAGGCGAGCATGATGACATCAACGTCCTGCGAGGCGGAACGGAGATCAGCCGTGATCGTGATGCTCTTGGGCAGCGAAACGCCCGGCAGGTACTCTCGATTTTCTCCGTCCGTCATCAACGCCTGCGCCTGCTCCGCGCGGCGCGGGGCCAACCCGACGTCGTGCCCAACCCGCGCGAGATGCACCGCAAAAGCCGTGCCCCACGCCCCTGCGCCAATCACGGCGAATTTCATGGCCGGTGCAGTGAACGCGGCGTATCTGCCGACGCCGCAGCGCGGACTGACGTTGAACCTGAAGCGCCACGACCTGCGCGCGGCCGGAACGAATCCCGACTGAAAGCGGGATCGACGCCGGCGTCCGGGCCCAAGCCTGTCCCGTGTCCGATCACTTCAGAAACGCGGGCACCTTTTCGCCCGAAATCATGTGTTCGAAGGTCTCGCGCGCGTTGACCAATTCAAACGCGCTGCCGCGAACGAGCACCTCAGCGGCCATGCCCCGGGTGTTGTAACGGCTGGCCATCGCGTAGCCGTAGGCGCCGGCGCTCATAAAGGCGATGACTTCACCTTCGCCGACCTCCTGGATCTGGCGGTCCTTGGCAAAACAGTCGCCGCTTTCGCAGATGGGTCCGACCACATCCACCGTCAACGCGCGGCGGGTCGTGTCGCGGCGAATCGGCACAATTTCATGGAAACTCTCGTACATCGCTGGCCGAACGAGGTCGTTCATCGCGGCATCGACGATCAGGAAATTTTTCCCTGCGCCCCGCTTCAGATGTTCCACCCGCGAAAGCAAAACGCCGGCGTTGCCGACCATGAAGCGACCATGCTCGAGGAGAATTTTCAGCCCGAGCGGCTTCAGCAACGGCACCAAAGCGGCGCCGTAGGTTTCCGGAGTGAGTGGTCGCTGATCGGCCGGCTGCGCATCCCACCAGGCCTGCTGGCCGCTGGACAGCGCGTCCTTGTAGATGATGCCCATGCCGCCACCGATGGAGAAATACGTGATGCCATACTTGGCCTTCAATTCGGCGGCGAAAGGCGCGACCTTTTCGACCGCTTCGACGAAAGGCGCAACCGACGTGAGTTGCGAACCGATGTGCATCTGCACGCCCTTGATCGCGATATTTGGGTACTTTGCGGCGGCTTCGTACGCGGCGGCCGCGTGCTTCAACGGAATACCGAATTTGTTGTCGCTCTTCCCCGTCGTGATTTTGGCGTGAGTGTGCGCGTCGACGTCCGGGTTAACCCGAATCGCGATCGGAGCCTTCACGCCCAGCGTACCCGCGACGTGATTAATGCGGGCAAGTTCCGGCTCACTCTCGACGTGGAAGGCGAAAATGCCGTTTTCCAAGGCAACCTTGATCTCGGCCTCAGTCTTGCCGACGCCGGCAAAAACGCTCGTTTTTACATTGCTGCCCGCGGCGAGCACGCGACGGATTTCACCGCCGCTGACGAGGTCGAAGCCGGCGCCGAGATTCGCGAAGTGGCGCAGCACGGCCAGATTCGAATTTGCCTTCATTGCGTAACAGAGCTGCGCGTCCAAGCCGGACAGGCCCTGCTGCAGCCGGCGAAAGTTATCCTCCATTGTCGCCGCGCTGTAGACGTACGTAGGAGTACCATAAAGCTTCGCCACGGCGGCGAGATCGACGGACTCACATTGAAGGTCAGAACCTGAGTAGCTGAAGTGATGCATGACGAAGGTAGCAAAAAAATGACGCGAAAGTCGAAACTTAGGGCCTTTCGTATTGAAAGAACCACCTCAAAGTGTCGTTAGAAGAACTGTGCTTCGGGCCCTTTTAAATCTCTGCCACCGCCCGGCCGTTCGCTTCGGCCTGCGGCGGGATCCGCGCGGACGATTTAGGGACCCGCGCTTCGCCAGTTTTTTGGCGCAAAGCAATCGGAGACGCCTCGACCCGGACATGCACGACGTGGTGCTGCGCGCCCGCAAATGGATGAAAGTGCTTTTCCGCCTCGGCCTGGCCGGCGGGTGCGCCTGGGTCGTGCTCGAGAGCGCTCGCGCGTTGTCGGTGTTCTGAAAACCCACCGGTTAAACCGGTTCGCGGACAAGGCACGCGTTTTCCCGATGCCCCGCCCTGGAGGAAGATCATCGTGCTTTGGCCCGGCGGACAACCTCGGCCGCCAGAATCAAGCGGCGGACGAGGGCGCCCGCGGTCCCAAGAATCCGAGACCTCTTAAGCCGCCAGACGCAGACGGAGGTTCGCGCGGGCGCATCTGCCGGTTGGCGGTTCCGGCTCCGGCGCGGAGCGGAGTCCGCGCCCTACCTTTCAGAAGTCACGACAGGTAGGGCGGCGAGTCCCTTCGCCGCCTTTTTCAACGGTCACGATGGGTAGGGCGGCGAGTCCCTTCGCCGCCGCGGTGGCTGCCACCGCCCACCGGCAGATGCGCCCGTTCGCACGTGACCCGTCACGCCGCAATTGACGCCGTGGCCGGATTCAAGCTGGTAATAGGCCGATGGTTGCATCCCCGGTTCCTGCATCCGCGTTTCAACGTTTTCTCGCCGTGGTGGAGCGCGTGGGCAATGCGCTCCCCCAACCTGCCACGCTCTTTGCGCTGCTCGGTCTCGGCATCATTCTACTCTCTGAGCTATTTGCCCGAGGCGGAATTCACGTGGTAAATCCGGGGACGGGCCAGACGGTCCAGGCCGTCAGCCTGATGAACGTCGCCGGTGTACAACGGATCATCACGCAAACGCTCGCCAACTTCATCAATTTCCCCCCGCTGGGCGTGGTGATTGTCTGCCTCCTCGGCATCGCGGTCTCGGAAGCCACGGGGCTGATCCGGAGTGTCGTTCGACTGTTGGTGCTGACTTCGCCGCGCGCACTGGTGACTCCGATGGTGGTCTTTGCCGGCGTGATGTCCAACGTGGGCGGCGACGTTGGTTATGTGGTGCTGATTCCTCTTTCGGCGGCGATTTTTCACACGGTCGGGAGGCACCCGCTCGCGGGACTGGCGGCGGCGTTCGCCGGGGTATCCGGCGGCTTCAGTGCAAATCTGTTGGTCGGCACCATCGACGTTCTGCTCGGCGGGTTGACGCAAAGCGCGGCCGCGATCATTCGACCCGATTACGTCGTCACGGGTTTGGCCAATTACTACTTCCTGTTCGCGGCGACATTCCTGGTCACGGGCGTCGGCACTTGGGTAACAAATCGCATCGTCGAGCCGCGACTGGGCGCCTATATCGGCGACGCCAAACCCGAGGCGTTGGTGCCACTGAGTGCCGCGGAGAAACGTGGACTGTGGTGGGCTCTCGCATTTGCCATCGCGGGGGTTGGCATCGTGCTATGGGGCCTGTTGCCAGAATCCGGTTTTCTTCGCGACCCGAAACAAACCGCGGATCCGATCCTCCGCTCTTATTTCATTTCGAATCTCGTCCCCTTCATCTTCGTCAGCGGCGTGGGACTCGGGCTGGCCTATGGCTGGGGCGCGGGTACCATCCGCTCGGACGCCGACGTGGTGAAGGGCATGGAACATTCCATGGCGACCTTGGCGTCCTATCTGGTCCTGGCCTTTTTCGCAGCCCAGTTCATTGCGTATTTCAACTGGACCAATCTGGGCATCATCACGGCGGTGAATGGGGCGGATCTGATCAAATCCGCCGGTCTCGAAAAGCTGCCGATACCGCTGATGATTGCGCTCATTCTCTTCTCGGCGACGGTCAATCTCATCATCGGCAGTGCGTCGGCGAAGTGGGCGCTGCTGGCGCCCATCTTTGTCCCTATGTTCATGCTCCTCGGCTATTCCCCCGAACTGGTGCAGGCCGCTTATCGCGTCGGTGACAGCTGCACCAACATCATCACTCCGTTAATGGGCTATTTTCCGCTGATCCTCACCTTCGCGAAGCGTTATGATTCCGGAGCGGGAATAGGCACGATCATCGCCGCGATGCTACCGTACTCGATCGCGTTTCTTTGCACTTGGACGCTGCTGCTCGTCATCTGGATCGCCGCGGGAATTCCCATCGGCATCGACGCGCCCCTATATTTAAAAAACTGATACGCGAAGGCGAGGAATTCGAGCCATTGCGGATGGCGGTTTCAGATCTCAAATTTCAGATCTCAAATCCGAAATCTCAAATTTGAAATCTGAGATCTGAGATCTGAAATCTGAAATCTGAAATCTGAGATCTCAAATCTGAGATCCGTCGAGTTATCCGCTCAGGCGCCGCCGCCCGTGCTGAGGGACTCGACTTGGAAGCTGGAACGCAGGCTCGCCTTCAAGTAGTCCCGATTCAGGCGGCCGATGAAATCTTCCGAAATCAATTTTGGGCAGGC
>Ga0163152_10009039_pt1 | contig 10492 bp, 11 predicted proteins | sample OliLakLV19MP8IB2_FD_148635 | JGI IMG/M metagenome (GOLD analysis project Ga0163152, IMG submission 148635) | Freshwater microbial mat bacterial communities from Lake Vanda, McMurdo Dry Valleys, Antarctica - Oligotrophic Lake LV.19.MP8.IB-2 | ecosystem: Environmental > Aquatic > Freshwater >...
CGAGAATACGTAGTCCTCCGTATTTTCGGTGGTCGCATGTTCCGCTACAGTTCACCCCATTCAGCGGAAAGCTCAGCAAGCATGTTGGCTACGCCCCGTTTGCTTCCGACATCGGCACGCTCCCTTTCTCTAACCTCATTTAACATGGCCGACAGCGAATACGTCCTGTGCCAGTATGCGCAGTGGAAACTCCTTCTTGCGATTAGTCATTGCCAATCGAATCAACGAATGAGTGCTTTCTCGAGCTGAAGACGTTCGCCGAGCCAGTGCGACAGGAGACTGAGTGTCATCAACAGTCTGCCGTCCACTTGTTGTATCCCACCAAGCACCGAGGTTATAAAACCCGAGGTTATAAAATCGACTTTCCCCGGCCTTTAATTTAGTGACATTCTAGTTCGCTACCTTTCGGGTGCCTGTCGGCGATGGTCGCCCCGAAGACGGTGCGGGTAAAAGTGCAGGGCACCGATGCCGTACTCCTTCTGGTTTCGCTTCATCATCGCTCACTTCGCTGGCGTCCCCGGTAATTTTCTTTTCATCCGATGAAATTCTCCCGCCTCGCCCTGCTTGCATTCGCGGCTCCCTGCGTCGCTCTCCTGCCGGCACAAGACACGCGTCTCTCCAACGTCTCCGTCCGCACTTCTGCGGGCGGAGCGGACATTCTCATCACCGGCTTCACCATCGGCCCCGGCCCCGATAAGACGGTGCTCATTCGTGCCGTGGGCCCCACGCTCGGCGTATTCGGTGTGCCCGGCACCCTCGCCGATCCGAAACTCGAACTGTACTACGGCTCCACGAAGATCGCGGAAAACGACAATTTCAACGCGAGCGATGCGCCCGCCTTCGCGGCCGTCGGCGCTTTTCCTCTTGACGCTGAGGCGAAGGACGCCGCGCTCGTCGCCACGCTCGCGCCCGGCAGCTATACCGCGCAAGTATCCGGCAACGGCGGTGCGAGCGGCGTAGCCCTTGTCGAAGTTTACGAAGTCACCGGCGGCACGACGCGCCTTATTAACCTCTCGACGCGCGCCCATGTTGGCATTGGCACCGGCATCCTGATCCCCGGCATTACCGTCGCGCCTGGTGCCGGCACGCGCCGTCTTCTCTTCCGCGCCGTCGGCCCTACGCTCGGCGTATTCGGCGTCCGTGACACCCTCGCCGATCCGAAACTCGAACTTTACTCCGGCACCGCCAAGATCGCGGAGAACGACAATTGGGGCACGCCCACCGGGCCCGCGACTGCCGATGCCGCCACGCTGAACGCCGCGTTTGGCGCCAATGGTGCATTCGCCCTCACCCCAGGCAGCAAGGACGCCGCTCTGCTGATCAACCTAATTGCCGGCAGCTACACGCTCCAAGTCAGCGGCGTCGGCGCGAACACGGGCGCCGCGCTCGTAGAAGTTTACGATCTCACTCCCGCCAACCAGACTGGCGCGCGCCCCGCCGCCTCGCTTTACCTCGCTCAGCTGCGCCCTGATTCCGCGGCCGCCGGCTCGACTGCATCCGGCTACGCCACCCTTCTTATCAACCCCGACGGCACCGCGACAGTAAACGTGACCTTCACCAATCTGACCTCCGCACAAACGAGCGCTCACCTGCAGATTGGCACCTCCCGTGACTACGTGCTCGATCTCCCGCGCGGTCAGGTGAATGGAGTCACGTGGGTATTTGCCCCGAGCGGAGCCTACACTACCAACGAACTGATCAATGCCCTCAACACCGGCAACATTTCTGTCGGCGTCGAGTCCGTGAAATTCCCCGGCGGCGAGCTTCGCGGTAACTTCACTACCGCAACGGGCTCGCAAACCTTTACCGCTCCTGCCGCGCCGCCTGCGCTTCCCTCCGACGCCCTCTCGTCTCCGACTGCACTGGAAGCTACTCGGTTTCTCCTGCAAAGCACTTTTGGACCGACCACTGATGACATCACCGCCGTGATGAGTCAGGGCCTCGCAAAGTGGATCGACGCGCAGATGGCGTTATCTCCGTCGTTACTGCATGCGGCCGCTCGGGAGGACGTGGCCCTTTTCCCCAACCCTCCACCGCTGGCGACGCAGAATAGTTTCGAGAAATTCAACACTTGGAACCGGAATGCTGCATGGTGGAAGATCGCGATCACAGCTCAGGACCAGCTGCGGCAGCGCGTGGCATTCGCACTAAGTCAGCTATTCGTCATCTCCGGTGCGAACGCGAACGTAGGCGACAAACAAGAGTCGATGCAGGAATACTACGACACCCTCGTCAGACACGCGTTTGGCAACTATCGACAGTTATTGGAGAGTGTGACTGTCAGTCCAATAATGGGCGTCTATCTTAGTCATCTGAAGAATCAGAAGGCTGATCCGGTTAAAGGAACGAGCCCGGATGAGAATTATGCCCGCGAACTACAACAGCTATTTACCATTGGTTTGGTGCAACTTCAACCGGACGGAACGTTGTTGCTTGACGCGGCAGGAAAGCCGATTCCCACCTACAATCAGGCGACTATTAGCGAGACTGCGAAGGTCTTGACCGGCTGGACATTTTCAATTCAGGGAAACACGAATTTTTTTGCGGGTCCCCAGGATATGCGCACGACCGGCTACGTGGACTCATCGGGATGGCTCAATCCGATGGTGTGTTTTGATGCGTTTCACGATAAAACGCAGAAGAAAATTGTGAGCTTGCAGCAGGTGCCGCTGGACCAAGCCAATCCCACAATTGTGCCGGCAAATCAAACGGGTCCGCAGGACTTAAAGGTGCTGCTCGATGCACTTTTCAATCACCCCAACACCGGTCCCTTCGTTTCAAAGCAGCTCATTCAGCGTTTGGTCACCAGCAACCCGAGCCCTGGCTATGTTTATCGCGTCTCCCAGGTGTTCGCCAACGACGGTGCCGGCATACGTGGAAACCTCGGGGCAGTAGTAAGGGCACTCCTCACAGATTTCGAAGCTCGGTCACTAGCGGTGGCAGGCAACGCCGGCTTCGGGAAAGTGAAGGAGCCATTGCTCCGCGTCACGGCGTTTATGCGCGCCCTCAAAGGACGCGCGCCGAATGGCCGATTTCTCGACAGTTGGGCGGGGGACCCGCGAACGATCTACGGCCCAGTCGGCGCTTTCGCGTATCCCCACGCAGGTTTCAACCAAGGGCCGATGATGGCTCCCAGTGTATTCAACTTTTTTTCTACCGACTTCGCCCCACCTGGGCCTTTGGCCGCGGCGGGCCTTGTTGCGCCGGAAATGCAGATCATCGATTCGTCCTACGCACTCATCGGGCCAAACTCGTTTGTGAATTATCTGCTTCGCGAGCTTCCAAATGTCGCCAATCCACCCTCGCCGTCTCCTTTCTTCACTTTCGATTTCTCAGGATTCCTGGCCAACTCGAAAAATGCCGATGCTCTGCTGGACCAGCTTAGCTTGATATTCTGCGGCAACAGCATGTCGGTCTCAACCCGCAGCCGAATCGCGGCTGCGTTACAGGCACTAGCCGCTAATACCAGTGACCTTGAACGGGTGCAATCCGCTATCCAGCTCACAGTTTTGTCACCGGATGCGGCCGTCCAACGCTGACCTCCAAATGAACAGCCCCTCCTCCGAACTCACGCGGCGAAATTTTATTCGACAAACGTGCTGCGCCGCCGTCGGCACAACCGGCATGCTCTCAGCATTGACCCAACTTCGGGTCATCGGTGCGGTGGCGGCAGACGCGCTCAAGCCGGCGACTGCGGCGGCAATCCCGGCAGACTACAAAGCCCTCGTATGCCTCTTTCTCAATGGGGGCAATGACGGCAACAACGTGATCGTGCCTTACGATCCTGCGAGCTACAACGCTTATGCCGCCGCTCGCGGGGTGCTCGCGATCAACCGGGCGCAATTGTTGCCGATCGCGCCGAAGTCCTATTCCGACGGCCGCACCTACGCGTTGCATCCGGCACTCGCCGACGTGCATTCACTTTTCGAACAGGGAAAGATCGCCGGCTTGGCCAACGTCGGGACACTTGTGCAGCCGACGACCCTTGCTCAATTCAGGGACGGGCGCGCGCTGCCTCCGCAGCTTTTTTCGCACAGCGACCAGATGTTGCAGTGGCAAAGCAGTATCCCCGACAAACCGTTTGAGACGGGTTGGGGTGGCAGGCTTGCCGAAATCACCGACGCGCTGAACTCAAACAACCAGATTTCAATGTCGCTTTCGCTCAGCGGTGTAAATCGATTCCAAGTTGGTAAGTCCGTGCTTCAATATGTCGTGAATCCGGGTGGCGCGATTACCATGGCCGGCTTTGGCGGTGGTGGTAATACGGCCGTTCGCTACAATGCGCTGAAGTCTATGCTAGCAGACCCGCAGGACAACTTGCTAAACGGCACATTCGCCAGTGCTACCAAGAACGCCATCGCCGACGGTGAAGTCCTTTCTACTGTGCTAAGAACAGCTCCCACATTGAGTACAATATTCCCCGACACGCCGACGGCGCAGCGCATGGCGATGATAGCTAAATTAATCTCTCTGGCGTCAACCCTCAGAGTAAAGCGGCAGATCTTCTTTGTGCAGTTGCATGGCTGGGATCTGCACGCGGGCCAGCTTCTTGGCCACGGCCCCCTGCTCGCGGAACTCAGCGGCGCCCTAAAGTCATTCTACGATGCCACCGTCGAACTTGGCGTCGCAAATCAGGTGACAACATTTACCGCCTCCGACTTTGGCCGCACCCTCAACCCGAACGCCGAGGGCACCGACCACGGCTGGGGTAACCACCAGCTTGTCATGGGCGGCGCAGTCAAGGGTGGGGACATTTACGGCCGCATGCCGAGCCTCACCATCAACGCCGACGACGACACCGGTCGCGGACGCTGGATTCCGAGCACGAGTGTCGACGAGTACAGCGCGACGCTCGCCACATGGTTCGGCGTAAGCGCGAGTAATCTTCCCATCGTTCTCCCCAACATCGGCCGCTTCGCGAAATCGAGCCTGGGCTTCATGTCGTAATGCGAGCGCCGTCAGTGGGGCTCACCGAGAAGGTCAGTTTGCTTTTTTAATCAAAAGGAGCCGCTTTCGCTACTTTCAGTCGTTGTTAAGTAGTGGGCTCCGCCGTAGTTCAGTTGGCCGAGGTCTCGGAGTGCCAGTCTCGCTCCGCCGCAAGTTGAATGTGTGCGAGAATCGTAGTCACAAGCTTTCCGTTGCAGCCGATGCGACGAGCTGCGCACTGACAGTTCATCGAAGTACGTACCCGGTGTGGCGCGCGCTCGATCGAGACATCGCGGCCGATCTCTCCGAGGAAAAAGCGAGGCATACAACGAGAAAAGCAGCGGCAAAAAGTTGCGGCATGAATCAACTGCACCGCATCACGTTTAAACCCAACCAATGTGGGAGCCGGCCGTGCATCCCAGGCAGGCGGGTCGCGTTTGCCTTGGGCGATCCAGTGCAACACCTCGCATTCGCGCGAGGTGAGACCGCGGCCGCGCAAGAGCAGAAAATCCGGGTTGTGCGGAGTTTCGATCATGAACAGGTGACCGGCCCGTTGGCCTCCGCGGGAAAACACCGCACCAGCAGCTGGCCATGCGCTGACTCAATCTTGAAGGCGTAAAGTAGATGCGGCAGCGGCGCGCCCCGCAACCGCACGAGCGATGTCGCGACCCAACTTTTGCAGAGCAGCGGGCAGCGATCCATTTTCCCGCCAATGCGGAAAATAGGTGCGCAAGCTGTCGTTGACGTGAATTTAACTCGAGCGGGCGCAACTGCGGGGAGAGCACGATCCGGGATTGCTTGGATGCCTCGCCTGGCTCCGACCGCGGATGCACGCGACGCCAGGCGGCGTTCAAATGCGGCTGGAGCAGGCTCATTAAACTATATTCCCCCTCTGAAAAGACACCGTCGCGGTAAATCCCGAGCGCGAGAAATCGCCGCGAATCCGTGGCGAGGGCGAGCAGTTGGTCGCCATAGCCGACCGGGCGGGCGAGCCCGTTGTAATGATCGGTGCGCTGCCAAGCTTCGAGCGAAACGATTTGCGCAGTTGCATCGTAGTGCGAATAGCGCCGCTCGCGATGAGTGGGCCGCCTGGATTGTCGTGAATAAACGCCGCATAATCGGCGGGGATTTGCGTTTCGCTGTGCAACGCGTGGATGACATAGCGGGTATTGTCATAGCTCACTTCCTCGCACGTAGAAGCAATGACCGTGAAACGCTGACGCACCGCCGCCATGCCAACTACGGCGATCTGCGCGACGCTCTGCGCGGCATAAAGCGCCAATGTGGTTTCTGAAAGCCAGCGCACATCGGGTCGGGTAAACATGAGAAGCGACGGCGTGCGTTAAACCGGGACTTCCCGCTGCAAGCATTCCTGCGCGGTGTAGGCGGCGGCGAAACGTGTCTCGGAGCCGAGCTTGGCGAGGATATTTCGACATGTTTGCCGACCGTCTTCGGCGCGCACCCGAGCAGGGTGGCGATCTCCGCATCGCGTTTGCCCTGTGCGATCCAGAAGACCACTTCGCACTGGCGGCAGGTGAGGCCATGGCGCCGCAGGCCCAAATAGCCCGCGGGTTCGGCCGACGAGGGCTGAGCGGGTGCGGGTCGGATGGGCAATTCGGATGCCAAGTGGCGATGTGCTTCAAGGAGATCTATAAGATAAGCTTCATCGTCCGGCGAAGGCGCGGGGCCGCCGTGACGTCCGCGCGAGAGTTGAAGGGCGGTTATGGATGCGGAGGGGTATCCGCCGAATGCAGGAGGGCGATCGCGTCTGGAAACGCGGCCATCGTTTGGGGCGAGTAGCTCATGAGGTAACGGGCTCGACTAGTGAGATGAACCAAATGCGCAGAGAAGCGACGCCAATCCGTGTCACAGTCCCGCGGCTGTCTGCTCGATAATGAAGACGTTCGCGCGCGAGGCTGACGGCGGTGGTGCAGATTTCGGCGTGCAGCTTGGCGAGCAGATGTTCGCAGTCACAGTTTAAAGGAGCTACGGTCATACGAGCGATCGGAGCGTCGTAACGGCATGGGGAGCATTGTAGAGAAAGCCGCTGCCGCGCGAGAATACGTAGTCCTCCGTATTTTCGGTGGTCGCATGTTCCGCTACAGTTCACGTGATGAAAATTATCCGCCCGATATGGGCAATCTGCATATTTCTGACGTTGATCAGCCGGCTTCACGCCGTCCCAATGGCTATCCAACACTTGTACACCGAGCCAGGCGGTACTGCAGGAATCGTGCTCAATCCCCAGCCGTTCCTCTATGCGACGGCAGGCAACAACCAAGGAGGTGCGGCAAGCGCGATCGCCCATCTACAATACTATTTTCAGATTGTTGGTGCGGGATTCGTTGATGTCCCGGTGCTGGTCGAAGCATCGGGCGGGGTCGCATTCTCGATAGACCGGACGGGGTCGGCTGCGGTTGTATCGCGCTTCTCATTGGATGCGAACCTAGTCCGCGAAGCTTCCATGTCCCCGGGAACGTATCTGAATGCGGTCGCAGGAGAGTCACTATTTCAAGTTTCCGAAATCAGGTATCTTACTACAAACGTCGTTCACACCGTGGACTTGTACGTAAGTGCAAATGTGTTCGGCCCACTGTCTGGGGCGGCTGTCGCAAACGTCGACCCGGTTTTCACGCTGCAAGGTTCCGCCGCAGACTTTTATAGAATAGTACTCAGCGAAGGCGTTGGAAACACGGCGGCTGTCCCCGAGAACGCAAGTACTATTGGACTGCTATGTTTAGCGCTTACTGGGCTTCACACTCTAAGGCGTAGGATGTCTGCCGCCTAGTATCCCGGGACGTCTATAATTTTAGATATAGGCGAGTGAGTTTGATTCGGGCGTCGGAGGTGGTGAAGCGCCGGTTCACCGGTGTGCCGCGATGGTTGCGGTCGGACTGCCAAGCCGCGATTTCGCTTCCCATTTCTTGGGGCGAAGGGATGCGACGACACAGGCACTGGCTGTTGATCGCACTCAGTTCGATTTCCGCGATGTTCAGCCAGCTGCCGTGCTTGGGTGTGTAATGGATTTCGAGGCGCTCGGCCAGACGCCGGGCTCCGGGCTCCGCTGGCGCAAAGGTTTCGTAGAGCGAGGCAAGGTCGTGGGTGTTGAGGTTGCCCATCACCAGTCGCACCTTGACCGCGTGCGGATAGCGCCCATCGAGCATGGCCTTGATGAACCGTGCCCAATCCTGCCGGGTGCGTCGCTCGGTCACCTCGACGTGGCGACATCCGGCCAGCGGTTCGACTTCCACGAACAATGTTGCCAAGCCGTGGCGCACATATTCGTGGTCGAGGATGTGGCCGTGGCCGGGCGCCGCCGGAACGGGCGCGTGGACCTCGCCGACCAATTGCTTGTTCGATTCATCCATGCACACCACGGGGAAAAGCGGATCGTGCGGCAGTTGGTAATCCGCCAGCTCATCTCCCATCGCCGCGACGAACGCCGCGTCGCCGTCGGGTGGGATCTTCCGATATTTGCTCAGGTGAGGCTGCAGTTCGTTTTTTTTAGCGAGCGCTGCACAGTCATGGTCGAGATGCGGTCGGCGATCTTCAGCTCCACGAGTTTTTCCGCCAGGAGTCGCACCGTCCAGCGCTGCCGTCCCACGGGCGCTTTCGAGCAAGCGAGGGCGGTGAGCCGGGCGTCAAACGCTCCGTCGAAGTTCACGGCCCGTGGTTCGCTCTGAGGCTTGCGTGAGAAAGCCGCCTCCACGCCCTCTTCCACAAAACGCTGCTTGAGGTGTTCAATCGTCCGCGAACTCACACCCAAGGCCGTCGCGACATCGGCCACCTTCCACGGCTCGCCATATTCTCCGGCGTCGCACAGGAGCAAGGCCCGCGCATGAATGAACTTCGCCGCCGTCGATTTACCGCTGCGAGTCAACTCGGTGAGTTGCACGCGTTGCTTCTGCGTCAGCGCAACTTTGTATCGGTTGGCCATTCCCAAGTAAACGCTTGGGCATGTGAGGATTCAATGCGAAATAATTTGTGTTACATAATACTAGAGCGGCGGCAAACCTTTACAGCGCGGTGTGTCCTTTTCTGCCTTGGTTGGTTTGCTTGGATTCTACTGAAACTCGGCACTCAAACCAGTGCCTGGTTTCTGGTGATGCAAGAGACGCCTCATGCCACCCTCGCACGTGGCGAAAAAATTGCCGCCAGGCTCGCGGGTTCCGCTCCACCGACAATCTCATCACCATGCTTTACTTACCGCAGGCAGGCTCGACCTACCGGTTACCCACTGAAAGTAGCGAAGAACCTGTCTTTGCCACGCTAAGCGCGTCAATGTTCAGCCGGGGGATGAGCGGAGTTGGACTGGCCAACCATATTTGCACAATGGGAGATAAGTTCACCTTTGGCCAGAAAGACTGTCCCCTCAACTCAACAAGCCCTAATTACTGGTAAAATCTCATGAGCACCACCCCGCACCTTTTCGACATCCCCAAACGCTTCTCTCTCTCCGCTCAAACGGTCGTCGCGATCCGGAAGGCGATCAAGAAAGGGACTTGGGAGGAATTCTTGCCTAGCGAGCGCCGCTTGTGCGAACTCTTCCAAGTCAGCCGCCCGACCATTCGCACTGCGCTTCATTTGCTGGCGAAGGAAGGGTTAATCGAAATCAAACAGGGGCGGCGCAACCGCCTGCGAGCGAATCCGCCCGCGCCTAGCGGTCTCCGAAGCCGTGTGGTTGGTCTCGTCACCCATGAGCCGGTCACACACATGTCATTGACCAAATATCAAAGCATTAGCGAAACGCGGACCCTTCTTGCGGAGCACGGATTCTCAACTGAAATGCTCGTCTGCCCTCCGCGCAGTGCCCGCGTCCAACGGTGGAAACTCGAGGAATTTGTTCGGCAAAACCGCGTTGTTTGCTGTGTATTGCTTTCGGTCAGCATAGACTTGCAGAAGTGGTTTTCGGAGCACTCGGTGCCAGCCATGGTAGTCGGTTCGTGCCATCCGCAGATTAGACTGCCATCGCTTGATGTCGACTATCGCTCGGTCTGTCGGCACGCCGCTGGCGTGTTTCTCGGAAAGGGGCACCGCACCATTGCACTAATCGTGCCCGACTCCGGCGTGGCGGGCGACCTGGCCAGTGAACAAGGGTTTACCGACGCGGTGGAACATCGCCCCCTTTACGACACACGCGCCCTCATCGTCCGCCACAATGGCACAGCCAAGAATATCGGTATGAAGCTCGATGCTTTGTTCAATTGCTCCACCGCCCCCACTGCCCTCCTTATCGCCAAACCCCAGTATGTTTTCATCGTTATCCTCTATCTTCTAAAGCGCGGCCTTACGGTGCCCAATACGGTATCCATCATATCCAGGGATTATGATCATATCTTCACAACAGTACTGCCACCCATTGCTCACTACGGTTATGCCAACGAGACCTTTGCCCGCCGGCTGTCGCGCCTGGTATTGCAAATGGTCAGCCAAGGCCACCTTAAGCCAGAACCCATTCTCATATTTCCAAAGTTTTTCCCGGGAAGCACCATCAAAGGGAAGGATCTCCGAGTTGACGCCAGGACTAATCCCAAAGGAAGCGCGCGGACTGATTTTTGAATAGCAC
>Ga0163152_10009046_pt1 | contig 10488 bp, 9 predicted proteins | sample OliLakLV19MP8IB2_FD_148635 | JGI IMG/M metagenome (GOLD analysis project Ga0163152, IMG submission 148635) | Freshwater microbial mat bacterial communities from Lake Vanda, McMurdo Dry Valleys, Antarctica - Oligotrophic Lake LV.19.MP8.IB-2 | ecosystem: Environmental > Aquatic > Freshwater > Lake...
CCTTCAGCACGAAGCCGCCCGGCAATGCCCACTGTGCCTTGAAAGGATCGTACTTGCGCTTAATAAGGAGCACCTCGAGCGTTGCTTGGTGCACAGCGAAAGCCACAGTATCGACGGTTAGCTTGGCAGATTCTACAGTCATCACCCAAGCTTATCGTACAAGCTACGCTTTGGGAAGACTTGTAAATATGATTTAGTCCACTGCTTGTAGGGGAGGGCGTCCCTCCCATCGTAGCAACGACAGCGCCCCTTAAACAATTCAGTCAGCTAATTCCAGCCCCTGGGCAGCACACTGCAACTGGGGCGCTCCAGGTTTGCCCTCAATGGCTCGCTGTGAAAAATCGCTGTTCGACTTTCTCGGCGCTCAAACGGATCTCAAATGTAGCAAATAGAGTACTCAGTACGGTTTGCCACATTGGGGTTCGAAAATGCCAATAAAAATTCTCTTTACTATGCTCAGCTTGGTTCTCTGTTTGCTCTGCGCCCAGCAGCACTGCATGGCCGCAGGAAAATGGTTTCAGTATTGGAAAGCAGGAGCGGCAAAATCCGTCTCACTCAATCCATCCGATAAAAAGCTCGCCATGCGTTACTACGTCGGTGCAATCAGCGAAGTAATGGCCATGCGCTCGATCCAGCAGGACTTGAAGAACTCCTATACCGATTTTTCTAACGATGTATTCGCCACTCAAAAACACTTGGAGCCGAAGGATTCTATTTACTTAGATGAGCTAATGGTGTGCATGGCTGAGCGTGTTAACGGTGCAAACTCCCCAAAATGCTTGCCAGCTCTTGAAGTGTTAGGCGCCGCGTACTTCCGCGCCGATAGATTTACTGAGTCAGCAGCTGCATTTCGTCGCATCGTGACAATCTGGGACGCCACCAACAGCCAGCTCACCATCGCAGATCGCGCTGACTTCAAAGATGCTTTTCAACAATATCTCAATCTACAGACATCAAATCCACAACTGGACGCATCAATAGCACGCCGCAAAATCGCTGAAGTTGATGCTAGCATCCGTGCCAACTCCTGATTGTTCTGTCAAGAACCACTTTGTCGATCATTTATCCCCTAAAGTGAGTTCATAAAGTAAGAAGCGCTCAGCAGCTCTTCCTACCTGCTGGTGCCGTACAGCCAGTTCCGTGTCGGCTACGCTTGAGTCATTGAATTAATGGGTGAAATTAGGATTGAGGCCAATGGAGATTGTTGTGTCAAATCTACGAAAATTCGTTTTGTCGGCCGTCTTATTGACCAGCACTCTATCTGCCCAGGCACAAGGGTTCAAGAGCACGCGCACTTATAACCCAATTGCAGACCCCTGCCAGGCATCAGAGATTCCAGCCACCTTTGGTCCTTTCAAGGCGCAGTCCACCAGCATTGGCGTTTACAAAGCGCGGCTCAACCTGCTTCCCAGCGATCTCAATGAACGGCTTTATGTTGTTGTCCGCACCCAGTCCGATAAAAGCCACCGTTTCGGCTGGGTTCGAGCTTTCGTGAACAATCAGCTCGTAGCCACGGAAGCGGAACTGCACGGAACTGGCATTGTCAAAAACATCACGAAATCCCTCAAAGCCGGCGAAGTACAGCTTTCCGTCATGGGCGCGGCATATCCAGGCACGTGCATCGATTTTTACGTGGTCCCGGAGAACGGCGTTATGAAGGTGCTCGAGAGCCCACCGTTGGGCGGAGTTGTCGGCCTGGCGGGCCCGTTTGTAACCACAGGTGGTTCAAAGCAGGAAGCCTTTTCTAACGACTTCAGCTTGTCTGCTTCCGAGAACAAAGGGCGGGCCCTGCTCTCTATCAGGGCAGAAAATAACAATACGCACCGGTTCTCATTCATCCGTGCGTTTGTGAACGGAACCGAGGTGGCAACGGAGTCAAGTTTCAACGGCGCAGATGCCACAGTAGACATTTCCGACAAGACAATTGCCGGGAAAAATAAACTGGATTTTGTCGGTATCTCCTCACCCGGCACGCATCTTGGCTGGCACGTAATGCAACTGCCGAAGTTTAGCAAGTCCGCCAGCAACTCCGAACGGGGGACAGGTAGCGGAGTTTCGCATGCAAGGCCGCCGCTGATAAACCGGCTTAACCCGGCAACTGAAATCGTCGCCGGACAAACACTGCAGATTCAGGGAGAATATTTCGAGCCGGCAGCGGCAGGCAATAAAGTGCTCTTTGACGAAAGGTCAGTCGACGCCACTTCATTGAAGAACAAACTGCTTTCGGTGACAGTACCGCAAGACATCATGAGCGGTACTTACAACATGAGCGTCGCTGTTAACAACCAACAGTCCAACGCCATGCCTCTTACTGTCAAAGGGCGTCCCCGTGTACTTACTGTCAGTGAACCTCAGTGTCAGCCTGGCTACGAACTGGAAATACGAGGCGACAACTTTCCGGAAACGCTCAGTCAAGTTCGAGTGAGCTTTGGAAGCATTTCGGCCCGAGTACTGCAAACTTGCAAGCATCGGATCCTTGTCACCGTACCGGATTTGCCTGAAGATACCGTTTGTCCGATAAAAGTACTCGTCGGGCAACTGCCATCTAACGATAACATCAGTGTCAAAATCGTCAGTCATTAGTGATACCACTTACGACATCCGCCACGTGATAGAAACTACAATAACCTCCCCGGGAGCGAAAAACCTTCTATGATCAGTTTCAACAACCCCTCATCTGCAAAGGCTTTAGCCTCCGTATGAACATCATCTCGTCGTTAATGCGCTTGACCCGTTCTTCCGCGGTGGTGCCCCTGGTCGGATTTCTAATCTTTTGCACTATTGGCTCTAGAGATCTTATCTGTCCAGTCACCGCCAGCGATGCTCATAGCCATTTACCGTCCCAGTTTGAAACTGATAAGAGCAGCAAATTCAACCAGGACAAATGGGCGACTCTAACCAATGACGGACTTTCTGCTCTTGACCAGAAGAAGTTCAAGTCTGCCGAACAGTACTTTCAAGCGGCGGTGCGGGAAGCTTCCAAAGCTCCTTGCATGACCACCTACATGGTCGACTCTCTGGTCCATACTGCTGAAGTTTACAGGCAGTTGAATCGCAAAAATGAGGCAAAAGAATACTATGATCAGGCGCTCGCCTTCGTGCAAATGCTCGAGGCCGAGAAGTGCCCGCTCTGCGAATCTGCCAAGGAATCGGTGCCGGTAATCTATGGGCCGCACTCTGAAGAGTTGGCAGCATGGGCTAAAGCGCAGGCCGCCCAGCTTGGGGACTTCAAGTTAGTGACCAAGAAGCGCAAAAATCGCCCGCTTTGGTATTGCAAAATGTGCGAAAAGGCTTATTGAACGTTGATAGCGCCTCAATCCGTAATTGGGCGGCGGGCTACGTTCCTTCCAGTTGGAATTCTGTGTTGTTTACTGTTTGCCGGTACAGTGCTCAAATTATTCTCAAAACTGGCAAATAAAATCGCAAGCATGGATCGTTTACTAGTTCGCATTACTACTTGCAAGAAAAAATAGGCATGTTCAATTAATTTGGGCATGTGTTTGATAAATGATCACGGCATCCCCATGTCCAATTGCTGTAAAAACACAACGGAGCGTGTATGTACTTGAAATTGCGCAGAGCACGGAATGAGCGTGGATCAATCATCTTTGTCGGAGTGGGCTTTTTGATTGTCGTGCTTGCGCTCGGAGCGCTTGCATACGACATTACCCTTGTTCGCCAGCAATATAATCAGCTGAAGGCTGCCACCGACGCAGCCGCTCTGGCGACCGCATCATGGCTAACCAACTCGGACAACACAGACACAGGTACCGATGTACAAATCAGCGCAGACGCCATACAAATCGCCTTACCTTATTTTACAAGTAACGGATTGGCAGCGGGTCCTAAATACAAAGGCGACTTGCACAACACAACGGTGTCGACAACAGATATAACCAACGATAAATTGACCAAGTTGGGGCAAAGCAAAATTTATCTGAAGGTAGATACCGTCAACCGTACAGCTACCGTGGAGTCTGAATTTTGTGTCCAGCCATCCATATTGAGCGCTTTGGGGCTGTATACATTGCATGCTCGTTCAGTTGGCGGACCAGGTACTGGACCGATAGGAGACGTCTGTTTCGTAGTCGATTTATCAGCGACGATGACATTGGCTACACCAGCCACAAATGTTGTTGAATACGTCTTTCCTCCGGGCTCTCCAGGCTTCCCCCCGGGCGTTTTCAGAGAGATCGGGGAGTTGACTTTAAAAGGGGATCCTAACGTTTTGCAGAGGCTCAAGGTTCCTGGTCACCTGGTACTAAATACGGCGCCTCTAACTAAAAATGGATACGACGTAAGTCCATTCAGGGCCAATGGCTTGCCGCCTGGCGGACCATCTACCACAAAGCTGTTTGGCACTCCCACAACAGCGGCAATCTGGTTCGGCGGTCGCAGCAGCAACCACATCGTCAATGCCAATAATATTGCCTTTACGCCCAGCGATCCAACCTACTACAACAAGCCCACCCCGGCAACCCTTCCACCGATCCCAAATACCAACGCTCCACTTTTGGCGATTACCAAAGAGAGCACGCCCTTTCTTTTTGAAACGCTAGATGACTTTGCTAGCAAGAATCCAAATACACCCGTGCCTAACGATATTGAGTATCCAAAGTGGCCAACCTTTCCAGCTATTAACCCGCACAGAGATATTTTTTACAAGGACGCAACAGGAAGAGTGGTTAAGGCCGGGGACTTAGACTTAGACACTACAAGCAACCCGGTCACCTTCACCACGACGAGCGCAACTCCCGGCACCGCTGGCACCACCACCACTAAAACCCCCACCGCGACCGGGTTTGTCACCACCACCACCACCATCGCTAATGTCGGCACTGGGTCCACGATTACGACGACGAGCACCACCACTACGTTTGCCGTCGGCTACAAGAAGCCATTGAAGTTTTTCCAGTACACTACATTTACTGTGCCGGAAATGATGACTTACGTTTTGGCCGCAGCCAAAATTGGCTTACTGGAAGACAAAAAAATATTCGACCTATTTATAGACGAAATTAGAACCAAGGATCCCGCCACAGCTATCGCACTGAAAGACTATCTTCCTAATTTGAAGTTTCACCCGGGCTATCGCCGAGAATACCAGAAGCTTGCTATGACTCAGTGTCAAGCAATAGAAACTCAAGTGGCAGTTATGCACGATGTTATTGAAAATGTAGGGGCTTCCAATGCGCGCTGGTCGCTTGTCGGTTTTGGAAGCTTCGCGCCGGAAACAGGTGCAAGTCCTGCACATGTACCATCGAACAGCAGCGACTTCCCTTATGACTGGAAGCCGTTAAATAAGAAAGGACAGACTCGCGAGCCCGACCAGTTTCAGTTTCCTCTGGTTCCTCTTAAAAAAGACAGTTCCAATGCCGCTCAAGTGTTGGCGCTTATTGATCAAGCAACGGCATCATACGGTACCGCCACAGCCAGCGCGCTCAGAGAAGGCATACAGCAACTGAACGGACCTGAGCACAGACCGGGAGAGTCCAGGACTCTGATTCTTATGACTGACGGGATTCCAACTCAGGGAGGAAGTTTCGCGCAGATAAAAAAATTGAAGGGCATCAAACTGGTTGGCGTCGGTCTGTTTGAAGGGAACTACGCTTGTCCTGCCGGTCCAAGGTTCCTCAAGAAACTCGGAGACCAAGCCGGCTCAACAGCCAGAATCTATAACTTCATCAAAACTACAAGAAGGTGTGGTACCAAAGCTGAGAACTTGACGTCGACTGATCTTGCAACAGACGCCCTAGAAATTTCCGAATTCATTAAAAAGAACATGGGCGGAAATGGCAATATCAGCTTGCTTGAATAACCTGGATATACCAAGACAAACTCGGAGGTAGATTGTGAAAATTGTTAGGTCGCAAGCGAAGGGAGCAACCACTGTCGAGCTTGTTAGCATATTGATAATCATGGTGCCAATTGCGCTTTTAGCGGTGAATATTTGTTTTCTGGCCTTTGGCGGCTTTTATAACGATTCTGCTTGCCGCGACGCAGCACGAGCTGCTGCCGAGCAAACCACCGCAGATGTGTCCAGGAGTGCGGCCACCAACGCTCTGGAGAATTTCAAAATATTGGGCGGTCTGCTCGGCAGTCCAACCATCAAAACCTTTAAATACAATTTTTCCTATGACAAAACGGATCCGTTAAACCCTGTACCATTTGAGATAAAGAATCTGAAATCAGCTCCTGGTCCTAAGCTTGCTGACGGTGAAGGCACCGGCACCGGTGGCAATGCGCCAAACGTTTACGTTGAGACCACGATGTCTTGCGTCGTACCCGCCCCGATACTCATTGGACCAACGGGGATGACAGATAAGGTTGTCTTGAGAAGCAGTTATACATTTCCAGTTTTCTATGGCTTAGACGATCCGCTGGATAATTCTGGTGACAGCGGTAACGATAATGCTGGTGAGGCTCCTGGTATGCCCGCCGATGAGTGACGCCACCACTTACTGCTCATGATAAGACCGCTAAGCACAGACTTTTCAGACACACAGGCAAGATCGAAATGAGACGCAGGAATAATCACGGACTTGAGTTGGTAGAGTTGGCAGTGGCTATATTTGCAATCTTCTTTTTCGTAGTTTTTCCCCTGCTTGATCTGGCAACATTATGGATGGGCGTCAATAGCGTAAGCAATGCTGCTCGCTGTGCTGCAGGTGCTGCAGGAAAAGGAGCAACTTACCTTTTCGCCCAGACTAAAGCCAACGAAACCGCTAGTGCTCTGTCCACCGGGGGCGTGAAAATTAAACTGCCAGTTACCGTCAAATACTGGCAGGTGCCGATTACTAAGAAAACTCTCCCCGGTGCTGATAAGCCGTTGGAACGCGCTCAGATATTTCCGCCCGTGCCAGACGAGACAATCGACACTACATTATATTTTTACCAAACTCAAGTAACAGTGACAGGCTCTGTGACTCCGCTGGTAACCTTGAGCAACTTAAAGGGAATTTTTGGCAATATCCCCGGAGTGACAGAGCCGTTAGTGTACACGGCCATATCTACCGCGCATTGCGAACAGCCGGTTGGGCTGGGGCTTTGATCGATTTCGTCAAGGGCTCAGGACGAATTCCAATGCCTGGGTATACACCGCAGATGGTGGCGCACCATGACCGCTGTCTACGTCTATGCGTTTGACCTTGAACTGTCGACTTTCAAGTTCTGCGATGAGTTCCGTTTGCAGCACGACGGGAGCTATAACGTCCCTGGTGGCTGAGACGACAGTGACGCGAGTGCCTTTGGGCAAGCCATCTATGTTCGGTAAGAAGCTTTTCTTTTTGTATTGTGCGGGTGCGCTGGTGGGTGTGCCACCCAATGCATCAACCATAGCCATTTTTACCTGCGGATGCTTTGTGGTGGCATATAGGCGAGCGAGGTCGCCTGCGCCTTCGACGCTCACAACACCGCACAGCTCCTTCTTTATGTCTTCTGGGGCGGTGGCCGCATAGGTTAGCGCTGTGCAACCACCCATTGAAGTGCCCATAAGCACGATTTTATCAATCGGATATTGTTGCATCAGTTCCCGAATGTTTTGTGTGATGTCCGACATGGCATTATCACTGCCCCACGACGCTGCCTTTCGGTAATTGCAGGACAGCAAGCAAATGTTTGCGTAACGTTTGGAAAGGCCGGCAGCAATACTTTCTCCCGGATTCGAAAATGGCTCCAAATAGTTTGAGCCCATTCCGTGCAGATACACAACGAGCGTGTTGTCCAATCGCCCTGACATCGACGGTGCCAATACTGCTATGTAGTCTTCGGTTCCATCAACCAGGCTAGCAAAAGTGCGCCTTGATACTTGTTGTGATCCGATCTCGTTTGCAGGCTGTGCCATAGTTTGGACCGCCGCGATATTTTGCCTTAGTACATTTCGTTCCCTCACAACGGCGCGGTAACTGGACACGGTTTGGAGGAAGCAGATGAAAAGGACCACGGCGGCAGCGTTCAATAGCAGCGAAGCGGCAAACAGGACAGTAAAGAGGTTTTTCTTGTTCACGTAGGGTGTGCGTCTCATAACGCGGAAATGCCAGACTGAGACATTTTATCGCGAATTCTGGGTAAGATTTCTTGATGAGGCGCTGTTCGTTCCATCTTCAGCTTTTTCTGGTACTTGCCACTGCAAGTGCTGGAGCTGCACATGGGGCTGATGCTCAAGACAGTGCCCGGGAATTCAACATCAAGGGGATCGCGTTACAAAACGCTGGTAAGTTGCCTGAGGCTGCCGAACAATACCGCAAGGCCATCAAAATTTACCCGAACGGAGCCGGAGCTCACAACAATCTGGCCGTGGTTCTGAAGGAACTCAATCAGCTAGGGACGGCGGAGCAGGAAGCAATCATTGCCATCATGCTCAGACCTAAGCGTGCCGACTATCACTTCAATTTAGGGCTAATTCGGCAGCGCCACGAAAAGTGGGCGGCTGCGGCAATGAGCTTCAGAGATGCAATCAAACTCGATCCGATGGATGTCGAGTTTCATTATCAGCTGGCGCAGGTGCTTTTGCGATTGCATCGTCCGCTGGACGCCGAGTCTGAAATTAAGGTTAGTCTATTACTCAAGTCAACCGACGATCGATTTCATAAGACTCTGGCAGACAGTTTGTTGCAGCAAAGCCTGCATGAGCAAGCGCTCATGGAGTACAAAGTCGCGTTGGAAACCAACCCGCAGGGACCGGATGCCGGCAATATCAAAAGCAAAATTGATTATTTGATGTCTGTGCTCCAAGGGAAATGAAATGCGATCACTAGATGACACGGAGCAGCTTTTGAAGGTGCAGCGAAGGCTGACGATAATGCTTCTTTCCGTGGCATTGCTCTTTGTAATCTGGCAAGTAAGTGGCTATTTTGCTGATTTATTGAGAATCCTTGGCATTTCCTTCGTGCTTGCCTACTTATACATTGGCGCTGTAGATTTCTTGCAGAAGTACATCACTAACCGGGCAATCTGCGTCGCTCTCGTTTATACGACCGTGTTGGCTGCCACCATAATCAGTGCTGTTTTTGTGATACCGGCCATGGTGTATCAGGTCACGAGCCTGATTTCGACCACGGTCAGCGAGATACCGACGATGCTGAAGACTCTGGAACAGGCTATGACTCCGCTTCAGGAACGATTCAACCAGATTCATATGGACGTCAAAGTGATTGATGTCGTCACCAACTTCGTTGCCCAGGCACCAAAGCCGGATCCCGGCGCTCTTGTTAGCAGAGTCAGTGAAATGGCGATGTCCACAATGACCTGGTCTGTGTACTCCGTCAGTATTTCGGTAGTCAGCTTTTATTTGTTGCTTGACGGGCATCGGATGAACCGCAGTGTCATCTCCTTGTTTCCCAGGAGTTACGAGCTAGCCTTGCAAGACCTGGTCCGAGACATAGACCGAAGTCTGCAATCGTTTTTCAAAGGGCAGGTCGTCTTGGGCTTGCTCTTCGGCGTGGTCATGCTTGCTGTCTATGTGGTTCTGGGTGTGCAGTACGCTCTCTTGCTGAGCGTGTTCTTGGCTCTTTGTGAGATTTTGCCCGTGATCGGTCCACCGATTGGCTTTGCACCGGCATTGGTGGCAGTTGCTGTGCATGGGTCCGTTTTGCCAGGAGAGCGTGTCCTCCAGATGCTAATCCTGACGGCGATTTTCATGATTTTGCAACAGGTCAAGGACAGTGTGGTTGGCCCGAGATATATAGGTAATGTCATCGGTTTGCATCCGATTTTGATCTTCATAGCGATCATGATCGGCGGCCGTATTGATGGCATGCTCGGAATAATTCTGTCGATTCCGGCCGCTTGCGCCATAAATGTTCTTGTTTCGCACCTGCCAAAATTGCTGACTATGGGTGGTGAGGTCGGTGAAAATTCTTCGGATGGGCTGAACCCGGCTAACACTGCGGTTTTAGATAATTCCGGACAGGAGGATCTATCAACTGAAAGCTCGTAGCAAAAACAACATTAATGCTAAATTGAGTTTCACACACCCGAAAAACCCGCGCTAGAGCTTCTTAGCTCGAAACATATGGGCGCTAAGGGGTTGATGAAAAGCTGGCATTCATACATGCTGTGTGGTGTACACGTTGGTTACTTCACAGGTTACGCGCGATGGTTACATTTTGGGTGGTTCTGCTACTCTCTTATATCTATCATGGGACGGGCATCACGGTCGGTTACCATCGGCTCTTGTCGCACAAGGCCTTTAAGTGCCCGAAATGGGTTGAGTACTTCATCGTCTCCGGCGGTTATCTTGCACTTGAGGGTTCACCGATAGCCTGGGTGTCAACTCACCGCCAACATCACCGCTACTCTGACCTGCCAGGCGACCCGCACAGCCCAATGGATGGTGTTTATCACGCTTTTGTCGGCTGGTTGCCCAGCCCCATAGTCCGCCTGAGCGGACATGAGATCGAACAGATCGTTCCGGATCTCCAGCGTGACCCTGTTTATCGATTTTTTGATTTCAACCACACGCGCAATCATGCGTGGGTTTGCCTGGGT
>Ga0163152_10009053_pt1 | contig 10476 bp, 6 predicted proteins | sample OliLakLV19MP8IB2_FD_148635 | JGI IMG/M metagenome (GOLD analysis project Ga0163152, IMG submission 148635) | Freshwater microbial mat bacterial communities from Lake Vanda, McMurdo Dry Valleys, Antarctica - Oligotrophic Lake LV.19.MP8.IB-2 | ecosystem: Environmental > Aquatic > Freshwater > Lake...
CCATTAAAGCAAGCAAGAAATTGAAATATGACAGTGAATTTCTTTCAGTTGCCCAAAAACTACGCGAGGCTGGCAGGCTGAATGAAGCCATTGCGCTTGCGGAACGCGGACTAGACCTGAAAGGAAACTCTGCGCATGAACTGGCAACGTGGCTTGCGCCGCTGGAGGAATCTCAGGGAAGGAATGAGATGGCGTTATTGGCTTATCGCGCGGCCTACGATTCACATCCTACCATTGAGTTGTATCGCCCTATCAAGCGCCTCGCTGGCTCGAAGTGGGAAAACATCCGCCCCGCGCTGTTGAAGAAAACACGCGAGATGTATTACTCGGACATTTTGGTGGATATTCACCTGGAAGAAAGTGAATGGGACGCCGCCATCAAGATTGCAGAGAAGGATTTCGGTTCATACCGTCTGCTTGAAAAAGTGGCGGATGCCGTTATCCCCCACCGCCCTGATTGGGTCATCCGCATTTCAATAAAAAAAGCAGAGAGTCTAATTGCCGAGACCCAAAGTAAGTTATATCCCATTGCGGCGAGGTGGCTGGAACGGGCGAAGAAGGTTTACCTGAACAAAGGTCAAGCCGTAGAGTGGAAGGCGTATATTAATAAATTGCGCGTTGTTTATGCAAAACGTCCCGCACTACAAAAGGCGATTGCGAAGTTATAACGCGGAATTATTTTCTCCCCCGTACAATTTTCTCCAGACTGCGCTTATAGGCGGTGTCATTGAATGGGCGTGAATTTTTGAGTACAGGAAAGAGTTCCATGTTGAATTCATAAGCGATTGCATGGATTGCCTCGTGGCGTGACACGCCGCCTTCAGCAAGGCGTCCAATGCTTTTCGAACTTCAGGCGGGGTGTTCCGTTCAAGTTGATTTTCAATGACGCTGTGCATGGAAACGTGCATGAGGGGGTTGACGCCATTCAGCTCAAGTTCGTCCTCGCCGAGTTCATTCAATCGTTCCCATACGTCAATATATTCAACATGTTCCTGCATCATTCGAGCAAGGAGCGCTTTCTCGCCTTCCAGTGAGGTGCCTTCTTTGGCGCGAAGCCATATGTTGTGCAGATTGTCGCGGTTGATGGCTTTCATTGCCTTCAAAATTTCATCGTTCATTCTTCCTCCATTATGGTTTCTTTGTCTTCAAATTATTCACACCCTTGATGTTCGAATGTCAACAACCCTGCGCGCGGACTGGAGATATTCCCTGCCACAGAAGGGACAGTCCAGTTTGGCGTAAACGGTCTCGAACATTCCCACGCTGCTGCTCTCTTTCGGAATAAATTGGTATTGCGAAGTATATCAAAATCGCCCCGACTATAGGATTTCCAAAATAAATTTATGCTGCTGCGTTCGCCTACGAAATTTATACCCGTATACATGATATATGCCGCGCTGGACAACTCATTATAAAACTCTGAACTTAAGCATGGTCATTCCTTTTCAAGAATAATTTCAACCCATTCAAGGGTTTCGGTTTGTGTGAATTCGAGTGTGATTTGGTTTTGGAAGGCAATTTGTGATTTGGTTGTATTGCCATTGAGATGATGTTCGAGCACATTTGCGCGTGCATGTTTATTTTTGATGCTGCATTGTCCATTGCCAAACGGCACAATGCCAATATGACTCGATTCGCTGATGCCTTCATCGGTGAGCGATGCAACAACGAGCATGATGTTTGAGTGTGGAACGTCCTTGTGTTCGTGGGGCGTTGGTTTGCCATCGAAGCGATGAGTACGGAGCGCAAGTAGGACGGTTTTGCCATCTTCCATGCGTTCCCAGGACGGAGAGAACGCGGCGCGCAATCCGCCCTGCCAGCTTGCATCAACAGGATTAATATGAAACGTGGACGCTTTGCGCAGGATGGCGGCGAGTCCGTTATATTTTGCGATCCATTCGTCTTTGGGAATGTCGCCGTTTTCATCACCGTCAAAACAATGCAAAGAGCCGAGCGTTCCCGATGGCGCAGAGTCAAACCAGATATCCAAAGCCGATTCCCAATCATAGCCCGAGGAGCCATAGGTCGGCATGCCCAACTCTCCGCACAGGCTGCTGAAGAAAATGCGGCGGTTGGTTTCGAGATCGTAATCTCCGAGGCAATACACGAGGTCATCTGGGCTATGCAGATCGTAATATTCGATCAGCAATGGCGACAGACCGTAGTACATGATGACGAGGTCAGGGTTTTCCTCTTTCATCGCGCCGACCACAACTTCCAATCCCTTTTGGAGCAATCGCTCCCCGCCCCAATTCAAGTCGGCTGGTGCGGCAACATCCAGCGAGGGGAGTTCGTATCCGAAGTCGAATTTGATCAAATCAGGTTTGTAGCGGCGAATGAATTGCCTGGCGCGTTCGCTGAGGATTTTTTGAACGGCAGGCTGGGTGACATCGAAAATTCCATAGCGGGAGGTTTGGTGGTCGAGCCAGAGCGGGTTGCCTTCAGGCGTTTGCAGGAGATTGGATTCGTCCAGTCCTAAAGCGGCAGGATTCTGACAGCGCAGGAATGCCGCCCACAAGCCGATGAAATATCCCTGCTGGCGAATATCTTCGAGCAGGTTTTCAAAATTGGGGAAACGAACCATGTCATGCTTTAGCTCACCGTATTGACCTTCCCATTTATCGTCGATCACAAATGTCTGCGCTTTCATGCCAGAACGCTGAAATTTTTTGAAGATGTCTTCGACGATCTCCTCGGTCAACTCTTCGGGCTTTATCACTTTCGATGATTCAACTCCCCAGGTATTGTATTGCGGCGAGAGCAGTACCTCATTTTTCTTTTTAGAAATGATTTTTGGCGAAATGATTTTTTCACGCTGGAGAATTTTGTAATAACTGCGGATGGCTTCATAATAATTTTCTCCGAAGGTGATAAAAAATGAAAAGCCAATCTTTAATGTTCCAGGTGTTTGCATGTGCTTCCAAATATCACCACGCAGATTCAGCACAGGGCTGAGTGCGATCTCGCGGATCTTCAACCTGAAATCTCCCTGCGGCAATTCAGCGAGTCCCCAACATGCCGCGCCTGATTGACGGCTTTTCGCACCCATGGCACTCCACGTATCCGATGTGTTGAAGGTGCAAAAATAATGCGCAGGCAAGCCCCATTGCTGTGTGAGACCAGGTCCACGCATGGCGCCAGAACCGAGGACGGTTGTGACGGATAATCTGGAATGCAAATCCACAATTGGGCTGACGCTGGCACTCATGCAAAGTCCAGGCACAACGGCGTAATGACTGTACATGGACGGCTCGCCGTTTGCTTCGGAGAAGTAGACTACCTGCACGATATCTTGTTTCTCAGAAGATGCGTATTGCAGTGGTTCGAGGGAGATAAAGTCTGGATGGAAGGACCAACTCACAGCGAGGCGCGAAGCGCTGCTTTTCGTCTCATAGATAATGGAGATGCGGTCATCCTTAATCTCGAAACCGGTTGCCACACTAAGTAACTTTTCCACGCCGACAATGAGCGGCTGATGGCGCGCGCGGGAGATGAGACGGTATTCTGAGTCATACAAACAAAGAATATCCGTCTCTGCATCCCATTCCCAAGTGTAAGCGGGGGAGGAGACTTGAATTTTGTGGTGGTTTTGCTGTATTTTCACCATTTTGGAAAATTGCCTCTTGACAAAGCGTTATCGTTCTTGTAAACTAATGTTACCGTTCACATGAACGGTAACATTATAACCAATTACCAAAATTATGCCAAAAACCTCTCCCACCCTGCGTGATGTTGCTAAAAAGGCTGGCGTTTCACACCAAACCGTATCACGTGTTATCAACGGCAGCTCAGACGTTTTGCCAGAAACCCGCACTTTGGTAGAGGCGGCAATCGAAGAAATGGGCTACCGACCCAATGCCATTGCCCGTTCGATGGCGCAGGGGCAATCCCACACTCTGGCCTGTATTTCCCCCAACCTGACAGACTTTACATTTGCAAGCGTCATCGAAGGTGCAGAAGTCGAAGCCCGACAGCACAAGTATTTCATGCTGTCCTCCTCCGCTTCCGACCCTGAGGCATTTCGCGAGTTGGTTGACGAATTAGTGGGACATCGCCGCGTGGACGGTTTGATCGTCATCAACCCGTATGCCGATCAGCGTTTCGAATACATCCCAAAAGATTTTCCCCTTGTTTTTGTCGGCGCAAGCGCTCACGAAAAAAATATCTGCTCCGTTTCCCTTGATGATGAGAAAGTGGCTTACGAAGCCACCTGTCATTTGGTTGGGCTGGGGCACACCAGCATTGCACTTGTCACGGGTCCTATGGAAGAAGATTGTTCCCAGGATCGTACTGAAGGCTATCGCCGCGCCTTGAGTGAAGCGGGAATCGCCTTCGACGAATCGATGGTGATCGAAGGCGATTGGTCGGCAACATCAGGACAGGATGCCCTGCTTTCCTTCATCGAGCAGGGACGTGTTCCCACAGCCGTCTTCGCCCAAAATGACCGCATGGCGATGGGCGTGATGCGTGCTGCGCGCGATGCGGGCATCAAAATCCCAACCCAACTGGCAGTCATCGGCGTGGACGATATGCCGCTGTCCTCCTATTTTGATCCGCCTCTCACCACCATGCGACAGGATATTCCGCGTATCGGGCGTGAAGCTGCACGGATGCTGCTCGACATCATCCAAACCAAGGCAACAGCAACCTGCGACTTGAAATTAAACGCGGAGTTGGTTGTAAGACAATCCACATCTCATAAAGGAGGTGATTAATTCAACCCAAAATATCGGCAAGTTTCCCCTGTCATTCAATCGTTTAAACATTTCTAAGGAGAAGAATAAATGAAGAAGAACGTGCTTTTCAAGGCTTTCAGCCTTCTTGTGATTTTGTCGTTTGCCCTCGCAGCCTGCGGCGCTCCCGCCCCTGTCGCCACTGAAGCCCCCGCTGCAACCGAAGCCCCCGCAGTCGAAGCTCCCGCTGCCACGGAAGCCCCCGCCATGGAAGATGTCACCATCCGCTGGCGCACCCGCCCCGATAATCAAGAAGAGATCGATGTCTACAGCAAGATTAGCAAAGAGCTAGACGCCGAGCTCAAGGATATAACCCTGACCTACGAACCCGGTGGCACCGAAGGCGCCAACTACCAGGACCAACTCCGCTCCGAGGTTGCTGCTGGAACCGCTCCCGATGTCTTCTGGATTCCCGGAACCGATGTGGCTGATTTCGCCACCCGCGGCTTGATCCTGAACGTCAACGACTTAGCCACCGCCACCGATGGCTTCAAGGTTGACGATTTCTACGCTGGACCCATGAACCACCTGACCTACAACCCGGACAGCGCCAAATTTGGTGCAGACTCCGGCGCGCTCTGGGGTCTCCCCCGCGATGTGTCTACCTTCGCTCTTTATTTGAACATGGACCTGATCAACGAAGCCGGCGCTCCCGATCCTCGTGAATTGGCAGCCAACGGCGAATGGACCTGGGATGCTTTCCTCGATGTCGCCCAGAAGACCCGCGCTCTCGGCTCTGACGTGTACGGTTACGGCGCCAGCGCCTGGTGGGGTCCTTACGGCGTTTGGTTGAATGCCTCTGGCGGCGGCTTCTTCAATGCAGACCGCACCGCTTGCGCGCTCAACACTCCTGAATCCCTCGCTGGTCTCGATTTCCAACGCTCGCTCTATCAGGACTTTGATGTCGCCACTCCTTACGGCGAAGATCCCGAACCCACCTTCCGCGCTGGCAAGGTTGCCATGTTCCAGAATGGACGTTGGGCGACCCCCGGTGTCCGCACCGTGGATTTCGAATGGGACGTTGTTGAACTTCCCGCTGGACCCAGCGGCACCGCTGGTAACTGGCTGTTCTGGGGCGCGTACGTTGTCAACGCCAAGACCGAACATCCTGAGCAGGCATGGGCTCTCGTCCAGGCTTTGACCACCGCCCAGACTCAGGGCAAAGTTGCCGCCCTCGGCGCCAACATCCCCAGCCGTGTGAGCCAGGAAGCTCTCGATGCCTTCCTCACCTTCACACCGCCCGCCAACAATCAGGCTTTCCTGAGCGGTATTGCCGCTGATGCCAAGCCGACCGCTGAAGGTCCATTGTGGGCTGGTTCCTGGCCCGAGTACGACCAGATCATGGGACCCGCCATCCAGGGTGTTTTGACTGGCGCAACCACGGTTGAAGACTTCGGCGCGACCATCTGCGACTCAGCCGACAAAGTCTTTAAATAAATAGTTCGTCTTGAAACAAGCAGGGGCAGGTTCATCGCCTGCCCCTGTCCTTTTTCCCCGCACGACGAAAGCCCAAAACATAGGTTTTGATTTTTTGTGGTGCGAGGCAATTTAAGAACGGAGTGCGGAAGTTCTACTTCCGCACTCCAAAAGTAGAACCTTTGGACTCCTCTGAACAAACTCGTTATTTCAGGAGAAGAAATATGAGCGATCATCAAAAAACAGACTCCCTGACAAATCTCTTGCTAAGAATCCTCATGGCATGGCGCGGATTGTTCGCGCTTGTTGCAGTGGTGGGAGTCGTCACAACCTGGTCGGGCAGACTGCCAGAAGTTCCGCTCTGGCAAAAAATCCTGCTCAGCCTTGTTTTGTCCATCGTGGCAGTTTTCAGCGCTTTTGGCGCGGTTGAAATCGCCCGCCGCGATCACCGCGGACGGATGATCTCGCTTGTGATCGACTACCTCGCCTTCGTGGCATGCGCGGTCATGGTGCTGAACATCGGCGAAGTCTTCATCGGCATCGACGCCCTTGCCGATACCTTTGGGCGCGGCATCCCTTATTTGGGAATTGCCATCGCTGGATACCTGCTTAGCTCGATGAATGAATATTCCTCCAGCAAACGAACGTCCGAGCAAAGCCTGCGCGAAGTAGGGCGTTGGATCATGATTGGCGGATTCGTCCTCTTCCTCTGGCAGGTGGGGACGATTAACGGGGTGCTTTATTTTCTGGGCAAACTAGCCCAACCCGCTGGAATAATCAGTGTAGCTGGCATGTTGATTTTTGGAGCGGCATTGTGGATGATGTGGCGTCAGCCCAGCGCCGTTGCCATGCAGGCAAAGACCAACCACGAACAGGTTTTAAGCGGCTGGCTGTTCCTCTCCCCAAACCTGATCGGCTTCCTCATCTTCTTCGCGGGTCCCCTCCTGCTTTCGTTCTATTTTTCCTTCACCGACTCAGACGCCATCAGCACCCCCAACTGGGTCGGCTTTGCCAACTACGCAAAGATTCTCAATATCAAATTTGCCATGCTCGCATCCCCAACCCAACTGGCAAAGGAAGTGGTGGATATTAAAATCTATGACGAAGTGGGACGCCTGGTGTTTGGAAGCTGGGGGATTCTGTTTGCTGCCGCCGACAAATTCTTCTGGCTGGCGCTGCGCAACACCCTGACCTTTGTGCTGTTCGCTGTTCCTTTGAGTGTGGCTCCCGCCCTCGTCCTTTCGAATGTGCTCAACAGCAAACTGCCAGGGATGAAGTTCTACCGCGCCATTTATTTCATGCCGAGCATCGCGGCTGTGGTGGGTATTTCCCTCGTCTGGCAATGGCTCTACAATGCGACCATCGGCTACATCAACTACTTCATCACCCTTGGCATTGAGTTTTGGAATAACCTCTTTAATCTCGCGGTGGTTGATCCAAAAATCCAGTGGGTATCCGATGAAAAGACCGCCCTGTTTGCCGTGATCCTGATCGCCGCATGGCAGACGATGGGCTTCAACACGGTGCTATTTCTGGCGGGCTTGCAGAACATCCCTGGCGAGCTCTACGAAGCCGCCACCGTGGATGGCGCTGGTCCCTGGGAAAAGTTCTGGAGCATCACCCTTCCCCTGCTTGCGCCCACCACTTTTTATGTGGTCTCCACCACCACCATCCAGGCCATGCAGGTCTTCGAGCAGGTTTTCATTTTGATGAACCCGCCCGAAGGTCCGAACAACTCCACCATCACGCTGGTGCTTTACCTGTATCGCAACGGCTTCCAAAACTTCAAACAGGGATACGCATCCGCGATTGCGTGGGTGCTGTTCATCGTCATTTTCGGGTTGACGCTCATACAATTCCAACGCCAGCGTCAATCGAGCATTTACGAAAGTTAAAAGGAGACAGACATGAAAATTCAATCCTACCGCCTGCTCCGTTTTTTGAGTAATTTCTTCCTCTATTTCATCCTGACCTTCTTTGCGCTGGTGATGATCTTCCCATTCCTGTACATGCTTGCCACCTCGTTCAAGACTCCCGCCGACACCTTCCGCTATCCTCCGCGCATGTTGCCGCAGAACGCCGTGACCATCGTAGTGGACGGATACGACGAGCCGCTTCCGCTTTATTATGTAGATGTGGACGGTCAACAACAGGAATATGCGCTTGCCAAAAGTAATATCAAGGTTGGCACGTATGCCCCCGCTGATAATCTCGCTGCCACCGTCGAGCGCTACCTGACGGAAGTCAAACCCACTGGCGGAGCGACGAATCAGCAAAAGGTGGAAGTGAACGGCAAGCAGGAAAAACTTTTCGATGTGGATGTGGATGGTCAAATCGTCCCCATGATTCTCGTCAGCCAGACAACCGTCGGCGAATTTGTTGATCCGAAAAATCCCGAAATCAAGATATTTCAGAATGTTCGCCTGAGCGTGCCTGTGGAAAGTCTCGGCGGGCATCCTGAGAATTACACCGAAGTCATCGAGTTGAACAACATGGCGCGCGCGCTGACCAACACGGCTTTGGTGACGATCCTTGTGGTGGTAGGGCAGTTGCTCACCTCCGTTGTCGGCGGATATGCCTTTGCTCGCTTGAAGTTTCCTGGGCGCGATACGGTTTTTGTTTTCTATCTGGGCACGGTGATGATTCCGTTTGTGATGCTGATCGTGCCACTGTATCAGTTGATGGTGCTGATCGGCTGGACAGACCGACTCGCCGCGCTCATCATTCCGTGGATTTTCTCGGCGTACGGAACATTCCTCATGCGCCAGCACTTCATTACCTTTCCCAAGGAAATCGAGGAAGCCGCCCTGCTCGACGGCGCATCACGCCTGCAAATTTTGAAGGAAATCCTCATCCCCGCCAGTGTGCCAGCCTTGGCAACACAAGCCACATTCACATTCCTGTACGCGTGGAACTCCTTCTTCTGGCCCCTGGTCATCATCAATGTGGGCAATGAAAAGAACCACGTGCTGACTCTCGCGCTCAACGTTCTTCGTGGACGCGCCTCCGACACGCCCAACTTGATTCTTGCGGGCGCAGCCATCGCCATCGTCCCCCCGTTGATCGTCTTTATCCTCGGTCAACGCTTCTTTGTAGAGAGTGTCGCTAGCAGCGGCGTCAAGGGATAATAAAAGTTTATAATCAATCACCGCCAGCCGAAATGCTGGCGGTTTCGAAACATGCAATTATTTCACTTTCAAGGAGAACGTGTAACATGCTGCAAAAGAAAAATAGCCGCTACGAAGTGTACGGCAATCCCATTTCAGAAAGACAAACCAAAGCCGCAGACCAGTGGAAGGACATGCTGGCAAAGAAATTCAATTATGACCCGAATGAAAAATTCAACCTGACCGTCGAAGATCATCCCTACGGTTCCGATATTTTCGGACTTAAGAATATTATCCGTAATGGCAGCGGAAAACCCGTGGATCAAAAGAACGGTGTCATCGTCAGCACCATCCGCATGGGCTTTGGTCACTACCGCATTGCCATGGCGGGTGTCTCTGCGGCAAAGGCAATGGGCTTTACTCCCTATTGGCTTGATTTGCTCGGCATCCCCGGCATCAGCACCGATGTGATTGGTTGGTGTAACACCAACTACAGTAAATATTCGCGCATCTCTCAGCGTTATGCATGGTTCGATAAATACGTATGGGAATCGCTCACGACGGGCGAACCTACCCTGCCTGGTTTGGACGCGCTCTTCAACTACATGACCAGCACCTGGCCGTGGCGCTTCCTCAAAACGCAAGTCAAAGATTACAAGATGAGCGAGTTGTTCAATAATCTGTACGGCGCTCTTCCATCCGACATGCCAACGCTTACCTCGCACATGTGGACAGCGATGGGCGCGGTTTCAGGCGGCATGACCAACGTGGTCGACATGATGTTCGATAACTGGCCGATGGCTTTCCAATTGACCGAAGGCGCAAAGCACGCGGTTCAATCCCCATCGGGATATTACGGCTTCCGTGCCATGCGTGGATTCGATGACAAGGGCAAAGTCCTCAAGCCCACGCCCCCCGATGCGATTTATTTCACAGGTCACCACGTTGACCACGAACTCGTCGAGAACATCGAAGTTGATTGCGAAGACCGCATCAGCCGCATGAACGCCAAAGAACCGCGCCGCTTCCTCGTCACCATGGGCGGAGCGGGCGCACAGCGCGAACTCTTCAAAGCAATCATCGAGCACGCCGTCCCGATGATCGAGAAAGACCAAATCGCGCTCTTCATCAACCTCGGCGACCACAAGGACAATTGGGAATGGCTGCAAGGTGAACTCGCGCATCACAAAGACATCATCAACACCCACTTCACCTGGGAC
>Ga0163152_10009062_pt1 | contig 10466 bp, 10 predicted proteins | sample OliLakLV19MP8IB2_FD_148635 | JGI IMG/M metagenome (GOLD analysis project Ga0163152, IMG submission 148635) | Freshwater microbial mat bacterial communities from Lake Vanda, McMurdo Dry Valleys, Antarctica - Oligotrophic Lake LV.19.MP8.IB-2 | ecosystem: Environmental > Aquatic > Freshwater >...
GTCCACTTCCAGTTCCATGGATTGCCCGAGATCCCCCTTGGCCACCGCGCCGATGGTGCGCGCCACCTCCGTCGTCGGCCGCACCAGATCGTCGAGCAGCGTATTGAGGGAATCCACCTTCTGCGCCCACCCGCCGATCGCCCCCGGCACCGTCATGCGTTGCCGGAGCCGCCCCTCCTTGCCGACCGTGACGCTCAACCGTTCGACCTCGCGCGCGATGCGATCCTCATGCGCGATGACCTGATTGAAAGCCTCCGCAATCCGCCCGTCCGTCCCTTCCCAGCCCGCCGGCAAGCGCACCGAGAAATCCCCATCCCGAAACGCCATCACCACCGCGAGCAACTGCCGCAACCGCGCCTCCGCGGAATCCTCCGCAGGCAGCGGCGCGGCGGCTCGCCCCGCCTTCACGTTGCGCCCCGCTTTCAATCGCCTAGACTTGCCACTGCCGGAAGGCATGGCAGCGGCCGGGGATTCCGCCGAGGGGCTGATCGTGGTCGTTGATTTATTCATAGCGCTTGTCTTTCAGGTGGAGGTTGGAAGCGGAACGTGTGGGCAAAGTCTGGCCACGCGCCGAGGGGTTGATCGTCGTCATTCTGCGGTGTTGCAAGGAAAAGGCGAGTTTAAGTGGCATTTGGCAAAGGCAAAATCGCCGCGTCGAGTAACGTTGCGGATCGAACCGCCGGGTTGGACTTCGCCGAGCCGAAGTAGTCGAAGAGCACGATGCGATAGCGGTTCTCGAAGGCCGGCGTGACAGAACGCCACGCGCGGTGATTCCCTTCTGGAGTTGCGCGTTCAGCTTGTCCGCCGTTTCCGTGAGTTCATGCTGGCGCAGGGACGAGAGGATCAATTGCTCTTTGGCGTCGGTCGTTAGCTCCTGCAATCGCGCGCGCGCGGAATCGGGCGACGAGTCGGCGGGCGAAAGACCGGATGTTGGGACTGGTTTCACTTTTTAGCTCCTGAGGCTCCTGAGGAGCGAAATGATTATATCTGTTATCATAAATAATCAAGCCCCAACGGGGCGGCCTGTGGGCTCGTGGGGCTCGTGGGGTCCGTGGGCTCGGTCGCCGGGAAGAACTAGAATTTCAACTGCTCTGGCGACGCCCGGCCCGCGCCGGAGGCGGGCCAAAACCGCAAGCCCGGAGCAAACCAAACACCTAACGTCGGCAAGAGTTACGGACACGAACTGGACCGCGGCGTGTTTCACCGCAGACCGTCGCGGGCGCGCACAAGTCGGAAGGGCAGTCATCTGAAACGAAATCGTGAGAACTTCGTCGTAGCCATGACCTCCTTCTGCCAACACGCCGCCGGCGTCGAATGGTTCCAGCCCTTCATTGCCTTAACGCGAAGGCATGACAATCGCGGCCAGTCCTCAATAGTGTTCGGATGAATTCGAGGAACTTGCTCAGCCCAAATACCGGACGCCGGCCCTTATTTCGAGCGAAGCAGGTCCCGTATTTCTGACAAGAGCAAGGCTTCCTTGGAGGGGGGAGGTTCCACCGGAGCGGGGGGAGCAGGAGGCGGTGCTGTCTCAAGTTTTCTCCGGAAGCGATTGATGGCTTTGACCAGCATGAAGATGCAAAAAGCCACGATGACAAAATCAATCAAGGTATTGAGAAAAGCCCCGTAGGCGACAACGGCGGCACCCGCCTCCTTGGCGTCGGCGAGAGATTTTACGGAAGCCCCGGCTTTGGTGAGTTTCTGGGGATCGAGGTTGTGGAACAGATCCTTGAAATCCGCGCCACCCATGATTTTGCCAATGGGCGGCATGATGATGTCGTTGACTAGGGAGGTTACGATCTTGCCAAAAGCCGCACCGATGATCACGCCAACCGCGAGATCCACGACATTGCCTTTCATCGCGAATTCTCTGAATTCTTTAATCAGGCTCATAGGATATTATTGCGGGCGTTGCCTAGTTGGGATCCTTCTCGGTGTTGCGTTTGAGCAGTTTGATCCATTCCGAAGAAGCAAGGTGCTAAGAGCGGAGCCGGACTATTTCTTGTCCTTCAATTCCAGACGGTATTCCTCGGAGAGCCTGCTGTTCTTCTTGATCCCGTGAATGGTGCCGTATTCGTAATCAACTTTGATTCTGTATCGGAGAGATTTCTCGTTCTCCGGAACGGGGACCAATGCTTCCCAGCGATTGGTCATCAGAGGCGTTGATTGCATGGGGTAGGATTCTGTTTCTACCAGGACGGACGGTTGTATGGAGGTTGGGCGGACGCTTTGCTGACGAGTTTCCCACACAAACTCGACCGGATAAAGCCCGGTGCTGTTGCGTGTGTGGACTGAAGGGGTCAGGTTGGTCACCGTGGTGCACCCCGAAATCAAAATTGAGAGCAGAGGCAAAGCAATGAGAAGTTTTCGCATACCGTCGCAGGCTTACATGAGGCACCGGGGCTTGTAAAGTTGGATTTGTCGGGGATGAACCCCGGCAGAGATCAAAAGCGGCCGACCGGCGAGCTTTGATTGCTCAATTTGCTCATCAAATCCGAGGCTTCATATCCGGAGTTTCGCAATGTTCTCAGACTTCAGCCAGGGTTAAAAAGGTTCGTCAGGATTTTCCACAAGCCACGATGAAAATTTCGGAAGCTTGAACGGAAGATATCGTTGCGCTTTTTCAATGTTCAGAGAGGTGTCGGGCGCGCGGCGAGGGCCGGAATAATCCTTTAAGGAAGACGGTTCGATGGCGCATTCAAGACCGGTCCAGCGAGACCGAAGATGTTCGCCGATGGCGAGCCGGGAAAGCCTTTCCGATCCGGCAAGGTGCAGGAGGCCTTCAGTCTCCGGGTTAAGCGCCAGTCTCCAAGTTGCATCGGAGGTGACCTTTGCTGCGATGGGTGAGCGAAACTCGTCGCGAAAGAGTTTTAATGTCCGTCCGCCGGACCAAGCCTTGCGCATTTCTTCATTAAAACTGCGGTCCCCGGTTTTGCTGCGGCCTCCGTTCAGTGAAGTGCGTATGACCAGGTTTTTTTTGTTCTGTAAAACCACAGATTCCGCCGCAGTTTTTGTTTCTGCGTAAACGCTCAGCGGATTCACCTTGTCCACCTCGGAATAATTTCCTTTCTGTCCGTCAAAAACCAGGTCCGTGGAGAAAAAGACGAGGCGCGAATTGCTCGCAAGCCCGGCCAGAAATGTGGTGGCGTGCAGATTGATTTTCCAGGCCAGTTCAGGATTTTTCTCGCAATCGATCGACCGGCTCATGGCTGCCGTGTGGATGATCAGTTTCGGCCTTGTCCGTTTGAACAGGATTTCGACCGCTGCGTGATTGGTCAGATCGACACTTTTGCGGGTGAGAAAATGAATTGCATCAGCCGGGATGGAGGACGGGGCAGTCTGCCGAAGGTATCCACCAATCAAACCTTCGGAACCGGTGACCCAGATGGGGCCGATGTTTTCCATAAGGCCCCTTCAGCTAATCAATAAATCTCCGGGTCAGCTCCCCGTAGGCGTCGATCCGTCGGTCCCGGAGAAACGGCCAATGTGTTCTGGTGACATCAACCTTGGAAAGGTCCACGGGAACGATCATGGTTTCCTCTTCCAGTTCGCCGGCCTTGGCCAGGATCTGGCCGGATGTGCCGGCCACGAAACTTTGGCCCCAAAACTGGATTCCATCACCTCCGATGGGGGTTTCCGTTCCGACCCTGTTGGTGACGGCCACGTAACAACCGTTCGCGACGGCGTGGCTGCGCTGGATCAATTCCCAGGCGCCGTGCTGGTTGACGCCGTGTTCGGCTTTTTCTTTCGGATGCCAGCCGATGGCCGTGGGATAAAACAAAATCTCCGCCCCCTGCATCGCGGTCAGTCTCGCGCCTTCCGGATACCATTGGTCCCAGCAGATGAGCACGCCGATTTTCCCGAATTTTGTCTTCCACGCCTTAAAACCGAGATCGCCCGGCGTGAAATAAAATTTCTCGTAAAAGAGCGGATCATCCGGGATGTGCATCTTGCGATAAATCCCGAGGAAAGAGCCGTCCGCATCGATGATGGCGGCGGTGTTGTGGTAGAGGCCGGAAGCCCGTTTTTCAAACAGCGATGCGATGATGACCACCCCAAGTTTCCGGGCCAGCTTTTGAAACAGGTCGGTGGTCGGCCCGGGGATGGCTTCCGCCAAGCTGAAATAATCGTGGTCCTCGCACTGGCAAAAATACTGGGAACGGAAAAGTTCCTGGGTGGAAATGATGTTCGCTCCCTGTTTGGTGGCTTTTTCAATCAGCCGTACCGCCTTGTCCAGGTTTTCCTTGGGCCTGGCTCCGCAGGACATCTGGATCAGCCCCAGATTTACCGTCGAAGATCGCTGTTTCATTTTTTATGTGGGTCTGAGAGCGGAGAGCTTCCGAAGTTCTGACGAGGAATGGTTATCGTTTAAATTTAACCCGAAAAGTTCACGGGTAAACCTGCCCATGGTCTCGTTGGTGGGCCCATAACCTGAGTGATAAATGTAATGCTCGAGCTCGTAGAGGAACTCATCAGCGGTAGAGTAACGCTGGTCCAGATCACGAACAAGGGCGCGATGAAGAATCTGGTTCAAGCGATCATCGATTTTTGGGTTCAATGAATGAAAATCCGGCACGGGCAGTGTGATCACACGGTCCCGGGATTCATCCGCGCTTACACCCTTGAAAATATTGTAACCAAGCAGGAGGCTGGACAGGACAATCCCCACCGAAAACAGATCCGACCGGCGGTCGGTGATCTGAAAATTCGCCTGTTCCGGGCTCATGAAGTCAGCCTTGCCAGCCACGACCTCCCCTTCGTGATCCACCAGAAAACCTTTCGCCTTGGCGATTCCGAAGTCGGTCAGCTTCACGTCCCCCTCGTAAGCCAGCATGATGTTCTTGTAACTGACATCCCGGTGAACGATCCCCAAGGGACGCAGGTCACGGTCGGTTTTGGCATGGGCATAAGCCAGTCCGCGGACGATGCGGCTGGCGATGAAGACCCCCAGCTCGATGGGGAGGGTCCTTTTATTCTCCTTGAGCTGGTCGCAGAACTGTTCCAGATTCACCCCCCTGATCAACTCCATGGCGATGAAATATTTTCCATCCGTCTCGCCAAAATGGTAGGTCTGGACGATGTTGGTGTGTATCAGGTCGGCCACCAGCTTGGCTTCGCCGACAAAATTTTCCAGAAACTCCCGCTGGGTTCCGTAGGTCTGGCGGATGATTTTTATGGCGACCCGTTTGACAAAGTTTCGGGCCCCATGTTGTTCCGCTTCATAAACGATTCCCATCCCTCCTTCATAAATTTGCCGGAGAATTTCGTATCGAAAATCGCTTTTGATGGTGAAAAGACTAGGCATCAGAAACGATGTTCGGGAAAGTTCATCGCAAGTCAAGCTCCGGCTGAAGCGGCCCAAACCTCACGAAGACCCGATAAAAGTTGATGATTTTCTACTTGCGCCATGTTTTCGAAACGATTTAATACGCGCAAGTCGAACGACTTTACCAAACCAAACCGAGATCACAAAAGATAACATTATGGCTAAAGCACTCTCTAAATCTCAGATTGCTGCAAATATCGCAGACAAAGCGGGCATCACGAAAAAGACCGCTTCCGAAATCCTCGATTACGTTGCTGAAATGGCTTACAAGAATGCCAAGAACACCTTCACCCTTCCTGGCATCGGCAAGCTTGTCCTCGTCAATCGCAAAGCGCGCACCGGCCGCAATCCAGCCACCGGCGAGCCCATCAACATCCCTGCTAAAAAAGTGGTGAAATTCCGCGTGGCCAAAGCCGCCAAAGACGCCATCCTTGGCACCAAATAACAGATCCATTTTCCCTCAAGGCACTCTCTCAACGGGGTGCCTTTTTTTGTTTTCTGAAACGCCACTTCTCATGAAAATCGCCGTGGTTGGTTGCGGAGCCCTCGGCAGCTATTACGGAGCCAGGCTGCTCACCGCCGCTCCGGATGTGCATTTTCTACTTCGGTCCGACTTTCAACACGTCCGGGAGAACGGTGTTCAAATCCATTGGATCCAGGGCGATTTTTTGGCCCGGCCAAAATGTGCGCTGGAACCATCCGAAATCGGACCAAGTGATCTCGTCGTCATCGGGTTAAAAACCACGGCCAACTACGAGCTTCCAAGAATCCTGCCCCATCTGATCCATGCTAAAACCGCAGTGCTCACCCTGCAAAACGGACTTGGCAATGAAGAATTTATCAGTCGGATCGTGGGTCCTGAAAAAGTTCTGGGCGGACTCTGTTTTGTCTGCATCAACCGTTTGGCTCCAGGCGTGATTCATCACACCGCCGGCGGAAAGATTGTGATGGGCGAATGGATCGGGCCGGTGCGACATCGCACAAGGGAAATCGCCGGACTCTTCAACCGGTCAGGTGTGGTTTGTGATGTCACCGACAATATCGGGACGGCGCATTGGAACAAACTGATCTGGAACATCCCTTTCAACGGATTGGGCGTGGCAAGCGCCGCCGGTTATGAGGCCTGGACGAACCGTTCCGGTGAATCTTTCGCCAATCCGCGTCAATCATGTCTGACTGCGGACCAGCTTCTGGCGGATCCAAGATGGCTGGCTTTGGCTCGGGCCTTGATGAAAGAAGTCATTGAAATCGCGAGGAGGCTGGGGCATTCAATCTCCCACGAACAGGCTGAAGTGCATATCCAGAGAACCTACGGCATGGGAGCTTACAAATCCTCTACCCTCATCGATTTTGAGTTGGGCCGGGAGCTGGAGCTGGAATCGATTTTTTACCTCCCGTTGATGGAAGCAAAAAAGGCGGGAGTCGAAGTCCCCAATCTGGAACGACTCTGCCAGATTCTGGGGAGATTGAACCTTCGTTGAATTGAACCGTTCCAAATTGATGAGTTCTCCGAAGGTAGGGAGCGTCACTCCGTGCGCGCCGTCCCGGTTAAGACCTCGAATACCGAATGTTCTCCCGCAGAGATGCGGAGGCGCTGAGCCCGGATTTATGAGTTCTTCGAAAGGTAGGGAGCGTCACTCCGTGCGCGCCGTTCCCAGGCAAAGCCGCGAAATATTCTCGCTCCCGGAAAGGAAAAAAGTCACGCGAAGTCGCGAAGAGCGCGAAGGTTGAGAACGTGCGGACGGAGAGCGATATTTAAGTCCAATTTGAACTCCCGCTGGAAAGCCCCGTGGGAACGGACTGTTTGCAGCAGCGGAGATCTAGGCGTCATTTAAACGTTCAGCATTCATCGCTTGACGAAAAGACACCGGAACAAGTTCAGACGGACGGACGGACGCATTCATGCAAGTCTCCGGTTTACTTCGAGGAATGGGACTTCAAAAATGAACCGAGCTCATCCATGCATCTAGCAGGGACTGTCCGGCGCTCGGAAATGAGATTACTTGGATTGTTTCTCGCGGGCAGGCTGATGCTCGGCTGCGGAAAAACTTTGTTTTAAATCGCGAGCCGCGAGTTGAACGGCGGCCTTGGCCTCATCCAATACGGCACCCATCCCGAAAAATTCATGCGTTACTCCGTCGTAGTTTTTGTAATTCACTTTCACACCCGATTGCTTGAGATGTTCGGCCAGCATCTGGCCCTCGGAACGAAGAGGATCGATCTGGGCCGTGATGATGGTGCAGGGAGGGGATCCTTTGGATACTTTCGCATCAACCAGGCCGATACGGGGATCTTCTTTGTCCGCCGGGTTCTTAAATTCATGTTTGGCAAACCATTCCATCATCGCCTTGTTCAGCGGCTTGGCATTGGCGTTTTCCTGATAACTGGGAGTGTTCATGTCGGTGCCAGAAACTGGATAGATCAGCAACTTGTGAACTGGCAACGGGAGGTTTTGTTGTTCGGCCATCATGCATACAGCGGCCGCCATGTTCCCTCCGGCGCTTTCTCCCGCGATGGCGATCCGATTCGGATCGCCATTCAAGGACCGTGTGTTTTGTTGGACCCATTTATAGCTGGTGAACACGTCTTCGTGCGAAACGGGAAATGGATGTTCCGGTGCCTGCCGGTAATGCGTGGAAACGACAACAGCGTTGGCGGCATTGGCCAAAGCCCGAGGCGACGAATCATAAGTGTCAAGATCTGCAATGACCCAGCCGCCGCCGTGGATGTAAAGTATCACCGGGAACGGTCCTGCCCCCTTTGGCGTGTAGATGCGAATCGGGATCTCGCCTCCCGATCCCGTGATGGTTTGATTCTTCACGCTGCCGACCGGCTCGGGCTCGGTGCTTTTACCCTGGCTTTGCAACAGCGCTTTAACGGCATCGGCCGGGGTCGGCTGTTTGCGCGCTTCTTCCGGCGTCAGTGTTTCGATGGGCTTGCCGCCTAATTTTTGCAATTGGTCGAGCACCGCTTGCATCTGCTTATTGGGTGTGGGCGGAGTTTCCGCCGCCACAACGATCGGTATGGAAGCCGCCATCGCGGCAAGGGTAAGAATTGCTTTCATGTTTGTTATGGTCACCGTCGCATGGAAATCCTCAAGTTCAACCCCTGCGTCCCAAATGATCCATGTCTGCAAGATCCGTTTCACTCGCCGGGTTTGGTCTGGAATTTGCGATAACCACATTGTGGGGGCTAATATGGCGGTAGCCGTGCGGCTTCAGCCCACGGAATTGAAGGCAAAAAATATTTTCGTCGCATATCGACGATTGAATTCGTCCGCATCCTGGAAGGAACGACCAACCCTTCAGATTTTCAACCGTCACTGACGTGACGAGATCTCTCCAAATCCATCAATCCGTGGGCTGAAGCCACACGGCTACCTTCACCTCATCGCCAAGCGATGAGCGGCCGGACTGCATCCGGCTAACTTCTTTGTTCCGATCATCGGCTTGTCCATTAATCTTGCCATGAGGGAAATAACGGGCCTGTAAAATCGTTGGACTTCATCATAAAAAGCGCTGCTGGCGTCATAGCCTTATGACGCCAGTCCGGTCAGCCTCCCTGAAAAAGGAGGGAAAACGAAGTTTTATGACCGGAGCTTGGAAAAAGATAGACCAACGAAACGTCACGATTGGAAAGGCCCTCTTTCCATCGCAGCGCTAAGACCAAACCAAAGGACGGCGGACAGGAGGATTTTGCTGGTGCGGTTTCCAGTTCGAGGCCGTATAGATCTCATTGACACTGTATCTTTTCTGATACACACTCCTCTCGCATGTCGAAACCAGCGCGCCCTCTTCCGGTCGTCTTCTTCGCCACGGAGTTGGGAGCGGAGCCGGTGCGCGAATGGTTGAAGGAGTTGCCCGCTATCGAGCGCAAAGCCATCGGGAGAAGACCTCAAGACAGTGCAGTTCCGCTGGCCACTCGGGATGCCGCTCGTGCGCAGTCTCGGCGACGGTCTTTGGGAAGTGCGCACCGGCCTGCCCACGCGGATCGCACGCACGCTGTTCTTCGTCCACGAGGGCGAGATCGTCCTGCTGCACAGCTTTATCAAGAAAACCCGGAAAACTACAAACGAGGACAAGGCGCGAGCCTTACAACGCAAATATGCCTACATCCAAACCAGCAAAAGCCAAGCATAAGAACCCGCACCGCGGCAGATCGCTCGATGATTTTCTTCGCGAAGAGGGAATCCTCGAAGAAGTCGAAGCCGCCGCGCTCAAGCGCGCCTTCGCGCTCGCCATAGCCGATGAGATGCAAAAGCAGCAGCTCACCAAATCCACGATGGCGCGGCAGATGGCTACATCGAGGGCAGCGCTCGATCGCCTGCTCGACCCGGACAATGCCTCGGTGACTCTCGCCACGCTCAGCCGGGCAGCGAAGGCCATCGGCCGCAAGCTGCGTTTCGAGTTGTTGCCAGCGTAGCGGCGACAGTGACGGCGGAACATTCTGGCCGCATTCGAGCAAACCTGGCAAACGCGGGCACGGCCATTCGTATGAACGACAGCTGGATTACCACTCTCGCCCTGGAACATCAAATGCCTTTGGCTGCTCGCGATTCTCATTTTGATCGAGTCAACGGGTTGCAGATTTTGAAGTGGTAAAGGAGCGAAAAGTGCCAGAGGACAAGAGGACTGGCGCAGTCCAAAAACGGACGGAATCCGATTTTCCCAGTGGCGAGTTCGTTGGAATCATGTCGCGACTTTGGGGCGCTGGCGGTTCAATAGGGGTCCTCTGAATAGCCAATTCGTTAATAACAACCGCTCTCATTTATGGAATGGCTGGTCCCTGTTCACTAGCAGGGGGGTTGTTCAGCTCCTGTTTTTTTTCGATGTTCGAGGTACGTTGGAGATTAGACATGAATTTCAACGTGTTTTGTGAAACTTCTTGGAGCGGGATGTTTTGCTTCGGACCTGCATCGACAGAGACGTTCAGTTCAAAAGAAGGGCTTTGCGAAAGCTGGCCCGTGATTGTCAATTTGGATCCGTCTTTTGGGATAGTGATTGTCACCTCTGACCTGAATGGCGCTTATATAAGGCCTAAAACTTTCTTGCCCAAGCGTTTGCGTCGAGGTGGATTTTTCACAGTTTCGAACAAGACGTGACGGCTCAATCGCTGCATTTCTTTGAGTGTGGCCTGGATTGTC
>Ga0163152_10009065_pt1 | contig 10464 bp, 2 predicted proteins | sample OliLakLV19MP8IB2_FD_148635 | JGI IMG/M metagenome (GOLD analysis project Ga0163152, IMG submission 148635) | Freshwater microbial mat bacterial communities from Lake Vanda, McMurdo Dry Valleys, Antarctica - Oligotrophic Lake LV.19.MP8.IB-2 | ecosystem: Environmental > Aquatic > Freshwater > Lake...
AATGTTAAATATTCTGCTAATAATAATTTGTCCGAATGTTTATTTTTAATAATATTTTTTAATGCAGTAAAGTAAGCTTGATCTATATGAAGTGGTTTTTTATTTCGATAATCATCAATCAATTTTAAAATAAGTCGCGTTGCATATTGTTGCCCTGACTCCCACCGATTAAATTCATCTGTGTCATATTGAAAAAGAAATAACAAAATTTCATCGGTGTAATCATAATTAATTTTAACTGGTGCTGAAAAATTTCTTAATAAAGAAGGAATGGGTTTTTGATCTATGTGATCAAATTCAAAATGATTGATTTTATTACCCACACGTAAAAGTTTGTTAGTTATTTCTTTTCCCGATTGATCTAGCAAACCCATTCGAAATGGAATATCCATGGGTATTGAATGTGATTGCTGAATAGTTAATGTATATTTTTTAGAAGCGGAATCGTAATGATCTGTGATATCCAATATAGGTGTTCCTGCTTGTGAATACCATAATCGAAATTGCGTCAAGTCAATGCCGGATGCTTCTTCCATCGACTTTACAAAATCATCAATCGTTACAGCTTGTCCATCATGTTGGGTGAAATATAAATCCATACCTTCACGAAATGTTTTTTCGCCCAATAAAGTTTGCATCATGCGAACGACTTGAGCTCCTTTTTCATAAATAGTGGATGTGTAGAAATTACCAATTTCTATGTAAGATTCAGGGCACACAGGATGCGCCAAGGGTCCTGAATCTTCAATAAATTGTCCATTTCTAAGAGTGACGACATCTTGGATATGAGCTACGGTTTTTGATGTGGTGTCTTCGGTAAAGCTTTGATCGCGAAAAATGGTTAATCCTTCTTTTAAACTCAATTGAAACCAATCGCGGCAAGTAATTCGATTACCTGTCCAGTTATGGAAATATTCATGCGCAATCACGGATTCAACATGAATAAAATCACGATCTGTTGCTGTTGCTGCATTAGCTAAAATATATTTTGTATTGAAAATATTGAGGCCTTTGTTTTCCATCGCACCAAAATTAAAATCACTGACAGCAACAATCATGTAAATATCTAAATCATATTCGCGCCCAAATTTTTCTTCATCCCAACGCATAGCTTTCTTAACTGCTTGCATTGCAAAATCGCATTTATCTAAATTACCTTTTTCAACATAAATGCGTAGCTCTATGGAGCGTCCTGTCATTGTTGTGAATGTATCTTCTAAGCATTCAAAATCACCCGCGACTAATGCAAAAAGATAACTGGGTTTTTTAAAAGGATCTTCCCATTTAACCCAATGGCGTCCATCATTCATTTTTCCTTTTGCAATGGGATTTCCGTTGGACAATAAAATAGGATATTGTTTTTCATTCGCGACAATCGTTGTTGTATAGCGCGCCATCACATCCGGTCGATCTAAAAAATAAGTGATCCGTCGAAAACCTTCTGGCTCACATTGCGTGCAAAAATTATGACGCGACACATACAGACCACTGAGTTCCGTATTGAGAATGGGTGAAATTTCATTTTGAATTTCTAACGTAAATTGTTTGGGAACATTGTGTATCGTGAGGTATTGATGATCCACTTCATAATGATTGGGGTCTACTACGTTTCCATTTAATTTAAGGGAGAGTAATTTAAGTTCTTCCCCTCGTAGCACTAAATGATTGGATACATTATTGCTTTCTGGATTTTGTCTAACCGTTAATGTTGACTGCACGATTGTTACTGTTTCTTCGAGCTCAAATGTCAAATCAACCGTATCAATCCAATAATCAGGCACTGTATAATCTCGGCGATAAGTCGCCTGCGGGGCTTTTTTTGCCACTTTTTGAGCAGTTTCCATTATCGATTCCTTTTGTATTCAATTTGAGATATTCTACATTAACTCATTATGATCTAGCTATTAATTGTTGGGCCTTAGCATGAATGTCGACCTCAGTGAAATTAAAAAATTTTCGGCTCACGCGTCACATTGGTGGGATCCTGAAGGTGATTTAAAAACATTGCATCAAATGAATCCTCTGCGTCTTGATTATATTGATGCGAAAGCTATTTTAAAAAATAAAAAAATAATTGATATTGGTTGTGGTGGTGGATTACTCACAGAAGGTATGGCAAAGCGCGGTGCAGAAGTGACGGGCATTGACATGAGTGAGCCTGCGATTACGGTGGCCAAACTTCATCAACATGAGAGTGGAACAACGGTAGAATACAAAGTGACGCTTGCTGAAACCATCGCGAGTGAACGACCTGCGCAATATGACATAGTGACTTGCCTTGAAATGTTAGAACATGTTCCCGATCCCATGAGCGTCATTCAAGCGTGTGCAACGTTAGTTAAACCCGGTGGTCATGTTTTTTTTTCTACACTCAATCGTAATCTAAAATCTTATCTCTATGCTATCTTAGGTGCAGAATATATTTTAAAAATACTTCCTAAAAATACCCATCACTACGCTCAGTTTATTCGCCCCAGTGAGTTAATCACGTGGAGTAGAAAAGCAGGGCTCACCTTAAGCGCAATGACAGGTATTCATTATCATCCTCTCAAAAAAGAATTTAGTCTGACCTCTGATGTATCAGTTAACTATCTTATTTCTTTAAGAAAGGCGACGAATTAGAAATAGAAATCTGTTAAATCATCGCAGTAATGCTAAAAAACCCACGTGGTCTTCTACCATTGCCGCGTAGATTTTCTGCAGAAATTACCTTGGTGAGCGGTTGCGTAATCATCAAATTACCAAAAATATTCTGTGTAAATGTTATGCGAACCCCGAACCCTGTTGATGTGATGCTTTGTTTTTGTGAGACATTGGGTAAATTTTGAATATTCCAAATAACACCCGCGTCATAAAAAAGATAAGGTTGTAACGTTTTCAATACTCTTAAATCAGGTGCAAAATTTGCACGAAGCTCTAATGTACCCCCGACCCCCCTATCCCCAATAATTTCAGCCGCATCATAAGCACGACCTACTTGGCTGCCACCAAAAGCAAATTGTTCTGAGGCCAATAGAGGCGCGAAAGAATATTGCCCTGTTCCATAGAGGTATAAAGAATAACGCCCATAAAGCTGTTGTAATCGGTTTGCTTGGAGGGATACTTTAAAAAAGTCACCATTGGCCCCATATCGTGAGGTTTGAGAGGAAGTCACGCTGGAGGTGGCGCCGAGTATTTTTAATCCTTTTTCGACATGAAGACTCAATAAATTGGATCCTTTGAAACGGTCAGCAAAATTGTAATTGCCGCCAAACGTTAAGGAACGGATATGATCCGTATACAAAGGCTGATTGGCTAAAAAAACAACAGTGCTATCCGTGAAATTAAACCCACCATCCAGGGAAAGCTCTTGTGTGCGCGACCTAATAAGTGGATAGGCCAATAAGGCGTATAAATTAACGGCATCCCCATTAACCTTGAGAGGGGCCAAATTAAGCCCTGGTCGAGTATTTGAATTATTGCCTTCTAAGGTAAGGCGGAGCCCTTTCCCCCCCAAGAAAGTTTCATGTGTAAAATCAGCATATTGTAATTGAAGTGGGCGCGATGTGCGGATGATCGTTAAGCGCGATGTATCCCCCGAGCGGAGTATAGAGTTAGCGCTTACATTAGCCGTGACTTGGTTAGGGCCAATATATAACGTGCCATAGTTATCATAGGAAAGGTAGCCGCCTAGCTTTTTTTCCTCTGCGATAAAATTAAGATCAGATGCCCCTTTTTTGCTTTGAGAAGGTTCAAGTACCATACGTACTGTTAACCCAGGGATTTCATTAGCTAAACGGATATAATGCTCCATGATACTGAGCTTTACCGGCTTTGAAAGGGCAATTTGCTTCCCGTAAGCCATTAGGATTTTTTCAGTTCCTCGAGGGGAACCTAAAATTTTAACATTTTCAATAAAACCTTCTATAATCTGTATATGCACGATACCGTTTTTAATGTGTTGTGGAGGTAGAAACGCGCTCGATAAAACATACCCTTGATTAGTGTAATAATTGGTGATGCTACTAACGATCGCCTCCAGCTCAGCCACGCTGATGATCTGGCCTAGCTTATTTTGATAAAGGGCGCTCAACTCTTTGTCAGTGAATGTTTTATTTCCCTTTAAAACAATGCCTTGCAGCTTAAACTTAATGCGACTTGCTTCAGCGCCTAAGGCACTTGTCGCTTGTTTTTTTTCAGCGTTAATTTCAGGTCTTAGTGTAGATTTAGGGGCGGGTTCTGCTGTTTCTGATGATAAAGTTTTGCTCAAAACGCCAGGGTCCACACTGCCAGGCAAATTATTGGAAGTAGCTACAAGCGCAAAACTGGGGGTACTAAAAAGGGAAAAAAGCAAAAAAATGATGCAAAATCCAACATATCCTAGTCGGTTCTTCATCTGCCTGTCCTTTAATGCAGTGTTTTCAGTCAATTAGGGGCGATTATACCCTATTTATTCTTCTATTTACATACTATTAATATAGGGCAGAAAAAACACCACTTTTCAGTAAGCGCGACTATACTTTTTATATACGCACATAATGCTTCTAATAAGATAAAAATCAAATAGCTAGGATGCGTTTGATCTCATCAACTGGAATAGGAGGAAGGTGAGTTACACGAGGGGGGCATGACCAACGAGGATGGTAATGGAGAGACGAACGTTTTTAAAAAAATATCGTTACTCCTAACAACAATTTTAGTGCTTGTTACTGGATCGGTAGATGCGAATCCAGTAGTGGGTGGTGTTGTGTCTGGAAATGTTACAATCGAACAATCACCCGGAAACACTCAAGTTAATCAAAGCAGCCAACAAGCTGTCATCGAATGGAAAAGTTTTAACATTGATGCGGGTGAAAAAACTCATTTTCAACAACCTGTCGGCGGCGTTGCATTGAATCGCATTGATGCTTCTCAAGGTGCCTCACAAATTTTTGGTCAGCTTTCAGCAACTGGTAGAATCATTCTCATTAATCAAGCAGGTATTTTCTTTGGCGCTGGGTCTAGCGTTGATGTGGGTAGCATCATTGCATCCACTTCCAATATTTCGAATGCTAATTTTCTTGCAGGCAATTATGTTTTCGATCAACCCTCCTCTCTCAATGGTTCAATCATTAATGAAGGATCAATTCGTGCTGCTAATAATGGCTTGATTGCACTCGTCGGTTCAGGGGTTGATAACCGTGGGATGGTTCAAGTCAATATGGGAAACGTTATTTTAGCATCTGGTAATAAATTTACGATTGATTTATTGGGTGATCAATTAATTCAGTTCAGTGTGGATGAGCAAACAGCGAATGCAGGGGTCGATCCACAAGGCAGAGCACTTAAAAATGGCGTCAGCAATACAGGGACCATCATGGCGGATGGCGGTAGTATTTTAATAAGCGCAAAGGTGGCGCGTGATGTAGTAACGAACGTCATCAATATGGAAGGTGTGGCGCGTGCCCAATCTGTCTATCAAAAAAATGGGGAAATTATTTTATCCGGTGATCGACAAGGATTAGTCAGAGTCGCTGGAAAAATAGATGCTTCAGGCCGTAATGCGGGAAGCACAGGTGGAAAAGTTAAAGTGACAGGGGAGCATATCTTAGTTGAATCCCCTGCTGTTATTGACGCGAGTGGTGATGTCGGTGGTGGTGAGATTTTAGTGGGTGGGAATTATCAAGGACAAGGGCCGTTGCAAAATGCCTTAAAGACAACGATTGCTTCACAAACAGAATTATTAGCTGATGCAATCAAATCAGGAAATGGCGGTGAAGTGATTGTTTGGTCAGATGGTGGAACATTATTCTTAGGAAAAATATCAGCACGTGGTGGTGAGTTATCGGGGAATGGTGGGTTTGCAGAAGTTTCAGGGAGACAATTAGCATTTAGAGGGCTTGTTGATTTAACGGCGATGCAGGGTGAAACAGGAACGTTGTTGTTAGATCCAAATGATATTTATATCCAATCAGGAACGACGAGTGCTACTGCATCAGGTTCCCCTACTGATACTTTCCTGGGGTCGTCACTCAGTGATACTGTTTTGACGCCCATTGATTTAGTGAATGCATTGAACAACGCGAATGTTTTAGTGAAAACAGTGAATGGTGGCAGTATCTTTGTATTCGATACTGTCAGTTGGGCTAGCCAAAATTCATTAACGTTGAGCTCTTACCAAGATATTAATTTTGGTAGTGGCGGTACAATACAAAATACGAATGCAGCCAGTTCTGCGAATATCATCTTAAGAGCAGACAACACGGGAACAGGTATAGGGACTATTAAAAAACTGAGTGGATCTCCATTTGTTGCTGTGAGTGGTTCAGGAAGAACGATAGTTTATTATAACCCAGCTTCTTTTGGTACACCCGATCTAACGATTGGGCTTGGTGGATTGATTAATCTTTACATGTTAATTAATAGTTTGGGTAATTCGTCGGATACAACCACCGCCAGTCTCGCCAGCTTATCAAATAATTCTAGTTTGTGGAGTAAATCTTTTGCATTGAGCAAGGATATTGATGCCAGCGCAACATCAAGCTGGAATGGTGGCGCTGGTTTTCTTCCCATTGCGACAGGGAGTAGTTTTACGGGTTCTTTTACGGGAGGTAGTTTATCCGATCAACGATTTACGATTCAAAATCTTTATATTAATCGATCGGGATCATTTGGATTATTTGCATCACTGTCAGGGGCATCCGCATCTGTGATCAATTTAGGGTTAGTGAATGCGAATATCACGGCGGCAGGATTAAGCAATAACAGTATAGGGGCACTCGCTGGCACTGTGACTGGTGGTGCTAGCATCAGTAATGTTTATTCAACCGGATCACTCACGATTACGGGTGGTTCTGCTATTGTCGGTGGATTAGTGGGAACGTTGAACTTATCGAGCATCAGTAATTCCTATAGTGGCGTCAATGTGAGCGCAGGTGGTACGAGCAGCTATGTGGGTGGATTGGTCGGTATTGCTTGTAATGTCTGTGGATCGGGTGGAACAACCAGTATTAGTAATTCGTATGCAACGGGTTCTGTTGCGGGAAACAATGGTGTTACAGGTGGATTGATAGGGGGAAAAGGAAGTGGTGGAAATCCAGTTAATTTAAGCAACTCTTATAGCTCAGGTTTAGTGACAGGAACAGGAACAGTCGGTGGATTATTGGGAAATTATGGCACTGGTACGGTTACTAATAATTTTTGGGATACGCAAACATCAGGCATTAGCACAGGCAATAATACCGGTGTCACGGGCAAAACAACGGCTGAAATGATGACTGACACCACTTTTTCTGGGGCAAGTTGGAATATCACTTCACTCCCGGGTGCAGGGTCCACCAATACGACGTGGTATATTGCGAGCGGTTCAACCCGTCCTATGTTAGGAATAGAATATAGCACTACGTTGCGTACAGCGCATCAATTGCAATTAATCGCTAAAGATGTCAGAGCATTATCACAAACCTATACTTTAGCAAATAATATTAACATGATCGGCACTTCAACAGCAGGTGATGTTTGGGGGACAGCAAGTGGTGGTGCTGGTGGGTTTTTTCCGATTGGAACATCTGCTATTCCTTTTACGGGGACATTTGAGGGTGTTAATCATACGCTTTCAAATTTATATATTAATCGCATCACAAGTGCCACACCTGATGTAGGACTATTTGGCTATGTTAATAATTCAGCATCAACGATTAGAAATATTAATTTTGATAATGCGGATGTCTCCGGCTATCAACATGTTGGTATTTTAGCTGGCACATTTAAAGGGCAATCGGCTTTTAATATCACCACAACAGGATCAGTCAAAAATAATTTTGATGACGCCAGTTACACTTTATCTAATGTAGGCGGCATTATTGGTGTGCTTGATTTAGGTGCATCATTAAGTAACTCAAGCAATGCAGCAACTATATTACCCTTTAATCGTGGTGGTTATGGCGGATTGGTAGGAGGAATGTTTGGTGATTCTTTTATTGATTCTTCTTCTAATACTGGGATTATTTCTATCAATAATGGATCCGCTGTCGGAGGATTAGTTGGATATGCCAGTGGCGGTGAAATCACTAATTCTAATAATAGTGCTCCTGTTACGATCGCTTCATTTGGAAATGTAGGAGGATTGGTTGGTATTGGATCGGACAATGTGACCATCTCAAATTCTTTTAATACGGGGACTGTATCAGGACAAAATCATAATCGAATAGGAGGATTGGTTGGGACTGCACTAGGAGTTATTATCAATAATGGTTCTTACAATACAGGCATAGTACAGCTCACCTCATCAACTGGTTTTAGCGACTTAGGCGGTTTAATTGGCACGGCTGAAAATTTTACTAGTACTATTACTGATTCTTATAACTTAGGTTTAGTGCAGGCAATCAATACCACTAATTTTGTGACACTCGGCGGATTAGCTGGGGCGTATCGTGGGTCAATTACTAATTCCTATAACAAAGGGATCTTACAAAACACGAGCACCACGGGATCCAATATGGGTGGATTGATTGGATATATCTCTGGTGGAACAGTGAGTATCACCAATTCTTATAATACGGCCAATCTTACTTCCTTAAGCACGACTTCTGGAGGTAATTCTATGGGCGGTATTGCTGGGCAATTTAATACTGATACTTCAAGCATTACACGTTCATTTAATAGCGGTGCTATTGTTGATTTAGGGACAACAAGTACGAGTAGTCTGGGAGGATTAATTGGTGCGCTAAGTGCTGCAATAACAATGTCTGATAGTTATAACTTAGGCGCAGTCGTCAGTAACAACACAAGTAATATAAGTAACTTAGGAGGGATTGCGGGAAGTTCTTCGGGTGCCTTTACTATCAGCAATTCCTATAGCGCAGGCCTTGTTTTGGCTGGGTCATCGGCTTCGAATGTGAAAGGTGGTTTCATGGGAGTAAGAACCACAGGGACCATTAATAATGGTTTTTGGGATACAACTACTTCAGGGCAAGCGCTTGCTGTTGGAACGGGTTCTTCAAGTACAGGAATAACAGGGCAAACGACCGCATTAATGCAAGTGCAATCCACCTATCCGCAATCGGGAGGTCAATGGAATTTCAGTACAACATGGGGCATTATTGATAATGTTTCTTACCCTTATCTAAAAGCTTTTTATTCATCAACACCACGGGTTATTTCCGGTATTAGTGATGCGGGATCGAATAAGGCAGTCAATATTGCAATCAATGGGTTAGATCTTAGTCTGGTTAACATTAATCAAGCAACAGTAAGAACAGGCGCCAATGGATTTTATTATTTCTTAGAAAAAAATGGCGTCATTGCTAATGGCAGTAACTTATTGGTTTATTTATCGAATGGCGTTGTTGGTAGCGCTGTTACTTTGACACCCTCTTCATCTATAACCAATTTATCTCTTAATGCAAACCAAGTTAGAGTGGGTGATAGTACTTCTAATACATTTTCAAATACGTTATTGGCTGCAGCAGCCGGTAGCTTAGGTGTAGCGAAGACGCTTTATTCTGTTTCTGGAACATCACCTAGTGCAAATCTATCCTTGGGAAGTGCCGCTAATCCTGTTATTTCATTGATTACCACCGGCACAACGACTTATACAGTAGATGGTTCAATGAGTTCAGACGTTGGCGCGACATCCACTTCAATTATATTTGGCGGGCCTGTGACATTGGGCAGTGGAAGTAATAATTTTTCTACTAATAATGTTACTTTTTCGGGTTTGGTTAGCGGTGTAGGAAGTAGCATTGTTAAGTCAGGGACAGGAACAATCACTTTATCTGTAGGAAATACTTATAATGGTGGAACCGTATTAAACGCAGGTAGTATTTTAAATTTAAATCATCTCACTGGATTAGGAACAGGCGCTTTAACCATTGCGTCAACAGCTGCGTTAAATATAGGTAGTTCATTAGGAACGATTGCGAACTCTATTAATGTGGCAGGTGTAGGCAGTGGCAGTGGTGCCATTATTGCCGCGGGTACAAATACTTTAAGCGGTGCTATTACATTAACAGGTAATTCCACCATTAATGTGAGTGGAACACAATTAACTTTAGGCAATGTAGTGAGTGATGGCGGCAATGCATTTGGATTGACGAAAATGGGAAGTGGTGTATTGCTGTTGTCAGGTGCTAATACTTATACGGGTACCACTACCATTAATGCAGGAATACTACGATTAAATGCAGCTAACAGAATCTCCGATGCAAGCGCATTAACATTGGCTGATGTGGATGGCGCTATTTTTGATTTAAATGGTTTCAATGAAACTGTTGGCACTCTTTCAGGTGGTGGCTCAACGGGCGGCAATATTTCACTAGTTTCTGGCACTTTAACGGTCACACAAAACGCTAATCAAACTTATGGTGGCGCAATCAGTGGGACAGGCGGGTTAACCAAAATAGGTTCTAGTAGTTTGACGTTAAGTGGGACGAGCTCTTATACCGGAAAAACAATTATTAATTTAGGCACATTAAGTATTAGTAATGAAAATAATTTGGGCGGCAA
>Ga0163152_10009066_pt1 | contig 10464 bp, 7 predicted proteins | sample OliLakLV19MP8IB2_FD_148635 | JGI IMG/M metagenome (GOLD analysis project Ga0163152, IMG submission 148635) | Freshwater microbial mat bacterial communities from Lake Vanda, McMurdo Dry Valleys, Antarctica - Oligotrophic Lake LV.19.MP8.IB-2 | ecosystem: Environmental > Aquatic > Freshwater > Lake...
CGTTTTGACCCCCTTCGCAATACAGATCAATGCGGGCGTTGATGCCCGAGAAGGGTTTGGTCATGTGTCTGCAACAGAATGCAACAGTTTGCAACACAAACAAAAAGATGTTTCATCTGTCTGGAGTGACAAGCGGCAGGAGCGAATGTCACAAAAGGCTTGGAATGTCACACCACAAAAAGATGTTTTCGGAGCGACCCTTGCAAGGTGTCCGCAAATGTCCGCAAATGTCCGCGCCAGGAAAAAGATCGTTTTTGGCGACCTCGACCCAGGGATTCCCGCTTTCCGGTCGCATTCCGTAGGGTAAAACAGTTGTTTCCTTAACGCATCCTCTATCGAACGAAAGCCATGGCAGACACTGCTACTACTCCCGATCCTTGGTTTCAGGGCCTCTTTGCCGAACGCCTGGGTGGCGTGAACTACGGCAAGGGGACCGAGATCTACAAGTTCGAAAAGATCAAACGAGCCAAGCGCCAAGCCCTGGCCGAGCATCCCGAACGCAAGTTGCTCGATTTCGGCATCGGCGAGAACGACGACATGGCCGCCCCGGTCGTTCGTCAAGCGTTAACAGACGAGGCGAATAAGGTCGAGAATCGCGGCTACGCGGATAACGGCATTCAGAACTACAAGGATGCCGCAGCCGAGTTCATGCTGCGGCAGTTCGGCGTCAAGCTCGATCCGGTTTCGGAAGTCTGCCACTGCATCGGATCGAAGCCGGCTTATGCGATGTTGCCGGCCTGCTTCATCAATCCCGGCGACGTGACGCTGATGACCGTGCCTGGCTATCCCGTGGCCGGCACGCACACGAAGTACCTGGGGGGCGAAGTTCATCGCTTGCCGCTGTTGGAAAAGAATGGCTTCTTCCCGGACCTGGACGGCATCCCGGCGGACATCAAGAAGCGGGCGAAGTTGCTCGTCATCAACTATCCGAACAGCCCGACGGGTGCGGTGGCGACGAAGGATTTTTACAAGCGGGTGATCGAGTTCGCTCAAAAGAATCAGGTCGTGATCGTGCAAGACGCGGCCCATATTTTGCTGAGCTATCAGGGCGATCCGCTCAGCTTTTTGCAGATGGATGGTGCAAAGGAAGTCGGCGTCGAAGTGCATTCGATGTCGAAGGGCTTCAACATGATCGGCTGGCGGCTCGGCTGGGTGTGCGGCCATCCGAAGATCGTGCAGGCTTACGCGGACGTGAAGGACAACAGCGATAGCGGCCAGTTCATGGCGATCCAGAATGCCGCGGCCGTGGCCCTGCGAACGCCAGAGATTCCGAAGGAGATTTGCACAAAGTACCGTCGCCGGCTGACGAAACTGGTGGCCGCGTTGCAGAAAGTCGGCTTCCAGTGCAAGATGCCCGGCGGGACGTATTTCCTGTACGCGAAGTCCCCGATTGCCTCGACCGGCCGCGAGTTCAAAACGGCCGAGGATGCCTCGCAGTTTCTGATTCACGAGCAATCGGTTTGCTGCGTGCCATGGGACGATGCGGGTTCATTCTTGCGATTCTCGGCCACATATATCGCGAAGGAGGAGGCGGAAGAAGACGCGTTGATGGCGGAGACAGTGGAACGATTGGGACGGTTGGGGCTGCGGTTTTGATGTTGTATGAACGAAGTTTGAATGACGTGAGTGGGTCATAAGCGAGAACGATCATGAGTCATGTGGACATCAAGAACCAGTTGTTTGAAATTGCCGTGCGGCTGGTCCAGACAGGGCCTGGCTTCGCACAGGAAGGAGTAGCACTTCGAGAAGCGCGGGATCTGTTCAAGGCGCGCGAACTCACCCAGGAACAGGAGATTCTGGATTGCTGGCATGAGCTATTCAACGAGGGCAAGGTCGTCTGGGGCTACAACCTGGATAACCCAGGTGCGCCCTTCTTTCGAGTTCCGCATCACGGCTCCAAATCGCCTGGGGGAAATGGTGCATCGTGAGCGATTCCTTCGAACTTGGCTTTGAGGAAGGAGTGGAATCCACGTCCGGTGTCTGGTATCGCAACCTCCAAAGGCTCGGCACGGGTGGGAATGCCGTGACCTACTTGATGATGGCAAAAAATGGAGGTCATCAAGGAGTATCTTTCGCTGTTAAGATCTTTCGAAGGCTTTCTCGACCGGAATGGAAAGATGGATTTCTTCGAGAGTCCGAATTCTTGAAGACCTGCTCGCACCCCGCCGTGGTGAGGTACTTCGATCAGGGCGTCGCTCGTGAGCAGAATCCATTCTATGTTGCCGAGTATTTGCCTCGAACACTGCGAGAGGTCATTCGAGGAGCCCGTTCTTCGATGACCCAGAAGGTTAGCTTCGCCACACAACTCCTCTCAGCAGTGGCGTATCTTGGGTCGGAGTCGGTCGGGGTTGTTCATAGAGACATCAAGCCGGAAAACATTTTCATTAAGGGAGAGGCTGCGGTACTCGGCGATTTCGGCCTCGTAAAACTCCTGCCGGACATTGCGGCCGATATCGAAAGCGTGAAGGCCAGCCTCGGGCCAGGCATGCCGCGGAACTATCGGACGCCGGATTTGATCGATTATCTGCAGGGTGGCCCGCCGCCGACGTCAAAGAGCGACGTGTATCAGCTCGGCTTGGTTTTCGCAGAGTTGTTCACAGGTCGAAATCCACAACCTCCGCTTGCGGACGGCGCTCCGATCTCGAGCCCAATCATTTTGGATCCGGTTGGAGCGGTCGCAGGAGAGAACGGATTGTTCATTCGGGAGTTGATCCAAAGCATGTTAGCCGCAAACCAAACGGAACCACCGGCTGCGGGGCAACTCGTCGATGCTTGGCAAGGTATGTTCTTCAAGGTTGCCAGACTTTCTCAAGCTCTTGAAGGACGTGTTTTCTAAAAGAAGCGGGCATCGCTGTTGCAACAGGAGCGAGATACATATGAAACGCGGAAGTTCCGATCTCAGTCTCGTGATTCGCAACCTTCTCGCGAACGCCAAGACCGTTGCCACCGTCGCGCCGAGTTCGCGTGTCCTTGCACGAGCCATGCTCCGGGGAATCGACTGGGCGAAAACCAAATGTATCGTCGAACTCGGAGCTGGAACCGGGCCTATCACGGCCCAGTTGGTGAAGGTCGCGCCGCCGGGCACGCGCCTCATCGTGAACGAGTTTCTTCCGGAGTTTTGCCATGCATTGCGGCTCAAGTTTCCGACTGTCGAGATCGTAGAGGGGGATGCGCGTCGCCTGTCGGAGCTACTCGCGGAACGTGGGATCACTCAAGTGGACTATGTTCTCTCGGGCCTGCCCCTGACTCATTTCTCGCCGGCCGACCGCGATTCCGTGATCGATCAGGCAGCGAAAGTCTTGGCACCCGGCGGCGAGTTTCGGCAACTGACAACCGCACCCTGGCTCTACAAGAAGCTCTATCGGCGATACTTTCGCGAAGTCTCCTTCAAGCTGGTGCTGTGGAATCTGCCTTCGGGCGGGGTCTATACCTGTCGCGATTGGATCGCGCCCGAAGCACGTACCTGATGAGTCCGCTTGCTTCTCAGCCGGAGTTGGCGACAATTACTCTTCAACCATTCCCGGGTGCCGCCATGCTTCGAACGCTCTCCGCTCTCGTCATTCTCGCTGGAATTGCTCTCACTGGATGCAACAAATCTTCCGGGCCAGGCGGAAGTACGTCAGCCAAATCGTCGGCGGGCCTTGCTGTGAACAAGGTCGATTACGACACGGTGAAGCTGACTGCCGACATCAAGGCGGCCAATACGGCCGACAAACGCGTGAAGGTCATTCAGAAAGCCGTCGAGATGGACGCGGCCGGGGAAAATGTTGTGCCCGCCTTGTTAAAGGCGTTAGAAGACAAAACTGCCGGGGCACTGGGCCGCTCGTCGGATCGCCCGAATAGTTCACGCGAGACGGCCGTGATGGCTTTGCTCGAGTTAAAGGAAAAGGGAAAGAAAGGCCTGCACGATTCGGGACTCAAGACACTTGAGAACGGTCTGAAGGACAAAGAGCCCAACGTCCGAGAGCACACCGTCAACGCCATCGGCATGATCGGCCCCGAGGCGAAAGGATCGGCAGATGCCGTAATCAAACTCTGCACGGATGTCAAAGAGGTTCGAGGGGCGGCTTACCGCACGCTCGAAAAAATCAAGAACGTGCCGTCATTGCCGATTGTGAAACTTCTGAACAATCCAAACCTGGAAGTTGCTGCCGAGGCCGCAAATGCCTTGAAAACCTGGCTGAAAGCGACTGGCCCTGAAAACATCGGCCCACTTCTCGATGCGGTGAAACGAAAGCCGCGTGAGAAAGAGGAGCCGAGCGACGTCCGCTTTATCAAGAACGCTGCGGCCGAAGCTCTCGCACATGTCGGCAAAGGCGCGGAGGAGGCAGTTCCAGAACTCGTGGATTTACTCGTCAAGGCGAAGATGGAAGATGTTGAGCAGATGCTTCGCCCGATGAAAGAGGGTGACAAGTCCACGAACATTGTCGGGCCGGTGCTGGCATTGCGTCGGATCGGCAAGCCGGCTGTTGTTGCGGTGACTCCGCTTCTCAAACACAACGAAGCGCTCGTTCGCTATCAGGCCGCCGCCGTATTGAGTGGCATGAGCCTGGCGGACGCAGCAGAAGCCCTGCCGCAAGTTCAAGAAGCGATGGAACTGGAACGCGGCCTGCCAACTGGCCAGATGTACGTCTTCGAAGAATTAGCCGCTGCCGCACTCAATCTTGGCGGCGACAAGGAAAAAATTACCAGGCTCGTGATCGAACTTTTGAAAAGCGATGAGGAGGCCGTTCGCTATCGGGCGGCCAAGCTGCTTGCTCGAGCGGGCCGCAGTGCGGCACCGGCTGTGGCAAAGCTCACAGACTTGCTGAACGACCCCAACGATAAGGTTCAATTAGCGGCTGTCGAAGCGCTTGCCGCGATTGGCCCGGACGCGAAGGATGCCGTGATCGAGATCGGCAAGAAGGTCGAGGTCGAAGACCCCGTCATGGCCCATGCCGCCGCCATCGCGCTGAGAAATCTGGGACCGGCCGCTGCTCCCGCCATTCCGTCGCTTTGCAAAGCGCTCGATTCAAACAATCATGGAGTCTGCCTGGAGGCCGCTAATGCAATTGCTGCCGTCGGCGCGGATGGCGTCGGTGCTGTCGAAGCGATCGTCAAGCACTTGAACGACGACGCGTCTCGACGTGAAGAACGACTCGCCTTGCTGAATGCGCTGACGGCCATTGGACCTCCAGCGAAGGATGCCATTCCCGCCGTGAACAAACTGCTTGCAATGAAGACGGACCACACGATTCGAGGCTCGGCCGCAGAAACTCTCGCCGTGATCGGCATCGGCAATCCGGATGCGATCAAGAAACTGGGCGAAGCTCTCAAAGATTCACAGATGCCCGTTCGCATGTCCGCCCTGCGAGGATTGGCGATCATGGGGCCGAAAGCAAATGCTGCCGCCCCTGAGGTGAAGGCCATGCTCGATCAGACGAAGGATGCATCCGTGAAGGTTTCAGCCGCGGCAACTCTCGTCGCCTTTGGAACGGATGCCGATGCCAATGCCAAGATCGTGCTTGACGCCTTGAAGGACCGCACGCCGTCGGGGAAATCTGGGCGTGTGGCCGCCATCGACTTCGTCGAGTTTCTGGGGCCGAAAGCCCGGCCAAGTGTGCCTGAACTGATCGAAGCACTCAAGGATAAATCTCTAACCGGACGGCCAAGTGGAGGTCAAGTTCGCGAACGAGCCGCCAAGGTGCTTGGAAGGATGGGTACGTCGGCAACCGCTGCAATTCGCCCCTTGACGGATGCTTTGAAGGATTCCGAGCGAGGAATGCGGGAAGCGGCCGCCGATGCTCTCGGCCAATTCGGTCCCGAAGCAGTCGTCGCTGCTCCGAAACTACGTGAGATGATTCGGAACAATCCCGAATCCGCCGCGATCGCCCAAGCCGCTCTCGATCGCATCGAGCCGATGAAGAAGATGGATTGACGCGCCCGACAAAATTCCATCAGAGCCGCGCACGCAGCGCAGCGGAGTAAGCGGATGAACCCGCGAGACGCTGAACCGCTTACTCCGCTGCGCTGCGTGCGCGGCTCTGTATCGATTCTCGGATTTTTGTCGGGGGCGTCTGGATTAAGAATGTGGAATCAATTGGAGAGCCTGTGCATAAACAAAACCGGCCCACGCAAAGCCGCCAAGACGCAAAGAAAATACAAGAAATGCCGTGTTTTTGGTGCTCGTGGCGTCAGCATTTTTCACAGCCTCGGAGCGACGTGGCACATGACTTAACACTCACTTGTCGCCAACTTCTTTGCCGAGATCGTTCAGAAGCTTATTGAGTTCTTCCGTCGTCTTTTCAAAAGCAGCCAGTGCTTTTCGTTCCTCGTCGTCGGCCGCTTCATCGAGCATCTTTTTCAGATTTTCGGCATAACGTTCCAGAACTTGCGGGCCGGATAGGTACATCTTGCGAACCGAGATCACATCGAGAGCCGTCTTGCAAGTTTGAAACGCCTTGCGAGCTTCCGCCAGCGCCGTCTTGATTTCAGCAGGTTGTGCAAGATTCACCCAAGTTTCGTAGATGAACTTGCGAGCAGCCGCGTGCTCCGGGCTTTTCACGTCCCAAAGTTTCTTTAACTCCGTCAGTGCCGTCTGGATGGGTTCGACAGACGCCGGCTCGGATGCTGTTGCGAGCTTCAATGCCTCCTCGTAGTTCGCAATCGCCTTTTCCAGATCGAGGTTGCCTACGTGCCCCTTGGCATCCACGAGCAGCCCCTCGATCTTTTTTCGAGCAGCCGCTGTTGCCGGATCATTCTCGATGCGAATCACTTCTTTCAATTTGGTCAGGTGGCCGCGAAGTTCACTGGTCTTGCTTTCCAACGCCTTGATTTCACGCTCCGAGGGATCGAACAACGTGGGAGGCGAGTCCGGTTTGTAGCGCTCGCGTAGTCGAGCGATGTCTCCCCGCAAAGCAACCTCTTCCTTCGAGAGGCTATCCACCGCCGCCTGCCCGAACTCCAGTGCCTTCTGCCGTTCTTTTTGTTGAAGCGTGGCGATCACTTCGAACGCGCGTGCCTGAATGACTCGAGCGCTTCGGACTCGATCTAGCATGTCGGCGGCAGCGACCACCGAAGGAGCAAGTTCAGCAGCAGGGTTCAAATTCACTTTGCGAACGGCCACGCGATCCGGATAGATCTCGACGGGCATGCGTGCCAGCGGCGATTCGCCCGACTTCACCACCACGAAAGCGATATTCTTGAATGTCTCGCGGGAAGAAAATACTCCGTCGGCAAAAGTCATCTCTTCGCGATCGCGTGGCTGGTCTGGAAAATCGTTCACGCCAACCCGAGGTTGCAGGGAATCCGGGCGGTGGGGCGTACCTGCCGAGTCTGTCAGTTGCAATTTCAAGGGGCCTTCGCCCGTCCCGAGCCGGACTGCCCGATAACCCAGAGTCGAGCCATCGTGAGGCAACTGACCCTTGTAGCGGTTATACATTTTGCAGACACAGAGGCCGTTGCGGGGAACTTCGATCACATGCAGCAACACGCCATCCAGTCGTATGCCGGAAATCGACGGGCTCGTTGGCTCGGCCTTTGCTTTTCCTTTCGGAATTTTGGGCAACGTTCGTCGGCCCTCTTTCACTTGCACGACCGCGAAGACATCCCCTTTTTTGACCCACGCGTCAAGCGGACCCAGCTCGCCGGCCTTGAAGACGAGGCTGACTTGCGGCCCATTCGGATCGAACGTACCGACCAGGCCGAAATCTTGGGCAACCGCCAGGCCCGCTAGACGCCCGACGAAACCTCTGTCGCCATGGACCGCCCTACGAGTAATGGGAGTGCTGAAACCGCACGTGCCATCGTGCTGGCGGGAGCGAATTTCGTATTTCCCATCGGCGAAGTCGATCAAGATAAAGTGCGTCTTTCCACCAGTTCCGGAAGTCGCGCCGTCCAGGGCTTCCAGCCCTTTTTCATCGACCAATTTCCAAAGTGGCTCGCGATCGTCGATGGGCGTCGAGTTGAGATCGACGACTTCGACTGTGCCAATCGGGCCGAGGGCGGCTTGCAGCGAACTCGACACGCTCTTCAAGACCTCCGTCCGAAAGTGCTTCGTTAGCGTCGGATGATCGCCGGTGCGGACAATCACTCGAAGTTGATAGGGGGATTTAGATTCGCCATCGAGCCCTTCCGCATGCAAAGGAAGAACGGAGATCAACGACAAATAGACTGGCAGAGCAAACCGCATCGGGGAGCCTCGTGGGGCATAATGTTGAGTATACCGCGCCAACAAGGATGTGCATCCGTCTCGATTCGGTACACTAATAGCAGCCTACCTCCCCGCATCCGGGAACGCCTGATGCTTCGTCTCGCTGTGTTTGCCACCACGCTTTTGATTTTGCCGGCCCTCGCCGCCGATCTTCCGCCCCCGGCGGCTGGCAAGATCGACTTTGAACGGGACGTCCGTCCATTGTTCGTTCAGCATTGCCAGAGTTGCCACGGCCCGGATAAGCAGAAAGCCGGCTTGCGCCTGGATCGGAAGAACGACGCACTTAAAGGGGGCGACGACGGAAAGGCCATCCTGCCAGGCAAAAGCGCGGAAAGCCTACTCATTCGGCTGACCGCTGGTCTGGAAACGGATCGCGTGATGCCGCCGAAAGGCACGCGGCTGACGGCAGAGCAAATTGGAATCCTGCGAGCGTGGATCGATCAAGGTGCCGATTGGCCGGGAGCCGCCGAGACGGCCGATCCTCGCGATTGGTGGTCGCTGAAGCCATTGAAACTACCCACACTGCCGAAGCTAAACCCAACTGATGAAGCACGTGTTCGCAATCCAGTCGATCGGTTCATCCTTGCGAAGTTAAAAGAAAAAGGCCTGGCAGCGTCGCCCGAAGCCGACAAGCGGACCTTGATCCGCCGGTTGTACTTCGACTTGATAGGCTTGCCCCCTACGCCGGACGAGATCGTTGCATTTCAGAAAGACGCCGATCCGCAGGCTTACGAACGGCTCGTCGATCGCCTGCTCGACAGCCCGTCCTACGGCGAGCGCTGGGCAAGACACTGGCTCGATGTTGTTCATTACGGAGATACACACGGGTACGACAAGGACCAGCCACGGCCAAACGCCTGGCCGTATCGCGACTATGTCATTCGAGCATTCAATGCCGACAAGCCCTATGCTCGCTTCGTTCGAGAACAAATTGCGGGCGATGTGTTATTTCCGGGCACAAGGGATGGCGTGACCGCCCTCGGCTTTATTTCGGCTGGTCCGTGGGATTTTATCGGCCATGTCGAAGTGCCCGAGACGAAGATCGATGGCAAAATCGCTCGCCACCTCGACCGCGATGATATGGTGGCCAACACGATTAACACATTCGCGAGCATGACGGTTCAATGCGCTCAATGTCACAATCACAAATTTGATCCCATTCAGCAGGAAGACTATTACAAACTGCAAGCCGTGTTCTCAGCGTTGGATCGAGCCGACCGCCCGTATCACATTGATCCCGTGGCCGCCAAGAAGCATGGCGAATTGACCCTTCAACGTGCTGATTTGCGGAAACGCCAACTCGAACTGGACGCAAAAATTGCGAAGCTCGCTGGAGCCGAACTGGTTGAACTCCAGCGCAAGATCGCCGTGGCAAAAAAGCCATCGGCTGAAAGAGCCGAGTACGGCTATCACAGCGGCATAGAAGCTAAACAGGACCAATTCAAATGGGTGCAAATCGATCTTGGGCAATCACGTGAGATTGATAAACTCGTGCTTTGGGGTTGTCACGATAATTTCAATAACATCGGTGCTGGCTTCGGATTTCCGGTGCGTTTCAAAATTGAACTCTCGGACGACGCCACCTTCAAGAAGGGTGTGACACTTATCGCGGATCATACCCCGTCTGACGTGAAGAATCCCGGCGTGGCCGGCCAATCTTATCCGGTGAAAAATGGCAAGGGTCGCTACATCCGCGTGACAGCCACGAAGCTGGCTCCTCGACAGAACGACTTCATTCTCGCACTCGGAGAGCTGGAAGCTTTCGATTCGGCTGGCAAGAATCTAGCGTTGGAAGCATCCGTAACCTCGCTCGATTCAATCGAAGCTGGCCCTCGTTGGGGCAGGAAGAACCTCACCGATGGCTATGCCCCCGGTCAGGTTGGCTCGGGCGATCTTGCCAAGCTTCAACAGGAACGAACTGCCCTGATTGCTCGTGTGACTGATCCCGAAACCGCCACTGCGGTAGCGGCCGTTCACACCGAACTTGCACGAGTTGATAGTGAACTGGCGAAGGTTCCTCCGACTGGCCTGGTTTATGCCGGCACCATCCACAACGGCGGCGGCGCAGCCTTTCGTGGCACAGGCCCCGATGGGGGCAAACCACGGCCAATCTTCCTTCTGAAACGTGGCAGCGTCCAATCGCCTGGGAAGGAAGTTACGCCGGCCACACTCTCGGTGATTGCCGATCTTCCGGGCGAGTTCAAACTCGATCCGACTCGCAGTGAAGGCGAACGCCGGGCGGCCCTCGCCGATTGGTTGACGAGCCCGAAGAA
>Ga0163152_10009067_pt1 | contig 10463 bp, 6 predicted proteins | sample OliLakLV19MP8IB2_FD_148635 | JGI IMG/M metagenome (GOLD analysis project Ga0163152, IMG submission 148635) | Freshwater microbial mat bacterial communities from Lake Vanda, McMurdo Dry Valleys, Antarctica - Oligotrophic Lake LV.19.MP8.IB-2 | ecosystem: Environmental > Aquatic > Freshwater > Lake...
ACCCAAGTCGCAACCGTCCCCGATGTATTAGGTAGGGCGGGGAGTCCCTTCCCCGCCGTATTGGGTAGGGAGGGGAGTCCCTTCCCCGCCGTATTGGGGCGCGCGTCGGACCTCATCGCCGCCTTCGCACCTCGCACCCCATGAAAACCGCCGCCCAACGTGTCGCCGACACCCAGGCGCGGAACGGAGTCCGCGCCCTACCCAAGTCGCAACCGTCCCCGATGTATTAGGTAGGGCGGGGAGTCCCTTCCCCGCCGTATTGGGTAGGGAGGGGAGTCCCTTCCCCGCCGTATTCGGACGCGCGTCGGACCTCATCGCCGCCTTCGCACCTCGCACCCCATGAAAACCGCCGCCCAACGTGTCGCCGAACATCCCGAGCGTCCTGTCATCGCTTATCACCTCTTCTGGGAGGACGACCTGGGCTTTCCCAGTGACAATGACCCCTGTGATCACGAAATTGTCTGGATTGAATATAGTCCCACGACCCACGACGTCGTGCGCGTGTGGACCTATTTCCATGGTAACATCGTGACGACCGACGCCGCGGCGGCAGACGCCAACGCGCACGGCGGCCGCCCCTGGATCGGCGTCGAATGGGGCTTTCACGGGAGCGTGCCCTGGCAGGCGATCGGCGAGGTGAAAGTTTTCGATGACGTCCTTCACGCCCACTGGGATCGCGCGCACCATCGCGCCAAGTCCATGCCGCGCGATCCGCTGGCGCGCGGCTGGCCGGTCGAGTACACGAAGGACTATTCGGCTTTCATTACGTTTTCGGTCCCGAATGATCCCCGACCGTTGCTGCGCGAGCGTGACTTGATCTATGTTTCACGCTGGGCGAACGCCACCCTCAACCGCTACTGCCTGCGTTATAATTTTGCGGTTAAGACGGAGTGGCCTTGGCTCGCGAAGTGAAGCGAGCGGAACATCACGGAAAGGTCATGACCGCGGTGATGCCGAAGGAGGCGAATCGCAACCCTTGCCAGCTAGGCGCATTCCGTTGTGATCCGGGCATGACCATGAATCCCTGGCGCGCCGTTCGATGACGCCAGTCACTGATCAGCACCCGCCGGAGGGGCAGCGCGCGGGGGAGCGGGTTTCTTTTTTTGACGAGCAGGTACGACGCCGGCGACAGGCCACGGGATGGTCCTTGCTCACGGGGTTAATTGGCCTGCTCATGTGCTGGAGCTTTGGATTTCTGCTCGTGCTCGCGGTTGGTTTCTACGCGATGTTGCTCAGCGCGCTCCTCCCTCGCCGGCTCGAAAAGGGTTTCGATCACCTCCTCGACCAAGCCAGCGGCACAACGGCCGTGAGCATCGCCGCGGTGGTTTTCACCGCCGTGATGTGGTTTTTCGTAGAACGGATTTTTGCCCAGGATACCTCGGCCGGCTTGATCGCCCGGATCAAAGCCCGGCCGCCAAAAATGTTAGATCCCGAGGAGAAGCAACTGGTCAACATCGCGGAAGAAATGGCCATTGCCGCGACCGCGCCCCGGCCCGCGCTGATGCTATTCGACGGCCCGGAAATCAATGCCGCGGCAGTCGGTGAGAAGCCTGAGACGGCGGTGCTCTTGGTTTCTCGCGAGATGCTGAATCTGTTGAATCGCGATGAAACCCAAGGGGTCATTGGTCATTTGCTCGCGAGCGTGGTCAACGGTGACTTGCGGCTGACGGGCACGATGCTGCGCGCGTTTTATCTGATGGGGCTTTCCGTAACCCTGCTCGATCTGCCTTTCAGTGCGCGCTCGCGCCACGCCATCGTGCTCCTGATCCGCTATGTTGGGCGCAATAACGCATCGGTCCCTTCCATTGGCAGTGACGAAGTGGGTGAGGCGCTCACGACGAGCCTTCAGCCCGAAGGCTTGGTCGCCTTGTCGACGTTCATGCAGAAATTCATTGGCGATGAAAAAAGCGTGCGCACCGTGTTCGGCGCGCTCCTGCTGTTTCCGCTCCTGCCGCTGATCATGATGCGTCTGTCCGCGGGCATCATCTACGGAATGGCGTCACTCTTCATTCTCGGACCACTGGTCGCGTTGGTGTTACGGTCACGTCGCCGTTTGGCGGATGCCACCTCGGTTCAACTCACGCGCAATCCGGACGGCCTCGCGTCGGCCTTGGTTCACCTCTATAACCTCGCGCATGTCGTTTCCACCGCTGGCTGGTCGGAAATGGCTTTTATCGTGGGAAATGAAGGGGCGAAGGCGCGCCAACTTGACCGGTTTCAAGCTCGCGTAACTGAAATTAAATCGAACGCGGCGGATTTCAAGGGGCGTTTCAGCCAAACGGCAGTGGCGGCGGCGAGCCTGACTGAACCGACGGAAACGAAGGAAAGCGCCGCGGCCCGCCACAATTTTATCTTTGGCTTTCATCCATCCCTCGGGAGCCGCATCACGCGGTTGCAGCAAATGGGCGCAACCACCGTTCGCTGGACTGAGCGCAAAGATTACAGCGGGTGGATTATCGCGGCCGTGGTTGCGTTCGTCCTCGGCTTCGTCGTTTTGATTTACATCGGATCGCAGCGCGGCGCGCCCTAGTGTCCGAATAACGGATACGTCGCCCCGACTTCTCATTCCGGCCAAGTTTTTCGCCTCGGGCCGGCTGAGCGGACTCATTCCAATCGCCCGTGATTTTTGGACTGTCATAGCGAATCGTCTAAATTATACGGGCGATCGGTATCAGGCGATTGATTACGTGATTTGTCCCTTGGGACCGCAGTCGCCCCCGGCCGCATGGGTGGAGCGGCTTGTCCCTCCCCCGGTCGCTTCCGAATGTTCGCTCTCATGTCAGCGGTTTGGGGACAAGCCGCTCCACCTCCATCGCCCAAGGCCGGCGTCAGTCCACCGAATGAAGAACGACTCTGAAGCCGAACCGACGGTCGGGCGTGGAGGCGGTGGCTCGAAAACGGGAGGCAGAACGGATCGAACTGGGATCGTCGCGGAAAGAACCTCCGCGTAACGTACCTTCCGACGTCCATTCCGCGACGTTGCCATGCATATCGTAAAGTCCCCACGCATTGGGAGACTTGGAGGCAACCGGGGACGTTTCCGAGCGGCCGTACACGGCCAGGCGATTTACGGCGGCGTCGTTTCTCGGCACGGTCAAGTCCACGTCATTCGCGAAGGGCGTCGCGGAACCCGCGCGGCAGGCATACTCCCACTCGTCTTCGCTGGGTAACGTCGCCTGCCAGTTTCCGTAGCCACTCGCTTTGAGCACGGCGTTGAGCCGCGGAAAGAATCCGGTCGTGGCACCGGTGTTGCGCGCGCCGAGATCGGCCAGTCGAACTTGCTCAACGGGCCGCGACGGCCATCCGGCTCGAAAATAACTCGGCCGGGTGCCAGTGAGGGCGTCATATTGCCCCTGGGTCACTTCGGTCGTGCTCATCAAAAATCCTTGGCGGATGGAGACCTCGTGGAGGCGCTCCTCACCCCGGTGACCCACTTCATCGTCGCCCGATCCCAACAGCGCGCGTCCAGCAGGAATCCGGACGAATGTCATCTCAACATTTCCCGGCAATGTGACCGTCAGAGTGGCGGGCAGCGGATCCTGCACCGTGAAGGTTTTCTCAATCACGTCCGCGGGCAAAAAGGACGCGTCGCCAGGTTGAGTGATCCGCAGCGTAACCTGGCCGAGACCGCGCAATTCAAGTTTTTCGTCGCGCACGACGGCAGGTCCACTCACGACAGCCAGGCGAACCGGCAGGCCGCTGTCGGATTGCGCCACGAGTTCAAACGGTTTGCCGAGCACCGCGTCACGGATCGGTTCCACGGTGATCGCCTGGGTTCTCCGCGGCGCCACGACCGGGGGGACTTCGATAGGCAGGGGCGGTCGCACCACCACGGAGCCAGGCGCTGAACCGGTCACCACCTCGTTCGATCCCGGCAAAGGTCGACGGATGACCGAGAGGGGGTCTTCACTCGTTGCTGGTGGCGAGGGGGAAACAGGGACGGAACCCACGACGCGATCAACGACCGGCTCCGGCGTAATCGAATCAGATTGAGGCAACTGACTCAGTACGACCGAAGCTTTGGGCGAGGAGAGTTTCCACGTTGCGACGGCGAAAACCGGCACGGCTGCGACCAACGCAACCGCCACGACGAGCAATTTCTGAGAACGCGCGCGCCGCAATTGCGCGAAGCTCGCCCGGGTCGCGGTGGCGCTCGCGAAGCGATTCGTTCGATCCTCGGCGAGACAGGTGGCAATGAAGGGATCCCAACGGAACGTGAGGTCCTTCCTGATCTTGCTCACCGGTGTGTAGTTCACGGCCGGGGTCTTCCCGGTGAGCATGTAGTAAACCACAATGCCAAGGGAAAACAGGTCGTCCCGCGGGTCCGGTGGCTCGGCGCGCATGGCCTGCGGACTCATGTAGAGGATCGTTCCTGCGAATGAACCACTTTGATCGGCGGGCGTGTAGGGAATCGTTTCCAGACTGGCGACGTTTGCCAGGGAAGGCGACGTCTGCGACGCGTGCAGCAGCTCCTGAAAATGTTGGTCGCCGATCACCGTCGCCAAGCCGAAATCGGAGACCTTTACCTGGCCGCTTTTCGAGAGCAGAATGTTGGCGGGCTTCAGATCCCGGTGAACGATTCCGTGCTGATGGGAATACTCGAGGGCGGCGAGCACGCCATCGGTGATTTGGATGACCTCCGATTCGGGCAGCCCCTTGGGTGCACCTTGAGCGAGATCGGCCACGCGTTTTTGGAGATCGCCGCCGTCGACGTATTCCATTTCGAGAAAGTACCGTGACTGCGCTTCGCCGCCCGAATAAATTTGGACGATGTTCGGATGATTGAGACTCGCGAGCAGCTGGGCTTCCGTCTGGAAACGCGCCACAAAGTCCCGATTCGCGGAAAGATTCTCCGGCAGTAACTTGAGCGCACACCGCCGCTTGGTCACCGTTTGAATCGCACTATAGACCCGGCCCATGCTTCCCGCGCCGAGTAGAACTTCGAGTTTATAGCGATCAATGATCATCCCAGCCGCGTCCACGGGCAGGAATGGAGGCGGTGTATCTTGATTGTCGGATGACATGCGGATCAGCGCCGGGAGTTGCGCCCTTCCATTCCCACCCAGCAGGGGAAACGGATTGAGCTCACGGCAGAACTACGCTCATCCCGCGATCGATCCCCTCTCCGGAAACCACGGAGCAGATGGACACCTTTTCCTTCACCGACTCCACCTTGATCTCGCCTTGCGGCTTGAAGTGCACGTCCAGGGTTTCCCCCGTTCCGGGGTCCCGCAGAATTTCCGACGAACCCACTTTAAACAGCTGACCGACGGTCACGCCCTCGCGAGAACCACGATTGATATATATATTCTTCCCGTTCGCCATGACCACGGATCCAGTCCAGGGCAGGTCCTTGATTTGGGAATTAAGGAAAGTGACCGCTTGGCTCACCGCGATTTCAACAGCTTTCCCGACGTTCGTCTTTTTGAAACCACCGAGATCGGCATTCCAGTTCCGATCCGTAAATCCAATCGTCAATCCGCCGGTCTTCGCGACTCCCACCACGCTCTTGGAGGCCACGACTTGGCCAGTCGTGGAATCCACCACGTAAAGCACGACGTTGATTTCGGCTTGATCACCGCCAGCGCCGATTCTGAAGCCTTTGATCTCGAGGCCTCCTTTTCCTCCGGTGGTGCTGGCCTGAAAATGAGTGATATCCCCTTTCACTATCAGCTGCGCAGGTGACAAATTTCCGGTGACGGGAGTCTTATTGCCGCCAGCAGTTCGCCCTGATTGCCCGAGATCCTGTTCTGCGAGTGCGGCCACCCGCATGTCTGACTCGCCTAAAACGATGAATTTTCCTGATTGCTGCAGGGAGTCCGTAAGCACGGCTCCCCAAGCATCACCGATGGCAAATTGGCCGGAGAAATTCGAACGATTCTCGAACTTGTTGAGAGCGATCGTGTGGCGCAGCCCGCCTTTGGTCGGGGCTGCGGCAGGTTCATTCGGCGTGGCCGCAAAGCCAACAGAAACGCCGAACGTAAGGAGTGCGAGAGTCCAGGCGGCAAGTCTCATGCGATAAGACGATACTCAAATCACTTACCTTAAAAGCTAAATATCTGCGTCGAAGTGATCTGGCTTCCAGCTACCTGAACGCATGGTTTCAGACCAATCGCACATGAGATTTGGACCTTTCCGAGGGTACGGCCCTGACGGCGCTGCCGCGCCAAAGTCAAAATCACCTCAGTCGCATAGCCTCACCCGTCAACGGTATGCCTCCCCGAGAGCATGGGTTCGCGTTGGTCCACTGGGTGTAATTGAAAGTGAAGTCAGATGAGAGCAGGCCGGCGTGGTGGCACAGGCATCCTGCCTGTGGGGCTTGAGCGCCGGGCCAGAGTCCAAGCCACCGACAGGAATGTCCGTGCCACCGCGGACTGACTTCACTCTCAATTACACCCAGACTTCCCGCTTCCGCACTTTTTTTAGTGCGGGAACAGTCCAGATCGTTCGTCCTAAGGGCAGTCGACCCTTGCGACGAAACCCACCCTCTTTGGATCATGACGCTCACCGCCCCGCTTTGTCGTCTCTTCACCCCGCTGGTCGCGAGTGTCGCACTCGCCGCTCCGGTTTTCGCGGCTGCGCCGCAATCGATTTTCGACGGGCGCACGCTGGCCGGGTGGGAAGGCAATGCGCAGAGCTGGCGCGTGGAAGAGGGCGCGATCACCGGCGAAATCCCAGCCGGTCAACGCCTGGCCAAAAACGAGTTTCTCTTTTGGCAGAGCGACGTCGCGGACTTCGACCTCACAGCGGAGTTTCGCCTCAGTGGCGCCTCGAGCGCCAACTCGGGCATTCAGTTCCGGGCCCAGAAACTGGCCGACGGCCACGCGGCCGGTTACCAGGCCGACATCGACCAAGGTGCCACCTGGCTCGGCCGCATCTACGACGAACACGGTCGCAAGCTCCTCGCCGAACGCGGCGACCGCGTCTCCATCGCGCCCGATGGTCGCCGTTGGAGCGAGAAATTCGGCGAACCCGCGTCGTACGTCCCGCTGTTTCAACCTGCGCCCGCGTGGAACACGTATCGGATCATCGCCCGCGGGCCGCACCTCGAGGTGTGGCTCAACGGCGTGCGCGTATCCGTTCTCGATGACCACCAGTCCGGCGAGGCTGATCACCACGGCCGCCTCGCGCTTCAGCTGCACAGCGGCGCCGGACCCGTGAAGGTGCAGTTTCGCAATCTGCAGCTCAACGTGATCGGTCGCACGGAGCTGCCACCTGCGCCGGTCGCCGTCGTGGCGCCGAAGGATCCCGCCATTGGGACAACGCGCCGCAACGGAGATCCCCCACTCCGCCGCAATCCGGGCGTTGACGATCTCACCCGCCTCCAATCGAGCCCGGTGCTCTGGCATCTCCGCGACAATCCCGGCAAGCCGACCGCGATCGCCAATCCATCCGCCCAAAAAGTTGTCGCCGGCCTCAAGCTGAGCCACGGGTTCCAAGCCGAGCTCATCGCCGCGGAACCCGACGTCCACCAGCCGATCGCCATGGCGTTCGACGACCGCGGGCGCATCTGGGTGGCCGAAGCCTTCAGTTACCCGAACAAACAACCGGAAGGTCAGGGCAAGGACCGCATTATCATATTGGAAGATGCCGACGGCGATGGTGCATACGAAACTAAGAAGACGTTTATCGAGGGCCTGAATTTGGTCAGTGGCCTCGAGGTCGGCTTCGGCGGCGTCTGGGTGGGCGCCGCGCCGCATTTGCTTTTCATCCCAGATCGCAACGGTGACGACCGTCCCGACGGTCCCGCGCAGGTGCTGCTGGATGGCTGGGGCTTCCAGGACACGCACGAAACGCTCAACAGTTTCACGTGGGGCGTGGACGGCTGGCTTTACGGGTGTCAGGGTGTGTTCACCCACTCCCTCGTCGGCCAGCCCGGCACCGCCGACGCGCAACGCCAGAAGCTCCGCGCGGGTGTCTGGCGCTATCATCCGGTACGGCACGAATTCGAAATCTTCGCCCACGGCGGCAGCAATCAATGGGGCTTGGATTTCAACGCGGTGGGGCACTTGTTCATGACGCACTGCCGCAGTTTCCACGGCGGCGGTGGCACGAGCTACGTCATCCGCAACGGCCATTACTGGAATCAGGCCAACAACGATTACGCCCCGTGGATTTCAAATCGCGGTCCGGATTTCGCGCCGGAACTGAAGAACTTCCTGATGGCTTCCGCTCGCTACGACAGCGGCGAAGGCGGAGCCGGCAAGCCGGGCACGACTGCGGTTTACGGCGGCCACTCGCACGTCGGCACCATGATCTATCTCGGCGACAACTGGCCTGAGACCTACCGCGACCACCTCTTCACGCACAATCTCCACGGTCACCAAATCAATCAGCAGGTCAACGTTCGCACCGGCTCCGCTTATGAGACTTTCCACGCGGGCCACGATGTCTTGTTCGCGCCCGATGCCACCTACCTGCCGGTCGATCTGCAATATGGACCCGACGGAGCGGCCTATATTATCGATTGGAGCGACACTCAACACTGCCACAACCCGCGCACGGAAATCTGGGATCGCACCAACGGCCGCGTTTACCGCGTTGCCTGGGCCGCCACGTTTCGGCCCGCCCAGGTCAATCTCTCCGCTCGCTCCGACCTTGAACTCGCCGAACTCCACCGTCACCGCAGCGAATGGCACGTCCGCACCGCCCGCCGTCTGCTGCAGGAACGCGCCGTCACGCGCACCCTCGAGGCGGGAGCTCTCGCCGCGTTGCGCCGGCAAGCGGACGACGCGCAGGCCGACCTCCCGACGCAGCTCCGCGCCCTCTGGACCCTGCACGTGACCAACACGCTCGACGCGACCCGACTGCAGGCTGCGCTCACCCACTCGTCTGAGATCGTACGCGGTTGGGCCGTGCAGCTCGCCACGGAGAAACCGGGTCAGCCCAGCGTCGATGCGGACACGTTGGCGCGTCTTGCCGCCAGCGACCCGTCCTCTTTGGTGCGGATGGCGGTGGCCTCGGCGGTTCCCGCTTTGCCCGCGGCCAACCGCTGGCCCGTGGCCGCCGCGCTCGCCGCCTCCGACGAGGCTGCAGCAGATCGTTTCCTGCCCAAGATGGTGTGGTTTGCTCTTGCTCCAGAAGTCGTGGCCAATCTTCCCCGTGCCCTGGATCTCGCCGAGCGCACGCCACTCGAAAATGTCACCTCGTCGCTGATTTGGTACGTCGCGCGCAGCGCCGACGGACGCGAGCAACTCGCGCAACGTCTCGCTCGCTCAGGCACCGCGCAACGCCTGCGCGTTTTCGCCTTCGCCCTCGAAAACGAGGCTGGCTTGAAGATGCCTGCGTCCTGGCCGCAGGTCGTCAGCCGCTTCTCTCCTGCCGCCGACGACAACGTGCGCGGCGCCCTCGAACAGCTGTCCGCCTTATTCGGCGATAAGTCGGTGCTGGGCCCGGTCCGCTCCCGCCTCGCCAACCCATCCACTCCGCTCGCGGAGCGGCGGCGCGCCCTCGACCTGTTGCGCCGCGCCGGTGACACCGAGTCCACCGCGATCCTGGTCAGCCTGCTGGACGACCGCGAACTCCGCTCCGCGGTGATTCCGCTGCTCAGCACCTCGGCCGACGCCCCGCGCGCGGCCGCCGGCCTGATCTCACGGTTCAGCACGTTCTCCGCGCCCGAACGCAACGCGGCCCTGGCTGCCTTGACGAGCAAAGCGGCGTTGGCGCTGCCCCTGCTAAAGGCGGTGGAAACCCGCACGTTTGATCAGAAAGCGCTCACCGCCCTGCATGCGCGTCAGCTGCGCAATCTGCGCAACTCCGAGGTCACCGCCACGCTCGAGCGCGTGTGGGGCAAAACCGGCACGTCGTCCGCCGACGCGAAAGTCAGCATCGACCGGTTGCGCGATGTTTACCGCAATGCGCCCACGTGGGCGTTTGACGCCGAAGCTGGCCGCAAGGTCTACGAGCGCCTGTGCGTCGCATGCCACACGCTCGGAAGCGGGGCGGACACCTCCAAGCTCGGTCCCGACCTCAGCGGCACCTGGCGCAACGGGATCGACTACTTCCTCGAGAACATCGTGGATCCGAATGCCGTCATCGGGTCCGCCTACGAACTCCACCTCATCACGCGGCGCGACGGCAGTGTGGTCTCCGGCATGATCGATAAAGAGACGGAGACTGCCGTCACGGTCCGCACCGCGGCGGAGACAATCACCGTCGCGAAAACCGACATCAAAGAACGTCAGAAGACGCCGATGTCACTCATGCCCACCGGCCTCCTCGAAGCGCTGCCCGAACGTGAAGTGATCGAGCTGCTGAAGTTCCTTACCGCCGAAGGAAAATAAGAAACGGGCCGGCGAAATGAGAAATTAGAAACTTGAGGCATCGAACCCAGCGCGAAGGACGCTGGGACCGTTCGTTGGGACTGTTCGTTGGGACTGTTCGTTGGGACCGCGGTCGCCCTCGGCCGCATCCGGAAAGTCCAAAACGAGAAACGATCCGCCGGAGCGGCCGGGGGCGGCCGC